>Ga0134126_10007191_pt1 | contig 13963 bp, 10 predicted proteins | sample KB31752_FD_96881 | JGI IMG/M metagenome (GOLD analysis project Ga0134126, IMG submission 96881) | Terrestrial soil microbial communities with excess Nitrogen fertilizer from Kellogg Biological Station, Michigan, USA - KB3-175-2 | ecosystem: Environmental > Terrestrial > Soil > Unclassified ... | reverse complement strand
GCGAAGCGATCGTGGCAAATTGCTCCAGGCTGTCATTTGACCGTTTGAGCGAGGCATTGGCCTCATTAAGGGAAATAGTTCGCTCGGCCACTTTATTTTCCAGTTCGCGGGAAAACGTAATCAGGTCGGCCTCCCTGTTCCTGGCGTCCGTCACATCTTCAATGGCCACTAAAATCAATAATTCGGCACTTTCGGCCGCGGGTATCCTGCAGGCATTCAGCAACAGCGTCCTTTCTCCAATATCTTCAAATCTGTGTTTTATTTCCACATCTGCGACCCGGCCATCCGCCATCAAACTTTTTTCGAAGGCCGATCGAAGCGAAGGGATATCCCACTGCCCGTTTCCGAGCTGATAGAAATATTTCTCCTCCGTCTCTTCTTCCGAGGTCATGAACTTCCTATAATAGGCCCGGTTAGCCGTTTTCACCTTCATATGCTTGTCCAGGATAATGAGGGGTTCCCGGACCGTAGCCACGATAGATTCCGAATACAGCCGGGCCGCATTCAATTGACCATTCCGGTCGAAAAGCTCCTGGTTCAGCGTCGTAAGCTCTTCATTGGTGCTTTGGATCTCTTCCTTCGACGTCTCCAGCTCTTCATTCAGGCTTTGCAGCTCTTCGCTGCCCGACAGCAGTTCTTCGTTGGCGCTTTGTAATTCTTCGTTGACCGCCTCCTGGTCTTCCGTGATGCTTCTCATATCCTCGCGCAGCTGCGCCAGCTCTTTTTCCAATTGCCGGGCACGCCGGCTTTCCGGGCTGTCTATATCGCCCGGATCGGCAGCCGTTCCACCGGGTCCTTCTCCTTTTTGGCCGCCGGCCATAGTATCCCGGAAAAGGACCAGATAGTATCGCTCCGCCGTATCCAACAAGGGGATGACCTCGATCGTCGCCAGTTGACGTTTCTCCCGTGACAGCAGGGGAATACCTTCTTTCACTACCGGTTGATTATCCGTTTTTGCCTTATGAAAGGCGTTCCGGAGCTCGAAGGCCAATCCCTGTCTTACCATTTTCAAGACATTCAGGCTCGGTTTGCCTGGAGATGGTTCCAGCCAGTCACCTGTCTGTCCCCGGATCTGCACGATCTCCATTTCTTCGTTCACCACTACTCCCGGCGGGGAATACCTGGCTATAACCATCTCATCCGCGCTTCGTTGAAAGTCATTTCGCCCAGGTTCCTTTTTAACCGCATATCCGTTATCGTTGGGTTTGCCTTCCATCTTGTCGGATGAAAGGTGTAACAGTTTTCCGGGCACGTTCCTTCGGACATATATCTTTTCAGTCTTGCCGTAAGGAGTGAACAGATCCGCTGCAGGAGCCGTCGTCTCGGAATGACCCAGCAACAGGTAGCCATTCTCATTCAGCGCGTAATGAAAGGTCGACAGCGCCCTCTTTTGCAAAAATGTCTCCATATAGATCAGGACATTCCGACAACTGACCAGGCTCATTTTCGCAAATGGCGGGTCCTTCAAAAAATTATGACAGGCAAAGACACACATATCCCTGATCGGCTTATTAATATGATAGCTGCCATTTACTTTCGTAAAATATCTTTCCAGCCGGTCGGCATTTACTCCCCCCATATCCTTCTTTGCATAGATACCGCTTCGGGCCTTTGCCACCGACTTTTCCGAGATATCCGTTGCAAAGATCTGGATCTTATAGTCCGCCACCTTTTCCCCTAAATATTCGCTCAGGCATATGGCCATCGAGTATGGCTCTTCCCCCGTCGAGCAACCGGCGACCCAAATACGCAAAGGGTTGAGGTCGTCTTTATCTTTCAACAGGCTGGGAAATACCGATTCGCATACCATTTCAAAAGTCCTCGGGTCGCGGAAAAATCCTGTCACCGGGATCAGCAGATCCTGGTAAAGCAGGTCCTGTTCCTCCATATTTTCCCTGCAATAAGCCAGGTAATCGGTAATGTTCTCCATCTTATTCAAACCCATCCGGCGGATGATCCTCCTGCGGACGGTCGTCTGTTTATAATAGGTAAAATCGGTCCCTTTCCGGATACGCAACAAGGTAATCAACTGCCGGAACGCCTCTTCTTTAGCCGACTTAATATTTTCTTTGTCCCCACCGAGGCCATTCCTCAGGGTTTCCACCAGCTTCGACACCTGCAAAGGAATTTCTTCGGGCTTCAGGATAAAATCCACCACCTCCGCGTCGATCGCGCTTTGCGGCATGCTATCGAATGCAGACGATCGCTGTTCCTGCGCAAACGTAAAACCGCCATGATCCTTGATCGCCTTCAATCCCAGCGTCCCGTCCGTCGCCGTTCCCGACAAGACCACCCCGATCGCATGGCTTTGGTGAACCTCGGACAACGACGTAAAAAAAACATCGATGGGCATATTCTTTTCATGCTTAGGTCTGCGCGAACTCAATTCCAGGCGACCGTCATTGGCCGTCAGCAATTTGTTCGAGGGGATCACATAGATATGATCCGGCTCGACCCTGACATTATTGGTGATCTCCTGTACCGGGACGCGCGTGACCTTTTGCAATATCTCCACCAGCATGCTCTCATGCGTCGGCTCGAGGTGCTGCACCAAAATATAGGCGACCCCCGATTTTTCCGGGATGACCCTGATCAGTCTCTTAAATGCCTCGAGGCCTCCCGCAGATGCTCCCACGCCGACCACCGGGAAAAGATTGTCGGAACGTTCCTTGATTTTATTTTTGTTTTGCGATTCAGCCATGCTTTTCGGAGCTTATTTGCCGGAATTTACTATTGAAAAACCACTCTAAGTTACATGTTTATTGCTCAATGCGGTGCGCCATAAGAAATCGAAATATTCTACAATTCGGTAAAAACGTTATATCATTCACACTCTTTGGCTCTTTACTGAAGTTAAAGTTTCGTTTACGGTGAAAACAATTGTTCAGACTGATTTGTAAGCTTATATTTAAATATACCGAAACAATTGACGCATGATTCGACATATAAGGATCCTTCTGGCAGACGATGATGCGGATGATCGGTTCTTCTTCCGGGCTGCGCTTTCCAATTCGGCGATCAACGCGGAGCTAACGACGGTAGAAGACGGGCAGCAGCTGATCGATTTTCTGGCAACGGCGCTGAACGCTTCTGCACCGGACGTCATATTCCTTGATATAAATATGCCGGGCATCGACGGCAAAGCCTGTCTACGGGAGATCCGTCACCAGGGGCAATTTGCGGATACGCCTGTTATAGTGCTGTCGACATCCACTCGCGTCAAAGACATCGACGAAACGTATAGGGATGGCGCCAATATGTATATTTCCAAAACTTCGTTTTACCTGGACAGCATAAGATGGATAGAGAAGTTGTTTCCTTCCGATTGGCGAGAGGGCCTGCGGCATCCTACCAGGGAGAAATTTGCTTTCACCTAAAACTGTAAACCGGCTAAATTTATTATTCATTTAACTGTAATGCAAAAACGTCTGAAAATCGGAGATCATGTAAGCTGGAATTCTGAAGCCGGCCGGGTGACAGGTACAATTGTCAAAATACATGCCCATATTGCCGCTCATAAAGGAGGAGCTCTTACCCGAATAAAATAGGACATGCCGTGTTCACTAACTTCAGCACCGCGGAAAGAGCAGTCCGATACCCCGGTTATCGCCATTCCGCAGGTCTGGCACGTTGCTGGCATTTTATAACCGTTCCCTTCTTCCTGGTCATCAAACAAACCTATAAAGATGTTGTCGACGAATGCTTCCCTGCCAAATGAAAATTCTGAGGCGCCCGGCGCTCCGGGGTTAAAAGCCCACCGGACATCCCGTGAAATGCATCATTTGTTTTAACCCACATCGCCGTGTTGGCGTAAAGTGAGCCAACTGTGCGGCTATCTCAAGCTCCTTTTACTCCGGCGCAGACATTGGTTTCGCCGGCTGTGTCGCCAATGCGGGCGTCCGGAAAGGAAGTACCAATTGAGGACAGATTTTCTTCTATTGTTCAATCCATCTTCAAACTTTCGACAGGATTCGCCGTTGCAGCCCTGATGGTCTGGATACTGACGGTCAGCACGGCGATCAACAGGGCGATCAAACCGGCGACAATAAAAATCCACCAGGAGATATTCATCCGGTAGGCAAAGCCCTGCAGCCATTTATGCATGGCCAGCCAGGCCAGGGGGCAGGCAATGAGGATAGCCGCCAATACCAGTTTGATAAAATCCCTGGACAGCATGTTTATGATGGTGGGTATTCCCGCCCCCAGCACTTTCCGGATGCCGATCTCCCTGGTCCGCTGCTCGGCGGCATAGGCCACCAGTCCGAAAAGACCCAGGCAAGCGATGAGAATGGCGAGCGAGCTAAACGAAATAAAGATCCTGCCGATCCGTTGCTCCGCACGATAAAGACCGTCGAAATCTTCTTCCATAAAGGAATAGGCAAACCCGCGATTGGGCGACACGGTCTTCCATTTCTCACTGACCTGCGCCAACATGGCCGGGATATCGGCTCCCGCATGGATGCGAATGCTGAGTGCGCCCGGATCCGGCTGCAGTTGGAGGATCAGCGGTGTCACATTTTGACGGAGGGACTGGAAATTAAAATCCCTGATCACCCCGATAATATGGTAGGTGTTGATCTTCTTCAGGAAATTATCAGCCGGGGCATACAGCAAATGGTTTAAGGGATCGTCATAGCTCAACATCTTTGCCGCGGCCTCGTTGATGATGACCGCACTGGAGTCCGTCGGCATTTGCCGGGAGAAATTCCTTCCCGATTTCAGCCGCATGCCCAGCGTGTTCAGGTAGTCTTCATCGACACTCCAACGCTGTGAGTGGACCGCCCGTTTCTGATCGAGCGTCCTGTCTTCGAACAGGGAGGTCCAGTCACCATAATTAGCAGTCGGCAATGCGCTGGTCAGGGTGGCATTGTCCACGCCGGACAGCTGTTTGATCTCCTGTTTGAAGGAGGTGGCCCGGTTGCCCAGGTACCCCGTGTTGTGTACGATAAGCACGTGGTCCCGGTTGAACCCGATATCCCGGGACTGGATGTATTTGAGCTGTTGGTAAACTACTAGGGTGCTGGTGATCAGGAACAGGGAAATGGCAAATTGAAATACTACCAGGAAGCTGCGCAGGCGTCCGCCTTTAAAGCCTGTCGACAGCTTTCCCTTCAGCACATGTACCGGCTGAAAGGACGAAAGAAAGAAGGCGGGGTATGAGCCGGCCAGGCAACCGATGATCAGGACAAACACCAGCAATACGGGGAGCAGCTGCCCCAAAAGGTGATCGCTAACCGTCAATTCTTTCCCGGAAAGGGTGTTGAAGAGCGGCAGGAGGCCCCAGGCCAGGAACACCGCCAGCACAGCGCCGGCCAATGTGACGATGACAGATTCGGTCAGGAACTGGGCTACCAGGTATTTTCGCAGCGAGCCCAGCACCTTCCTGATGCCGACCTCGCGGGCCCGGTTAGCTGATCGCGCAGTGGACAGGTTCATGAAATTGATACAGGCGATCAGCAGGATGAATAACGCGATAGCTGAGAAGATGTAGACATAATCTATGTTGCCGTTCGCAGCCAGGTCATCGACGCAATTGGACCGGAGATGGATGCTGGTCAATGGAAAGAGGCCAAACCGGTAATAGTTCCCGGCCTGTTCGAAAGCGTCGAAAGATAAGTGCAACGCGCTTTGAAGCTGCGGACCCATGTGTCTGCGAATGAAGGCGGTAAATTTTGCGTCCAGCCTCGCGGGATCGGCGCCTTTTTTCAACAGGACATAGGTAATGAAATTATTGCTCAGCCAGGCATCTTCACGGCTATAGGACAGGGTTGACAACGAGAAGAAAAAATTGAATTGGAAGTGGGATTCAGCAGGCAGGTCTCTGATCACGCCGGTGATCTTATAGGCATCCGTGTCATCGATCAGGATGGTTTGTCCGACCACATTGGTCCGGTCAAAATATTTCTTTGCTGTCTGTTCCGTGATCACCACGGAATGAGGATCTCTCAAAGCGGTGGCCGGTTCGCCTTCGATCATAGGCAGGGTAAACACCGCGAAAAGGCTGGAATCTGCGAAGACGGCATGATCTTCCTGGATATACTGATTGCCTTTCCTCACCTGGATCCCGCCGGATTTGATGAGCCGGACGACCTGTTCGATCTCGGGGAAATCGTTTTTCAGGGCGGGCGCGGCCGGCGCCGGCGAGGCGGCGTAGGTGTTTTCATTGCCCCCGAACTTCACCATGTTATTGATCCTATAGATACGGTCTGCCTTTTCGTTATACCGGTCATAGCTGATCTCGTCCAGTACATAAAAGACGATCAGCAGACAGGTAGCGACGCCGAGTGCGAGGCCCAGCACATTGAGGGCGGTAAAGCCTTTATTTTTAAGGAGGTTGCGGAAGGCGGTTTTGAGATAGTTTGTAAACACGGCCGGGAGTTTTATTCCGGTGATTGGAAAAATGTGATCCTGGCTGTTTGCGGCCAAGATGATGCCACACTTGTTTTAGCCTGGGTATCAATCAAATATACTAGTCCAGGGCCGCCCGGATCGTTCGGTTTCAGTACATCATGTGTTCGGTTTGCCGCTCATGGCGCTTTACGTGGCGCACACCGACCTCCTTCGCGGGTCAATTTTGGAAAACGCCGGCATGAACTCGACCCGGCGTACGCTTGTATCCGGCTGTTGAATTGGCCACAGTGCAGTTACCCAAGCCTGATCCGCGCAGGCGGAACACTGGTGTCCGTCGCCGGCCCGGTCCAGGAACGGCCCTCCAACGGCCTTGCGGTCGACTTCGTTGTCGAGGCCGATCGCGCCCAACTGAATGAGATCGTCCAGCGGGTGCGTGACGGACGACTGCGGACGAACATCGGCAACATAACTATTCCCGGCGACGCCGTTGCCGCGCTCAATCCGACCAAGCGGGTCAAGGGCAAGACGATCATCCGGGTCCGGCCATCATCTCAAGGAGGAATATCGTTAACCCATCACCGGTGATCCGGCAGCCGGTGGGCAAAACGACTTCTTGCGCAGATGATCAGGTACAGTGAATATTTCGGGATGAAACAATCCGGCCAGCATTTCGATACCATCAACCAGCGTTGAAGGGGAAGGCTGTGTGAAAAGATCGAAATCGCAAAGATAGACCTGACCGGTGGCGACTGCCCGTACCTGCTCCCAGCCTTCATGGCTGCTCAACAGATGCAGTTCTTCCCTGGCACGTTCGATGCGAAAGCCACAAGGCGCGATGACGATGACTTCGGGATCGTAACGCCTGATCTTCTCCCATGGAGTGACGACACTGTCACCGCCCGGATTGCTCAACATATCGATGCCACCGGCCATGGCAATCTGAAACGGTATCCAGTGCCCGCAGTTATATATCGGATCGATCCATTCCAATAGGGCTGCCCTTTTCATGGGCATCCGATGTCTACGAAGTGTGTCGAGCAAGCGGTCGGTCCGTTCCTGAAGACCTGCAAGATAGCGATAAGCAATTTCCTCCCTGCCCAGGGCCCGTGCGATGGTGATGGCGGTTCCATAGACCTCCTCCAGGTTGGCGGGCGTTAGGGGAATGATCACCGGCCGGCGGGGCAGCTTTGAGATGGCGGCCACTGTACATTTAGTATCGATCTGGCAAACTTCACAGGTATCCTGGGTAAAAACGATGTCGGGGGAAATTTCCTCCAATAACTTCTCTTCCACGTAATAAAGACTCCTTCCCTGGGCTTTGGCGGCGCTAAAGACGGCGTCGATCTCCCTGCTCGTGTATTCTTTGCCTTCCAGGCTGCAACGGACGAGGGCGGGCTTTTCCAGGAGCGCCTGCTCCGGACATTCGAAGGTGACGCCATATAAAAGGTCTTGCAAGCCCATATCATAGATCATTCGAGTTGCAGCCGGAAGAAAAGAGCATACTTTCATGAGCGGGGAATTTTGGATACACCAAATTACTACTTTTTCAAAACTGACAATTCCGTTGTATCTTAGCGCGGCGAGTTCTTTCTATATTTCTTCAGCAAAGGTTGGAGGATCCCCGATCCGATATTTGGAACGCTGAAATAATGCGTTTGTCGAACGAGACTTAAGTAGTAACTTTAAAGAGAAAAAGCAGCCTCGCTCATGAGAAATACAATATTACTGCTTGTCGTTATTTCCTGGGGCTTCACTTCATGCGCGAAAAAAGGACCCGGGTATTATTCGGGCTCGCAAACTGCGCTACCCGTGACCGGTAACGGTAACGATACGATCACCCGCTACTATTATTTCAATAACGTTGTTCTTGATAGCATTTCGAACGATACGTTCAAACTACCGCGTCTATCGCAGGCCATTATCGACAGTGGAACGGTGACCATAACCTTTAGATCGTCGATTGTTTGGCTGAACACCTGGTTTCCCTTGCCTGTCTATACCTTTCCGGATGGGTCTACTGTTAAGGTGATCAGGGTAGGTATGCAGCCGGGGACGATTGTCCTGAAAGCCGATGGAGCGACAACGCCGGCGATGAATTATTGCTTTGCCCTATCCATACACTAGATTGTGCCGAAGCGGTGAACATATCGAATGATTTTTTCGTGCCGGCGCTGAATTGTTCCGAGCTCAGCAAGGCCTGGTACACCCGCTCCGGCGCCACGCCAAAATAAACTTCCCGATGGATAGTGATCCCTTACAGCTGTTAATGCGAGAAACAGGACACCAGTAGATAGCGCTTTCGAAAACCGGACAAAAATCCGAACTTTTTTTATTCACTTGGATCAGGAGCCGGGCTGAAGTCCCATTAATTTTTGGAGCAGGGACAAGTCGACATTTCCGCCGGATACGATAATCCCTATCTTCTTCCCCCGAAACAGATCGCGTTCTTTCATAACGGCGGCCAGGGCAACGGCAGAAGATGGCTCGACGATGATTTTCATGCGTTCCCAAATCAGTTTCATCGCAGCCCTGATCTCTTCCTCGCTAACCAGGCAAATGCCCGTGACGTGATCTTTTATGATCGCAAGCGTACGCTCACTTAATGTAGTCAACAGGCCGTCCGCTATGGTATTCACAAAAGCCGCTTTCTGTACCGTTCCGGTCCGGAAGGAATGGATCGCGTCAGCCGCGCCTTCCGGTTCTGCACCATAGACGCTCGTTGAAGGAGAAAGAAAGTGGGCGGCAAGCGCTGTACCGCTTAGGAGTCCGCCCCCGCCGACGGGAGCTACGATAGCGTCCAGCGCCCCCGGAACATCTTCCATTAATTCTACGGCCGCGGTCGCCTGGCCGGCAATGACCATATCATTATCGAAGGGATGAACGAGTACCGAACCATGGGTAGCGATAACGGTTTGAACGCCTTCTTCCCGCGCCTCGAGTGTCGGCTCGCATTCAATGATCTCCGCACGATAAGAGCGGACCGCGTCCTTTTTAACCTGTGGCGCCGTCCGGGGCATCACGATATAGGCGGGAAGCCCCACTATCCTTGCCGCAAAGGCGATGGCCTGTGCATGATTGCCCGAGGAATGTGTTGTGAAGGACTTAGGACTGTCCTTCGATGCGATCTGCAATACCGCATTCAACCCTCCCCTGGCCTTAAAGGCGCCGATCTTTTGAAAGTTCTCGCATTTAAAGTAAACGTAGGCTCCGCACAGCTGATCGATTGTTTTATTCGTCAACACGGGTGTTCGGTGTATGTACGATCGAATCCTGTCGTGTGCGTCTTTGATATCTTGCAACGTTGGCATGCGTATTACCCGGAATACAGGCACATGGGCCGGCTTTCCGCTCCCTGCCGAAAAGTACGATAAATTGACCTACGTCGCCTTATCTTTTGTGTTCTTGACCAGGGCAATACCGGAAAAAAAGAAGATAGCTCCCAAAACAACGGCAAAGGTGTGGATCGTCGATTGATTATCTGAAGGCCAAAGGTTATCTTCAACCTATGAAAAAGAAGCAAAAGAAAGCCGCCAATTCACGTCTGATCCCTGTGATCCCTTCCGGACGCCGGGAAGCTGCTTCCATTGACCTGATCTTCGACATCGTCCGCCAGATCCCGCCCGGCCGGGTGACGACCTACGGGGCCATCGCAAAAGTGCTTGACATTTCAAACGCCAGACAGGTGGGCCACGCCATGCGCTCCGTAGACGAGAGAGGGAAACCGGTGCCGGCCCAGCGCGTGGTCACCTCCTCGGGTCGTCTGTCCCATGACGTCACCGGCGCCCGCCGCCGGCTGCTCCTCAAAGAGGGGGTGCAATTAAAGGGGGACAAGATCATCGATTTCTCCAAACTTTTCTGGGACCCCGGTCAGGAGCTTTGATATGACATCAACAAAAGGGATCATTCAAACGCCGGCAATCCGCTTCTTATATTCAGCCAAAGCCTCTTCCAGTCTCCCCCTCGCGGTAGTATCGCCCGGCACGTTGTGCGAAGGATGAATATACAGTTTCACCCCTCGGTCCGCCAATATTTCGGCCACGGTGGTTACGGTCATCCAAACGCAGGTAACGAATGCCATCGTGGAAACCGGGCCGATCTTGTCCTGATGGTTCTTTAGCGGTACGGAGGCATCGCCGATAGGGGCGCAGGTATCTACAACGATATCCGCCAGCTCGAAGATGTTCTTGCCGGTTGAATGGCGGGTCTGCTTACCCTTCGCCCCGGCGGCGGAGCCGAACACTACTACCTTCATCCCCTTTTTCTTCGCTTCCAACGCTATGTCGATATTGACATTGTTGATGCCGGAATGCGAGAAAAGCCACATGGTATCCCGGGTGTCGAAATTATACCCTTTCATGATCTCCACGCCATAACCTTCCACCCGCTCGAGAAAAACAAACTGGTGCACGCCCATCTCGCCGGTGATCCGGGTAAAGAAGGTGAGGGGCAGCTCGATCATGGGATGAAAACCTACAAAACCTCCTATCCGGGGATACATTTCTTCTATAGGCAGCGTAGCATGGCCGCAGCCGAAAGTGTGTACCCACCGCCCGCATTCGATAGAGTCCGCCATCAACGTGGCCGCCGCCTGTATCTGTTCTACCTGGGTGTCCTCGATCCGTTGCATTACGTTCCGTACATTGCTTAACCATTGTTTTGCTAACATAATTCCTGATTTAAATGTTTCGTGTGCGTTAGCGATCTTTTAATGAAGAGGCACAATATGATCATCCCCGCGAGTTCTGCCATCTCCAGGTTGACAACCTGCCGGATGCCGTAGTGTTGGGTGATCAGTCCCGCCAGGTAATTGATCAACATATTCCCCAGCAGCGCGATGACCAGCACGAAACTGAATGCCGTACCCGAAAGCCGGGTATAACGGTGTCCCACAATACCCAGCATGATCGGAAAGCCGCCGGCCAGACCGGCGCCGGTCAGGATCAGACCCGGGATCGTCGGGGCAAGGGTAGAAGCCGTTCGCGTCAGCAGCAGCCCCACGCCGATGAGGCCAAAGGATACCAGCAGGATACGGAAGCCATCGATATTACGGAACAGGCTGCCGGTTAGCAGCCGCATCCCCGCCATACCGGCCACGTAAAGTGAAAGCGCGTACAACGCCTGGGTTTCTGCGACCGAAAATTTTTCTACCAGCAATAGGGTGGTCCAGTTGTTCACCAGCGCTTCAAACCCGCTTTGGAGGAACAAGAAGAAGGCGACCATCACCAGCAACCCATCCCTTGCAAGCGAAAAACTTTGCTTTAGCGGAAAGCCCTGCTGCCGCTTGGGAGCGGGAAAAGGGATGAACAGGATAAAAAGGGACAGCGCCAATGTCAGTACGGCGATAAGGGTGAGCACCGTTTCAAAAGAAAAGCGGCCCTTTAAGAGGCCTAAGACCACGGGCATGCCGAGCGCACCGATACCAAAGAACACACCCAGTATGCTGAGGTTGGCTCCTTTGCCGGTCGAACTGATATCGGCGACCAGCGCGTTGGTGGCTCCGTTGATGGCCCCGCTGCCTGCGCCGAAGAAAAAGATGCACGTCTTCAGCAATTCCAGGTCACCGGCAAAAGCGATGCCTCCAAATCCAACGGACATGATCAGGCCCGACGCGGCCAGCAGCCGCCGGTAGCCATACCTGTCGCAGACGGGCCCAAACAATAGGGACCCCGTTAGGATGCCGAGGGGGAGGATAGAGAACAGTGTGCCGGCGGTGACGCCATCCAGCCCGAACTTTTGCTTAAGATCCGCGCTTACCGAACCAAGCGTGATAAGGCCCACGCCGAACAAGAGCATGCCGGCGCAGGCGGCTCCAAACACCAGCTTTTTATTGAACATTTCCGGGTAATGTTTTATGGTTATCTGTTGCAAGCAACTGCAGTGCTGTATAGGCCGCACCATAAACGCCCGCCTCGCCTCCCAAAGCGGCGGCTTCGATGCTGGCCTCCCTGAAGCCAAGGGGTTGCGCCCATTTTTGGGCTTCTATTCCGATGGCGGGAATAAACCGGGAGGCAGGGCCAAACACTCCCCCACCCAAGATCAGCTTTTCTGAGTTAAAAAGGCTGACGAGGTTGGCAATAGCCATCCCCCAATAGACAATGCAGCCGCGGATGACGGCCTCGGCAATGGGATCATTGCTGTCGTAAGCGGCAAATACGTCGTGGCAGGTGATTTCGCCGGCGGGCTTATTCCTCAATGCCCCCCGGTAATCCGGCCGCTGCTGCAGCATCTCCGCCGCCTGCCGGGCAATGCCATTGCCGGAGGCGTAATATTCGAAGTGACCGCAGCGCTTGTATTTGTCTTCGAAAAGACCGCCGAAGCTCATCCAGCCGATCGCGCCCGATATATCACCCGCGCCGCGTAAGATGCGGCCGTCGGCCAGGATGCCGGCGCCGATGCCCGTACCGACTGCCAGGAAAATGGCATTGCGGCAATTGCGTGCGTTGCCCTGCCATACTTCACCCAGTATGCAGCAGGCCCGGTCGCTTTCTATTCGTATGGGAATGTCTCCGCATGCCCGGCTTGCTTCTGCCAGCAGGGGGTAGTCGTCCCAGCCAGGAATATTGGGGGCCCATACCATCCCGTTACGGCGGCTTATGCCCGGCACGGAAATGCCCACCGCCTGCACAGGATCGCTTTTGAACGCGTCACCGGTAATACAGGACCGGATGCTGGAAGAAATGAGTTCGCCAACGGCGGCGCCTTCGCGGCCGTTCAGCAGCAGCTGCTCTTTATGCAGGATGGCGCCGGAAGTGGTAAACACGGCCATCCCCAGTTTGGTGCCCCCCAGATCGATTCCCAGTAAGGACATAGTTTAACTCCTCATGCGGAAATTTACAACAAATCAAACTACACAATAAAAAAGATACGAAGTTTGAATATGTCATCAGCCATGTGCTGACCCTGGGGACCGGAATCCCGGTATGCCAGCCTTGGATTGGCAGGTGCGGAATTTGGCGGATTGCATCAAAGAGGAGGTATTTCCCGATGAGGATCAGTACAGGGTGTGCGCTTTTTGGATGAGCTCGGCCACGTTGTTGGCCTTTAACTTTTGCAGCAGGTGCTTGCGATGGGATTCCACGGTGTGTTTGCTGATAGAGAGTGCACAGGCGATCTGCTTCGAAGAAAAGCCTTTGGCTACCAGCTGCAGTATTTCTTTTTCGCGGGTGGTCAATAGGTATGCGGAAGCGACCATGGCGGCATCCCGGCTTTCCAGCTTCTGTTGCGTGGCAAGGACGGCGTCCAGGAGCCTGCTGTTCGTTCTTTTGCCGGCAAGGGTGGCGAACTGTTGTTCTGCCAGCTTTTTTTGTTGCGTGGTACAGTCACGGAAGGTCATCAAAACTTTGTCCAGCAATCCGGAGCGGGTAAGGGAAAGCACCAACAATTGCTGCGTCACCCACCTCCATGTGCCATCGGCATGTTTGAATCGGTAAACACACTGAAAAGTGCCTGCCTCCGGGTCCCCGAACCAGGTGGCCGCAGGTCGGTGCGACGCTTCCATGAACTGAAGCAGGGACGGCAGATCCATTGGATGGGCCCGGGAGATGACAAATTGCACGCCCTCATCGATAAATGCTTTGGAAGGGTATCCGAGGATGGAGCGAAAATTCCGGCT
>Ga0134126_10007190_pt1 | contig 13966 bp, 10 predicted proteins | sample KB31752_FD_96881 | JGI IMG/M metagenome (GOLD analysis project Ga0134126, IMG submission 96881) | Terrestrial soil microbial communities with excess Nitrogen fertilizer from Kellogg Biological Station, Michigan, USA - KB3-175-2 | ecosystem: Environmental > Terrestrial > Soil > Unclassified ... | reverse complement strand
GCGCCCGGCGCGTCGCTCGGCGCCGCGGTCGACGCGATCCAGCAGACCGAAAAGGCGATGGGCCTGCCGGCGAGCCTGTTCACCACGTTCCAGGGCGCGGCGCTTGCTTTCCAGGCGAGCCTTGCCAACGAATTGCTGCTGATCCTCGCGGCGATCGTGACGATGTACATCATCCTGGGCGTGCTCTACGAGAGCTTCATCCACCCGATCACGATCCTCTCCACCCTGCCCTCGGCCGGAGTCGGCGCGCTGCTCGCGCTGATGCTCGACGGCAGCGAACTCGGCATCGTCGCCATCATCGGCATCATCCTGCTGATCGGCATCGTGAAAAAGAATGCGATCATGATGATCGACTTCGCGCTCGACGCCGAACGGCGCGAAGGCAAGCCGCCGCGCGAGGCGATCCATCAGGCCAGCCTGCTGCGCTTCCGCCCGATACTGATGACGACGATGGCGGCCCTGCTCGGCGCGGTGCCGCTGATGATCGGCAACGGCGCCGGATCGGAGCTGCGTCATCCGCTCGGCGTCGCCATTGTCGGCGGATTGCTGCTGAGTCAGTTGCTGACCCTGTTCACCACGCCGGTGATCTATCTCGTGTTCGACGACGCGGCCCGGCGCGTGTTGGGCCGCGGCGCGGCGCAGGCCCCCGGCCCGAGCCCGGCGGAATGAACCTTTCGGCGCCCTTCATCGCGCGCCCGGTCGCGACCACGCTGTTGACCGCCGGCGTGGCGCTGGCCGGGATCGTCTCGTTTTTCCTGTTGCCGGTGTCGCCGCTGCCGCAGGTCGATTTCCCGACCATCCAGGTCATGGCGCAGCTTCCCGGCGCCAGCCCCGCCAACATGGCGTCGAGCGTGGCGACGCCGCTCGAACGGCATCTCGGCGTTATCGCCAATGTCAGCGAGATGACGTCGCAAAGCTCGGTCGGGGTCACCCGCATCACCATCCAGTTCGACCTCAGCCGCAACATCGACGGCGCGGCGCGCGACGTGCAGGCCGCGATCAACGCGGCGCGCGCCGACCTGCCGACCAGCCTGCGCACCAACCCGACCTATCGCAAGGTCAACCCGGCCGACGCGCCGGTGCTGATCCTGGCGCTGACCTCCGACACCAAGACGCCGGGCCAGCTTTACGACGCGGCGTCGAACGTGCTGGCGCAGAAACTGTCGCAGGTCAGCGGCATCGGCCAGGTTACGATCGGCGGCAGCTCGCTGCCGGCGGTGCGCGTCGAGCTGAATCCCAGCGCGCTGTTCAAATACCGGATCGGTCCGGAGGACGTGCGCGCGGCGCTGGCGGCGGCGAACGCCCACAGCCCCAAGGGCGCAATCGAGCCGGGCGATCGCCGCTATCAGCTCTACACCAACGATCAGGCGACCACGGCGGCGCAGTACAAGGGCCTCGTCGTCGCCTATCGCAACGGTGCGGCGGTGCGGCTCGACGAACTCGCGGACATTCAGGATTCGGTCGAGAACATCCGCAATCTCGGCCTCGCCAACGGCAAGCCCTCGGTGCTGGTGATCCTCTATCGGCAGCCCGGCGCCAACATCATCGACACGGTCGACCGGGTGACCGCGCTGTTGCCCGAGCTGACCGCGTCAATGCCGCGCGACATCGACGTTAGCGTCGTATCCGACCGCACCACGACGATCCGCGCCTCGCTCAAAGATGTCGAGCGCACGCTGGTGATTTCCGTCCTGCTGGTGGCGCTGGTCGTGTTCTTTTTCCTGCGCAGCCCGCGCGCCACCATGATTCCGGCGGTGGCGGTGCCGATCTCGCTGCTCGGCACGTTTGGCATCATGTATCTTCTCGGGTTCAGCCTCGACAATCTGTCGCTGATGGCGCTGACCGTGGCGACGGGTTTCGTCGTCGACGACGCCATCGTCGTGGTCGAGAACATCGAGCGTCACATCGAGGCCGGGATGGCGCGGCTCGACGCCGCGCTGCTGGGCGCGCGCGAGGTCGGCTTCACCGTGCTGTCGATGAGCACGTCGCTGGTCGCGGTGTTCATCCCGATCCTCCTGATGGGCGGCATTGTCGGGCGGTTGTTCGAGGAATTCGCCCTGACCCTCTCGATCGCGGTCATGGTGTCGCTGGTCGTGTCGCTGGTGACGACGCCGACAATGGCCGCGAAGATCCTGCCGGCCTATCACGCCAGGCCGGAACAGCCGGGCCGTGTCGCGCGCGCCGCCGAACGCGTGTTCCAGGCGATGCTGAATTTCTATGCGCGGACCCTGGGCGTCGCGCTGCGCCATTCGTTCCTGACGGTGGTGGTGCTGCTCGCCACCATCGCGCTCAATGTCTTTCTGTACATCGTCATTCCCAAGGGGTTTTTCCCCCAACAGGACACGGGACGCCTGATCGGCGGCATCCAGGCTTACCAGAGCATCTCGTTCCAGCTCATGCGCAAGAAATTCACCCAGCTCGTTAACATCGTGCGCAAGGACCCCGGCGTTGCGTCGGTGGCGGGCTTCACCGGAGGCTATTCCACCAATGGCGGCTTCGTATTCGTGTCGCTGAAGCCGCTGGCGGATCGCAGCGACACCGCCGACCAGATCATCGCGCGCCTGCGGCGCGAAACCGCCGTGGTCGCCGGCGGACGCCTGTTCTTCCAGGCGACGCAGGACATCCGTGTCGGCGGACGGCAGAGCAACGCACAGTACCAGTACACGCTGCAATCGGATGACCTCGCGACGCTGCAGGTCTGGTCGCCGAAAATCCTCGAAGCCTTGCAGAAAGTGCCGGTGCTTCAGGACGTCAATATCGACCAGCAGGACAAGGGGCTCGAAACCGATCTCGTGATCGACCGGCCGACCGCGGCGCGGCTCGGCCTGACGCCGAGCGCCATCGACGCCACGCTCTATGACGTGTTCGGCCAGCGCCTGGTCTCGACCATCTACAACGCGCTGAACCAGTATCACGTCGTGATGGAGGCGGCGCCGCAATACTGGCAAAGCCCCGACGTGCTGAACGACATCTATGTCAGCACATCGGGCGGCAATATCGGCGGTACCCAGGGCACACAGTCCCTGACCACGGGCACCTCGGCCAAACTGGCGGGCGCGGGCGCGGTGCGCAACCGCGCCGCCAATTCCATCGCCGTCAGCGGCCACGGCGCGGCGTCGACCGGCGCCGCGGTCAGCACCGTCGCCGAGCAGATGGTGCCGCTGGCCGCGTTCAGCCATTTCGGGCCGGGCAACACGCCGCTCTCGGTCAATCACCACGGCCTGTTCGTCGCCAGCACCGTGTCGTTCAACCTGCCGCCGGGCAAATCGCTGAGCGACGCGGTCAGCGCCATCGACCAGACCATGAACGAAATCGGCGTGCCGGCGACGATCCACGGCAGTTTCCAGGGCACCGCCGCGGCGTTCCAGTCCTCGCTCGCGAACGAGCCGATCCTGATCCTCGCGGCGCTCATCACGGTCTATATCGTGCTGGGCGTGCTCTATGAGAGCTACGTCCACCCCATCACGATCCTCTCGACCCTGCCCTCGGCCGGCGTCGGCGCGGTGCTGGCGCTGATGCTGTTCGGCGCCGAGTTCAGCATCATCGCGCTGGTCGGCGTCATCTTGCTGATCGGCATCGTCAAGAAGAACGCGATCATGATGATCGACTTCGCGCTCCATGCCGAGCGCGAGCAGGGCATGAAGACCGAGGACGCGATCTATCACGCCTGTCTCCTGCGCTTCCGGCCGATCATGATGACGACGGCCGCCGCGCTGCTCGGCGCGCTGCCGCTGGCGCTGGGCGGCGGCGACGGCGCGGAGCTGCGCCGCCCGCTTGGCATTTCCATCGTCGGCGGATTGATTGTCAGCCAGGCACTGACCCTTTACACCACCCCCGTGGTTTATCTCTATCTCGACCGTTTCCGGCTCTGGAGCACGCGACGCTGGCGCCACGACCCGACGCCGCTGGCGGAACCGAGCGAATGACATTGCGTCTCGTTCCCGCGGTTGCGCTGGCCGTGCTGCTCGCCTCCTGCGAAATCGGGCCCGATTACATCCGGCCCTCGGCCCCGGTGCCGACGCAATACAAGGAGGCAAAAGGCTGGCGTGTCGCGACGCCGCGCCAGGCCGCCGCCAATCAGAACTGGTGGTCGGTCTATGACGATCCGGTGCTGGACGGGCTCGAGCGCCAGGTCGCGATCTCCAACCAGAACCTGAAACAGGCCGAAGCCGCCTACCGTGTCGCGGTGTCGCTGGTGCAGCAGGCCGAGGCGCAGCTTTATCCGACCGCGTCAGTCTCGGGTTCGGCGCAGCGTTCGGGTCAGTTCGGCCATCGCACCACGCCGACCGGCACGAGCGGCTCCCTCGGCACCCAGAACCAGTTTCAGCTTACCGGCAACGTCAGTTGGACACTCGACATCTGGGGCAAGATCCGCCGCCAGATCGCGAGCCAGGAAGCGAGCGCGCAGGCCAGCGCCGCCGACCTCGCCGCCGCGCGCCTGTCGGCGCAGACCACGCTCGCGGTCGACTATTTCACGCTTCGCGCCACCGACGAGCAGAAGCGTCTCCTCGACACCGCGGTGGTGGCGTTCACGGAATCGCTCAAGATCACCCAGAACCAATACGCGGTCGGCAACGCGGCCAGGTCGGCGGTGCTGCAAGCCAAGACGCAAGTGGAGCAGACCCAGTCGCAGGCGATCGCGACCGGCGTGGCGCGATCGCAGCTCGAACATGCCATCGCGGTGCTGATCGGCAAGCCGCCGGGCGATTTTTCCATCGCGGTCGCGGCGATGCCGAGCCGCGTCCCGGTCGCGCCGACCGGCGTACCGTCGATGTTGCTGGAGCGCCGCCCCGACATCGCCGCCGCCGAGCGCACCATGAAATCGGCCAACGAACTGATCGGCGTCGCCGAGGCCGCGTATTATCCCGATATCACCCTGACCGCCTCGCTCGGCGTCGCCAGCACGATGCTCGGCAATCTGTTCAACGCGTCGAACGCGGCATGGGCGATCGGCTCGTCGGTCAGCGAGACGGTGTTCGACGCCGGGCTGCGCGCGGCGCAGGTCGAGCAGGCGCGCGCCACGTATGACGAGAATGTCGCCTCGTACCGGCAGACCGTGCTGACGGCGTTCCAGCAGGTGGAGGACCAGCTCGCCACGCTGCGCATCCTCGAACGGCAGGCTGTCGCGGAAGACGCGACGGTGCGCGACGCGCGCGAGGCGGAACGCCTGACGCTGAACCAGTACCTCGCCGGCACCGTCGCCTATACCAGCGTCGTCATCGCGCAAACCACGGCGCTGACCAACGCGGAATCGGCGCTGGCCATCCTGCAAAACCGGCTGACCGCGTCGGTGCAACTCATTTCCGCGCTGGGCGGCGGCTGGAACGCGAGCGAACTGCCGCCGACCGCGGACACGGACAAAACGCCCGGCGAGAAATCCGGCCCATCGTTGCTTCACGGTCTGCTAGACTTGTTTTGACCAAAGCAACATTTCCGATATTGCCATGAACGAGTCCGAGCGGCGCTGGAGCCTGGCGGCCGCGATCGCCTGCATCGCCGTGTTCGGCATCGGCATCGGCATCGCCGGCCCGCTTCTCTCGCTGATGCTGGAGGGGCGCGGCACCGATTCCTCGCTCACCGGCCTCAATGCCGGGGTCGGCTTTGTCGGCGTGCTGGTCGGGCCGCTTCTGATGCCGCCGCTGGTGGCGCGTTTCGGCTTCAAGCGATTCCTGCTCGCGGCGCTGCCGGTGAGCCTCGTCCTGTTTCTGCTGCTCAAGCCGTTCGACAGTCTCGTCGCGTGGTTCGCGCTGCGGTTCTTCGGCGGCATGTGCGGCTCCGCCATTTTCGCCGCCTCGGAGGCGTGGATCAGCCAGCTCGTCGGCGACGCCACGCGCGGCCGCATCATGGGCATTTACACCGCGTCGCTGTCGGCGGGTTTCGCCGTCGGTCCCGCGGTGCTGTCGCTGACCGGCGTCGCCGGCTGGCCGCCCTTCATCGCCTGCGCGATCATCGAGGTCGCCGCCATGCTGCCGCTGCTGGCGGTGCGCGGCGGCGAGGGCCACGCCGCGCTCGCCGGCTCGCATCCCATCACCATGATGCGGCGCATGAAACCGACGGTGCTGATCGTGATTCTGTTCGCGATGTATGAGGGCTCGACCGTGTCGCTGCTGCCCGTCTGGGCCGCGCGATCGGGGCTCAGCGCCGGCACGGCGGCGACGGTGGTGTCGGCGGTCTTCGTCGGCGCCATCCTGTTGCAGATTCCGGTCGGCTATATCTCCGACCTGGCCGGGCGGCGGGCGACAATGCGGGTCTGCGCCGCGGTCGGCATCGTGGGCGCGGCGCTGTTGCCGCTGCTCGTCACGCACCGGCCGATCCTTCTCGTCGTGCTGGTGATCTGGGGCGGCTTCACGACCGGACTCTATCCCGTCGCGCTCGCCATTATCGGCGACCGGTTCCGCGGCGCCGACCTGCTCAATGCCAACGCGGCGCTGGTAATCGCCTATGGCACCGGCGCGATGATCGGGCCGATCCTGGGCGGCGGCGCGATGGATGTATGGAACCCGCATGGCATCGCGGTCGTGCTGGCGGCGATGTTCGCGGTGCTGCTGGCCGCGACCTGGTCGCGCGCCGATCCGGCGACGAAACAGGCCTAGTCCGGAATCAGCGATCGAGCAGAAGCTGCAAATGCCGCGATAGACGGCGCAACAGATCGCTCAGCGTGTCGCGTTCCGCCGGGCTGAGATCGGCGACCATCTCGGCGTGATGCGCCAGGATGCCGTGACGCATGGAATCGAGCTTGCGCACGCCCTTCCGGGTGATGAACAGCACGGTAGTGCGCTTGTCGCCGGGCGGCGCTTCGCGGACGATCAGCCCGTCGGCCTCGAGCCCGTTGATGACCTTGGTGAAGTTCGGCCGCTTGATCATCAGCGCATCGGCGAGGACGCCGTGCCGGATGCCGGGATTGGCGTGGATCGCGCCGAGCGTGCTCAGCGCACCGACGCTGAGGCCGCCGGCGAAGCGGCGATAGAATAGCTGGAAACTCTGGAGTTGGACGATCCGCACCAGAAAGCCGATCGATTCCGACAGCGGCGGCATTTCCTCGAAGCCGGCCGCGCCGTCCCAAACCGCCAGGTCCGATTTGTCGCCGGTTTTGTGCCGGCGCTTCGCCGCGGCATCGTTGTCATGCGTCGCCATGATTCCTCGCGGCGCGCAGCTTACAGAGTTCGCGCCGGGCCGCAACCTCGGAGCCTCCTTACGCCAGCGCCTTGCGCGCCTCGCGATATTCGGCTTCGAGCCGGTCGACGACCCGGGCGACGGCGGGCGCGTCGTCGATGCTGCCGACGCCCTGTCCCGCGCCCCAGATGTCGCGCCACGCCTTCACGGTGCGGTCGCTGGCGAAGCTCATCGTGCTCTTGTCGGCGCCGGGGAGATTGTCGGGATCGAGCCCGGCGCGCGTCACGCTCGGCTTGAGGTAATTGCCGAGAATGCCGCTGAACAGGCTGGTATAGACGACGTCCGCGGCCGCGGTATCGACGATCATCTGCTTGTAGTCCGGCGGCGCGTTGGCTTCTTCGGTGGCGATGAAGCGCGTGCCCATATAGGCGAGATCGGCGCCCACCGCTTGCGCCGCGAGGATGGCGCGGCCGCTGGTGATCGAACCCGACAGGATGATGGCGCCGGGGAAGAACCGCCGCACCTCGGGCACCAGCGCGAAGGGCGACAGCATCCCGGCATGTCCGCCGGCGCCGGCGCAGACCAGAATCAGCCCGTCGACGCCCTGCTCGGCGGCTTTTTGCGCATGGCGCATCGAGATCACGTCGTGGAACACGACGCCGCCATAGGAATGTACCGCCTTCACCACGTCGGCGGGCGGACGCAGCGAGGTGATGATGATCGGCACCTGCTGGCGCACGCAGACCTCGACGTCGTGCTCGAGCCGGTCGTTCGAGGCGTGGCAGATCTGGTTGACGGCGAACGGCGCGACCCTGGCCTCGGGATGCGCCTTCTGATAGGCCGCATTCGCCTCCTTGATCTCGACGATCCATTCCTCGAGCTGTTCCTTGGGCCGCGCGTTGAGCGCGGGGAACGAGCCGACGATGCCCGAGGTGCATTGCGCGATCACCAGTTTCGGCACCGAGACGATGAACATCGGCGCGCCGATGGCCGGAAGCCGCAGCCGGTTTTGCAAGGATTTAGGCAACGCCATGAATTCCCCCCTCGATCAGCCCGCGCCGGCGGGACGCGGGATATTCCGCCGAACATGTTTCGGATACCAGACCGAAAACCACACCGCGAAAATGAAGACGCCAAGCGACGCCACGATCTCGGCGGCGAGCGGCAGCGACGGCCACCAGATCGCCGCCGCGTCGCATGCCGCCGAAACCAGGAACGCGAAAAACCAGACGAACGTGATGAGGTCGTTGGTGCGCAGAAAGATCGGATTGTTCCAGAATTGCCGAGGCACTTGCTCCCTGGCGTATTGCAGCGTGAAGGGCCGGCGGATGACGAGCGAGACCAGCACGATCAACGCGAGGCCGCCATCGACCGCGAGCCGCACGCCCGCGATGCTCCAGTCGGGCCGCGCCGCCAGTGTGTAAAGCGTCAGCACGCCGAACAGGACGAGGCTGCCGATTTCCAAAATCTTGACCGAACCGCCGCGCATCGCAACGCGGCCGATCAGGATCGCCGACACCAGGGTCGCGCCGACCAGCGCCATCAACGGCGTCGACAGGCGCATCAGCACAAAAAACAGGATGAACGGAGCCAAACCAAGAAGGGTGTTCATGTCGCTCCCCACGAATAGCCGCCCTCCCCCTTGATGGGGGAGGTCGCCGAGCCGCATGGCGGCCAGGGGGGTGGGGTGATGCGAACCGCAAGATCACCCCCACCCGCTCCCACCGGATCAGGTCCGGTGGTCGCGTGCCTCTCCCATCGAGGGGGAGGCAGTTGTTCGCGCGGCGCCCTCACGTCTGCCGCCAGTTGCCGTGGAAGCCGAACGGCACGCGGTGGGTCAACTCCGCAACCGCGACCGGACCTTTGTCGAGCGCACCGGCATCGAATACCACGAGGTCGGTGCGCTTTTCGTTGCCGCGCCACACCGTCGCCAGCAGATACCCGTCGCCTTCCGGCGCATCGGCGCCGCGCGGCACGAACACCGGCTCCGACGTAATGTCGCCTTCGCGCAGGCGATAAACCGTGCGCTTGCCGGTCGCGTGATCGAGATGCGCGATCAGATCGAAGCCGTGCATCACGTCGTTGGCCTCATGCGCCGCGTAATAACCGTGGCGATACGGCAACCCGGCAAATCGTTCATCAAGACGCGGAAAATCCGCCGATAGATCGTCGAGCCGCACTTGTGCGAACCGGTCCGTGTTGCCGGCGACGTCGAAGGCCCAGCGCGTCAGCCGCGCGACCGCCTTGGCCGGATCGCCCGGCGTGCCGTCAGGATTGGGAAATAGCGGCGCCGCCTCGTATTGCATCCCGTCGGCGATCAGCTTGCCGCCTTCCTCGTAGGCATTCATGAAGTGAAACACGTAACAAGGGTCGGCCTGAAACCAACGAATGGTGGAGACCGCCGCGTCACGCTTCATCACGCCGACGAACGCGCCCTTCGCCGGCTCCCAGGCGTAAGCGGGCTTGCCCGACATCGCACGTTCGATGCTGCCCGTCAGTGGCAGGACCGGAAACAACACGTAATTCCGGGTCACCACGAAATCGTGCACCATCGCCGAATATGGCGCGTCGAACTTGTCGAGGCGCGTCAGTTTGCCGTTCCGATCGACCACGCCATAAAGCATGGTCTTCGCGAAAAAACCGCCAGCCGAGTACGCGAAAAAGATCATTTCGCCGGTTTCGGGATCGAGTTTGGGATGGGCGGTGACCTTGCCGCCGGCCAATCCACCGGCGAAATCCCAAGCCCCTTCCGTCGCAAGCGTCATCGGATCGACCGCCACCGGCAGATGCGCCTCTTCAAGCGCCAGGAGTTTGCCGCCGTGCCAGACGATGTTGGTGTTGGCGACACCGCCCGATTCCTTGCCGGCGACCGACGGATCGGTGGTCATGGGATTGCCCCAGGAACCGAACAGCGCGCGATGCGCGTCGTGTTCCATCCGCCATTTCGGCGTGCGGACCCAGCGGTTGCGGTACGACACGCGGCCGTCCTCGATATGAAAAGCATGGATCATGCCGTCGCCGATGAACCAGTGATGGTTGGCGTCGCGCGGCGCGAATTGCGGATTCGGCCCATTGCGGTAGAGCGTGCCGCGCAGCTCTTTCGGCATGTCGCCCCGCACCATGACGTTGTCGGCCTCCGCCTCGAACGAGATCGGCGCGAAATTTCCGTTGAACCACGGGCTGTCGGGAAATTGCTGGCTCACGACGCTCTCCTCCGGTTGAGTTGCGAGACGGCTTGCGCTCCCCGCGCCAGAAGACTGGTGGCGTTGCGGTGGAGCGTAGCGAAATCGGGCTTGGGGTGCAGCTTGCCCGCCAGCTGAAGCATGACGAGACCGTGCACCGTCGCCCAGAAAATCTGGCCGAGCGTTTCGGGATCGCCGGCGAGAAATCCGCCCGCGACCAGCGCCTCCATGTAACCCGTCATGGTGCGCCGCGCGCGCGCGCCGGCGCGTTCGAGTTCGGGAAAGCGGGCATCGTCGGGCTGTGACAGGTCGAACATCAGCCGATAGGCGGCGGGCCGCGAAAAGGCGAAATCGAGATAGGCGCGGCCGACCGCGTCGGCGCGTTCGGCGGCGTTGCCGCGGATCAGCGCCGCCTGCTCCAGCGCCGCGGCGAAATCGTCGAACGCGGCGGCGCGCACCGCCGCGAGAATCGAATCCTTGTCCTTGAAATAGCGGTACGGGGTCATCGCGCTGACGCCGAGTTCGCGCGCCAGCTCCCGCATCGTTACGCCTTGCGGGCCGCGTTCGGCGAACATGCGCTCGGCCACCGCGCACAGGCGGCGGCGGAAATCGGCCACTTCGACGGGCGACAGGTTTCGCGGCATATTTTACATTGTATATTTACGGTGTAATAAATGTCAATCAGCTGCGATCTTGGATTTGAATTGGGTTCGTTTTGCAAAAAAATATTTTGCCGCCCCCTTGTCGGGTTGGAAAACGGCCAATACGTAATATTGACGCTCTTTCCGTATTTTCAATGATCATCCAAAATTTTCAGGCCTGGCGCAAGAGCGCTTCCGGCAATTCGGGCCGCGCCTTAAGGTTTGCGCAGCAAAGGGGGATTTCATGATTTTCCGTACCATGGCGCTCGTCGTCGCCACCGCGTTCGTCGCCGTCATGCCGGCCTGGGCCGACGATTTCAGCGACCATCTCGACAAGGCCCGCAGCGCTTATGGGGCGCACGATCTGCGCACCGCGCAAAAGGAGCTTGGCGACGCCGAAGGGCTGATCCGGCAATTACGGCTGAAAGAGTGGAAGATCGTGCTGCCGGACGCGCTCGATGGCTGGAAAGCCGAGAACGTCGAAGGCACCGCGGCGGCAATGGCGATGCTGGGCGGCGGCGTGTCGGTATCGCGGCGCTACCGCAAGGACGGCGCCTCGGTGAATATCGAGATCATCGCGGACTCGCCCATCGTCGCGTCGGTGTCGGGCGTCATCAAGATGCTGACGACGGTCGGCGCCGAAACCATGACGGTCGCCGGGCATACCGTGGTCTATCGCAAGGAAGACCATTCGATGATGGCGATCGTCGCCGACAAGGCGCTGGTGACGGTCAAGGGCAACAGCGCGAGCGAGGACGACCTCAAAACCTATTTCAAGGCGATCAAGCTCGCCGAGATCGAAAAACTGCTGAAGTAGCGCGGCACGTCACGGCGTCGCGAGGAACTCTCGCACCCATTTGAGGTCGCCGCCCATCGCGACGTCGATATGGGAGCGCGGGTCGGGCGTGAGCGCGGTCTTGCCGCGACGCGCGCCCCTTGTCTCGACCGTGACGCGACCCCGCACGCGATGGAACCGGCCGGGCCAGCGCGCCGCCAGCACCGCGATGGCATCGTGCGGGAAACAGCCGTCGAGCCCTTCCCATGCGATGTAGTGATCCATGTAAGCCATGTGCGATTCGACCAGAAGGCGCACGATGCGCGCGCGGCTGGTCTTGAGATAATCGCGCACCGTCGCGCGGGTCAGCACGATTTTGCGGCACAGATCGAGCGGCACGAACGTCACCGGGACGCCGAGCGCCAGCACAAGCCGCAGCGCCAGCGGATCGGAACGGGCGTTGAACTCGGCATGCGGCGTGATATTGCCGGGATCAAAGAACGCGCCGGCCATCAGGACGATGCGCGCGACATTCGCTTTGCCATGGCGCGCCACAAGCGCCGGAATATTGGTGGCCGGCCCGATGCCGATGATGGTGACTTTGCCCCGCCCGGTCTTGAGCGCATCGAGCGGCGGAGCCTCGGTCGAAGCGATCCGTTTGAGCAGACCGCGATCGAGCGTCCTGGCGGCGCCGCCGAGCCCGTCCTCGCCGTGGACATGGCTCGCGCCGGCACGATTTCCGTCGAGGGCGCGGCTTGCGCCGGCGACGACATCGAACCGCGCGCCGGGCAGCAACGCGCGAAATACCAGCGCGTTGCGGGTCGCGGTCGCGAGCGGGACATTGCCCCATACGGTCGAGACGTTCGTCAGCGACCGGCCCAGCACCCGGTTGGCGGTGTAGAGCGCCAGCCCGTCATCGACACCCATATCGGTGTCGATGTGAAACCGGGCCATCGCGCCGCGCTGCAATTACCCGAGCAAACCGCAACTCTCATCGTCGTCCCCGCGGAAGCAGGGACCCGGGATCACTGCGCATTCGGCAACCCTGGATTCCCGCTTTCGCGGCAATGACGAAAAGAGTTTATCGATCCGCACGGATGTCGGCCTAGAAGAACAGCAGCGAGAACGGCTGGACGCCGAACATCGACTGTCCGTAGGTCAGTTTCGCGACTTCCGGTTCGACCTGCGCGTGACGCGCCGCTATCTCGCTGTCGCGCCATGCGCGCTGGAGCGGATTGTTCGGCGTGGCAAAGGCGCTGGCGCCGTTCGCGGTCATCAGCTTGCCGATGGCGTTGCGGCACAGTTCCGCGATCTGTCCCGTATCCATGCGGATGCGGGCACGGGTCACGACATCGAGCGGACGGCGTTGCAATGCCGCGCTGTCGATGTCGGCGCAGGCGCGCGCGGCCAGGAGATGCGCGGCGTCGGTCATCGACTGCGCCTCCGCGACCGCCCGCTGCATGTGCGGCGCGTTCTTGCCTTCCTGATAGATGGTGTAGGTCACCGGCCGCGATGCGCGCCGCGTCAGCGTGTATTCGATGGCGTGGCGCGCGAGGCCGATCTGCACCGCGGCGAGAATCAGGATAGCGACCGGAATGAAGCAGGCGCGGCTGTTCGGCTCCTCCTTGTGTTCCGTCGCGTAATTCTCGCTGCCGAGATCCTCGAGCGACTGGATGCGGTGATGCGGGATGAAGACCTTGTCGGCGACCAGCGTGGTGCTGACCGTCGCCTTCATACCGGTGACGTGCCAGGTGTCGCGATGCGTCAGATCCTTCACCGGGAACAGGCCGAGTTTCAGAATCGGCGAGCCGTCGGGACGCTCGCCGGTCCACAGCGCAAGCGTCGCCCAATCGGCCCAGGCCGAGCCCGAGCAATAAGGCCACGCGCCGCTGACCCGCAGCCCGCCTTCGACTTCCTCGATGCCGCCCTTGGGCGCGAAAATGCTGCCGCAGGCCTTGACCTTGGGATTGGCGCCGAAAATTTCCTGCTGCGCCTTGTCGACATAGAGCGTGCAGAACCATTCGCAGACATTGACGAGGCCGAGCACCCAGCCCGCCGAGCCGTCGCCGCGCCCGGTCTCGGCGATCAGTTCGATGAGGGTGCGGATATTGACCGCCGGGCCGCCGAAGCGCTTCGGCACCATGACGTTGAGGAGACCCGCCTTGTCGAGCGCGCCGATGGCGCGGTCGGTAAGCTTGCGCGCGTTCTCCGACGGCTCCGATTCCTCGCGCAAGAGCGGGATCAACTCGGTCGCG
>Ga0134126_10007189_pt1 | contig 13967 bp, 9 predicted proteins | sample KB31752_FD_96881 | JGI IMG/M metagenome (GOLD analysis project Ga0134126, IMG submission 96881) | Terrestrial soil microbial communities with excess Nitrogen fertilizer from Kellogg Biological Station, Michigan, USA - KB3-175-2 | ecosystem: Environmental > Terrestrial > Soil > Unclassified ... | reverse complement strand
ATATCGCCAACAATAACCTGTATATTAAAAACATGCAAGAAGGAGCGGCTTATTACGAGATCGAAAGCTTATCCAATACTACTATGTTCAATGAATATGTGATGACTTCGTTACGGACTGTGTGGGGCTGTGACATAAACATTATAGAAAAACTGTTTGGCTTGTCTTTTGCAGCAGCGATAACCAAATCAGCGCAACGTTATATTTCCAATAATCTATTGTCGCAGGATCATAATATAATAAAACTCACCCTGGCAGGTAAATTGCTGGCTGATAAAATAATCTCAGACCTTTTCGTGTTAAATGATGAGGAAATGTGATATTTGAGTAATATTAAAACCAATTTTGTCGCAGACATGTTATAATTTAGCAAAAAAATACAAATTTTTTCGTTGAACCGGGCCGGGATAAAAATATTATTGCTTTTTCTATTGCTCTCCTCCGTGTGCAAAGTAGCTTATGCCACGCACAACAGGGCAGGGGAAATAACCTATAAACAGATAGGTCAGCTTACTTACGAGGCCACCCTTATTACTTATACAGATTCAAAAAGCGTGAAGGCCGACAGGCCTGTTATCCCTCTTAACTGGGGAGATGGCCAAACCTCCAACATCTCGAGGCTGTCACAGATAACGCTCCCAAATGATATTTGGAAAAATACCTATACTGAGAGACATACATATTCAGGGCCGGGGCATTACGTACTTTCTTTTTTGGATGATAACAGGGTGGATGGGATCGTGAATATGTCAGGTTCAGTAAATGTACCCTTTTATGTAGAATCTTTATTGATCATTGACCCGCAACAGGGCTTCGTACAATCGCCCGTTTTATTGAACCCTCCCATACAGGTAGCCTGCTATCATAAAATATTCACTGATAACCCCGATGCGTATGATGCCGATGGCGACAGCCTGTATTACACCCTCATCCCGCCCAAGCAGGCCGTTGGTACCAATGTACCCGGTTATACACAACCCAAATTGCTTACACTTAACAATTTCACCGGAGAAGTAACCTGGGATACTGTGGTTCCTGTTACCGGTATTTACAACATTGCGATCCTGGTGCAGATGTTCCGGAATAAAAAACTGATCGGGTATATAGACCGTGACGAGCAAATACTTGTTAAGGACTGCAACGGAAGCCCTCCATTTATTGACCCGCTGCATGATACCTGTATTGAGGCCGGCATCAATTTTAATTATAACACGACCATCGTAGGCAGGGATACGAATAATGCTTTATATGACAGCGTAAAACTTACCGCTTCCGGGGAGCCGTTTATACAAGCCGATTCCCCCGCAGTATTTATCAAAAATCCGTCGCGAGGCAAAGACAGCGTTAAATCCCAGTTTGAATGGGCAGTTTCCTGCCAATATATTCGGGAACAGCCATATAATGTTATTTTTAAAGCGATTGACCGGGATTCTATTGCAGACATTAAAACCATGCGGGTGCGGGTAGTGGGGCCTGAGCCAAGAAGCCTTACGGCTACTCCTACGGCTAACCGTGTCATACTCAACTGGCAAATACCCATCTGTGCAAATCCCGTAGGCTATTTTATATACAGACGTTCCGATACCTCCACCTGGCAACATGCCCCTTGTGAAATAGGGGTGCCCGGATACGTAGGGTATAAGCTGATTGATACCATAAGGGATGGAAATACTTTTACATATTCAGACGATAACAGGGGGGCAGGCTTATCGCCGGGAATAAAATATTGCTACCTGGTAACGGCTATTTATCTCAATAAGGGGCAGTTTCAATTCGTGGAAGGATATGCATCCAATGAAGCATGTGCGGAACTGAAAAAGGACCTTCCTGTTATGACACATGCCTCGGTGCGGGCAACAAGTGCGGTAAATGGCAGTATGTATGTTGACTGGTCTAAACCCATGGCAGAGGCGCTGGATACCAACCAGAACCCTGGTCCTTACCAATATAAACTATACAGGTCTCAGGGGATAGGTACTACTAATTTCACCCTGGTTAAAATCTCTGCCCCCAGTGATTTTCATGGCCTGAACGACACAACTTTTATTGACACTATGCTGAATACGCAGGGCTCGGCTTACACTTATAGGGTGGAGTTTTATGACACGTATACAGGGAATAAATTCAACCTCCTGGGGCATACTATTCCTGCTTCTTCAGTCTTTCTCACCCTTGGCCGCGCTTATAGAAGCATTGTACTGAGCTGGGACCTGCAAGTACCGTGGGAAAATACTACTTATACCATTTACAGGCATAACGATTCAACCCAGAAATGGGATTCAATCGGCATCTCAAAAACCTCAACATTTACTGACACGGGGCTTGTAAATGGCATACGCCATTGCTATTATGTCAAATCAACCGGTTCTTTCCGGGCGGTGGGGTTTGTAAACCCGATTATCAATTTTTCTGAAATCATGTGTTCCAGTGCCAGGGATACCGTAACCCCATGTGCCCCAACATTATCTGGCAATGCAGATTGTGATCAGAAAAACACATTCCTTAAGTGGGCCATTAAAGACAGTTGCGACTCAAAAGTAAACCGGTACAAGGTTTATTTCAGCACGGGGAACAGTTATAAATTCTTCTATATTGATTCTGTGAATGGGTTGAACCTTAACAATTACCTGGATCAGCGGCAGATATTAAATTATTCCCTTGCCGGCTGCTATTATGTAACCGCTATAGATTCTTATGACAACGTAAGCAGGCCCAGCAATTATATTTGCGTTGATAATTGCCCCCGCTATAGATTGCCCAATGTATTTTCACCAAACGGCGATGAGATCAATGATCTTTTTGTACCGTTCCCGGATTACCGGTTTATACAAAGTATTGACCTGAGGGTATATAACCGGTGGGGGCAGGAAGTTTTCAATACCAGTAACCCGGCAATAAACTGGGACGGGACTGATGAAAATACCCATCAGAAACTCCCTGACGGCACCTATTATTATAATTGTATTGTACGCGAAATCCGCTTTATAGGCATTGTCGAAACGCCGCTCAGCGGAACAGTAAGTATCGTGAGCAGGAAATAAGGTACTTGCGTTCCATGCTTCTACAGGTAATGATTACCTGATTTTTTTTTGCAGACTTTGCGGCTTTTTCTTCGCGTTCTTTGCGTGAAACATCCTCAATTCAATGAAGTTAGCTTTCGGGGTTCAAACCAAATTTCAAATTTCAAATTTCAACTCTACCTTTGCTGCATGTTTAGCGGCATTATAAAAAACCTTGGAACGGTAGTTGAAACCTTTACTGAAGGTTCTAATAAAACCTTCTGGATAAAAAGCGATTTGACGCCCGGGCTTCATATAGACCAGAGCCTGTGCCACAACGGCGTATGCCTCACAGTTGAAGAAATAAAAGAAGACAGGTATCGGGTAACTGCCATACAGGAAACGCTTGTAAAAAGTAATATAGGTCAATTGGAACAGGGCCAGGTTGTGAACCTGGAACAGAGCATCACCATGCAGACATTGCTGGACGGCCATATTGTGCAGGGCCATGTGGATACCACCGGGACCTGTTTATCAAAAGTCGAAGATAATGGAAGCCATATTTTTACTTTTAAATACAGTCATCTTTTTAACGATCTGATAGTTGAAAAAGGTTCTATAGCTGTAAACGGGGTGAGTTTAACGGCTTTCAGCTGCAAAGACGGCATCTTCAGTGTCGGAATTATCCCTTTCACCCTGGATCATACAAACTTTAAATGGATCGGGCCGGGGGATATGGTAAATCTTGAGTTCGATATCATTGGAAAATACGTGAAGAAAGCAATGCCTGGTTTTTTAGCTCAATAGGGCCGGTTATAAAATAACAAAGCCGCTTTTTCAAGCGGCTTTGCATATATTTTGAATCAGACCCGGAAAAACTAACGTCCTGCCTGGAACGACCTTTTCTTATCCTTATCCCATTTCCTGCCGCCTACGCGAATCATAGCGCAACGGAAACCAAGGGTAGATAAAGCCTGTGTTTCATCAAGGAACCTGCGGGAACCCGGGCTATTCCAGAATGCCCTGTCTGCCCATGAGCCGCCTTTGTAAACCCTTGCATGGTTATTGATCAGAGTTGAATTTCCATAATCATAGCCCTGTTCACCGTTGTTATAGCTCATTTCATCTTTTGCGCCTATGTTATCGGAAGTCTTATAGTTTCGGCGGTTGGCGCTTTCTTCATCTGTAACGGGAACATAGGGAATACGGCCAAGGCTGTCTTTTTCAGCAATGAAACCATCATCGGTTTTCTTTATTTTCATAAATACGTTACCACGGAAAGTATTGAAGTCAGAGGCATCCTGGCTTGTCATGGGGCGGTAAACATCCATAACCCACTCGCTCACGTTGCCCGCCATGCCATACAGCCCGAAATCATTCGGCCAGTAAGAATGTACAGGGGTGGTGATAACACCGCCGTCATTTGGCAGTTCCGATATACCGGAATAGTCTCCATTGCCACGTTTAAAGTTTGCAAGCATTTTACCAACGTATTTGCCTTCATTTTTACGCATGGATATACCATCCCATGGATAGATCCTCCGGTCATTCACGTTTTCAAACTTGGCATTTCCCTGCAAGGCAAGTGCAGCATATTCCCACTCTGCCTCAGTTGGCAGGCGGTAATCAGGTAATGTGATACCATCTTGCAATTGTATTTTACGGTTGCCGCCTTCAGGGCCGAGGTTCTTTTTATTTTTCTTGGTAAGGCCTTCATACTGCCCTGCCATATAAGCGTCAACATTAAAGTTATCGTTATCTGTTTGCTGCGGGTTTGGTTTGAAATAACCATCCCTGATAAGGATGGATTCATTTACCCTGTCGCCCCGCCATTGTGAATAATTTGTAGCCTGTACCCAGCTTACACCTACTACCGGATAAAACTGGTAGGCAGGGTGGCGGAAATAATATTTTACAAACGGCTCATTATAAGCAAGTTTGTCACGCCATACCAGGGTGTCCGGCAAAGCCTGCTGATATACCTGGGGCAGGTCGGTATATACACGGTGCAGCCAGTAGATATATTCGAGGTAATCTGCATTGGCAATTTCTGTTTCATCCATGTAGAAATCGTTAATGGTTACCTTTCTTGGCACTGCATCATTTTCATAAGTGATGTCCTGCTCCATAAGGCCCATGGTAAAGGCGCCCCCCGGTATATAAACCAGGTTAGGGCCTGTTTCCTGTTCCTTATATTTATGGAGCTCAAAACCGCCCCACTTTTTATCGTTATAGTTCCAGCCTGTGGTCGCAGATTTCTCTTTGCTGCAAGACCCTAACATACCGGCTGCTGCTATAATCGCAATAAATAACAAATTCCTCTTCATGTTTCTCAATGTTTTTTGGTGCTGAACTGTAATACCTCTTAACTGCAAATTTAAATAAATATTATGAATGTCCGCCGAAATTATCCGGGCAATTTATTTTGCGCCATCTCCTTTTTTGGCTCGGGTTGTATTTTTTTGATTCGATAATAAGCGAAATTTCGTGGCTGCCTGCCGCTGCCGCCCGCGCATCTGATACGGTAAGGTCATAGCTGTATGCTATCCTTATCGCATCTTTCTTGATGCCTACCATTAATATAAGGGCGTCAGAATTAGGGTCTGTTTGCCTGTACCATAGCCCTGCCATGAAATAGTCTTTTAAGAAATACCCGCCTACGTTAAGCTGGGTAAAAGTACCCTGGTGCAATACCAGCAGGTTGGGTGAGAAAAAAGTTTCCGGGTTCCTTTTCCAGTTATCAATAGGAAGCATGAACCCCATGTGTACCGTATATTTTCTTAATAAAAGGCTGTTCGGGTTGTTGAAAAAGGATTGTGGCGGCTGAATGATATGCTCTACGGCAAAACCGGCATAGAATGTTTTGGTAAATGCCAGAATGCCCGCGCCAAAATCAGGGGTAAGCGTTGTCTGATAAAAACCTGTTGAGGGCAAGTGCTCCTGGGTCTGGTATATAAACCCCAGTTTCGGGTCAATCTGGTCGCCAAACCTCAGTTTGCTGAAATCAATGGAGCGGTCAAATGCGCCGGCCTGTATCCCTGCTTTTATCACAAAATAATCCCTTACGTTGCTTTTAATGGTAAGGTTATACGAATACATGGCGTTAAATGAATTCGTGGTTAAATTTCCATCTCCTGCCTGGTCGCGCATCACCTGGAAACCGATCCCGCCGCCGATGCCATCGAAATGCTCATCATAAGATGCGGCATAGGTTACGAATGAACCGGAAACACTTGGCCACTGATCGCGGAAATTCACCGCGAACCGGGGGCCTGGCGCAGTACCGGCCATTGCCGGGTTTAGGTATAATGGGTTGGCATAGAACTGGCTGAATTCCGGGTCCTGCGCATAAACTTTGACTGCGGCGCATGACAGGATTAAAATAAGCGCTAACGTTGTTGTTCTCTTCATCGTCTGAGTATAAGTTTTAATATTTCTCACAATTTAATTTACCTGCGTTCGTTATTGAAATCAAATTTACGGAAAATATGTTAGATTTTTAACGTATTACCTGAATTTATTTTACCGGGCACATTTAGCGTAACCTGATTTTATGATTCAACGAACCTTATTCTTTTTTATTTTAACCTGGCCAATATTACTTTTCTCAAATCCTGCAAATGCTCAAACCTATACAGTGAAACAGGATTTGAACTGGCAAGTTAAGGCAAATTTTGACAACCCGAAAATAAATGCAACATATTTTTTAAACTTCTCCGGGGCATATTATAGCAATAAGGGCCCTGCTACGCCCGTTTTTTCAACCAGGATACCTGCTTCTGCGCCCGGACAGGTACTGGCAACACTTACCGACGAAATATATGTTAAAGAGAATGATCCTGTTATAACCGGTGAACTTGGCAATCTTCGGTCAGGCATAGCAGTGAATGCTGTTATGAAAGAATTGGACCACGATCCATTGATTGTCATCAATTTTGTGCCGATACGTAAAAACCGGCTTAATGGAGATATTGAACTATTAAAGAGTTTCACTATTTCAGTTACTGTCACTCCGACAATAGCATCTGGCGGGCCAGTGTCCGGTGGATCCAATAAAAAGTCCGCTTCAGGATCGCTGCTCTCTTCAGGAACCTGGTACAAATTTGGTGTTACCCAAACCGGCATTTATAAGCTCGATTATAATTTCCTGAAAAGCGTTGGCATTGCCTCAAATACAAATATCAACAACATTAAAATATATGGCAGGGGAGGAGGAATGCTGCCACAGGCAAATGCAACTGCGCGTGACATTGACCTGGTACAGAATGCCGTGCAGGTTGTAAATCCTTCCGGCTTTCCTGATGGTTCAAGCTATATCCTGTTCTACGCCAAAGGCCCTACTACCTGGACTTATGACAATACATCCCAGCATTTCCACCACCAGGTAAATTATTATTCCGATACTTCTTATTATTTTATAACAGCCGACGGGGATGCTGGAACCCAGCAAAAAAAGATTCAAAATGAAAACATTACCGCTGCACCAAACAATGATATAAGCAACTATACTGCTTATGATTATCATGAGCGGGATACCATTACGCCCCTTACGATGGAAGTGAAGTCGGGAAGGGAATGGTATGGTGAAGGGTTTTCCGCTATCAACAACAATTATCATTCAAACTTCAATCATTACCTGAATTTCAATTTCCCGCAGGCGGCGCCCGGGACTAATGTTTTTATGCGGACATCCACGGCTGCGCGGGCTTATCCGGGTAATGCAAGTTTTATTTTTAATATAGTAAATGGTAATGCCGTCAATACCAACAGTGTACAAGCGTTGCCCGGAACGGATGATTTTCTATATAACTATGCCAATGCGAATGATAATTCTTCGTCCAATTTTCCCCTTCCTTCAACCAGTTTTTCTCTCGATATAACGTTTAACAGCGGGCAGGATGATCTTGGATGGCTTAATTATATAGAACTGAATGTGCCCAGTTCTTTAAAGTATGTACAAGGCCAGTTTGCCTTCAGGAATCCGGCCTCAATCGCCACTAAGATCGTTCACCATGAAACTTCTTATCTTTTGACGCACGATACCACATACAATGACACAACTTACCGCGTGAAAGGAGATACCGTTTATTATATCAATGCAGCAAACAATGATACCATAAGGCAATCAGCCCAGCCTGTAAAATATACTGTGTATGACACAATCCATATGGTTAACCGCTACCATATTACAGGTGCGCCTGCCAATTACCAGGTATGGGATGTTACCGATTTTCATAATGTGCAAAGCCTGACTCTTAGCCAGGGAAGCGGCGAGATGACTTTCGTTGCCAAAGGCGATGTTTTAAGGGAATTTGTCGCCAATGACGGGAGCGGGTTTTTAACCCCCGTTTCTTTTGGCAAAATTGCCAGCCAGAATATCCGTAACATGCCGCAGCCGGATATGGTTATTGTAGCCTATCCCGATTTTATCCCTGCTGCCGACAGTCTCGCCGCGTATCATCAGCAACATGATGGTTTTGTGGTAGATGTGGTAACCCCGCAACAGGTTTATAATGAATTTTCGTCGGGGACTGAAGATGTTTCCGCAATCAGGGACATGATGAAAATGTTTTATGACAATGCGCCTACAGCCGGGAAATCTCCCCGGTTCCTGCTCCTGATGGGCGCCGCATCATTTGACTATAAAAACAGGATAAAAGGCAATACCAATTATGTGCCTACATACGAAGGCTATTTTTCCTTGTACAGCGAATCATCTTTTTGCTCCGATGATTATTATACAATGGTTGCCAATAATGAAGGCTGGATATCTGATGATGATTTTGACGATGCACACCAACTTCTTCAATTCAGCGTGGGGAGACTTCCGGTTTATAATGCGCAGCAAGCTATGGATATGGTGCATAAAGCCGAGAGATACAATGATGAGGCCAAATGCATGAACGACTGGCGAAACAAGGCTGTTTTTATCGCAGACGATAGAGAACACAACACTTTTGTTGATCAGACAGAAGGCATTATCCAGGGTACGGTAGTGCCACAGCACCCTGAACTGAATATTACCAAACTGTACCTGGACGCAACGCCTATAGATCCTACTTCCGCCGGACCATTGTTCCCTGAGATTAACACCGGTATAAATAATAACATGAAAAACGGTTGCCTGGTCATGGATTATATAGGTCATGGCGGCCCGGCGTACCTGGCGGTGGAAAAGGTAGTTACCATTCCTGACATCAACTCCTGGGTGAACCCTTACAATATGCCCCTTTTTATTACAGCCACCTGCCAGTTCGGCACTTTTGACGACCCAACCGGTTTATCCGCAGGGGATATTGCGCTTTTGAACCCTATTGGCGGCCCTTTTGCCATGTATTCCACAACCCGGGCCGTAGAAATCGGCGCAAACGCCGATCTAAATCATGCTATTTTTAATAATAATCTTTTTGAGAGGGATAGTAACGGGATGGGCCAATATGTGGGCTCTTCTTTTATGAATGGGAAAAATACAAACGGGGAAGAATGGAATGGGAAAAACTTTGCATTGCTTGGTGATCCTGCCATCCGGCTTGCCCTTCCTCAGTATAACATAAAGGTTACCCATATTGCTATGGACAGCCTTGCCTCCGATACATTTAAGGCCCTGGCCCTCATGACTATAAGCGGTGAAGTTGTAAATGGCAACCAGGTATTGACCGGTTTTAACGGGGACCTTTATCCCACTGTATTCGACAAACCGCAGGTCCAGCATACCTATGGCTGGGCTGTGGGAGACCCGAACGATCCTGATTCGCCGGTACCTTTCATAACCCAAAACAGTATTATTTACAAAGGACATACCTCGGTAAAAAACGGGCTGTTTACCTTCCAGTTTGTAGTGCCCCGCGATATTTCATTTGCTTATGGAAACGGGAAAATAAGCTTCTATGCCGATAACGGAATTGTGGATGCAAATGGTTACGATAGCAGTATCAAAGTGGGGGGGAGCGATCCAAATGCACCCATAGATGTTACACCGCCGGTGGTAAACCTTTTTATGAACGACACCAATTTTGTAGATGGCGGCCTGGTGAACCAAAACCCTGTTATGATCGCGCGGGTTTATTCGCAGGTGGGCATTAATACCCTCGGCAGGCCGGGGCACCAGCTTCTTGCAGTATTGGACAGCAACGGCGGCAGCGGCACATATGTACTTGGCGATTATTATAAGGCCGATCTTGGAACTTATAAAGCCGGAACTATAACCTATCCGTTTGCAAATCTTTCTAATGGAAAATACCATCTTGACGTAACTGTTTGGGACGTAGATGATAATTCTGCTGAGGCCTCTACTGATTTTATCGTCGCAAACTCTTCAAATTTAACGGTTGATAAAATATTTAACTACCCCAATCCGTTTAGCGACATAACCACTTTTGGTTTTGATGATAATGAACCTGACAAAACACTGCATGTGGATATATCTATATACGATATGAGAGGCAACCTGGTGCGCGATCTGCAAAGCGATGTAAAATCGGCCGGGGACAGGCAAACCATACAATGGAATGGAACCACATACGGCGGCGCCACCATCGCTTCCGGCATGTATATTTACCGTATCACAGTAAGCGACCAGGACGGGCAGGCGGTGCAAAAATCCCAGAAACTTCTATTTATTAAATAAGTAAATAACAAACACAAAATATTCTATCTTTGTAATCCTTTTGAAAAAACCTGTATGAAACAAATTCTCAAATTAACCCTCGCCCTGGCCGGGGTTCTACCTGCAGCTCTTTCTTTTGCCCAGACAGGCATAAATGGCAGCAGCGCTTCCATAACAGGCCAAACAGGGGTTGTAACTACTACTGTGCCTTTTTTGCTTATTTCCCCTGATGCCCGTTCAGGCGGCATGGCAGATGCAGGTGTTGCTATATCGCCGGATGCAAATGCGATGTACTGGAACCCGGCCAAGCTGGCTTTTGAACCGGATGAAATGGGGATTTCCATGTCTTATACCCCTTGGTTGAGCGAACTGGTACCTGATATAAGCCTCTCGACCTTATCCATGTACAAAAGAATTGATAAACTTTCAGGCTTTGGTGCTTCTTTAAGATATTTTTCGCTGGGGGATATTACCTTTACTGACAATAACAATAACTTCCTCAAAACATTCAGGCCAAACGAGTTCGCCCTTGATGCAGGGTATTCCCGCAAATTATCGGATCATTTTTCCGTTGGGGTTGCCGGACGTTTTATCTATTCTGACCTTGCAGGCGCTACCCCACTCAGCAATGGCGAGGTAACAAAACCTGCTGATGATTTTGCAGGCGATTTGTCTGCTTATTATACCACCAAAGTAAAATTTAAAAGCGGGATGCTTGCCGACCTGGCTTTTGGAGGCAATATCTCAAATATCGGCGGCAAAATCACCTATACTAATGCCGCCCAGCGAGATTTTATACCAACCAACATGAAACTTGGCGGGTATCTTAACCTGCATATTAACGATTACAATGACCTGGGGTTTGCAGTTGATTTTAACAAGCTGCTGGTACCCACTCCCCCTGTATATGCAACTGACTCTGGCAAACTTGTTTTGAAGAACGGGCAGCCTGTTGTACTACATGGAAGGGATCCAAATACTTCTGTTATCCAGGGCATGTTTCAGTCATTTTATGATGCGCCGGGCGGTTTTAAACAGGAAATGGCACTTATAGACCCATCTATTGCCATTGAATACTGGTATGCGCACCAGATAGCTGGTCGTATGGGTTTCTTTTACGAAGACGCGAACGAAGGCAACCGGCAGTATATGACCTTTGGGGTTGGGCTCAGGTACAGCGTGTTCAATATAGATTTTTCTTACCTGGTGCCTACCAATGGCGGTACTACCACTACCAGGAGCCCCCTTGAGAACACTTTACGCTTCTCGCTTTCATTTAACTTTGATAAAGGCTCCCTGAAAAAGGCAAAAGATAATTCGCAGATCGGCACGGATAAATAAGGAGGGTGAATATCAGGGTCGGTTTTGGATTTGATGTACACCGTCTTGAAGAAGGTGAGGAAATTATCCTGGGAGGTATATCAATACCGTCTCAAAAAAAAGCGGTCGGGCATTCTGATGCCGATGTGTTGATACACGCGATATGCGATGCTTTATTAGGCGCTGCTGGGTTATCAGACATAGGAGTTCATTTCCCAAATACAGATGCCTCAATAAAGGGGATAGACAGCAAAGTCCTGCTCAAAAAAGTAATGGATATGGTAAGCGGTGAGGGATACCGCATCGGCAATATTGATGCAACGGTATGCCTTGAAAACCCGAAAATAAACCCACATATCCAATCCATGAAAACCGCCCTTGCTACAATCCTCAATACGCAGCAATCAAATATTGGCATCAAAGCCACTACTAATGAGGGCTTGGGCTACGTAGGCCGCGAAGATGGCGTTAATGCGTATGCAGTTGCTTTATTGATCAGTGAATAAGGCGATCTTGCCCCCGATTTTAGGGTCATTCTCATTTTCTGATAAATTAATTGCAATTTGCGTCTCGTTAACAATCTATTTTGACACACCAGGAAGAACATTTCACTTCGAGCGCTACCATAAAAGATATCGTGATCGGTATGAGCGATGGTTTGACGGTGCCTTTTGCTCTCGCAGCAGGCCTTTGCGGGCTGGCTACGGCAACGACTCATTTGATCCTTACGGCAGGACTGGCTGAAATAGCAGCCGGCTCCATAGCTATGGGCTTGGGCGGGTACCTGGCTGCAAGGGGGGACGCAGAACATTTCGATAATGAAAGGATAAGGGAACAAGTTGAGGTAAAGACAGTTCCGGACATTGAGGAAAAAGAAATTTATGAACTTTTGGCCGAATATGGCGTATCACAAAACGAAGGCAAGCCTTTTATGGATGCGTTGAAAAAAGACCATGAGAAATGGGTGGATTTCATGATGCGCTTCGAGCTGGGCCTTGAAAAACCTGACCCCAAAAGAAGCTATATCAGTGCGGGAACCATCGCTATTTCCTATATCATTGGCGGATTGATCCCTTTGCTTCCTTATTTTTTCGCAGCTACCACTCTTACCGGCTTGTATATTTCAATTGGCGTAACGGCTGTAGCGCTTCTCGTGTTCGGCTATTTCAAAAGCAAGTTTACAACAGACAGGCCAATCCTGGGCGCATTTGAGACGGTGCTTATAGGTGGTTTTGCGGCAACAGCGGCTTTCTTTATTGCGAAATTGTTTGCTTGAAACAGGCGTCAGGAGTAAGGCGTCAGGCGCTTCGCCGGATTGTTTGCGCTCCTGCTCTCTGCTACTTTATATTTTCCTTTCTTGCTTCCTCTGACTATTAATCTTCTTTTCTTTCAGCCTCTTTTCTATAGCCGATTTTGAGGGTTTTGTCTTTTTCCTTGGCTTTTGTTCTTTGAATGCTTTTTCAAGTAATGCATAAAATTTTTCAATGACATCTTCCTTGTTTTTTAACTGCGACCGGTATGCCTGGGAAGTGATGTGCAGTTTCCCTTCGCCGTCCATCCTGTTTTTGAGTTTGGTAGTTAACCTTTGCTTTTGCGGGTCAGTGAGGAGTTGTGAAGAGGCAACATCAAAAACAAGCTCCACTTTTGTTTCCACCTTGTTCACATTCTGCCCGCCTGCCCCGCTGCTGCGGCTGGTAAAGAATTGAAATTCAGTTGAAAGGTCTGTGGGTAGGATCATTGCTATTCTATAAAAAATTGCTTCATGGCTTCAGCAAGCAGCTCCGGGTTTACTTTTTCCAGGGGATGTAAAGTATTGGGTAAAACGCAAAGTTTCGCCCCCGGAATGGTATGATAAACTGAAACAGCTTCATCAATACTCACCGTATTGTCGTTGTCCCCTATGCCGATGCATACCCCCGTATTGATCCGCTTAAGGGCGTCTAAACCCAGAAGATTATTGGCGCCAAGTTCCAGCATAACACCAGCTGTTTTTTCAAGCAGTTCTTTCCAGTCAAGATGCTTGTGGCGGGATTTAAGTTCTT
>Ga0134126_10007188_pt1 | contig 13967 bp, 11 predicted proteins | sample KB31752_FD_96881 | JGI IMG/M metagenome (GOLD analysis project Ga0134126, IMG submission 96881) | Terrestrial soil microbial communities with excess Nitrogen fertilizer from Kellogg Biological Station, Michigan, USA - KB3-175-2 | ecosystem: Environmental > Terrestrial > Soil > Unclassified ... | reverse complement strand
GCAGGTGCCGAGTGGACTCGCCGTCTCGCGGGTGGCGCCTTCGCGACGCTCTATCTCGCGCCGTACGACTATCACCGCATCCACATGCCGGTCGCCGCGACTCTGAGGGCGGCCTGGTATGTGCCGGGCCGCCTCTTCAGCGTCAACAACACCACCGCCGAGGCCGTGACCGGACTTTATGCGCGCAACGAGCGCGTGATCTGCGCGTTCGAGAGCGACACCGGCGTGCCCTTCGCGATGGTGCTCGTCGGGGCCCTCTTCGTCGGCAGCATCGCGACGCGCTGGCATGGCGATGTAACGCCGTGCCGCCCGCGCACGCCGCGCATTCTCCCCGTGCCGAGCGATGCGCGCCTCGAGCAGGGCGCCGAGATGGGCCGCTTCAACATGGGATCTACCGTCATTCTCCTTTTTCCCCGCAATACGCTCGCGTGGCACGCAGCCCTCGGCCTGGCGAGCCGGATCGTGGTCGGCGAGCCGCTCGCACGCCTGGAGCCGCCGGGCATGCGAGGCGATGCATGAGCGGTGCGACCCAACGGGGCTCGGGCCGCGCGAGCGGCGCAGACACTTTCCGCGCGGGCGTGCTGCCGTCCGGTGACTGGCGTCCGACCGCGAGCGCTGCGACGCTCGCGCGGCGCGCGGCGCTTCTCGCGCGAGCGCGAGCGTTCTTTGCGCACCGCGGCGTGCTCGAGGTGGACACCCCTTTGCTCGTCGGGGTGGCGGTCACGGACGTGCACATTCATTCGGCCCGCGTCGAGCTCGAGCCGGGCGCCCCGGCGCTGCATCTCGCGAGCTCACCCGAATATGCGATGAAGCGGCTGCTTGCAGCCGGAAACGGCGACATCTATCAGATCGCGCACGTCGTGCGCGCTGGCGAGCGTAGCCCCGTGCACAACCCGGAGTTCACGCTCGTCGAGTGGTACCGGCTCGGCTTTACACTCGATGCACTGATGAGCGAGGTGGAGGCGCTCGCGCGCGAGCTCCTCGGCGCGCACGCCGCCTCGCGTCGCAGCGAAAGGATCACGTACCGCGATGCCTTTCTGCGGGAGCTCAAGCTCGATCCGCTCACGGCGCAGATCGCGGAGCTCGAGCGTGCCGCGAGCCGCCGGGGGCTCATCGCGCCGGCGCAGAAAGAGCGCGACGTGCTGCTCGACTTTTTGATGGCAGCCGTGATCGGCCCTACGCTCGGACTCGAGGCCCTCACGTTCATCCACGGCTATCCCGCCTCCCAGGCAGCGCTCGCCGAGCTCGACCCGGACGACACCCGGGTCGCTCAGCGGTTCGAGCTCTACTGCGACGGCATCGAGCTTGCGAACGGGTTCCGCGAGCTCGCCTCGAGCGCCGAACAGCGCGCGCGCTTCGAGCACGATCGGCGGGAACGCGCAGGAGCGGGGCTGCCCGTGCCGGCGATCGATGAGCGCCTGCTCGCGGCTCTCGATGCGGGGCTTCCGGCCTGCTCGGGCGTCGCGCTCGGGTTCGACCGGCTGCTGATGATCGCCCTCGGGGCGCGGCACATCGACGAGGTGCTCGCGTTCCCGATCGAGCGGGCGTGATCTATTGCTTCGCGCGCGAGATGTAGTCGCCGGTGCGCGTGTCGACGCGCACGAATTCGCCTTCGTTGATGAACAGAGGCACTCTAACGACGGCGCCGGTCTCGAGCTTGGCCGGCTTCTGGCCGCCGGTCGCCGTATCGCCGCGCAGGCCGGGATCGGTCTCGACGACCTTGAGCTCGATGTGCGGAGGCGGCGTCACGACGAGCGGCACGTTGTTGAAGAGCGTGACGATGCAGACGGTCCCGTCCTTCAGCCACACCGCATTGTCGCCCACGGCGGCTTTGCCGGCGGTGTATTGCTCGAAAGATTCAGGCACCATGAAGTGCCAGAAGTCTCCGTCCTGGTAGAGGTACTGCATGTCCATCTCGACTACGTCCGCAGCCTCGACCGACTCGCCGGACTTAAACGTCCGCTCGATCACGCGGCCCGTCTTCAGGTTGCGGACCTTGACGCGATTGAAAGCTTGGCCTTTGCCGGGTTTGACCATCTCGTTCTCGACGATCGAATAAGGATCGCCGTCGAGCAGGATCTTGACGCCGGCGCGGAATTCGTTGGTGCTTACACTGGCCATGACGTACTCACGTAAACCCGAAATGATACTGGCATCCTCCGGGGGCTGCCAGCGAGCGCGGCCGGGCTCGACGCCTCGCTGGCAGCGCGAGCTCGCCGAAGCGATCGACACTCCCGAGGCGCTGATCGGTGCGCTCGACCTGGACCCCGCGCTCGGTGCGCCGGCGCGCGCCGCCTTGGTCGCCTTCCGGCTGCGAGTGCCGTGGAGCTACGTACGCCGCATGCGTCGCGGGGACCCGCGCGATCCGCTCCTCCTTCAGGTGTTGCCGGCCGCGGAGGAGCTCGAAGCGCGGGCCGGCTTCGTCGCCGACCCGCTCGAGGAGCGCTCGGTGATTGCCGCGCCCGCGTTGCTCCAGAAATACCAGGGCCGCGCGCTGTTGATTGCGACGCCGGCGTGCGCCGTGCACTGCCGCTACTGCTTCCGTCGCGAATTCCCATATGGCGAGCAAGCCGATGGAGCGCGTTGGCGGGACGCGCTCGCGCACCTCGAACGGGATGAGGAGATCGAGGAGATCATCCTGAGCGGCGGCGACCCGCTCTCCCTGACCGACGCTCGCCTCGCCGCCCTCACAGGCGCGCTCGAGCCCATCGCTCACTTGCGCCGGCTGCGCCTGCACACGCGTGTCCCGGTCGTGTTGCCGTCGCGGGTCGATGCGGGGCTCGTGAGCTGGCTCGCGAGTCTCAAATGGCCAGTCGTCATCGTCCTGCACGCAAACCATCCGAACGAGATCGATGAGGAAGTGCGTGCGGCATGCGCTGCGCTCCGCGATGCCGGTGCGACGCTGCTCAACCAATCCGTGCTGCTTGCCGGCGTCAACGACGACGCGGAGACGCTCGCCGCACTCTCAAGGAGTCTTTTCGATGCCGGGGTGCTGCCCTACTACCTGCACATGCTCGATCGGGTGCGAGGCGCAGCACATTTCGAGGTCGAGGAGAACCGCGCCCGGCTCATCGCGGGAGAACTCGCCGCCGCGCTGCCCGGCTATCTCGTTCCGCGCCTCGTGCGCGAGCAGGCCGGGGCGCCGGCAAAGGTGCCGATCTGCCCGGAGCTGAGAAGTCTCGCACGCAGGCCGCAGGAAAGCGGGTGCTAAGATCGCCGGATGTCAGAGCAAGGCGCCGTACCGCTCATCGTTCTCAGCGCCTCCCGCGATCCCGCCGAGGTCGTGAACGGCATTCTGAGGCGTGCCGGACACGCGGTGTACTGCACGTGGATTCCGGCATTGCCGGACCTCGCCGATGCGCTGACCCAGATCAATCCGGAGCTGCTGCTGCTGCTCGCCCAGGGCGATGACGAGATCGGCGCGGTCGCGCGCATCCGGGACCAGATCGCCCCGGCGGTGCCGCTCATCGTGATAGCCGACACGGTCGACGAGATGCGCATGGCGCTCGCGATGCAGCAAGGCGCGCGCGATGTCGTGACCCTCGCCAATCCGGGGCGGCTGCAGGCGATCATGGGCCGTGAGCTGCGAGCCCATCGCATCGAGCGCACGCTCGACAGCACGCTGCGCTCCGCGCGTGAGACGCGCCGCCAGCTCGAGGCCGTTCTTCAGCAGTCGGCCGATGCGATCGCGCAGGTGCAGGAAGGCATCGTCGTCGATGCGAACGCCTCCTGGCTCGAGCTGTTCGGTTTCGAGCGCGCCGCGATCGTGGGGCAGCCGATCATGGACGTGTTCGACGAATCGACGCATGCGGCGCTCAAGGGCGCACTCGCCGCCTGTCTTCAGGGTCGCTGGAGCGATCACACGCTCTCTGCGAACGGCTACTTCGCCGACGGCTCGCGCCGGACGATCGAGCTGCGACTCACCCTGGGCGAGCACGACGGCGAGCCGTGTGTGAGGCTCACGGTGCCCGTGCGTCAGCAGAGCGAGGGCAAGCCTGCCCTGCCGAACGATCAGGCGGGGCGCCAGGACGCGGCGACGGGGATGCTGCAGCGCGTCCCGCTGCTCGAGGCCGTGCGCGAGCGCGCGAAGATGCCCGCGGCCGGTGCCCGCTGCTTCGCTGTCGTGCGGCCCGACAAGTTCGCCGGGATCGAGCGCGAAGTGGGCATCGGCGCAAGCGACGACGTGCTGGTCGAGCTCGCGCAGCTCCTGAAGGCAAGCCTCACCCCGAACGACCTCGTCGGGCGCCTCGGGGGGGTCGCCTTTCTCGCACTCATCGAGCGCGATTCCACCCAGGACGCCGAAAGTTGGTGTAACGAGCTGGTCGAGGGCGCTGCGAAGCTCGTCGTGAAGGCAGGTGAGAAGTCACTGTCGTTCACCTGCTCGGCGGGCCTCGCCGTTTCGCCGTCGGGCGCGAGCCCGGACGCCGCGATCGTCGAAGCGATCGAGGCCTGTCGCAAGGCGCGGCAGCGGGGCGGGAACGATCTGGCGGTCTCCAATCGCGCCGACGCCGACACGCGCGTCCAGTCGTACGACGCCGTCTGGGTGAAGCACATCAAGTCTGCGCTGCTCGAGAATCGCTTCCGCCTCGTGCAGCAGCCCATCGCGAGCCTCGAGGGCGATGATCCGGGAATGACCGATGTCCTCGTACGCATGCTCGACACGAACGGTAAGGAGGTCCTCCCCGGAGAGTTCCTGCCGGCCGCCGAGCGGAACGATCTGCTGAAGAACATCGACCGGTGGGTCGTCGGCGCCTCGCTTTCCTTCGCAGCGCAGCGCAAGCCCACATGCCTGTTCGTGCGGCTGTCGAAGGATACGCTGAGGGACGCCTCCTTCCTCGGCTGGCTCGACAATCAGGTCCGCGCCTCTCGCGCGGAGCCCGTACGGATAGTCTTCGAGGTCTCCGAGGACATCGCGGCAAACCATCTGGAGGCTTTCCAGGACCTGGCCTGCGAGGTCCGCGAACGCGGCTTCCGTTGCGCCGTCGAGCACTTCGGTGGCGGTCGCGATCCGCATGCGCTCCTCACCGCGCCACTACAGTTCGTCAAGATCGACGGCCGTATCGTCCAGAGCCTCGCGAGCGATACGGACCTGCAGGCGCGCGTCCGCAAGCTCGTCGAGGAGGCGAAGCGCCGCAAGATCGAGACGATCGCCGAGCGCGTCGAGGACGCGAACACGATGGCAGTCCTGTGGCAGCTCGGCGTCCAGTACATCCAGGGCTACTTCGTCCACACGCCCGAGGAAGTCGTCCTTCGGGCGGACCGCTGAGCCGCGAACTCCGCCCGCTCGCTCTACGGGACGCTAGCTCGAAGGGTCGCCGATCGAGGGCGCGACCTGCTCCGCGAACAGCGTCAGCGACCTGAGGGCATCCTCGTAGCCGATCGTGCCGAAGATGAAATGGCACAGGAAGAGCGTTGCGCGCGCCTCGGAGGCCTGCTGCGCGAGGAACTCGCGCACGGTGCGCGGCGAGCCCGCGCAGCAGAGACGGCGCTCGGCGAGGCCATCCCATTCCCAGGGAAATTCGAACGGAAACGGGATACCGCGCTCGTCCCAGAGCGCCGAGAACGACTTGCGCCAGCGCGGAAATGCCGCGCGCGCGATGCGGCTGGCCTCCTCGTCCGTCTCCGCGACGACGATGTGGCGCGCGAGTCCGAGGAAAGGCAGGTCCGCTTCGGCTCGGCCCAGCCTCGCCCACTCCTCGCGATAGCGATCGAGCGTTCGCCGAGCGATGCCGGCCGGCAGGAGCGACACGACATTGACGCTGTTCGCGGCGGCCCAGACGGCGGAGTCCGGATTGCCGATACCGTACCACAGCGGCGGCCGCGGCTTCTGATACGGCTGCAGCACCATCGGAAAGTCCTGCACCCGGAAATACTTGCCGCTGAAGTTCACGCGCTCGGAGGTGAGCGCCTGCAACAGGATGTCGCGCGCCTCGGCGTAGCGCTCGGGAACCGTCGCCGGGTCCACATCGTAGAGCACCTGCTCGGGCCACACCGCGCCACGGCCGATCCCGAGCTGCAACCGCCCGCGGCTCAGCTGATCGAGCATGCAGGCTTCTTCGGCGAGGCGCATCGGATGGTAGAGCGCCGCGACGTACACCATGGGGCCGAGCTTCAGGCGCTTCGTGCGCTGCGCGACGGCGGATAGATAGACGTTGGGTGATGGGGCCAGACCGAGCGGCGTGCCGTGATGCTCGGCGACGTGATAGGAGTAGAACCCGAGGCGATCGGCGGCCTCGAGCAGATCGAGCCGCATGGCGTACTGATCCGCCGGTGCGAGGCCACTCGCATCGACGTGATCCATGATGCCGAACTTCAAAGTGGCGCGCTCACGCCGTCAGTTGAACGTTCGGTTCCCGTAGCTCGCGGCACCAGCGCAGCACCTGCGCTTCGAGCGTCGGGGCGTCGAGACCCGCCGATACCAGGCAGTCCTCGCGCGAGCCGTGCTCGATGAACCGGTCCGGGATGCCGCATTGAAGGATCGGCAGACACACGCCCGAGGCGGCGAGACACTCGGCGACCGCGCTTCCCGCGCCGCCCGCAACGACGTTCTCCTCGAGCGTGACGATGGCCGAGTGCTTGCGTGCGACGGAGAGGATCGTCTTCTCATCGAGCGGCTTGACGAAGCGCATGTTGACGAGCGTCATGTCGTGGCGCTCGGCGATGTATTGGCCCGCCGCGACCATCGTGCCGAACGCCAGTATGGCGATGCCATGCCGACCGGTCCGCCTGATTTCCGCCTTCCCGATGGGCAGGGCGGTCATCTCCTGGCAGAGCGGCACCCCGGGGCCGGTGCCGCGGGGGTAGCGCACGGCGCTGGGCTGCTCGAGGGTAGTGGCGGTGTAGAGCATCTGGCGGCACTCGTTCTCATCGGCCGGGGCCATCACCACCACGTTCGGCACGCAGCGCAGGTAAGTCAGGTCAAAGGCCCCCTGGTGCGTGGCCCCATCTCCCCCCACGAGCCCCGCCCGGTCAATCGCCAGCACCACCGGCAGGCCCTGCAGGGCCACATCGTGAATGAGCTGATCGTAGGCTCGCTGCAGGAACGTCGAGTAAATCGCCACAATCGGCTTCATCCCCTCACAGGCCAGCCCCGCCGCCAGGGTCAGGGCGTGCTGCTCGGCAATGGCCACATCGAAGTAGCGGCGCGGGAAGCGCTTGGAGAACTCCACCAGCCCCGAGCCCTCCCGCATCGCAGGGGTGATCCCTAAGATGCGCGCATCGCGCTCGGCCATCTCACACAGCCAGCCGCCAAAGACTTGCGTGTAAGTGGGACCGGCCGCCTTCTCCTTGTACACCACCCCGGTTGCCGGATCGAACGGCCCGGGCCCATGCCACTTGATCGGGTCGGCCTCCGCCGGGGCATACCCCTTGCCCTTGCGGGTGGCCACGTGCAGCAGCTGCGGGCCGCGCAAGTTGCGCACATTGCGCAGCGTTGCCACCAGCGCATGCACATCGTGCCCATCCACGGGGCCGATGTAATTAAGCCCCATCTCCTCGAAAATCGTCCCCGGCAGCACCATCCCCTTCATGTGCTCCTCGGAGCGCCTGGCCAGCTCCAATGCCGTCGGCACCCGCTTCAAAACCCGTCTGCCCCCCTCCTTCAAGTGCGCGTAGAACTTCCCCGACAAAAGCCGCGCCAGATAATTGGAAAACGCCCCCACCGACTCCGAAATCGAGTGGTCGTTGTCGTTCAAGATCACCAGCAGGTCCACGTTCGTGGAGCCCACGTGGTTTAACGCCTCAAAGGCCATCCCCGCACTCAAGCCCCCATCCCCAATCACCGCCACCGCACGGCGCGCCTCCCCCCTCTGCGCCGCCGCGATCGCCATCCCCAACGCCGCACTGATCGAGGTGCTCGAGTGCCCCACCCCAAAGGTGTCGTACTCGCTCTCCGCTCTCGAGGGAAAAGGCGCCAACCCCCCGTGCTGCTTGATCGTCGAGAGCCGCTCGGCACGCCCCGTGAGCACCTTGTGCGGGTAGGCCTGATGGCCCACATCCCACACCAGTCGGTCCGAGGGCGTCTCAAAGACATAGTGCAGCGCTACCGTCAGCTCAACCGTCCCCAACCCCGCGGCAAAGTGACCCCCGCGCGTGCTCACACTCTCAATCAAATACGCCCGCAGCTCCCCACACAGCCCCAATAGCTCCGAGGCAGATAGCCCCCGCACATCCGCAGGCGAGCCAATCCGGGAGAGAAGCGGATACTTATCCATGGCGATTGGGCTCCGCTCGACTCAATGCCGACGCGACAGCAGCCAGCCTGAGAGGAGGCGCAGCGGATCCGCCCGGTTGCCGAACGGCGCGAGCGCATCGAGCGCCTCCGCGTGCAGCCGCCGTGCCTTTGCCTGCGAAGCTTCGATACCGGCAATCGCGGGATAAGTGGGTTTCGCGCGCTCTTGATCCGATTGGGTCGGCTTGCCGAGCGCCTCGGCATCGCCGAGCACGTCGAGCAGATCGTCCTGGATCTGAAAGGCGAGTCCGACCGCCGCCGCGAATTTCGCGAGGCGCGATTTGAGCCGCGGCTCGAGGGTGGGGACGCAGGCAGCCGCCATGCCGACGGAGGCGCGAATGAGCGCACCTGTCTTGCGCGAATGCATGTCCTCGACCTGCGCGATGTCGAGACGGCGGCCCTGCACTTCGAGATCGATCGCCTGGCCCCCAGCCATGCCGAGACTGCCGCTCGCTTCGGCAAGCAGCGCAATCAGCTCGAGGCGCACCGCGGGGGAGCCGGGCAAGGCGGGATCCGTCGCGAGCAGCTGGAAAGCGAGCGGCTGCAGTCCGTCCCCGACCAAAATCGCCGTCGCCTCGTCATACGCCTTGTGGCAGGTGGCCCGGCCTCGGCGCAGATCGTCATCGTCCATCGCGGGCAGATCATCATGGACGAGCGAGTAGACATGGACGAGCTCGATGGCGCACGCGGCGCCTTCGACCTCGTCCTCCGCGAGCCCGAGTGTCCGCGCCGTCGCAAAGACGAGCGCCGGCCGCACGCGCTTGCCTCCGCCGAGCACGCTGTAGCGCATGGCCTCGTGCAGGCGCACCGGCACGAGCGACGGCGGCGGCAGCCGCGCGGCGAGCGCGCGCTCCATGCGCTGACGCCAGGCCTCGAGCTGAGCACCGAACGCCTCGAGAGCCGTAGCTCCTCCGAGACCTCGCTCTGCGATCGAATCGTTCACGCGGCGGCCTTGGCCGCGCGTGGGGCGTGCGTCACGGCGGTCTCGCTGCGGGCTCGGCGCCCGGTTCCTCGCCATCCGTCCTTCGGCTCGCAAGCTTGATCGAGCTCACGGGCACGGTCACCGCGGCAGGCGGCCTGGTCTCTCCGCCCGGTAGCACTCCGCCCGGCAGCAGCGGCAGATCAGGAGCCATCGGGCCGTGCGTTCGGGGGCCTCGCAGCGACACCGCCGCCGCCTTCCACGGCCTGCGGAAGGCATCATTGACCGCCGTCCCCTCGAACCCGCAGTGAGCCATGCAGTTGTTGCAGCGGGGATTGCGCCCGACGCCGTATTGCTCCCATTCCGTATCCGCGATGAGCGAGCGGAAGCTCGGTGCATAGCCCTCATCCGAAAGCAGGTAGCACGGCCGCTGCCAGCCGAAGAGGTTGTAGGTCGGATTGCTCCAGGGCGTGCACTGGTAGGACTGGTTGCCGGCGAGGAAGTCCAGGAAGAGCGATGAGTGGTTGAACAGCCAATTGCGGCCCTTGCGGCGCTTGAAGATCTCGCGGAACAGCCGCTTGCTCGCGCTGCGCTCGAGAAACACGTCCTGGCGCGGCGCATGGGAGTAGCTGTAGCCCGGCGAGACCGTGATCGCCTCGATTCCGAGGCTCATCGCGGTGTCGAAGAAAGATGCCACCTCATCGGGGTTTTCGCCGTTGAAGAGCGTGCAGTTGACCGTGACGCGGAAGCCTTTGGAGCGCGCGAGCCGAATCGCATCGACCGCCTTGTCGTACACGCCTTCCTGACACACCGACTCGTCGTGCCGCTCACGGTTGCCGTCGAGGTGAATCGAGAACGTGAGGTACGGGGTGGGACTGTAGTCGTCGATGTGCTTCGCGAGCAGGAGCGCGTTCGTGCAGAGATACACGAACTTCCTGCGTGCGATGATGCCCGCGACGATCTGCGGCATCTCCTTGTGGATGAGCGGCTCGCCGCCCGGGATCGACACGATCGGCGCACCGCACTCGTCGACGGCAGCGAGCGCGGCCTCGACGCTCATGCGCTTCTGCAGAGTCTCCTTCGGATAATCGATCTTCCCGCAGCCCGCGCACGCGAGGTTGCATTGGAAGAGCGGCTCGAGCATGAGCACGAGCGGATAGCGGTGGTTGCCCCGGAGCTTCTGTCCGGCGATGTAGGAGGCAACGCGATACTTCTGTAGCAGGGGGATGCCCAATGTCAACTCCTAAACGAGCCCCTCAACGAGGGCGGTCTTGCCCCGCCGACCGCGGCGTCGGCGGCTCCGGCGTCGCCTGCGAGGGCGCCGTCCGCGATCCAATCCTCTCGAGCTCGCCGCGATGATCGCGCCGAATGCGCGCCCATTCCAGCAGGAACCACGGGGTGAACTCCGCGGGGCGCTCGAGGAGCTCCGTCTCGAGCGCCGCCGGCGCGATCCACCGCCAGCCCTCGACCTCGCTGCTATCGACCCGGATCGTACCGCCATAGCGGCCGATGTAGACCGAGCACAGCTCGTTCTCGCTGCCCGCGCGGTCGTACTGGGCCTGATACTGGAACTTGAACAGAAATTTGAGCGGACAGCGGATACCGAGCTCCTCGTGCAGCCTACGCTGCGTGGCGGCCTCGATCGGTTCGTCGCGGCGGGGATGGCTGCAACAGCTGTTCGACCAGTGCATCGGCCAGAGCCGCTTGTGCCGTGAGCGACGCTGAATGAGCAGCTCTCCCGCCTCGTTGAAAATGAGCAGTGAGAAAGCGCGGTGCAGGACGCCGTGGCCGGCGTGGCAGAGCTCCTTGCTCAGGTGGCCGACCTCGTGGTCGGATTCGTCGACGAGGATCAGAGACTCCGAATCTGCTGAAATATCGGCACGGGCACCGGCCACGCTGGCCCGAACATTATCCATCGAGAGCGATCTCCGGTACCAGCGCGCGGAATGCGCGCGACCAAGCGTAACAACCTTGCAATCCCCATTCCCATGATAACTGTGAGCGAGAACTCCGCGCCAGCACTGGCGGTCCTACCGTGGCGGAGAGCCCACAGCATGGCGAACCGGTGATCGCGCCGCAGACTCTGGACAACCCGCACCATGAGCTCTATCTCCGCGACGATCGCAGCCGGCTGTGGTATTGCCGTCACAGGCGCCGCCATGGCATACGCCCTAATGGCCACGGTCGCGACGTTGCGGCGCCGACACGGCTGGCTCAGCCGGCGCGTGATCCGCCAGGAACGGCGAGCGAGCGCCTCCCCCGCCGCCTCTCCAGTGACGGTGCTAAAACCGCTCTGCGGCGCGGAGCCGCGGCTCCACGAGTGCCTGCGCTCGTTCTGCGAGCAGACCTATCCCTGCTTCCAGATCGTATTTGGTGTGCGCGATCCGGAGGACCCGGCCGTCGCGATAGTGCGACAGCTGCGGCGCGAGTACCCGCACCACGATCTCGAGCTGATCATTGACCCGTCCGAGCACGGCAGCAGTTTGAAGGTCAGCAATCTGATCAACATGTTCCGCGCGGCCCGCTACGACACGCTCGTCCTCGCCGACAGCGACGTACGCGTTCCGTCGGATTACCTCGCGCGGGTGGCAGCGCCGCTCGCGGAGTCCGCGGTCGGCATCGTCACCTGCGCCTACCGCGGCGTTCCAAGCGGCGGTTCTTGGTCACTGCTGCTCGCCGCCTTCGTCAATGACTGGTTCATGCCCTCCGTGTACGTCGCGGAGGCGCTCGGCGTGAGCGACTTCGTCTCCGGCGTGACGATCGCTTTACGGCGCGATGCCCTTGCGTCCGCGGGCGGATTCGAGGCGATCGCCGATCAACTGGCAGACGATTTCCGGCTCGGCCAACTGACTCGCGCACAGGGTCTCACGACGGTACTGTCGGACGTGATCGTCGAGACGGAGATCGATGAGAGGAGCGGGCGCGAGCTGATCCGCCACGAGCTGCGCTGGCTGCGCACCATCCGCGCGGTTCGTCCCGGTGCCTACGCCTTCTCGTTCATCACGTTCGCGCTGCCCGTCGCGCTTCTCGGAACACTGCTCGCGGCGTGGGCGGACGCAGCTCTCGCGATGCTCGCCGTCACCGGACTCGCGCGTCTGCTGTTACACTTTGATGCTGGCAGCAAACGTGCGGCGGCGCTGGAGCTGTGGGTTATACCGGTCGGTGACACGCTCGCCTTCACACTCTGGTGCTGGGGATTCCTCTCGCGCCGCGTACATTGGCGGCAGGCCCGCTACAAGGTGGCCCGCGACGGCACCGTGCAGCCGGTCACATGATTCGACTCGCCGCACGCGCGGGGATCCTCGATTGAACAAGTTCCTCATCGTGACGGCGGATGATTTCGGGCTGCATGAGGCCGTCAACGAGGCCGTCGAGAAGGCGGCGCGCGCCGGAACGCTCACGGCAGCGAGCCTCATGGTGTCGGCACCCGCGGCCGCCGATGCGGTGCGGCGCGCGCGCCTGGTGCCGCGCCTGCGAGTGGGGCTCCACCTCACGCTTGCTGATGGGCGTGCCGAGCTCCCTCCCGAAGCGATCCCGCATCTGGTCGATGGGAGCGGGCGCTTTGGTGGACGCGGCGGACCGCGCGGGCTCGCGCACGAGGGCGTGCGCTGGTTCGCCCGGCCGGCAGTCCGCCGGGAGCTGGCCGCAGAGATCCGAGCACAGTTCCGCGCCTTCGAGCGCACCGGGCTGCTCCTCGACCATGTCAATGCCCACAAGCACCTGCATCTGCATCCGACGGTGCTCGGGCTGATCCTTGAGATCGGCCTCGAGTTCGGGATGCGTGCGATGCGGCTGCCCGCCGAGCCGCTGTGGTTTGCACGGCGATGTGCGTCCGTCCGTCGAGGTGCACCCGCCGCTCGCGGCGTGCCAATCGCCCCGGTGCTCTCCGCCGCGGGGCTCGCGCCCTGGCTTGGGCTGATGCGGCGCAGGCTCGGTGCGGCAGGACTCGGGTACAACGATCACGTGTTCGGCTTGGCCGCGAGCGGGGCGATGGACGAGGCGGCGCTCCTCGCAATTCTCGAGCGGCTGCCGCAGGGCGCGACCGAGATCTATCTGCATCCGGCGACGCGTTCCGGCGAGGTGATTGCGCCTAGGATGCCCGCCTACCGCCACGCGGACGAGCTCGCCGCGCTCCTCTCCCCGCGAATCGCGATGGCGATGGCGCTGTGCGGGACCGAGCGCGGTGGGTTCCTCGATTTGGCCTCTGCCGGTAAGCTGCGCCCCGGGACAGCTTCGTCGAGCAGGAACGCGTAGCATGAGAGCAATTGCGGAGGGCCTCGAAATGGATTCCGAGGAGCTGCGGGCGCCGTTGCCGGAGGGCCCCGTCCGCCCGGGGACGAAGGCTCACAGGGTGCTCTTCTGCCGTACTCTGCTCGACACCTTCGATCCCTACAAGCCGGCGGTGATCGATTGGCCTGCGCTCGACCAGGAGGCTCGCGAGCGTCTCGTGAGCCTGCCGATCTGGGATATGGCGGTCCAGACGGAGGGGCGCGCCAAGCTCAACGTCGCCGCCTACGCGAAGCGGGTCTCGGATCCGCTCCTGCGAAGGGCCGTTGTCCTCAACGCGTTCGAGGAGGGTCGCCACAAGCACGTGCTCTCGAACCTGGTCACCGCGTATGGCATCGCGCTCGAGCCGGAGCCCGAGTACGCCGTGCAAGGCGATCCCGAGTGGGCGTACATGCGGACCGGCTACAGCGAATGCATCGACAGCTTCTTCGCGTTTGGCCTGTTCGAATCCGCGAAGCGCTCCGGATTCTTCCCCGAAGCGCTCGTCGAGACGTTCGAACCCGTCATCCAGGAGGAGGCGCGGCACATCCT
>Ga0134126_10007186_pt1 | contig 13973 bp, 12 predicted proteins | sample KB31752_FD_96881 | JGI IMG/M metagenome (GOLD analysis project Ga0134126, IMG submission 96881) | Terrestrial soil microbial communities with excess Nitrogen fertilizer from Kellogg Biological Station, Michigan, USA - KB3-175-2 | ecosystem: Environmental > Terrestrial > Soil > Unclassified ... | reverse complement strand
TACGTTTGCCGCAACGGCTTCGAACACCATGTCGTGATGAATGCCTCGAAGACCGCACGCATCCTCGAGGAAGCCCTCGGCAACTACATGGGCTGGGAAGTGTACAATCATAAATAGCAAGAAATGACGGACAAAGAACTCGCCCAAAGATCGAATCACTACCGGCAAAACATCCTGAAATACATCGTCAAGGCGGGCGCGGGCCACACCGGCGGAAGCCTGAGCTGTATCGATATCCTCAACGTCCTCTATAACCATACCCTTAATGTGAGCCCGGAGAATTTCCGCTCGCCCGACCGCGACCGTTATATCCAAAGCAAGGGTCATTGTGTGGAAGCACTTTTCGTAGTGCTGGCGGATAAAGGGTTCTTCCCCGAGTCGGATCTGAATACGCTCTGCCGCTACCGGTCGCATTACATCGGTCATCCCACGCGCAAGGTCAATGGCGTGGAACAAAACACCGGGGCCCTGGGTCACGGCCTGCCGATCGCCGCCGGCACGGCGCTCGCCGCCAAAATGGACAAAAAGGCGTATCGTGTTTTTACGTTGATGGGCGACGGCGAATTGCCCGAAGGGTCGAATTGGGAGGCCGCTCTTACCGCCGCGCACTACAAGCTCGATAACCTCTGCGCGATCATCGACAAGAACACCCTGCAGATCTCCGGTCCCACCGCCGACGTCTGTAACACGGACCCTATCGATGAAAAATTTAAGAGTTTTGGCTGGGCCGTCACGCATGTCGACGGGCACGATCTACAGGCGCTGCAGACCACCTTCGACCGCCTGCCCTTCGAGAAAGGCAAGCCCAGCCTCGTGATCGCCCATACCGTGAAGGGCAAGGGCATTAGCTATATGGAGAATGTGCTGAGCTGGCATCATGGGGTACCAAACCAGGAACAATATGCGCTCGCCCTCCAAGAATTGGGTGAGACTGTCCTTTAAAAAATACTATACATGGCAAGTGTCGTTGTAGAAAGCAAACCAGGGGCAAAGCCCAATCTTGAAGTCTTCTCCGCCACGCTGCAGGAGCTGGCGACAACCGATCGGGACATCGTCGTCGTGACCAGTGACTCCCGCGGCTCGGGAAAACTGGTCCCTTTCGGCAAGAAATTTCCGGAGCAGATCGTCGAGATCGGTATTGCCGAACAGAACCTCGTAGGTGTAGCCGCCGGTCTGGCCTCCGCAGGGAAGAAGACCTTCGCCGTATCGCCCGCCTGTTTCCTCACGGCCCGGGCGCTCGAACAAATAAAGAACGACGTCGCCTACAGCGATAACCCGGTTAAGCTCATCGGCATCAGCGCGGGCGTCAGCTATGGCGCACTGGGTTCCACCCACCATAGCCTGCACGACTTTGCCGCCTTGAGAGCCATCAACAACCTGATCGTCGCCGCCCCGGCCGACAATTTCGAAACCGAAGAAGCGATCAGACAGGCCGCGGCTATGACGCACCCGATCTATCTCCGTTTTGGAAAAAAGAACATGCCGCTGCTCACCACCGACCCCGGCAACACTTTCCGCTTTGGTAAGGGACGAATGATTGTGAAGGGCGCAGATCTTGCTTTTATCGCCACCGGCGAAACCGTCCAGCCTGCGCTCGAAGCCGCAGCCACTTTACGCGCGGAACACGGCATCGAGGCTACCGTGATCAGCATGCATACGATAAAACCGCTCGACACTACCCTGCTGCGCGAGGTAGCAGCCGAAACAGCCGCGATCATCACCGTGGAAGAACACAGCGTTTACGGGGGACTCGGTGAAGCCTGCGCCTCGTATCTGTTGCAGTATGGGTATGGTAAGCCGTTCCGCATCGTAGGTATTCCCGATGAATACACCGTCACGGGTTCGCAGAACGAGATCTTCAACCACTATGGCATCTCCGGCGAAGGCCTCGCCACCACCGCGCTCGACTTGTTAGGTAAATAGCATAGCCATGAAAAAATTAACGATTGCCCTGGTATCCATGATTTTGCTCGCGGGCTGTGGAACACGCGACGGCAACGGGCAGCCCAAAAAGATCGCCATCGTCGTCTCGACGCTCAACAACCCCTGGTTTGTCTTCCTCGCCCAAACGGCGGCAGCCAAGGCAAAGGCCCTGGGCTACGAATCGAAGATCTTCGACTCGCAAAACAATACCGCGCTGGAAAGCGATCATTTTGAGAATGCCATCGCCTCCGGCTATAATGCCATCCTCTTCAACCCCACCGACGCCAAAGGTTCCGTGATCAACGTGAAAAAAGCTAAAGACGCCGGCATCCCCGTTTTCTGCATGGATCGCGAGATCGACTCGCGTGACGCCGCGACCTCGCAGATCCTCTCCGACAGCTACTCCGGCTGTATCGACCTCGGTAAGCTCTTCGTCAAGGCACTCAACAAAAAGGGGAATTACGTCGAGCTCCTCGGCATCGTCTCCGACGACAATACCTGGAACCGCTCGAAAGGTTTTCACAGTGTCGTCGACAATTACCCGCACCTAAAAATGGTCGCACAACAAAGCGCCGATTTCGACCGGAACAAGGCCATGGAGGTCATGGAATCGATCCTTCAGGCCCATCCGGATATCGACGGGGTGTTTGCGGGCAATGATGCCATGGCCATGGGCGCCTGGCAGGCGCTGACTGCCGCGGGACTCGCAGGTAAGATCAAGGTCATCGGCTTCGACGGTGCGGAAGACGCCATCAACTCGATCAAAGAAGGGAAGCTAACGGCCACCGCCATGCAATTTCCCAAAACCATCGCCGAGCTGGCGGCCACCGACGCGGACGAATACTTCAAAGGAAAACGCGACTTCCCCCATAAGCTGCCCATCCCCGTGGATGTGGTCAGCGCTACCAACATCGATAAATATACCGCTTACGGAAAAAAGAATTAACCTATGAGCAAACCGATAAGATATGTTTTGGTCGCCGCCGCGATCGCGCTCGTGGGCTATAATTCGATCTACTTCCGGAAACTGAGCGATGTCCGCAATGCCGAAAAAGCGCTGGACTTCGATGCCAAAGCGTATGCGCTACGATTTCTCGACACCACCCTGCCGGCACATCCGGACAAGGCCATCGCCCTGCCGCTGCTGGCTCAAACGCTGACCGCCGATCCTGCCAAAGCCTTCTCCTGGTCGCATGCCCAAAACAATGGCAACAACCGTTTCTTTCTGGTCAAAGGCTCCGGCAAGCTCACTGCTATCGACTCCGAATACGCTTATCTTGCCGTCGAAGGCGTTCCGCAAAAGGTAGCGTTGGCGACAAGATACATCATCGGTACCGCTGCCCGGGATGGATCAGGTCTGATCTCCGTGAATGAATTCACGACGACCATGGACATGAACACCGTCTCTGAAGAGCTCAACAGACTCATCCGGAGCCGGGTCCTGCCGCCGTTCAAAGCGGCCGCGAAACCCGGAGAAACGGTGCAGTTCACCGGTGGTCTCGAGCTGCAGCAAAATGCCGCGGCGCCTGATACGCTGGAAGTAACCCCGATGATCCTAAAAATTCAATAACCATAAAAAACGCGCCTTTGCTAGTTGCAGAAAAGATCGGAAAACGCTTTACCGGAGTCATCGCCCTCCAGGACGTGTCGATGCAATTGCGACCGGGGCGGGTCACGGCTATCATTGGCGAGAATGGTGCGGGCAAATCCACCCTGATGAAGATCCTTTCGGGTGTATACGCCGAACACGAAGGTCGTATCCTGCTCAACGGCGCCGAGGTCCGGTTTGCCAATCCCAAAGAAGCGCAGGAAAAAGGCATCTCCATCATCCACCAGGAACTCAACCTGATCCCCGATCTCTCGATCACCGAAAACATCTTCCTCGGCCGGGAGCTCACGGACCGCTGGGGCCTCCTGAATAAAAAAGCCATGCGCGAACGCACAGCTCTTCTATTGCAGCGGCTCAAGCTGAATGTCTCGGCGGACATTTTGGTACGCGACCTCAAAGTAGGCCAGCAGCAGGTGATAGAGATCGCCAAGGCCCTTCTCCTGGAATCACAGGTCATCATCATGGACGAACCCACCTCGGCCATCAGCGAAGCCGAAGTGGAGATCCTATTCGGCATCATCGAACAGCTTCGCGCCGAAGGGAAGATCATCGCCTATATCTCCCACAAGCTGGATGAGCTGTTCCGCATTGCCGACGACTTCGTGGTATTGCGCGATGGCCAGGTCACCGAAACGGGTACCATAAAAGGCATAGACCATGACGCCATCGTCCGCAAAATGGTGGGCCGCGACATCGCCAGGCTGGAACATAACCGGGCACCGACCGACGCTGCGGAAGATTTGCTCTCGGTGGCTGCGTTGAGCTGGCACGCTGGCAATAAACAGCTCCTGAAGAACATCAGCTTCTCGCTCCGGCGGGGTGAGGTGCTCGGCATCTTTGGGCTCATGGGCGCAGGCCGTACCGAACTCCTCGAATGCATCCTCGGCCTCCACGCGGGCGAACACACCGGCGACATGCGCTTGAACGGTGTTTCGCTCGATGTTCGATCGCCCCGGGATGCCATCCGCGCCGGTCTCGTACTCGTTCCCGAAGACCGAAAGAAAGATGGTCTTATCCCCGGCCTCGACGTCAAAACCAACATCAGCCTCAGCATCCTTCGTTCCCTCGGCCGCAATGGTCTGTTGAATAACCAGGCCGAGCGTTCGTTGGCGGAGCATTACAAAGACTCGCTCCGCATCAAGACGCCCAACCTCGAACAGCAGGTGCGGCATCTCAGCGGCGGCAACCAGCAAAAGGTTATCCTCGCGCGCTGCCTGGCCACCAACCCCAAGGTCCTGATGCTCGACGAGCCCACCCGCGGGATCGACGTCAACGCCAAGAACGAGATCTACAAGCTGATCCTCGAGCTCGCCGAAAGCGGACTGGGGATCATCGTCGTCTCCTCCGAACTGCCCGAGATCCTCACCGTGAGCGATCGCATCCTCGTCCTCTGTGAAGGCAAGATCAGCGGTACCTTCCCGCGAGCCACCGCGGGCGAAGACGATATCCTGAAAGCCGCCATCCCAAAAACGATATAAACGATATAAACAATGCCCATGGGTCTGTCCAACTATCGCGCCTCACTTACCCGGTTCCAGAGCTTCATCGCGCTGCTGATCCTCTGTATAGCGCTGAGTCTGCTATCGAATAAATTTCTGACGATCGAAAATGGATGGAATGTGCTGCGGCAGATCTCGGTGAATGTCTGCATCTCGGTGGGCATGACCCTGGTGGTGCTGACTGCCGGCATCGATCTTTCGGTGGGTTCCATACTCGCCTTTAGCGGTGCCGTCGCGGCGGGTTTGCTGAAGAACGGCATTCCGTGGCCGGCGCATGACCTTTTCATCGGGTTCACCTTATTAGGCACCATCGTTGCCGCTTTGATCGTCGGCGCCGCTTTGGGTTTTTTCAACGGCTGGATGATCACCCAGTTCAAAGTGCCCCCCTTCGTGGCCACGCTTGCCATGCTCACCATCGCCCGCGGCCTCACCATGCTATGGACCAAAGGCTATCCCATCTCCAGCCTCGGCAGCAAATTCGATTTTATCGGCAGCGGCTGGCTGCTCGGCATCCCGGTCCTCGTTTGGATCTCGGCCGTCACGGTGATCCTTTCTGTGGTGCTCGTTCGCAAAACACCGCTCGGCCGGTATATCTATGCGATCGGCGGGAACGAACAGGCAGCGCGTCTCTCCGGCATTCACATCAATCGGGTGAAAATTATCGTGTATACCATCGGCGGAATACTCGCGGCGGTAGGCGGGATCATGGTCACCAGCCGGCTGGATTCTGCGCAACCCAATGCTGGCACCAACTATGAGCTCGACTCCATCGCGGCCGTAGTCATCGGCGGCACCTCGCTTTCCGGCGGACGCGGCACCATCATGGGCACCGTCCTCGGCGCTATCATCATCGGGGTGCTGAACAACGGACTGGTTTTATTGGATGTTTCGCCCTTTTGGCAACAGGTGATCAAAGGCCTCGTAATTTTATTGTCGGTGATCGTAGACAAAATGAATTCCAAAGAAGCATGAACTATATCTTAGGCATCGACCAGGGCACCAGCGGAACCAAGGCATTGCTGTTCGACACGCAGGGAAAACCCGTAGCCAAAGGCTCCGAGACGTTGAAGACATTCTATCTCGAGAACGGTCATGTCGAACAGGAACCCGACTCTATTGTGGAGAACGTACTGGCCGCCGTCGGCAAATGTCTCGATGCGTTCGTTCGGTCTGGCGGCCGGCTCGAGGAGATCCGCGCCTGCGGCATCTCTAACCAACGCGAGACCTTTGTGATTTGGGACGCTTCGGGTAAGCCCTTGTACAACGCTGTCGTCTGGCAGTGCAAACGCTCGGTGAATATTTGCGGGCGCTGGCGTGCTGCCGGATACCTGGACTTGATCCGCGCGCGAACCGGCTTGCTGATCGATCCTTATTTTTCTGGCTCGAAGCTCGTTTGGCTTTATGAGAACAATGCTGCCGTGCGTCGTGCGATCGATGCGGGTGAGGCTTTCTTCGGCACGGTCGACACTTGGCTGCTATACCGGCTCACCGGTGGTACGAGCTACCATACCGATTATACTAACGCATCCCGGACGCTGTTCTTTAATCTCAAAGAATTGCAGTGGGATCGCGAACTGTTGGAGGTCTTTGGTCTCTCTCGTCTCCGGCTGGCTGAGCCCAAACCCTCTTCGGGGTCTTTCGGTCACACCGATTTTAACGGTTTGTTGCCTGCGGCTATTCCCATTACCGGCATGATCGGCGATTCTCATGCGGCAGCCTTTGGCGAAGGCTGTTTCTCCCCCGGCGAAGCCAAGGCGACGCTCGGCACGGGCTGCTCGATCCTCATGAACACGGGTCCTGTATGTATGGATTCGCGTAATGGGATGGTCTCGACCATCTGTTGGAGCACGGCGGATACGGTGCACTATGCGCTGGAAGGCGTCATCGTCACCTGTGGCGCGACGCTGGAATGGATAAAGAATGAATTGGGCTTATTTACGGATAGCAGGATCACCGAAGAAATGGCGGGGGCGGTAAAGGACAACGGCGGCGTATACCTGATCCCAGCTTTCAGCGGCCTCGGCGCGCCGCATTGGCAAATGGACCGAAAGGCTTCGATCAGCGGTCTGACCTTTGGCTCTTCGAGGAATCATATCGTTCGTGCGGCGCTCGAATCGATCCCCTTCTCGATCAAGGACGTCATTGTGGCGATGGAAGCGGATACGGCGTTGCCCCTGACAAAACTCATGGTCGACGGTGGTATCTCCGCCAATACCTTCGTCACCCAATTTCTCGCCGACCTGCTCGGGAAAGACGTCGTCACCATCGGTCAGCCCGACATCTCCGCCCTCGGCGCCGCTTATATGTCGGGTCTCAGCGTCGGCGTCTATCCGTCGATCGCCCATCTGCGTTTACTAAACACCGAGAAAAAGACCCGCATCCCCACACCCGGCAACAAGACCGCGGCGTACTACCAGGGTTGGCAGCGGGCACTGCGATTGGGCTTGTGACCGCTCAGATGTTGGATGCTTCCGCGGGCAGCGGCTCCTCGACAACGTCCTCTTCGGCGGGGCGGTTGCGCCAATAATTCGCGAGGATCGACCCCGAGATATTCATCCATGGGCTAAAGACCGCCGCCGCCAGACCGACCGTCCCCAGTTTGCCCATGCTGCCGGCCAAACCCGAGGCCATGCCGCCATTTTGCAACCCGACCTCGAACGCCACCGTCCGCGCGGCATTCTTATCCAGCTTGAATAATCGACTCAGCCAATAGCCAAAGAAATAGCCTGCCGCATTGTGGATCACCGAAGCAAGGAACAACAAGAGACCCACATGCAATAAGTTGTCCCGTCCGGCCGCCGTCGTCACCGTCGTGAAATAAACGATCCCCGCCATCGAGATATACGGCATGATGCGCTCTACCTTGGGAGCACGCCGAACCAGGTAATGATAACCGATTCCCACGAGGATAGCCCCGGCGAAAAATCCGCTGACATCGTTTCCGATCCCACTCGCAACAACCACCAGCCAGACCGCCGCTGCAACACCCGCCGCCATCACCCATCGCCGGCCCCGTGGGGATGCACCATTGAGATAGTCATGCAGCAGGGCCGCACCGATGGGCACCAGCACGATCTTCACGATCTCCAGCATCATAGCGCCAAATCGCACATGGATATACGTTCCCGCCAGCAGCTTCATCAGCAGCGGCGTAAAAAATGGCGCGGCCAGCGTAGCCATCGCAGTAACGGCGACGCTTAGGGTCAGGTTTGCCCGCGCGATATACACCATGACATTCGAAGCCAGACCGCTCGAACAGGAGCCGATGAGGATGATGCCCGCCGCGATCTCCGGGTCAAAATGAAAGACGCGCGTCAGCAGATACCCGGTGAGCGGCATCACGGAGAAGTGGCATGCCAGCCCGATGAGCACGCCTTTGCCGGTGCTCCCCAGGCCCGTAAAATCCCGCAGCCGCATCTGCGTTCCCATACCGAACATCACGAGCTGGACGACGATCAGTACCAGCCATTTGTTACGCAGATCGATGGAGCCCCAATGCGAAAAGGAGGCGGGATACAACATCCCCGCTACCACCGCCGCGATGATCCACGCCGTATATTGGTAGCCGGCGAGACGTGGAACCGCACCCATGCCAATGGCCAGGCATACGCTAAGCGCCAGCGCCGCGGGCTGCCAGAGCCCGCTGTTCCGCAGGCCCAGCTCAGCCAGCAATACCAGCAGGGCGATGCCGCTGCATCCCAAACAGATCTTTCGGAAGCTTGGCATAAGCTATAAAACTTGTTGCAGATATGCTATCGCCGTGGGCGGGCTCGCCAGGATGGGCACGCGTCTGTCGGCCTCGGGCAGCGCCTCTACCACCCGCGCCATAGATGCCTGTGCAAGGACGATCACATCCACCTGTGCGGACAATTCTTTTAAGGCCGCTGCCACCATTTGGTCATGCTTCGCGGGATCGCCGCCCATGAGCGCCTCGAAAGCGCCTTCGCATAATCTTGCCGTTAGCTCGATGTGCTTGCCGGCTACCGCCGCCCTGCGTCTGACGAGGTCACTGGTAGGCGCGAGCGTCGTGGGCAGCGTAGCGATCACGCCTATCTTTTTGCCTTTGGCGACGGCGAGATCGGCCATGGGCTGGTCTACACGAAGCACCGGGACGCGCGTTAGCTGGGCCGAAGCCTCGACCGCCGCCCCGATGGACGAGCAGGTCACCAGGATATAATCCGCCCCGGCATTTTCCGCGGAGCCTACATAATCGACGACCCGCCGCGCGGTCTGCGCCGTCAGTTCTCCCTTGCGGATCACGTCGGCGATCAGGCTGTCGTCGACGATGTTGAATACTTTCACTCCCGGCAGCGCCTTGCTGGTCAGCTGCTGGAACACCGGCACCAGTGTCGCGGAGGTGTGTATGAGGCCCAATGTCTTTTGCATATCGGATGTTATTTTTTTCCTGCTAATAATTTTCCAAAATAGTCTTCGGCGCCCACCTGGCCACCCTTGAGGTTGATCTCCAGTCCATCTACGGGTGAGCCCGGCGCATGTGCGCGGCAAAGCGGCGCACCCGGTATGATCGGACAGATCATTTCCACCGCTTCGATGCCCAATGCCCGCGCGGCATAGCTCGACGTGTCCCCGCCAGCGATCACCAGCCGGCGTAAACCGCGGCTCGCTCCCGAGGGCTGCGTCGTGGGGCCGGTCCCATCCGCGCTCCGTGCTTCGGCAACAATGCTTTTCACCAGTCTTCCCAACCCCGTCCCGAGCAACGCGGCCGGCGTCGACCCCGCAAGCGTATGCCCCGTGTGCAGGATCACACTGCGCCCTTCGGCAAGATAGCTAACGCCCGCTTGCACGATCGCCCGAAAGTCGTCCCTGTCGCCCCCGCGGGGAACCCCCGGGCTCCCCCACTCGCCCATCGCGGCAGCATCCAGCGCGATCTCCGCAAACCCATTTTCACGCGCCCAGATGATCTGCCCCGCCGTCACCGGCGAACAAGACCCCGAGGCCACCAGCAACGGTTCGGCACGGCCGGCCTCCGGCCATTCCTCAACAGGTGTGAGTCGGCCCACACCTCGCCAGTGATCCCCCAGCGCCATCTCCACCGCCGAAGAGCCCACCGTGAACAGCGGCTGCTCCGGCGAGCCGTATCCAGCCAGCAGCTCACCGATGCCGGCGAGCTGCGAAGTATACAAGACATCGATCAGCGTCACCGCCGAAGCCTCTAACACGGCACGTCGCTCGATCAGGCTTTGTTCCAGCCCAAGGATATCCAGCAGCCCGATCGCCCGCGCGGTCTGGCGGCCAAGATGCACCCGCAGATCGGCTTCGTCGGCGGGCGTCACAGGGTGCTTGCTCATCGACGGATGGCGGTCCAGCCGGTAGATGTTTCCCCCGCTGCCGATACCCATGCGGGCGTAAAGATTGCCAAAGACGCAATAACGACCCAGCGCCGGCGCGCCGCCCAACACGGGGACGAACCGCGAGTGAAAGACTTCTGCGCCGATATCGATGGCCCGCCCGATCGAACCCGTCCTTGGCGAGGAATCGAATGTAGAGCAAACTTTGTAATGGATATGCGGCACCCGCAGGCTGGCCAGCATGGCAAAAGCCGGCCGCAATGCCTCTTCCATCTCTTCGGTTGTCATGGCGCGCGCCATACCCGCAATGCCTATCGCATCCAGATCGGGATACCGCTGAAGCTGCGCCGCCTCCGGCGGCTCCAGGAACAGCACGGTCCGCGCGCCGGCCCGGCTGAGGAATTCGAGGGCGTCAGTCGAGCCCGTGAAGTCGTCGCCATAGAATGCCAGCAGCAACCGCTCGCGGTCCCGGCTCGAATTCGTACCGCCTCCCGCGCCTTGCTGGCGGCCCTCAAGCGCGTCCTGGTTGCTCATTTGCGTCCAAATTTTTGTACTGATTTTCCAAAGGCAGGAAATTTTTTTGCGCCTTCTTCGATCGAAAGCCCTTCGACGGCGGCCTGCCATGCTTCACGCAAGGCGGTGACACCACCCGCAGGTCCATCCGGATGCGCCATGATGCCACCACCCGCCATATACAGCAGGTCTACGGTCCTGGTGCGCCTGTAGGTTTCAGGCGCCTGTCCGCCCCATTGCCCCGAAGATACCACGGGCAGAATGGAATAGCCGCCGAGGAAGGGTGTGAGGCACGCTTCAATGGACCGAACTACCGAGTCATCGGACTCCCAGAATTTGTTTTGGATGCCGTTGACATGGATCTGGTCGACACCCGCGAGCCGCCATATTTTTTGATATGCGGGGAACTCGATCCCCAGCAATGGATGGCGGTTGAGCATGCCCCAGCCATTACGATGGCCATGGATCGGTAAGGTCCGCAGATCGCCCAGCTTTTTGACGCCGGAAAGTCCCACGCTATTGAGGCTCACCATCGCGCAGGTGGCCCCGGCCTTGACAAGGGTTTCATACCGCCGCAGCATCGTGTCCATCTCGGCGCTGAGGTTGAAGGCATACATTATTTTTTTGCCGGTCTTATCGGCGTGGTCGTTGATCACCTTCATGACTGCCGTGACACGGTCTTCAAAAGAAGAGTTGGCGGCCGCCGAAAGCAATTCGTCGTCTTTGATGAAATCGATGCCCGCACCCGCCAGCGTTTGTACGAGCTCCGCCGTCTGCCGCGGTGTCATGCCGATGCTGGGCTTGATAATGGTTCCGATGAGCGGGCGCCCCTGCACCCCGGTGAGCCGCCGGCACCCTTCGATACCAAAGGCCGGCCCCGCGAAATGCTGCGCAAAAGACGCAGGGATCTCGAGGTCCATCAGCTTCAGGCCGGTAAAGGCGCTAAGTTCATACAGATTGCCCTGTACCGTGGAGATCAGCACTGGAAGGTTATAACCACAATTTTCGATGGACCAGGAGACTTCGATGGCCGCCCGGTGAAACGGCCCTTTTTGAAAACCCGCTCCACCCGGGATAGCGGGTGTGTCGACGGTCTCCAGGTGTTTTACCGATTCCACACGCGCCGCAAAACGCGCCTTCAGCTCTTCGGTCTCACCCGGCACGGCGACAAAGGTCCCCGAACTCTGCTCTCCTGCCAGGATCGCTGCCGCCGCTTCGGGCTGCAACGGCGTTTCTATGTAATACCGGGCGACAATTCGTTCCATTGCAGCAAGATAGAAATAAATGTCAGCTAAACATTAATTTCCCCGCCGCTTTTTTCCGCAATCGTTGCCGGTGCGCCCCGTCCCGTCAACCTCGGCATGCGCGCACAAAAAAACCAACCCCAGCACCACCCATTAGTGCTTATCTTATCTTTACTTCTAGCTGCCTGCCTAATCCCGTAACAACGATCTTTTGCAGTGTCGAAAGCTCGATTCCAGATCTGTCATTCTCGATCCGTGAGATATAATTCGGCGTGGTTCCACTCCGCTGCGCCAAAACCTTCTGCGTCAGGCCTGATTGTTCACGAATTTCCCGTAGCCTCTGACCAATTGCCAATGTTGAAACAAGTAAATCCTTTTTACTATATTTAAAAAGAACATCGGCGCCAATTTCGAAAGGCACACGTATCTTTTTCCCTTTAAAAACAACGGAGTCCCCAGCATTGTGCCAGGATAAAGTATTGTTATTCAGCTGGACCTTCTTGAACTCTTTAGGAATTGATAATTTTCGTATGCCAGCGCGTCTGGATAACCCCATATCCTTAAAGACCTCTCTGAAATCGATCATTCGGGAATCACCGTTATTAAAGACAACAGAAATGCTCAAACCATCGATTCGGTTGATCTTTAAAATTCTTGGTATTTTGATAGTTTTTCTCACTTTTTTAAGCGTGGGTTTAATTTATAAAATATAGCCAAAGCTTCGCTCTCGTTTTCCTTTAGCCAGGCAACCACCTTTTTAAGTTGTTTGCCCGGCAAATATCCTGCATAGACCTTTTTCCGGATAATCTCCACTAACGCTTCGTCTTCATTGTATGCCGCATGTATATGTGCAGGCACATGATCATTATAGTAAATGTTTATACAAATCCCGTCAATAAGGTCAATGGTAGGCAAGCGATCCTCTTTCCAACGAAGTTACCTAATTAGGTACATTTTACCAAACTCTTTTACTCCTACTGCGCACACCAGCGCCATCCCCCCACCCTCGCATGCGCGCACAAAAAAACCACTCTCTACAACGCGGCCTTCGCCTCGAGCGCAGGCTGATAAACACCCCTTCGCGCCAGCATCAGCAACTCAAGCCGTTGCAGGATCAACTCCTGCGCCGCGGCGACATTCTCTTTTTTGCCGGCCGATCGCTCCATCGCGGGATTCTGGATCGCGTTCAGATGTTCCGTCGCCTCTTCGGGCGTCTGCCCACCCGACAAAAAGGCGATACCGCCCACGGCCGCCGGTACACCCTGCTCCGTCGACTGACCCACCGTTTCATCGACGAGGATCGCCCCGCTGAGATACTCGCCGATCCCGAACGTGGTGACGATGAGCTCCCGGTAAGCCCTTCGGTTTTCGAGCGTCGTCGGGATGCCGATCGCCTCAAAACGCCCGGTGATGGTGGGGGATTTACAAAAAATCGGTAGCTTTAGACATGAAGAAACATCTCGCACTCGCTGCATTGCTCTATGTGTCCGCCCAAACCTCCATCGCTCAAACCTACACCCCTTCTCCGCAGAACGAAAAGGCCCGCGAATGGTTTACCAACGCCAAGTTCGGGTTGTTTATTCACTGGGGCCCCTTCAGTATCCCCGGCGACGGCGAATGGGTGATGAACAACCGCAACATCACGGTCAAGAACTATACGCGGCTGGAGAAATTCTTCAACCCCATCGATTTCGACGCGCATACCTGGGTGGCCCTGGCCAAGTCCGCGGGCATGAAATACATCACCCTCATCACCCGCCATCACGACGGCTTCAGTATGTGGGACACCAAATACTCCGACTTCAACATTATCCATACGCCCTATAAAAAGGACATCGTCCGGATGATGGCCGATGAGTGTCACAAGCAGGGTATC
>Ga0134126_10007185_pt1 | contig 13974 bp, 14 predicted proteins | sample KB31752_FD_96881 | JGI IMG/M metagenome (GOLD analysis project Ga0134126, IMG submission 96881) | Terrestrial soil microbial communities with excess Nitrogen fertilizer from Kellogg Biological Station, Michigan, USA - KB3-175-2 | ecosystem: Environmental > Terrestrial > Soil > Unclassified ... | reverse complement strand
CCAGGTGCCCGGGACGGCGCCGGCAGCGGTGGGCGCCGACGGGGTGTGGACCACCACCGGCACCTTCGCCGCCAATGCCCCGGTGACCGAGCACCTGAGCCTCCAGCAGACCACCGGAGGGAGCGCCGACGGCACGGTGGCCCTCGTCGTCCAGCTGCCGGCCGTGTCCTCCCCCTTCGCCCTGACCACGCCCGCCGCCGGCGCGACGGTCCCCTCGCGCACGGTGACCTTCACCGGGACGGGGACGCCGGCTTCGACGGTGCGGGTCCGCACTGCCAACGGCGTCCAGGTGCCCGGCACCGGCGGCGCCATCGTGGGCTCGGACCACAGCTGGACTACGACTGGGACCTTCCTCGGTAGCGCCCCGGCGACCGAGCACCTGAGCGTCCAGCAGACCACCGGAGGGAGTGCCAACGGCACGGTCAGCGTCGCTATCCAACTCCCGGGCGGCGCCACCCCCCTGGCCACCGGACCCGCCCTCACCCTCGGCATCTCGGCCGCCCAGTCGAGCTTCGGGGGGGCGGGCCAGAGCATCAGCTACCAGTACGTGGTCAAGAACACCGGGAACGTCACCTTGAGCGCCATCGGGTTGACCGACAGCAAGGTGACGGCTGCCGACCTGCACTGCCCGACATCCTCCCTTGCTCCGACAGCGAGCGAGACGTGCGCCGGGACCTACACCACCACCCAGGCCGACGTGGACGCCGGCTCGATCACCTACACCGCCACGGCCACGGGGACGCCTCCCAGCGCGGCGTCGGTCGCCTCGGCCCCTGCTTCTCTCACCATCGCCGGCCCGGCGGCCGCACCAGCCCTCACCCTCAACCCCTCGGCCGCCCAGTCGAGCTTCGGCGGCCCAGGCCAGGCCATCGGCTACCAGTACCTGGTCAAGAACACCGGCAACGTCACCTTGAGCGCCATCGGGGTGACCGACACCACGGTGCCGCCCGCCGACCTGCGCTGCCCGACATCCTCCCTGGCCCCTGACGCCAGCGAAACGTGCCTGGGGACCTACACGACCACCCAGGCCGACGTCGACGCCGGCTCGGTCACCGACACCGCCACGGCCACGGGGTCGCCACCCACCGGTGGTCCGGTGGCCTCGGCCCCGTCGACGCTCACCATCCCGGGCCCGGCCGCGGCACCGGCCCTCACTCTGACCAAGTCGGCGACGAGGCCGAACTTCAGCGGCTCGGGCCAAGTCATCACCTACCAATACCTGGTCAAGAACACGGGCAACGTCACCCTGACGGCGATTGGGGTCGCCGACAACAAGGTGACGGCCGCCAACCTGCACTGCCCGACGCCTTCTCTGGCTCCTGCCGCCAGTGAGACCTGCACGGGGACCTACGTCACGACCCAGGCCGACGTCGTGGCGAGGGCAGTTCGCAACAGTGCGGTGGCCCGAGGGCTCCCACCACACGCCGCCGCGCCGGTGCCGTCGAACACCTCGGTCGACGTGGTGCCCCTGGTGAGCAGTCCCGTCCACCCGGCCACGTCGACCAAGAGAAGCCTGATCTCCCCGCAACGGGTCCGGGTGACCGGGTGACGCAGCGGGGGGCAGCGGGACAGCTCCGGTCGGTTCGACCGAAGCCGGGTCGTTAGCGGCGACGTGCACCCCACCGGTGGCGGCTCCTGGAGCATCCTTCGGGCTGGTTCGCTGGTCGTCGTCGCTGCCGTGGTCGGTGGTGTCTCGCTGTTGGGCTGCGGCGGCCCCTCGCCGAAGGCCCAGCGACCGTCACCGCCGGCGGCGCACCAGGCCACCACCGCCAGCTCGTCGCCGACCACGACCACCTTCAGGCCGGACGCCGCGCCGACGGTGCCGGCGTCGACCGAGGTCGCCACCCTCCACAAAGCCATTCCGCGGTTCTCCTCCCCAGGCGGTCCACAGGTGGGGACCGTCCCGGCCACCTGGTACGGGTCGCCCTCGGCCCTGCCCGTGGTGGCCAGCCAGCCGGGCTGGCTCGAGGTGCGCCTGGCCCAGCGGCCCAACGAGTCGACGGCCTGGGTGCTGGCCGGCGACGTCAGCGTTTCGACCAGCGTCTACGCCATCGTCGTCGACCTGGCCACCCGGCACCTCACCCTCTACCGCCAGGCCCAGGCGGTCTTCTCCGTCCCCGTTGGGGTCGGGACGGCGGAGGACCCCACGCCGACCGGCCAGTTCTTCGTGGCCCTGTTCGCCTCGCCGCCGAGCCCCGGCTACGGAGCCTTCGTCCTCGTCACCTCGGCCCATTCGGACGCCATCACCGACTGGGACCACTCGGGCGACGCCGTGGTGGCCATCCACGGCCCCTTAGGGAGCGATGCGGCGATCGGCACCTCGGGCGCGGCCATCTCCCACGGCTGCATCCGCCTGCACGAGGAGGATCTGTTGCGATTGCGACCGGTCCCGGTGGGGAGCCCGGTGGACATCGTCCCCTGAGCGTGGCCTCAGGGCCGGGGCGGGCTCGAGCTGCGCCGAGGGCGACCGAAGGCCGACAAGCGGCGGCGCACCGTCCGGCCGCGCCGTCGCCGCGCCTCTTCGGAGAGGCCGCCCCAGACCCCGTCGGTGATGTCGTGGGTGACGGCGTAGTCGAGGCACGCATCACAGACCGGGCAGGTGGTGCAGACCCGTCGAGCCGCCATGATACCGATGTCGTCGGTGACGAAGAACAGCTCGGGCCGCTCGTCCCGACAACGGGCGGCGACCATCCATCGCGTGTCGTCGTGCATCGGCGGTCTCCTCTGGTTCGGGCCACTGGTGGTCAAACGGCGCGGGGTGTCCCTCAGCCGATCACCGTCGCCCGGCGATCTGCGCACACAGAGGGGCGGCGCTTCGGGCCAGCGCTTCGAAGTGGGGGAGGGGCTTGTGCGTGTGTGACCCACGGTCTTCCTCTTCTTCGTCGTCGACGCCTCCGGCGGTCGGACCCGTGGCCGCGGCGATCAACACCTCGAGCCACCGTCGCGGGTGCAGTGCGGTGGCCGCCTCCCGGGCGGCGTCGGCCATGGTCGCCCGGTCGCTCCGGCCGAGGTCGAGCGCCCTCCCCAGCGCGCCGGCCATGTTCTCCTCGTCGAAGGGGTCGACCCCTAGCGCGGCGTCGCCCAGCTGCTCCCAGGCGCCGGCCCGGCGGGAGAGGACGAGGACGCCGTCCCGGCGGTTGCTCAAGGCTCCCTCCAGCGCCACCAGGTTCATCCCGTCTCGGAACGAGCTGACCAGCAGCACGTCGAAGCGGGATAGGGCGGCCAGCGCTCGGGTGCGGTCGGTGGAGATCTCCAGAATGACCGGCGTCCAGCCGGGCCGGGCCCATCGGGCGTTGATCCGCTGCACCAGTTGCTCGACCTGGTGACGGTAGGCGCGCATGGAGGCCAGCCCTTCTCGGGAGGGGACGGCGTGGGCGAGGAAGGTCACGTGTCCCCGGAGGCGCGGATGGTCTTCGAGCAGGCGGGAGAAGGCATGGAAGCCGCCGAGGAGGTTCTTGGTCGGGTCGAGGCGGTCCACCCGGACGACGAGCCGCTTGTCGCCCACCATCGAATCGATCTGCCGGCCGGCATCGGCGCATGCCGCGCTCCCGCCGAGCGTCGCCAGGTCACCGTGGTGGACGCCGAGCGGCTGGACGAACGTCGGGGCCGGGGTCATTCCCAGCTCGTCGCTGCAGGCCCGGTAAGCAGCGGCCCAGGCGGTGGCGTGGAAGCCGCAGGCCCGGTAGGCGGCCAGTCCTTCGAGGAGGTCCAGCCGCTCGGAGGCGGGCAGGAGGCCCAGCTCGCCTGGGGTGCAAAAGGGCGTGTGGCTGAAGTGGACCGCCCGGAGGTCCGGCCGGAGCAGTCGGAGGTAGTGGCCGAGGAGCACCAGGTGGTAGTCCTGGACGAAGACGGCAGTCGCCGGTGGCGCATAGGTGGCGACGGCCTTGGCGAACTCGATGTTGACGTCCCGGTAGGCGTGCCACGCCGGCGCCCAGTCGACCTCCCGCATCGTCTGGCGGACCAAGTCGCCGAGCCCGTGGAAGAGCGGCCAGAGGACGCCGTTGGACACCACCTCGTAGTACTGGCGATAGGCCTCCGGATCGAGGTCGACGAACCGGGCGCGCAGGGCGGCTTGCGTGAAGGCCCGTCGGGCCCGGGCCGCCTGGCGGTCGGCATCGGTCATGGGGGCACAGAGCCACAGGGCGCCGCGAGCGCCCAACGTCGGCGCCAACGCCGTCACCAGGCCGCCGGGCGTGGGGCCAGGAGTGACGGCGCCCCGAGGGTCGGCCACCAAGGAAAGGGGTCCGCGGTTGGCCACCACCACGAGGGCAAGGGGATCGCCCGCTGTCGCCTCCCTGGTGGACGGGTCCGTCATGGGCCGGCCTCCTTTCCTCCACTACCAGGGTGCTGGAGGCTCTGGGTGATGGTGTCTCAGGAGCATTACGGTTCTATGACGAATCGGCCGGCGCCGGCGCCCGGCCTCCATCGCCCCCCAGTCGGGCTCGAACGGCGGTGGCGCCGGGCCGGGAGCGGACCTGGACCTCCTGACACAGTCGGGTCACGACGTACAGGCCGCGACCCGAGAGGGCGGTCGTCTCGGGATGACGACCCGGGTAACGGACCGGTCAGTGACCGGCGTCGGCGACCTCGAAGACCACGTCCTGGTGGTCTCGCCAGACCCAGAGGTAGCTGCTCCCCCCACCGTGGCGAAGGCTGTGGGTGGCCAGTTCGTTGACCACCAGCAGCAGGTCGGCCCCCGTGCTGGCGGGCAGCGACCACCGCCAGGCCAGGGAGGCCAGCTCCTGGCGGTGGGCCGACAGGTCGCCGGCCCCGAAGGGCCGTCCGAAGGCGTCGGCGGGTGGACGGGGCCCGATCCTGTCGAAGGCGTGCGATGCCGACATCTGGTGGCCCCACTCCCGTCCGTCAGCCGCCATCGTCTACGGGGGTTGACGACGATCCCTCCGGGTATCCTACCAGTTGTGTACGCGTACCCAAGGGGATCCTAGAGAGCCGAACCAGGGTCCCCGGTCGGCCCAGTGGAGGCCGGGCGAGGGCGAAAGGAGAGTCCGAAGATGGCCCCGCGGATCCTTTTCGTGGAGGACGACCGACAGATGCGACACCTCTTGGCGCTTTCGCTCCGCCAGGAGGGCTACGACGTGGACGAGGCGGAAACCGGGGAAGCCGCCCTCGAGCGGTTCAGTCAAAAGGGCGCCGAGGTGGTCCTCGTCGACCTCCGCCTACCGGGCATCGACGGCTTCGAGGTGACCCGCACCCTGCGGCGGACCCACGACGTGCCGATCATCATGGTCACGGCCTGCGACGACAGTCATGACGTGGTGGCCGGGCTGGAAGCCGGTGCCGACGACTACGTGGTGAAGCCGGTGGTGGCCAAGGAGCTGTCGGCTCGCATCCGGGCTGTGCTCCGCCGGCTCTCGGTCACCGCCCTGCCGTCCACGGTGCTGCGGTTCGGCGACGTCGAGCTTCACCGCGAAGCCGGCACCGTCTACCGGGACGGGAAGGACGTGCCGCTCACCCGCACCGAGTTCAAACTGCTCTGCGAGCTGGCGGCCAAACCGGGCTGGGTGCTGACCCGGGCCCAGCTCTTGGAGCTGGTCTGGGACTACGACTTCTTCGGCGACGAGCGCCTGGTTGATACCCACATCGGCCGGCTGCGGGCCAAGATCGAAGACGACCCCACCAACCCGACGCTGATCGTGACGGTCCGGGGACTCGGGTACAAGCTGGCGCCGTGAACCTCGCCCGGCGTCGGGCTCGGCGGCAGCGATCTCCAACTGGTCGGCGGCGGTTGGGGCTCCGGTCCCGGGTGGTCCTGGCCTTCGCCCTCGGGGCGGCGCTGGTGTCGGGCGCCCTCGCCCTCATCACCTACACCGTGGCCCGCCACGAGTTGCTGGCCCAGCGGACCTCGAGCAGCCTCCGCCAGACCTACGTCAACGCCCGGCTGGTCAAACAGGAGCTCGGGGCGCCCTCGGCCCACTTGGCCGACGTCCTCTCGTCGCTGCAGGGCACAGGGGGCACCGAGTCCTTCATCTACCGCCACGGCCTGTGGTATGGCACATCGGTGTCGAGCAGCGGGTCCTCGCTTCCCGCCGCCCTGGTCCGATCGGTCCGGACTGGGCACGTGGCCGAACAACGAGTGCTCCGGGCCGGCCAATCGGCCGTGGTGGTGGGGGTGCCGTTGCCGGCGATCGGGATCGATTACTTCGAGGTCCATCCTCTGGGCGAGCTGCAGGGCACCATCGACCTGCTGGCGGCGGTGCTCGGCATCGCCGCGGCCATCACCACCGTGGGCGGGGCGCTGGCCGGCCTGTGGGTCAGCCGCCGCCTGGTCCGCCCGCTGACCGAGGTGGCTCAGGTGGCGACCGAGGTGGCCGGGGGCTCGCTCGACCGCCGGCTACCCGCAGACCCAGACCTCGACCCACTGGTGAGCGCCTTCAACCACATGGTGGCGGCCCTCCAGGATCGCATCGAGCGGGACACCCGCTTCACGTCGGACGTGAGCCACGAGCTGCGCTCGCCCCTCACCACCATCCGGGCGTCGGTGGAGCTGCTCGACACCTACCGTGACCGGTTGCCGGCCGGCGGCCAGCGGGCCGTGGCTGCCCTCGGCGTCGAGGTGGACCGCTTCTCGACCATGGTCCAGGACCTGCTCGAGATCTCCCGGCTCGACGCCGGGGCGGCGGACCTCCGGCTCACCGACGTTCCCCTCGACCAGCTCGTCCGCCACGTCGCCGCGGCATCGGCCGGCGACCTCCCGCTGGTCGTCTCGCCCGACGCCCAGGGCGTCGTGGTCCGAGGGGACAAGCGCCGGCTCCAACGGGTGTTCGCCAACCTGCTCGACAACGCCGAGATCCATGCCGGGGGGGCGGTGCTGGTGTCGCTGGACCGGACCGGTCCCTGGGCGGTCATCGGCGTGGAGGACGCCGGCCCCGGCGTCGAGGCCGGTGAGCGCCACCGGCTGTTCGAGCGGTTCTACCGGGGTGCGGCCTCGGGCCGGCGGGGGTCGACGACCGGGACCGGCCTCGGCCTGGCCCTGGTGGCTGAGCACGTGGCCGCCCACGGCGGAACGGTGCGCATCGAGGACCCCGAGCACGGGGGTGCCCGTTTCGTGGTCTCGCTCCCGGTACAGGAGGGCTGAGGTGGCCCGACCGCACCGTGGCCCGACCCGACGTCTGCTGGTCCTCCTCGCTCTGCCCGTCCTCCTCGCCGCCTGCAGCCTGGGGGCAGAGGCCACCCCGCACCTGGTCGCCAAGGAACAGGTTCCCTACGGGCTGCTCCAGCCGGCGTCACCCACGACGGCGGTGGCGACCCCATCGGAGAACGTCACCGTCTACCTGGAAGGTCCACAGCACCTGGCCACGGTGAGCAGGATCGTGCCCTCGCCAGCGGCGCCGAGCGGCGTCCTGGCCGCGCTCTCGGTGGGTCCCACCAGCGCCGAAGCGGCCGAGGACCTGCGGAGCCCCATCTCGACGGCTGCCCCCATGGCCGTCCAATCGGTCGACGGCGGCCTGGTGGTGGTCCGACTAGCGGCGGCCTTCACCAACTTGGCGGGACGGGACCAGATCGCCGCCGTGGCCCAGCTCGTCTACACCATGACCGCCGTCCCGGGGATCGAGGCGGTCGAAGTGCGGATCAACGGGCGCCCGGCGAGCGTGCCCACGGCCAACGGCAGCCTCACCAAGGCGCCGGTGACCCGGGCTGACTACGCCTCCATGGCCGCGCCATGACCAGAGGTACGTCGCGGTCGACAGGGGACGTGCGGTACCCCTTCGAGCGGTAGCCTGCCGCTGCTACCCGGCGGCTTGCGTCGCCCGGGCAGCCCAGTGTAGCCAAGATGCGTACATGTACTTATCTTGGTCGTTCCAGGTGGTGGCCATCCTCGGCCCGCTCCCGCCACCCCTCGACTGGTCCCGGCTCGGCGCCGTCGAGATCGACTTCGCTTCGGTCCTGATCGGCCTGGCCGGACTGGCCTACGGGGTCGGCGTCTGGCGACTCGGCCGGCAGTGGTCGGTCCGGCGGACGGTAGCTTTCTCCGCTGGCCTGGCCGTCACTTTCGTCGCCGTCGAGTGCGTGATCGGCGTCTACGACGACGTGCTCTTCTACGACCACATGATCTCAGCACCTGCTCTTGATCATGGTGGCCGCCCCCCTCTTCGCCATGGGGGCACCGGTCAAGCTCCTGGAACGGGCGACGGGGGGCCGGGGCCACCGTCTGGTGAGGTGGGCGCTGGAATCCAGGGTGGCCGGGGCCATCGACCACCCCTTGGTGGCCCTGGTGCTCTATGCCGTCGTCATCCCGCTCTGCCACCTGACCAGCTTCTACAACCTCACCCTGGTCGACGAGCAGGTCCACGACGCCGAGCACCTCATGTTCTTGGTCGTCGGCTACCTGTTCTGACGTCAGGTGGTGGCCATCGAGCCGAGCCGCCACCGGCTGCGGCCAGCGCTGCGGCTCTGCTACCTGGCCGCCGCTGTGCCGGTCGACACCTTCACCGGGCTGACCCTGGCCTCGGCCAGCCACGAGCTGTTCCCGGCCTATCTACAGATGCACCGCACCTGGGGGCCGTCGCTCCTCACCGACCTGCACATGGGCGGCGACGTGATGTGGGTCGGCGGCGACGTGCTGATGTTCCTGGCCATGGTCCCGGTCACCATCCAGTGGGTCCGCGACGAGGACCGCAAGGCCGCCGAGCTCGACCGGCTGCTGGACGCCGGAGATGCGTCCGGAGAGGGAGACCCTGACCACGGCGAGCGGGCTGCGACCTGGCGGCGGAGCGGCCGGCGGGAGGTCCGTGACTGGATGAGCCCGACTTGCGTACGTGTACGGATCTGGTCAGGCTTGGAGCGGTGAGCGCCCTGGTCGCCGAGCCCGCTGTCACGGTCGGCGCTCCGACGCTCTACGCCTTCACGCTGGGTCTGGTCGCCTCGATGAACCCCTGTGGGTTCCCGCTGCTCCCGGCGTTCCTCACGGTGTTCGTCGACGGGCCGGCGCCAGGGGGGTGGGCGATGCGGACGGGGCGGGCGCTCCGAGCTGGTACGGCGGTGACCGCTGGCTTCGTGGCCGTCTTCGGCGTATTGGGGGCGGCCGTCAGCGGCGGAGTGCACCTGCTGTCGGGCTGGGTGCCCTGGCTGATGGTGCCCCTCGGGGTCGCCCTGGTCGCCCTGGGGCTCTTGACTTTGGTCGGTCGAGGACCACGGCTGGTCCTCCCGACGCCGTCGGTGGCCGGCCGTCGAGGGGTCCTTGCCATGGGCTGTTTCGGCGTCGCCTATGCCGTGGCCTCCCTCAGCTGCGCCCTCCCGCTCTTCGTGGCCGGGGTGGCCGGCTCGTTCACCCGGCTGGGCCCGGGCGCCGGCCTGATGACCGCCCTCGCCTACAGCCTGGGCATGGGGCTGTTCCTGGTGGCCGCCAGCCTGGCGGTGGCCTGGGCCGGTGGCTCCGTCCTCCGGCACCTGCGGCCACTCGGGTGGCTCGTGCCTCGGCTGGCCGGCCTGGTGCTCGTGGCCGTCGGCGCCTATCTGACCTACTACTGGACGTTGCACCTCGTCGATCCGTTGGCCCAACCCGGCGTGGTGCGCGTGGTCGAGCACGTCCAGGTGGGGATCAGCAACTGGTTGGCCGGCGCCGCCCGACCGGTCGGGATCGCCCTCGGGGTCGTGGTGGTGGGGAGCTGCGTCCTGCTGGCCTGGCGGCCCTGGTGGCGCTCGAACAGTGCCATCACCGCCGACCGCGGCCGACCGGAGGGTGGCCAACCGGACCGCGCCCAAGCTGAGGGAGGTGGGGCGACATGAGCACCGACATCGGCCTCCACACCGAGGCCCCACCACCCGGGGCAGGCCCGGGAGGCCAGCTGCCGTCGCGGTCCCGTTGGCGCCACCCTGGCGTCCTGTTCGCCCTGGGTTGCGCCCTGGCCGCGCTGTTGGCCCTCGTCCTCTTCGTCGGGGTGGGCACGGGTTCGACCCCGCCGGCCGGTTCGGACGTGGCGCCGGGCATCGACGCCTCGGCCGCCTCCCTCCTCGACCTCAACCTGCTCAACGGGCACGACGCGGTGGTGGCCAAGGACTTCACCCTCACCGACCAGGACGGCCGTCCGGTATCGCTCGACCAGTACCGGGGCAAGGTGGTCGTCCTGTCCTTCAACGACGACCGGTGCACCGATCTGTGCACCCTCTTGGCCCAAGACATCGTGGTGGCCAACCGGGACCTCGGGTCGATGGCCCAGCACGTCGTCTTCCTCTCGGTCAACGCCAATCCGTTCTATCCGGGGGTCGCCTCGGTGCGGGCCTGGACCGACGAGCACGGCCTGGGTGGCGAGAAGAACTGGATCTTCACCACCGGGACGCCGGCCCGGCTGAAGGCCATCTGGAAGGACTACGGCGCCTACGTCCAGCTCGACTATGAGAACCGGACGGTGGTGCACAGCACCGAGCTGTACTTCATCGACCCCGGCGGCCGGGAACGGGCCATCGCCTCGTTCGGGACGAACGCCGCCAACACGTCCCTCTACGCCCACTCGATGGCCCAGATGGCCGCCGACCTGCTCACCGGCTCCCCGCAGCAACGCGCCGTCGGTGGTCCGTCGACCGCATCGCCGTCCCAGTCCGACTCGGCGGTGGGCGCCCAGGCACCGCTGTTCTCGCTGCCCATCGTTGGCCGGGCGGGCGGCGACGTCTCACTGGCCAGCCTTCGGGGCCGCTACGTGGTGCTCAACTTCTGGGCCAGCACCTGCACGGCCTGTGTGGCCGAGATGCCGCACCTCGAACAGACCTACCGGGACCTCGGGACCCACGTGGCCTTCGTCGGGATCGACGTGGCCGACAACGCCGGTGCGGCCGCCCGTTTCGCCAAACAGGTCGGGGTGACCTACCCACTGGTCAGCGACGACTCGGGGTCGGTGGCCGGTGCCTACCAGATCAGCGGGCTGCCTTTCACCATGGTCGTCGGACCCTCGGGCAAGCTGCTGATCCGCCATCCCGGGAGCATCACCACCGGGCAGCTGGAGTACCTCCTGGAGAACTACCAGCCGTCGCTGGCAACCGGGTGAAGGTCACACAACCGGCTGAGGGTCGCACTGTCATGGTTCTGTAACGGTCTCGTGTCGGCTTCACCCACTTGGCGGGCAGAACTCGAAGAGGAAGGCGGAGGAGAGAGGAGCTGGGCCGAGCGATGATGCGGCGACTAATCGGATGGGTGGCGGTGGGGATGCTGTGGTGTGGTGGCGTCCTGGTGTTGGGAGCAGGCGTGTCGGTGGCCGAACCGGCCGGGGCGACGGGAGCCGCCGGGCCGAGCGCGGCGGCGGTGACCCCCTACGTGGACTCGGTGGCCATGGCCGCCACCCCAGACGGCGGAGGGTACTGGCTGGTCGGGGTCGACGGCGGCGTCTTCTCCTTCGGGGACGCCTCGTTCTTCGGGTCGTTGCCCGCCTCGGGTATCTCGGTGTCCGACATCGTGACTATGGCCACCACGCCGGACGGCAAGGGGTACTGGGTGGTCGGCAGCGACGGTGGCGTCTTCACCTTCGGTGACGCCGGCTTCTATGGTTCGGTGCCCGGCGCCCTCGGGCGCCCAGCGCCTCATGCTGTGACGGGGTTCGTCCCCACCCCCGATGGCAAGGGCTACTGGCTGGTGGCGAGCGACGGCGGCGTCTTCACCTTCGGGGACGCCCCCTTCTTCGGGTCACTCCCCGGGGCGGGCATCGTCCCCGAGACGGCGCGGGTGGCGCAGTCCGAGGCCCTCTACGCCTATGTCGCTTCGTCGGGGGTGTTCCTCCAGTCCACTCCCGACGGAAAGGGATACTGGATCGCCGACTCGTCGGGGAACGTCTTCGACTTCGGCGACGCCCAGTCCTACGGGTCCCTTCCCGGGGCCATCGGCTCGGCGGTCCGGAGCAATGCCAGAAGCGACGACATCGGGGTCGGCCATCCGGCGACCGTACCCATCACTGCCTTCGTGGCCACCCCGGACGGCCATGGCTACTGGATGGCCGGGACCGACGGCAGCGTCTATGCCTTCGGCGACGCCGGGTCGTTCGGGTACCTGCCCTCGGCCGGCATCGACGTCCCGCCGATCACCGTGACCGGCTACCAGCGGCCCTCCTCGGTCGGCGTCAGCATCCCATTGTCGACGGCCAGTGACCTGGTCCGCACCCCTGACGGGGGTGGGTACTGGCTCGTGTCCCTCGACGGTGGCGTCTTCGCCTTCGGGGACGCCGGCTTCCACGGATCGGTCCCGGGAACCGGCGCCGTCATCCGGTCGGTCGCCTCTTCCTAGGAGGCCACAGAACGCCGGGCCGCCCCCGCGGAGGGAACGGCGGGCGGCCCGGCGGCCATCGCCGAGACGGTGCACCATCGCCGAGACGGCGGGGACGACGAGCGAGGGGTCCGGAGCGGCATCAGACCGCCGGGACCCGGCAAGGGAAAGGACACGCAGTGGTGGACGATGCGACGAGGGGATCGGAGCGAGAGGTGGTGGGGGAGAGCTCGTTGGACCTGCTCGAGCACGAGGACCGGATCCTGCTCGACCTCTTCGGGACGATCGGCCGCTGTAGCGGAAGCTCGGTCGAGGCCCGGTATGACTATGGCAACGCCGCCAAGCAGGTCGTCCGGCACGGTGCCCTCCGGGAGGCCTGCATCGTCGACCTCCGCCGGGCCCTGGTCGGCGAGGAACCGTTCGGGCCATTCCGGAACCGTTGGCTTTCCGGGACGACCCACCGCCGGCGGCTGCTCAATGCCGTCGGGGACGCGTCCCGGAGCATCCAGGGCATCTCACTGCTCACCGGCCAGGATTTCGACGGTTTGCTCGACGAGTTGGTGGGTGCCCTCACGGCCGAGATCACCGGCGACCTCGAGGAGGCGATCCCTAATCTTCGCAACCACTTGTCCCCAGCAGGAGCAGCTCGTCTGCACGCCGCTACCTATGTGCGGCGACATGCTCCGACCCGGCTCCACCCCACCGGGCCCAATTGGGTCGAGCGATCGGCCCTGGCCAGTCGCCTGGCGACCATTTGGGACCACCTCTGCGACCATCCGAGAGCCAGCCCCGAAGCGCGGGTGACCTGAAGGGCAACTCAGGCGCGCTGGGATGACCCCGTCCGAGATTCAGCTCGAGGCGTCCTTTCGGTGGCGTTCGACGCCGTCGAGTAGGTGGCCGAGGCCGTCGGCGAACTGCCGGGGGGTAGTGAAGGCGGCCAGCTGCCGCTCGATCTCACCGGCCCGGTCGACGGTGGCCGCCCATCGGGCCCGGGAGGCCTCCAGGGCGGCAAAGCCGACGGTGTAGGTGTGCACCGAGGCATAGGCCCGCCGAGCCGCCGGCTCGTCGAAACCGGCCTCGCCCAGCACCTCCAGCATCGTCTGCATCCGTTCGATGGCCGTCGGCGAGACCACGGGGTGGCGGAGGTAGACGTACAGCACCGCGGGCTGGCCGACCAACAGATCGCGGAGCCGCCGGGCGGCCTCGGCGATCCAGACCCGCCAGTCCTCCCGCTTGGCCCGGGGCCGCCAGGACTCGGCCAGGAGGCGGTCGGCCACCTCGTCGAGTAGGTCGTCCTTGCTCTCGACGTGGCGGTAGAGAGTCATCGGTGCCACTCCGAGGCCCGCCGCCAGGCTGCGGATGGTCATCTGCTCGTAGCCGCCGTCCTCGATGGCCTTGATGGCCGCCTCGACCACCTGGTCACGAGAGACCGTCCCCCAGGCGGCCCGCCGGCGGGTGGACGAACCCCTGGTGGTGGCGCGCCGAACGGGCGGTGTCTGGGCGGCTTGGGGCACGTCTCGATCGTAGCGGCCCCGCCTGCGCCGCTGTCTCGTCCAATGACGTCCACCGGTGATGGACATACCGTACGCGGCTATGATGAGTACTAGTACGCGAAAAGGGGTCCGACGGTGCCGGGGAAGTACACGCTCGACCATCCTGAGCTGACGCCGCTGGCCGAGGTGGCCCGGGTGCTCGACGAGATGATTGGCGGCTCGATCGGCGGCCTCCTCATTCCCACCACCCGGCGGGTCCACTGGGGCCACGCCCAT
>Ga0134126_10007184_pt1 | contig 13975 bp, 10 predicted proteins | sample KB31752_FD_96881 | JGI IMG/M metagenome (GOLD analysis project Ga0134126, IMG submission 96881) | Terrestrial soil microbial communities with excess Nitrogen fertilizer from Kellogg Biological Station, Michigan, USA - KB3-175-2 | ecosystem: Environmental > Terrestrial > Soil > Unclassified ... | reverse complement strand
GGCTGGTAGCGCGAGGCCGGGTCGGGCACGAGCAACCCGTCATTGATCTTGAAGCGATAGCGCGTGCCGGCTTCGGCGCGCACCGTCACGTTCCACCAGCCGAGCGGCATGATGTGCATCGGCAGCGTCTCGCCGGTTTCGAGCGCCAGGCTCACCTGCGCGGCCGAGGGCGCCCACAAGCGGAACCGTGTCATGCCGTCGGATTCGATCTCGGCGCCGAACGGCATGATGTGCCGGCGGCGAAGGCCGGTCAGGCGGTCGAGCCGGGCCGGTTCGTGCCGGCGGGCGGTGTCATCGGGTGGAGTCATGACGCTCGGGCTGCGCTGGCGGGAAGGCGGTGGGCAGGCTCGCGGCCTGCAGCAGAACGAGGGAACGGCCGGGCAGGGGATAAGTGTCGCCGGAGCCGTGCGCCGCTCCGTCCGGACCGGGCTCGAAGGCGGGATCGGCCGTGTCTATCAGGCGGTTCCAGCGCGCGCCGCTCGGCTGCGCGGGCAGCTTGAAATCGATCGGACCGTCATGCGCATTGATGAGCATGACGAGCGGCGGACCCTCCGGACCCGACCCACCGAACATAACGCCGAGGGTGCGGGCATAGGGCAGGGTCCAATCGGCTGGCTCCATCTCGCGTCCAACCGGCGACAGCCAGGTGATGTCCTTGACGCCGATACCGTCGATCTCGGCGCCGCGGAAGAACTTGTCGCGATGCAGCGCCGCGTGGGTGCGACGCAGACGGTTCAGCCTGGCGATGAAACTGCAGAGTTCCTCATGCGCCGGCAGCTGGCTCCAATCGAACCAGCTGATCTCATTGTCCTGGCAATAGGCGTTGTTGTTGCCGCGCTGGCTGCGTCCCATCTCGTCGCCGCCGAGCAGCATGGGAACGCCTGTAGAGAGCAGCAGCGTCGCCATGAAATTGCGCACCTGCCGCTGCCTCAGCGCCATCAGATCGGGATCGTTGGTCTCCCCTTCGGTGCCGTGATTGAAGCTCTTATTGTCGCGGCTGCCGTCCTGGTTGTTCTCTTGATTGGCCTCATTGTGCGGATCGTTGTAGCTGACGAGATCGGCGAGGGTGAAACCGTCATGTGCGGTGACGAAATTGACGCCCGCCCAGGGCCGCATGCCATGATGGTTGAAGAGATCGGCCGAGCCGGCGATGCGCTCGGCGAGATCGCCGAGCTGACCCTCGTCGCCCTTCCAGAATTGCCGGACGGTGTTGCGGAAGCGGTCGTTCCATTGCGACCAGCCGGGCGGGAACCCGCCCACCTGATAGCCGCCGAGGCCGAGATCCCACGGCTCGGCGATGAGCTTGATATGGGCGAGCTGCGGATCCTGGCGGATGGCGTCGAAGAATCCCGAGCCGGCATCGAAGCCGTTGGCCTCGCGCCCGAGCGCCGAGGCGAGATCGAAGCGGAATCCGTCGACCCGCAGCTCGAGCGCCCAATAGCGCAGGCTGTCCATGACGAGCTGCAGCACCTTCGGGTGGCTGAGGTTCAGCGTGTTGCCGCAGCCCGTCATGTCATCGTAATAGCGCGGATTGTCCGGCATGAGCCGGTAATAGATCGCATTGTCGATGCCCCGGAAGCTCAAGGTGGGGCCGAGATGGTTGCCCTCGGCGGTGTGGTTGAACACCACGTCGAGGATGACCTCGATGCCGGCCGCATGCATGACGCGCACGAAGCGGCGGAATTCGGCGAGCTGGCCCGAGGCGAGATAGCGCGGCTCCGGCGCGAAGAAAGCCAGCGTGTTGTAGCCCCAATAGTTGGCGAGGCCGCGCTCGGCCAGGATACGGTCCTGCACGAAGGCATGCACCGGCAGGAGCTCGATGGCGGTGACGCCGAGCTTCAGCAGATGGTCGACCACGTCGGGATGCGTCAGTCCGGCGAAGGTGCCGCGCTCGGCGGTCGGCACCGACGGATGGCGATAGGTCATGCCGCGAACATGGGTCTCATAGATGATGACCTCCGACCAGGGTGTCGCCGGCCGGCGGTCGCCGCCGGTCGCGGCCGGATCGATCACCTTCGCCTTCGGCATGTAGGGCGCGCTGTCGCGCCGGTCGATTGCGAGATCGGCGCGCGGCTGGCCGACCCGGTAGCCGAACAGCGCATCGTGCCAGCGCAAGGATCCGACCAGCGACCGCGCGTAGGGGTCGAGCACCAGCTTGTGATGGTTGAAGCGGTGACCCGCCTCGGGCTGGAAGGGGCCGTGGACGCGATAGCCGTAGACCATGCCGGGGCGCGCATCCGGCAGATAGCCGTGCCACACCTCGTCGGTATATTCGGGCAGGTCGACGCGCTCGATCTCGCGCCGGCCGGTATCGTCGAACCGGCACAGCTCGACGCGCGTCGCATGGAGCGAGAAGAGCGCGAAATTGACGCCCTCGCCGTCCCATGTCGCCCCCATCGGATAGGGGCGGCCCGGCAGGATTCGCATCAGCTCACCGGCGTAAAGACGAGCGTCGCGAGGGGCGGCAGCGTGATCAGAAGCGACCAGGGACGACCATGCGTCCCGACCTCCCCGGCCTCGACTCGTCCGGCATTGCCGACATTGCCGCCGCCATAATGCTCGGAGTCGGTATTGAGCCGCTCGACATAGGCGCCGCCGAAGGGAACGCCCACACGATATCCCTCGCGCACGACCGGCGTGAAATTGCACACCACGATGGCGATGTCGCCCTCGTCGCGGCCGCGCCGCAGATAGGAATAGACGCTCTGGTCGCTGTCATTGGCGTCGATCCATTCGAAGCCGCCGGGCTCGCAATCCTTGAGATGGAGCGCGCCGGTGCCGCGATAGAGCTGGTTCAGGTCGCGCACCAGCGCCTGGATGCCCTGGTGGTGCGGATAGGACAGCAGATGCCAATCGAGGCCCTGCTCGTAATTCCATTCGTTCCACTGGCCGAACTCGCCCCCCATGAACAGGAGCTTCTTGCCGGGGTGCGTCCACATGAAGCCGAAATAGGCGCGCAGATTGGCGAAGCGCTGCCAATCGTCGCCCGGCATCTTGGACAGGAGCGATTTCTTGCCATAGACGACCTCGTCATGGCTGAGCGGCAGGACGAAATTCTCCGAGAAGGCGTAGATCAGCCCGAAGCTCATCTGATGATGATGGTAGCGGCGATGCACCGCTTCCTTCTCGACATAGGCCAGCGTGTCGTGCATCCAGCCCATGTTCCATTTGAAGCCGAAGCCGAGCCCGCCGTAATTGGTCGGCCGCGACACCATGGGCCAGGCGGTCGATTCCTCGGCGATGGTGGTGGCGCGTGGAAAGCCCCCGAACACCTGCTCGTTGAAACGGCGCAGCATGGCGACCGCTTCCTCGTTCTCGACGCCGCCGAAGCGGTTGGGCAGCCACTCGCCGTGCTTGCGGCTGTAGTTGAGATAGAGCATCGAGGCGACGGCATCGACCCGCAACCCGTCGATACCGAAGCGCTCACACCAGTAGAGCGCGTTGGCGATCAGGAAATTGGCGACCTCGCGCCGGCCGAAATTGTAGATGAGCGTGCCCCAGTCCATATGCATGCCGAGGCGGGGATCCTCATGCTCGTAGAGCGCCGTGCCGTCGAAGCGCGCCAGCCCGTGCGCGTCGCTCGGGAAATGACCGGGCACCCAATCGATGATGACGCGCAGGCCCAAGGCATGGGCGCGCTCGACGAAGGCGCGAAAATCGTCGGGCGTGCCGAACCGGCTGGTCGGCGCGAACAGCCCGATCGGCTGGTAGCCCCAGGAACCGTCGAAGGGATGCTCGTGGATCGGCATCAGCTCGATATGGGTGAAGCCCATATTGCGGACATAAGGCAGAAGGTCGTCGGCGAGCTCGCGATAGGTGAGGCGGCGGTTGTCCTCGCCGCGCTTCCAGCTGCCGAGATGCACCTCATAGACCGAGATCGGGTCATGCACCGTCTGCGCCTCGCGCGCGCCGCTCGCCTTGTCGGGCAAGGGCCAGACGATCGAAGCCGTGTTGGGCCTGAGCTCGGCATGGAAGGCGTAAGGATCGCTCTTCAAGGGGAGGCGATTTCCCTGCGCATCGTCGATCGCATATTTGTACACGGCGCCCTGGCGCAGGCCGGGAATGAACAGCTCCCAGATGCCGGCCTCGGGTCGCTTGCGCATCGGGTGGCGGCGCGCGTCCCACACATTGAAATCGCCGACCACCGCGACGCGGCTGGCATTGGGCGCCCACACCGCGAAGGAGACGCCGTCGACGGCGGCGAGGGTGATCGGATGCGCACCCAGCCGCTCGTAAGACCGGTAATGCGTGCCCTCCGCCAGGAGATGCAGATCGTAGTCGCTGAGCAGCAGCGGGAAGCGGTAGGGATCCTCGATCAGATGCTCGCTGCCGTCCCAGGTGACCGTCAGCAGATAGGCGCCGGTGTCCTCCGCGACGATGCCTTCGAACAGCCCGGCATCGTCGATGCGCTCGAGCGGCGTTTCGGTCGAGCCGGCCAGCACGGCGACGCGGTCGGCACCCGGCAGGAATGCGCGGATGACGAGATGCCCACCGACGCGATGCGGGCCGAGAATGGCGAAGGGATCGCCGTGCCGTCCCTCGACGACGGCCCTGATCTCGTCCCGGCCGATCGTCGCGCGATCAATGGCGCTCATCCTCACCTCCGCTCTCGGAATCATGCTGCTGCCCGGCCTCATCCTCCGGCCCGGCCAGCAGCCGAGCCAGTCCGCGTAGCGGGATCTCCACCCAGTCGGGCCGCGCCCCCACCTCGTAACGAAGCTCGTAGCAGCCCTTCTCCATCAGGAAGAAATCGAGCAGTGCCGCGAAGCTGTCGGGCTCGCCCGGGAGCCCGGCCATGCCGCCCGCCCCCTCCTGGTAACAGCCGAGGAAAGCCTCGGCGGCCAGGCCGCGCCAGGATTCCAGCGCCGGATAGAGCGCCGGCGCGATGCTGTTGCCGCTCTCGCGGGCGCGTTTCAGCGCCGCCCAGGCGGCGTAATCGAACGAACGCAGCATGCCGGCCACGTCGCGCAGGGCCGAGTGACGGCGTCGCCGCTCGGCCAGCGGCCGTGCCGGCTCGCCTTCGAAATCGATGATGTAGAAATCATTCTTCGCGACCAGAACCTGGCCGAGATGGAGATCGCCATGGATGCGAATCTTGGCGAGGCCTTTGGCGCGATCGATGCTGCTTTCGAGGCGCGCGCCGATGTCGGCGCGCCGCGCGATCAGCGCTTCGGCCTCGCCGCGCAGCTCGGGTGCGAGGCGCGGCAGGGCCTCGGCCAGATCGTCGAGCGCGCGCTCGGCCATGCCCTGCGCGTCGGCAAGCCAGGCGGCGCAATCCTCGTCGGTGATCGGCTGCGGATCGAAATCCGGCGTGCCGGTAATCGCCCCCAGCGCTTTGTGCAGCTCGCCGACGCGCAAGCCCAGCCGGCGTGCCAGCTCGCGGTAGTAGGCATGCGGATCGGCGCCGGGCTCGCTGCCGAACTGCCGGTCGTTCACCATGCGGTCGAGATATTCCGCGGTGACGCGCCAGCCATCTCCCTGATTCGGCACGAGCCGCGTCAGGATGGCGACGGTGATCGGCTCGGCGGCGTCGCGCTCGAGCGTGACCTGGCCAAGGAAATCCGGCGTGTTGTGGAAGGGCGAGACCGTGGTGAGGAAGCGCCCGATCTCGACCTCGGGATGAATGCCGGTCTCGGGCTGCCGCAGCATCTTGAGCAGCATTTCCTCCTCGAAGGCGATCGAGCTGTTGCTCTGATCGCCGCCGAGCGGCTTTGCCGCCAGCGCGGCGCGATCGAGCTCGAGCGGAAAGGCCGCCGTGCGGCGACCGGCGAGCGCATCGGACCCGAAGGCAAGCCGCTGATCCTCGGCGACGAGCTCGAGCATTCCGGCCGCGAAAGCCTCGTCCGACGCCGAATCATACAGCACGCCGATATGGCGGCCGCGGCGCACGCGTGCGATGCAGCGGCCCATGAGATTCGTTGCCGGATCGTCGGTGCCGGTCTCCCAGGCGACGCCGAGGGCGAGCGCATAGAGCCGGTCGGCCTCGCCGGGCAGGCTGGCCTTGAGCAGGCAGTAGCGGCGCTGCTCGCCCTCCGGCGATTCGCGCCCGATCGGCGCCATCGCGAGAATCGACAGGCTGGGGGCGTGCCGGCCCTTGTCGCGATACCAGCGTTGCGCCATCAGCCAGCCGGGCAGGATGTGGCGCTCGAGCGTTTGCAGCACCACGCCGCTGGCCAAGCTGTGCCAGCCGGCGGGGATCACCAGCGTCACGAGATCGGGCGTGACGGTCGGCACCTCCTCGACGAGGCCGCTGGAATCGGCGAGCAGGAACCAGAAAAACCCGTAAGGCGGCAGGGTGATGAAATAGGGCAGGGTGCCGATCGGCGGAAACTGGCTGCGCCCCATCAGCTCGACCGGCCGACGCCCGGCGAATTCCTGCAAGTCGAGCTCCACCGGCTGGGCGTTGCGCGACAGATTGGCGACGCACAGCACGGTCTCGCCCTGATGTTCGCGGAGATGCACCAGCACCTTGCGATTGGGCGGCCGGATGAAGCGGATCGAGCCGCGGCCGAAGCTCTTCAGCCCCTTGACCACGGCGATGAGCCGCCTTGTCCAGTTGAGCAGCGAGCTCGAGGTGCGGCGCTGCGCCTCGACATTGAGCGACTGGAAGCCGTAGATCGGATCCATCAGCGACGGCAGATAGAGCTGGTTTGGATCGGCGAGGCTGAAGCCGCCGTTGCGGTCGGGCGACCATTGCATGGGCGTGCGCACGCCGTTGCGGTCGCCGAGATAGATGTTGTCCCCCATGCCGAGCTCGTCGCCGTAATAGAGCACCGGCGTGCCCGGCAGCGACATCAGCAGCGCGTTGAGAAGCTCGATCTTGCGCCGGTCGTTCTCCATCAGCGGCGCCAGCCGGCGGCGAATGCCGAAATTGATGCGGGCCCGCCGATCGGCCGCGTAGAAATTCCACATGTAGTCGCGCTCGCGGTCGGACACCATCTCGAGCGTCAGCTCGTCATGGTTGCGCAAGAAGGTCGCCCATTGGCAGGTCTCCGGAATCTCCGGCGTCTGCCGCATGATGTCGACGATCGGGTGACGGTCTTCCTGGGCCAGCGCCATATAGAGGCGCGGCATGACCGGGAAGTGGAAGCACATATGGCACTCGTCGCCCTCGCCGAAATAGGGACGCACATCCTCCGGCCATTGGTTGGCTTCGGCGAGCAGCATGCGATCGGGATATTCGGCGTCGAGCGCTGCGCGGATCTGCCTGATGATCCCGTGCGTCTCCGGAAGGTTCTCGTTGTTGGTTCCGTCGCGCTCGCAGAGATAGGGCACCGCATCGAGCCGCAGCCCGTCGACGCCCATGTCGAGCCAGAAGCGCATGACGTTGAGCACTGCTCGCAAGACCCGGGGATTGTCGAAATTGAGGTCGGGCTGATGCGAGAAGAAGCGGTGCCAGTAATATTGCTTGACCTGCGAATCCCACGCCCAGTTCGAGCTCTCGGTGTCCGAGAAGATGATGCGCGTGTCGTGGTATCGCTGGTCGGTGTCGCTCCAGACATAGAAGTTGCGATATGACGACCCTGGGCGGGCGCGCCGCGCGCGCTGGAACCAGGGATGCTGGTCCGATGTATGGTTGATCACCAGCTCGGTAATGACGCGAATTCCGCGCGCATGCGCCGCGCGCACGAAGGCGCGAAAGTCCTGCAGCGTGCCGTAGGAGGGGTGGATGTTGCGGTAATCCGCGATATCGTAGCCGTCGTCGCGCAAGGGCGACGGATAGAAGGGAAGCAGCCACAGCGCATTGACGCCGAGCTCCTGCACATAGTCGAGCTTGGCCAGGAGGCCTTGTAAATCGCCGATGCCGTCGTTGTTGGCATCGAAGAAGGCCTTCACATGCAGCTGGTAGATGATCGCGTCCTTGTACCAGAGCGGATCGGAACGGTCCGCCTGGATCTCGGGCGCGGTGAAATGTCTGGCCTCGTCCAAGGCGCTACCCGATCTGATGAAGACGGAAGATGGCGACGGGATTGCGTTCAGGCACCAGCTGCTGATGCTGGCGGGCGCCGGTCCAGGACCAGCTGTGTCCTTGCAGGAGATCGTCGAGCAGGTAGGGCTGGTCGGGTGCCAAGCCGAGCAGCGCCAGCGGCATCTCGATCATGCAATTCTGGACATGATGCGGATCGAGATTGACGACGACGAATACGGCATTCGCCCGGTCGTCGCCGCTCTTGCTGTAGAACAGCACCTGATCATTCTCGGCGGGATGGAAGCGCAGATTGCGCAGGTGATGCAGCGCCCGGTTGGCGCGGCGGATGGCATTCACCTTGGCGATGAAGGGCTTGATGTTGCCCGGACGGTCCCAGTCCCAGACCTTGAACTCGTATTTCTCTGAATCGGCATATTCCTCGCGGCCCGGCAGCGCCGTCGCCTCGCACAGCTCGAAGCCGTTATAGATGCCGTAGGCCGGCGACAGGGTGGCGGCGAGCGCCAGCCGCACCATGAAGGCCGGCCGGCCGCCGGTCTGGAGATAGGGCGGCAAGATGTCGGGCGTGTTGGCGAAGAAGTTGGGCCGAAGATATTCCTTGGCCGTGCTCTGGCTGAGCTCGGTCAGATAGTCGGTGAGCTCGGCCTTGCTGTTGCGCCAGGTGAAGTAGGTATAGGACTGGCTGAAGCCGGCCTTGGCCAGGAGCCGCATCATCTTCGGCCGGGTGAAGGCTTCCGCCAGGAAGATCACCTCGGGATGGCGCTGCTGCACGCTGTCGATCAGCCAAGCCCAGAAGGCGACGGGCTTGGTGTGCGGATTGTCGACCCGGAACACCTTGACGCCCTGCTGGATCCAGAACAGCACCGTGTCGCGCAGCTCGTGCCAGAGCCCTTCGGCGTCGCTCGAGAAGAAATCGACATTGACGATGTCCTCGTAACGCTTGGGCGGATTCTCGGCGTGGCGGATGCTGCCGTCAGGCCGGTAGCGGAACCAGTCCGGATGCTGCTTGATCCAGGGATGGTCCGGCGCAGCCTGCACCGCGAAATCGAGGGCGACCTCGATGCCGAGCGCCTCGCAGGCGGCGACGAAGCGCCGGAAATCCTCGAGCGTGCCGAGTCCCGGCTCGATCGCGGTATGTCCGCCATGGCGCGAGCCGATGGCGTAGAAGCTGCCGGGCTCGCCGGGCTCGGCCCTGACGGCATTATTGGCGCCCTTGCGGTTGATCTCGCCGATCGGATGGATCGGCGGCAAATACACCGTGTCGAAGCCCATCGCCTTGATGTCGGGCAGGCGCGCGATGCAATCCTCGAAGGTGGCGCTGCGTCCCGGCAGCCTGCCCTGGCTGCGCGGCACCATCTCGTACCAGGCGGCAAAGCGTGCCGCCTCGCGATCGATGGTCAGCGGAAGCTCACGGCTGCGTGCGACCCAGCTCGCATCGGGATAGGCGCCGACCAGCGCCACCGTTCCGGCATCGAGCATGAGGGCGAGCCGGACCGTGGGATCGGCGCCGTGCAGTGCTGCGACAATCGCCTGCAGGCGCCGGCGGTCCTGGCCATCGGCGCGGTCGCCCGCCTGCTCGATCAGCCGCTCGCCCTCGATGATCTCGAGCCCGATCGGCTGATGCGCGCGATGCTTCACCTCGGTGTCGTGGGCCCAGGATCCGTAGGCATCCACCCAGGCTTCGATCACGTAGCGGTAGCGCGTGTTGCGCGGCGGGGCGAATTGCCCGTGCCAGCGGTCATTGCCGATCGGCTGCATGGCGGCACTGCCGCTCTCGCCCGTCGCGGTGCGCCAGACCAGCCGCGCGCGCAGCTGCTCGTGCCCGTCGGCGAGAATGTCGGCCCAGACGTCGAATGGCTCGCCCGCTTCACGCTTCGCCGGCCAGCAGCCGCAATCGATCTCGGGATAGATATCCTCGAAGGCGATGCGGTCCGCCGGCGTCACGGCGGCGCGCCGCGACTCCGCGGTGCTCGGCCTGTCCGAATCGGAGGGATTGGCATCCGGTGCGGGCGCTGCTGCCATGGTCGCTCGGGATTGTTGGACTGCTCTTATAGGGACGCGACGTCGCCGATCGGCGTTCCCGGCCCGGCGGTCGAGGGCGCGGCGCGGCCGAGCTTGACCGCTCCCGGCCGCGGCGTGGCGGCGAGCGCCTCGACGAAGCTGCGGCGCCAGGCATCGACGTCGGCCTGCTTCAGCCCGATCATCATGCGGCGCCAACGCTCGCGGCGCTCGTCGAGCCCCATCTTGAGGCCGCGCTGGATCGCATGCGCGATGCCGTTCACATCGTAAGGATTGATGATGAGCGCATCGGTCAGCTGCTGCGCGGCGCCGGCGAAGCGCGACAGGACCAGCACGCCGGGGTCGGCCTCGCTCTGCGCCGCCACATATTCCTTGGCGACGAGATTCATGCCGTCGCGGAAGGGCGTGACCAGCCCGACGCGGCTCGCGCGATAAAGCGCCGCCAGACGGCGCCGGTTGAAGGGCCGGTTGAGATAGCGGATCGGCGTCCAGTCGAGCTCGGCGAAGCGGCCGTTGATGCGCCCGGCCATGCCCTCCAGCACCCGCTTCAGATCGGCATATTCCGGCACGTCCGAGCGGCTGGGAGGGGCTATCTGCAGGAAGGTCACGCGCCCTCGATTGTCGGGATAGGATTCGAGAAGCTGCTCGAAGGCGGCGAAGCGCTCCACCAATCCTTTGGTGTAATCCAGCCGGTCGACACCGATGATGACCTCGCCGCCCGGCAAGAGGCGCGCGAGACGATCGCCCTCGCGGGCGGCTTCGGCACTCGCGGCGAGGCCGGCGAACTCCGCCGTGTCGATGCCGATCGGAAAGATCTCGGCGCGGATGGTGCGGCCGAAGGCGGTCAGCGTGCCGTCGGGATGCACGCGACCGCCGGCCTCGATCGCCACATAATCGCGGAAGGAGCGCAGGTCGGTGCGCGACTGGAAGCCGATCAGATCATAGGCGAACAGGGCCCGCATGAGCTCCGCATGCTCGGGCAGCGCCACCAGGATCTCATGCGCCGGGAAGGGGGTGTGGAGGAAGAATCCCAGCCGGCTTTCCGAGCCGAGGCGTCGCAGCGCCTCGGCGACGCCCGTCAGGTGATAATCATGCACCCAGACCGTGTCGCTGGGCTGCAGCAGCGGCGCCAAAGCTTCGGCAAACTGCTCATTGACGCGCAGATAGCCTTCGCGGAAACCGTGATCGAAGGTCGCGAGATCGATGCGGTAATGGAACAGCGGCCACAGGGTGCGGTTGGAATAGCCCTTGTAATAGGCGTCGTAATCCACCGGATCGAGATCGAGCGTGGCGAAGGAGATGCCGTCGCGCTCGAACCGATGCGGTGCCGCGCTGCCGCCCGGCGTCACGCGTCCGCTCCAGCCGAACCACAGGCCGCTCTCGGCCTGCAGCAGGGCGTCGCGCAAGGCGACGGCGAGCCCCCCGGCGGGAATGCGCGGGCTCGCGGCGACCCGGTTGGACACGATCACCAGCCGCGCCGTCTCCGCTTGCATCGTCACGCCGCCGCCGGCCCGTGCGCCATCCATCGCCGTCCCCGCTTCTGAGCTTGGAGTAAAAACGGGGGCTCGTCGGTCTCAGTTCCGCCCAAGCTCGTGTTTTGGCAGCCGTGACGGAGCGGAACCAGCTTTTGCCGGGCCACGTTGAGCAATTCTCAGCAAGAAATTCTTGAACAACGTCTCGCGAATACAGAGAGGGAAGGATGACTATATTCGATGTGCTCAAAAAAGACCACGATGAGATCAAGGACATCCTTGACAAAATCGAGAAAGATATTCGCGGAGAGAGCGGCCAGTGCCAGGCGCTATTTGCCAAGCTGAAGCCGATGGTGCTCGCCCATTCCCGTGCCGAAGAGGAAGTCTTCTATTCCGTCCTCGAGGAGCACGATCAGACCGAGGAGCTCGCCGAGCATGCCGAGGACGAGCATGCCGAGGCCGAGGAGATGCTCGAGCAGATGGATGAGGAGGAGGCGGGCGAGGCGAGCTGGCGCATGGTGTTCGACCAGCTGGCCGCTGCCTTGCGCCATCACATCCAGCAAGAAGAAGGCGAGATGTTCCGCAAGGCGCGCGAGGTGCTGGGCGAGCAGGATCTGCAGTCCATGGGCGAGGCCTTCGTCGAGCGCAAGCAGCGCGTTCTCTCGGGCGAGCAGGAAGCCCAGCAGCGCCGCAGTGCCTGACGCGGGCCCCGGGGAGCGACCGCGCCGCCGGTCTCCGTCCCTTTGCGCCGGCCGGCCGGAATTTCATCCTGCCATTGCGCCCGCAATTGCGAGCGGGATTTCGCGCGCTCGCCCGCCGCCCCGCTCAGATCTGGCGAAATAGAACTGGCCGCTCCGCGCAGTTGGCGCAGGTCGAAGCGCCCACCCGTTGCTTGCCTGCTACCGCCGACAGGCCACAGCCGGACGCGCCTTCATACGATGGCGTGAAGCATTGCTTGCGTCGTCCTTGGTTATCCACAGGTAAAACGGCGTGCGCGCCGAGATGGCAACTTGTGGATTTTAGATATTGGCTCAAATTCTATGTAAAACAACTTGACGCTCTAAGTGATTCGGGCAGGCTTCACCTTCCGAAGCGCGGTTCTAAGAGGCCTTCCAATGCGGTATCTCATCACCGACTCGCCGGATGCCGGCGAGCGGAACCGTCATTTTATCTCCAGGGTGTCGCCCCGCATCGGCAAGCGGGTGAGCGTCGAGGGCCGCACCTACGAGGTGGTGGACATCGAGCTCTGCCAGGCGGGCGCGCCCGACGACCGACTCGAGGTGCTGGCCTCCGTCCGTCGCGTCGCGTAAAGCGCGGGCGCCCCTGATGCCCGTCTTCACGGAGAAGAAGCTCGTCCTCGCGCCGGTCGGCGCGCGCGACGCGACCCAAGGGAGCGGCGGATGAGCCTATCGGTCATGCTTCAGGTCTTGGCCTTGACCTCCTTGACGGTCGCCTTCCCCTTCCGCATGTGGCTGGTCATGCTCGCGAGTGCCGATCTCGGCGAGCAGACGCGTCGGCAACGCGAGATGCGCGAAGCGATCATCTTCCGCGACGTGAGGGCCGAGCTCTTCGCGACGATACCGGTGGTTCTCGAGCCGCCGGCGCCGCCCGGCGGCGGGCTCGCCTGACGCGGTCGCACGCTTTCAGCGCGTCGGAATGCTGCGGAAGGGTTTGGCCTTGCGCTGGTCGGGATCGCCCTTCTGCGCATAGGCCTCCACGGCCGCGATCAAGGCTTGCCGTTGGCCGTCCTCGGCCGTGCCGGGCTTCGGAGCGCCGAGACGCTCCAGCGCGGCGATCGCGTCCCGATATTGATGCTCGTCGTGGATTTCCACAGCCGCCGCTCCTCTGTTCGATCGAGGAACGGGCGTTCCGCCTGGCGGGTTTCGCCCTAGAACATGCCGAGCTCGAGCCGGGCTTCCTCGCTCATGAAGGTCGGATTCCAAGGCGGACTGAAGACGAGGTTGGCCTTGACCGAACCGAGGCCTTCGACGGTCTGCGCGGCGCGCTCGACCTCGCCGGGCAGCGAGCCGGCGACCGGGCAGTTCGGCGCCGTCAGGGTCATGTCGATCTCGACATTCTTCGCCTCGTCGATGCGGATGTCGTAGATCAGGCCGAGCTCGACGATGTTGACGGGAATCTCGGGGTCGAAGACCGTGCGCAGCGAATCGAGCACGCGCGATTCGAGCGTCGGTGTCTCGCTCGATCCGCCGCCCGCCTCGGGCGTGCCGTCGGGCGGTGCTGGACGCGGCTCGTGGTCGAAGGCGAAGGGGTCGCTATCGGCCGTCATGACGCTTTCTCCTTGCCTTCCAGCGCCGCGATCAGCGTGTGCCAGGCGAGCACCGCGCATTTCACCCGCATCGGATAGGCCTTGACGCCGGTGAGCGGCTCGAGCCGCTCGACGTCCTCCTCGAGCCCCGCCGGCGTCTCGGACGGCTTGCCGGTGGCGCGCGCCTGGAAGTCGCCGAACAGGGCCCGTGCTTCCGCAACCGTCTTGCCTTCCACGACCTCGGTCATGAGCGAGGCCGAGGCCTGGCTGATGGCGCAGCCGCGGCCTTCG
>Ga0134126_10007183_pt1 | contig 13975 bp, 11 predicted proteins | sample KB31752_FD_96881 | JGI IMG/M metagenome (GOLD analysis project Ga0134126, IMG submission 96881) | Terrestrial soil microbial communities with excess Nitrogen fertilizer from Kellogg Biological Station, Michigan, USA - KB3-175-2 | ecosystem: Environmental > Terrestrial > Soil > Unclassified ... | reverse complement strand
CTCGAAGGCGACCTCTTGACCGCCGTCGCCGACCTGGCCGGCCAGCGCGGCGGGGGGACGGTGCGCTATTGGGCGTTCCACGTCCCGGCCGGCCACGACGGCACCGTGGCGGCGTTCGGCTTCGCCCCGGAACGGTCGCTGTTCCAGATGCGGGTCCCCCTCCCCATCGCCGACGAACGGCGGGGCCAGGCGGCCCCGAGCCAGGTCCGGCCGTTCCGCCCCGGCCACGACGAAGCGGCCTGGCTGGTCGCCAACAACCGGGCGTTCGCCACCCACCCCGAACAGGGCGGATGGGACCAGGCCACGATCGCCGAACGGGAACAGGCACCCTGGTTCGACCCGGCCGGGTTCCTCCTCCTCGAGATCGACGGCCGGCTGGCCGGGTCGTGCTGGACCAAGGTCCACGGCGACACCGACCCGCCGATGGGCGAGATCTACGTCATCTCCGTCGACCCCGACTTCGCCGGCCGTGGCCTCGGCCGCGCCCTCACCGTGGCCGGCCTCGACCACCTGGCCGCCCAGGGCCTCACCGTCGGGATGCTGTACGTCGACGCCGCCAACGCCGCCGCCGTCGGCCTCTACCGCTCCTTGGGGTTCACCGTCGACCACACCGACCGGGCCTACGTGCTCCACCTGCCGGCCACCGCCCCCCGTCCCTGAACCTGACCGCCACCGACCCCGTCCCTGAACCGGGTCGGCGCGGCACCCAGACCCTCAGCCGGTGGCCGCCCCCACCGCGTGGCCGATGCCGTAGGTGACCCCTGCGGCCAGCGCCGCCACCAGCAGCTGGCGGAGGGCCGACCGTACCGGGCCCCGCCCGGTGAAGAACCCGAGTGCCCCGCCGACGAGCAACGCCGCCACCGCTCCGATGACCACGGACCCCAGGGTGGCGGCGGTCCCCGAGGAGAACAGCCAGGGGATGAGCGGCAGGAAGGCCCCGATGGAGAAGGTCACGAAGGAGCTGACCGCCGCCTTCCACGGCGACCCGAGCGAACCGGGGTCGACGCCCAGCTCCTCGCGGGCGTGGGTCTCGAGGGCGATCTCGGGGTCCCGCATCACCTCGGCCACCAGCTCCGCCGCCAGCTCCGGCGCCACCCCCCGCCGCTCGTAGATGGCCTTGAGCTCCCGCCGCTCGGCCTCGGGCGCCCGCCGGAGCGACTGCCGTTCGAGGTCCAGCTCGCGCTGGAGGAGCTCCCGCTGCGCCTGCATCGACACGTACTCCCCGGCGGCCATCGAGAACGCGCCGGCCACCAGCCCGGCCAGGCCGGTCAGCCGGACGACGCTCGCCGCCGGGTTGGCTCCGGCCACCCCGAGGATCAACGACACGTTGGTGACCAACCCGTCGCTCATGCCGAAGACGGCCGCCCGGGCGCCACCGGAGCGGACGTCCCGGTGGTGGTGCACCTGGTGGTGCGCCGGCCCCGAGGGCTCGGTCCTCGGCTCCCCCGGCAGCTCGGCCACGTCACGAGCGTAGCGACACCCGACGGTAGCGACACCCGACCCGGCCCGCCGGCTGGCAGAATCAGGCGGTGACCGAGCGAAAGTGGATCGACCGCTCCCAGCCCCAGACCCTCCAGGGGGCGGTCATGTTCTGCTACCTCAACGCCGCCCTGGCGGTGCTGTACCTGCTGATCTTCCATGCCGGGCCCTGGCTCGCCCTGATCCTGCTCGGTGGGGCCGCCTACGGGATCGCCAACGAGTGGCGCTGGGCGTACTGGGCTGCGGTGATCGTCGCCGGGCTCTACCTGCTCGGCCAGCTCGTCTTCTTCTTCACCGGCGGCGGCTTCAGCGGCATCATCAACCTCCTCTTCGCCGGGGTCGTCTTCGGCCTGCTGGTCCACCCCGACAGCCGGAAGTACCAGCGGATCTGGTTCCACTGAGCCTCGGGCGGCCCCGCGGTCCCAGTTGGGCCGCCGGAGCCCGCCTGATCTAACGTCCGAACCGGCCCGGCGGGTGCCGGACCCAGGCACAGAGGAGCGCCCCGTGAGCACCACCGTCAAGGTCGACGACTTCCACACCCTGGTCGGCCAGCACCTCGGCTACAGCGACTGGGTGACCGTCGAGCAGGACCGGGTGAACCAGTTCGCCGACGCCACCGGCGACCACCAGTGGATCCACGTCGACATCGAGCGGGCCAACCACGGTCCCTTCGGCGGCCCCATCGCCCACGGGTACCTCACCCTGTCGATGATCCCCGAGCTCCTCGACCAGGTGCTGACCGTCTCCGACACCACGTCCGGGGTCAACTACGGCTGCAACCGCGTGCGGTTCCCCGCCCCGGTGCCGGTCGGCTCCGACGTCCGACTGGGGGTGGCCGTGGCCACCGTCGACCCCGTCGCCGGTGGCGTCCAGGTCGTCCTCGACGCCACCGTGGAGGTCCGCGACGCCAAGAAACCGTCCTGCGTCGCCCAGGTCATCTTCCACTACTACAACCAGCCGGTCTGAGGAGGCCTGCGTTGCCCGTCCGGACGACCGGCAACTCCGCGGCGCCGGCCGCCCCGGAGCGGCCGAGCGGCCCCGAACTACCGACCGGTGAGGCCAAGACGGCCCGGGTCCGGGCCATGTTCGACACCATCGCCCCCCGCTACGACCTGGTCAACCGGTTGATGACCTTCGGCCTCGACCAGGGTTGGCGTCGGGCCACCGTTGGTGCCCTGGGCCTGCCCCCCGGCTCCGTCATCCTCGACCTGGCCTGCGGCACCGGCGACCTGTCGGCCCTGGCCCACCGCCATGGCTACCGGACCGTCGGCGCCGACCTCAGCTGGGGCATGTTGGCGGCCAACCACCGCACCGGGGCCGCCGTCGTGCAATGCGACGCCGGCGCCCTCCCCCTGGCCACCGGGTCCGTGGACGGCGTCGTCTGCGGGTACGCCTTACGCAACTTCACCGACCTCCCCGGTTCCCTCCTCGAGGCCGCCCGGGTGCTCCGGCCGGGTGGCCGGATCGCCGTCCTCGAGGTCGCCGCCCCGCCCCGGGGAATCCTCCGACTGGGCTACCGCGCCTGGTTCGAGCACGCCGTGCCCGTCCTCGGCGGCCTGCTGTCCGACGCCGACGCCTACCGGTACCTGCCCCGGTCCACCGCCTACCTCCCCGACGAGCAGACCCTGCGGGGTCTGTTCGTGCGCGCCGGCCTGGCCACCGTCAACCGACGGTCGCTCAGCGGCGGCCTCAGCCAGCTGATCACGGCCACCCGCGTCGGCTTCCCGCCGGACGAGGCGGCCTCGTGACGGCACCGGACCCCCGGGGCTTCCGGGCGCTGTCCGTCACCCTGGCCGGCCCAGCCTCCCTCGACGGCACCGCCCTCCCCGAGGCGGGGCTCCTCGCCCTGGCCGGGTCGACCGGGTCGCTGTACGCCGCCGACGGCATCCTGCTGGCCGGCTTCGGCACCGCCGCCGTCCTCCCCTTGCCCAACGGTCTGGCCGATGCCGCGGCGGTGGCGTCGATCCGGGCCTGGCTCGCCGCCGTGCCATCGGCCGGCGGCCCCCACGCCGGCAACGGGGTCAGCGGTAACGGGGTTGGCGGACGCGTCGTGGCGCTCGGCGCCCTCCCCTTCGATCGCACGGCGACCGGCGGCCTGGTCGTCCCCACCCTCACCGTCGGCCGGGAGCCGCCTGGTCGGGTATGGGCCACCCTGGTCACCACCGCCGAACGGGCCCGGCCGGAGGTGCTCCGCCAGGAGCTGGCCGCCGTCCTCCGAGCGGCCGGGGACGTCGACGGTGGCCCCGGCGGCCCGACAGCCCCTGGAGGAGGTGGGAGCCCGGCCCTGACCGAGGTGCCGCCTGGCGCCGGCTACGCCGACGCGGTGGCCAAGGCCGTTGGCGAGATCGACGCCGGTGGGCTGGAGAAGGTGGTACTGGCCCGACGGGTCGACGCCCGATTCCCCGGCCAGCTGGACCTCGGCCGGCTGGTCCGCCGGTTGCGGGTCCAGGAGCCGTCGTGCACCACCTTCTCGGTGCCGGTCGACCCTGGCGCGGCCACCAGGCCTGCCTCCGGCGGGGTTGGGAGCCCTGCCCCCGGGGTCGCCCGGTTCGTCGGCGCCAGCCCGGAGCTGCTGGTCCGCCGGGACGGGTCGGCGGTGACCTGCCACCCGCTGGCCGGCACCATCGGCCTCACCGGCGACGCCGCCCTCGACGCCGCGGCGGTCGACCGGTTCCTCGGGTCGGCCAAAGAGCACCGGGAGCACCGCCTGGTCGTCGAGGCCATCGCCGCCGTGCTCGACCCGCTGACCACCACCTTGGACGTGCCGGCGGACCCGTCCCTGGTCCGGCTGGAGTCCGTGGCCCACTTCGGCACCCTCGTCCGCGGCACGCTGTCCCACGCCCTGCCCCACGCCGGGTCCGGTGTCGGCCAGGTGGCCGACGACGCCCGGCCGTCGGTGCTCGACCTGGTGGCCGCCCTGCACCCCACCCCGGCAGTCGGCGGCGTGCCCCAGGACCGGGCGCTGGAGGCCATCACCCGCCTGGAAGCCGCCCCCCGCGGGTTGTGGGCCGGCCCGGTCGGCTGGATGGACGCCGCCGGCGACGGCGAGTGGATGATCGGGCTGCGCTCGGCCACCGTCGACGGGCCGGTCGTCCACCTCCACGCCGGCGCCGGCATCGTGGCCGGCTCCGAACCGGCGGCGGAGCTGGCCGAGACCACGGTGAAGCTCGCCCCGATGCTCGACGCGCTGGCTTCGGGCCTCTCAGCCGCCCGGTAGTACCGGGGCCACCGGCGGGCGGGCCGACGGGCCGGTCGCCCTGGGGCCGGACGACGACGGCCCGGCCGGAGATGGCCCGGCCGGTTGGGCCGTCTGATCGGCCAGGGGCAGCTCGACGGTGAAGGCCGCACCGTGGCCCGGGACCGACTCCACCCGGGCCCGGCCGCCCAGGGACTCGGCGATGGCGCGGACGATGGAAAGCCCGAGGCCGGTGCCCTGCCCGGTCCGCGCCGCGTCGCCCCGGTAGAAGCGGTCGAACACCCGGGTCGCCTGGGCCGGGTCGAGCCCGGGTCCCTGGTCGACGACCCGCAACAGGCCCCACCGACCGGTCGCCGACACCTCCACCCGGACCGGCGTCCCCGACGGGGTGTGCGAGAGGGCGTTGCGGACGAGGTTGTGGGCCACCTGGACCAGCCGGTCGCGGTCGCCGGTCACCACCACCGGGTCGGGGGCAACCAGCTCGATCGGCCGCTCCGGATCACCCGATCGGGCGTCGAAGACGGCGTCCTTGCAGACCCGCCGAAGGTCCACCGGCGCGTGCTCCAGCTGCCGCCCCTGGTCGAGCCGGGCCAGCAGCAGCAGGTCGTCCACCAGGCCACCCATCCGCGCCGCCTCGTGCTCCACCCGGACCAGCGCCCGCTGGCGACCCTCTTCGTCCGAGAACGCCCCCTTGCGGAGCAGCTCGGCGTACCCGCGGATGGAGGTGAGCGGGGTCCGCAGCTCGTGGGAGGCGTCGGCGACGAACTGGCGCAGCCGGGCCTCCGACTGCGATTTTTCGACGAAGGCCGTCTCGATCTGCGACAGCATCCCGTTGAGCGCCGCCCCCAGCCGGCCGACCTCGCTGTCGTCGTCGCTGGAGTCCACCCGGCGGGTGAGGTCACCGGAGGCGATGGCCCCGGCGGTTCGCGCCATATCGTCCAGCGGTCGCAGCCCGCGGCGGATGGTCCACAGGACGAGCACGCACAACGCCACCAGCACCACCACGGACACGATGATCTCGATCCGGAGCAGGGACGCCAGGGTGTCCTCGGTCGCTGTCAGGGCCACGGCGGTGACCAAGATGCCTTGCGGCACCTCCACCGCGGCGGCCCGGTAGGAGACGCCCGGCTTCACCGACCCCAGGGTGAACGACGCCGGGTTCGGCCGGTACGCCCCCTGCTGGGGGTCGTAGGCCGGCGCGGCCTGGGCCCGCACCTCTGTGGCCTGGACCAACAGCCGGGGGCTCGGCAGTGTGACCGACGCCCCGGTGTACGACGGCCGCGAGGCCAGCACCTTGCCGTCGTGGCCGAGCACCACCACGTAGACGTCCTCGTTGACGTGGTCGTCGATGCCCTCAAAGCTGACCGGATGCCCCCGGGCCGCCTGGTAGGTCAGGTACCGGCTGGCCAGCGCCTGGGTGGAGTCCAGCTGGGCGTCGAGCCGGCCGTACAAGAAGGAGTGGAGTGACGTGTAGGTGACCACGTCGGCGACGGCCAAGCCGATCACCAGCAGCACCGCCATCGTCAGGGTCAACCGCCGGTGCAGCCTCACGCCACCGCTCCCTCACGTCGGCGCAACCTCACGCCGGGCAACCGGAGGTCGGGGCCGCCGCGCACCGGTTCACTCCCTGGGCAGTCGCAGGCTGTACCCCACCCGCCGGACGGTGTGGATGAGCGGCGGCTCGAACTCGTCCACCTTCTTGCGGAGGTAGCTGATGTACGTCTCCACGATGTTCCCGTCCCCGGTGAACCCGTAGTCCCACACGTGGTCGAGGATCTCCGACTTCGACACCACCCGCCGGGCGTTCTCGAGGAGGTACTGGAGGACGTTGAACTCGGTGGCCGTCAGCTCGATGGACACCCCGTGCCGCCACACCTCGTGGGTGTCCACGTTCATCACCAGGTCGGCGAACCGCAGCTCGGCGCCGCCGGCCTCGTCGTGGCCGGTCCGGCGCAGCACCGCCCGCACCCGGGCGACCAGCTCGTCCAGGCTGAACGGCTTGGTGACGTAGTCGTCCCCCATCGACAGCCCGGCCACCTTGTCCTCGGTGGCGTCACGGGCGGTCAGGAACACCACCGGCACCTTGTCGCCGCCTTCCCGCAGCCGCCGGCACACCTCGGTCCCCTCGAGGTCGGGGAGCATGACGTCCAACATCACCAGGTCGGGGTGGCTGTTGCGGGCCTGGTGCAGCGCGTCGGCCCCCGTCGTCGCCACGTCGACCGTGAACCCCTCGAACCGCAGCGCGGCCGACAGGAGATCGGTGATGTAGGGCTCGTCGTCGACGACCAGGATCCGTTCGCCCTCGGACACCATGCTCCTATGTTCGCAGAGTTCGGGGGCCGGTCGCTGACGGAGGCCGCCCGAAGAGCCCGGCCGCCAGGCGGGCCACCCGCTGGAGCCCCCAGAGGGTCACCAGCCCAAACGCCTCGACGACGATGGCCGACGACATCTTCGACTCCCCCGCCACCCGGTCGACGAACCGGATGGGCACCTCGGTGATGGCGGCCCCGGCCCGCTTGGCCTGGTAGGTCATCTCGATCTGGAACCCGTACCCCTCGGCCCGGACCTCGTCCAGCGGGATGCGGTTCAGCACCGTTGCCGCGTACGCCCGGAACCCAGCGGTGGAGTCCGCCACCCCCAGGCCGAGGACGACTGTGGCGTACCGGTTGCCCCCCCACGACAGCAGGTGGCGGTGCCAGCTCCAGTTGGGGATCGACCCCCCGGCGACGTACCGGGAACCGATCGACAGCTCGTAGCCGGCCGACAGCGGCGCCACCAACCCGGGGAGGGCGGCCGGGTCGTGGGAGAAGTCGGCGTCCATCTCCACGCAGGCCTCGTAGCCCCGGTCGAGCCCCCAGCGGAACCCCGCCCGGTAGGCGCTGCCCAGGCCCGACTTCTCCGACCGCCGGAGGACGTGGAGGTCGGGCAGGGTCACCGCCACCTTGTCGACCAGCTCGGCGGTCCCGTCGGGGCTCCCGTCGTCGACCACCAGGATGCCGGCGTCGGGGAGGGCCTCGTGGATGCGCTCGAGGACCTGCTCGATGTTCTCGGCCTCGTTGTACGTGGGAACCACCACCAGGATGCGCACCCGGGGCAGCTTACGGGACGGCGGCCTACCTTAGGGAGCGCTGGGAACGGACGCCGGCTCGGCCACGATGTCGTGACCTGGGTCGCCACCTGGTTCGGTAGCTGGGTCACCACCTGGGCCTTTGCGGATCTCGCGGACCACCACCTGGATGGCGCCACCCACCGGGATCCCGATGAGCGCCCCGACGAACGTGCCCAGGCCGGCCCCGACCCGGCCGCCGAGGGTGGCCCCGACCAGCACCGCCAGCAGCACCCACAGCGGGTTCAACCGGACCGTCTTGCTCATGATCACCGGGTTGAGGACGTGGTTCTCCACCTGCTGGTACACCAGGAACACCACCAGGGTCACGATGAGCGCCGGGAGGGAATGGAAGGCGGCGATGATCACCACCGGCACCCCGGCCAGCAGCCCGCCGACCAGCGGCAAGAGGTCGACCAGGGCCACCCAGAGCCCCAACAGGAACGGGTAGGGCACGTTCATGATGACGAGGGTGACGAAGATGACGACCCCGGCGATGAGCGAGGTGAGCCCGTTGCCGAGCATGTACCCGGTCACCGAACGGGAGGCCTCCTCGTAGACCCGCACGACCCGGTCGCCCCGCGCCGGGGTGAGCAGGTTCAAGAACCCCCGTCGCAGGGCCGGGGCCTCCAACAGGACGAACAGCGACAGCACGGCGATCGTCCCGAGGGCCACCAGGGTGCTCACGGCGGTCTCCCCCACCGACAGGGCCTGGGCCGGCTTCAGGCTGTGCGTGATGTCGGAGGCCAGCTTCGGGGCGTTCTTGTTCACCCACTGTTGGAGGTGGAACCGCCGCAGCAGGCGGCCGATCCGACCCCTCCCGTGCTCGGCCTGCTTCACCAGTGTCGGCAGCTGGTGGGCGAAGTGGGTGATGGCCGACACCAGCGGGGCGGTGAAGATCACCACGATCCCGATGAACGCCACCGCCGTCACCACGAACACGACGGCCACCGCCCAGCCGCGGCTCGGCACCACCCGTTGGACGAGGTGGACGGCCGGTGAGAGCAGGAGGGCGATGAAGAAGGCCACCACGGCGTACAGCACGATCGTCCGGAGGACCCAGAGCAACAGGATGGCGAGGGCGTTGACGTCGAACACCAAGAAGGCCACCAGGACCGTGGTCAAGATGGTGGCCAGGGGGATGCCGCGGGAGTGGGCCGCCGCCGACAGCCGGCCCCGGTAGGTCTCGGTGTCCACTTCGGGACCGGGCGGCGGGACGAAGGCGCTGGCCTCGTGCGGAGGGGCGGTGCCCTCGGCACCGTGGACCTCCGAGGACCCTCCCATGGGGCAAGCATTGCAGGTCCACCTACCGAACTCGTGCCAGCATGAACGGGATGGACGACGAGGCGGGTGAGCAGCCGGTGGACCCCGCGCCCGCCGGCCCACCACCGCCGACACCCGGTCCGCCGGCGAGGCGGCGGTGGATCCCCCGGCAGGTCAAGTGGACGATCACCATCGTCGCCCTCTTCTTCGTCCTCGAGTACCTCCTGCTGCCCGACCTGGCCAGCGCCCGGAAATCGGTCAACCTGCTCGGCGAGGTCAACGTCGTGTGGCTCATCCTGGCCGTCGTCCTCGAGGGCGGGTCGCTGGCCGCCTACGCCGAGCTCAGTCACACGGTGCTCACCCCGGACTCCCCGAAACGGTTCACCCTGTTCCGCATCAACATGTCCAGCCTGGCCGTAAGCCACGTCCTCCCCGGTGGCACCGCGCCGGGGGGTGCCCTGGCCTACCGCCTGCTCACCGCCGACCAGGGGGTCCCCGGCACCGTCGCCGCCTTCGGCCTCGCCACCCAGGGCGTCGGGTCGGCGGTCGTCCTGAACGTGCTGTTCTGGCTCGCCCTCCTCATCTCCATTCCCCTCAAGGGCTACAACCCCCTGTACGGGTTCGCCGCCATCGCCGGCGTCATCCTCCTGGCCCTCTTCGGCGGCGTCGTCCTCCTCCTCACCCGGGGCAAGCACAGCGCCGCCGACTACCTCCACCGGTTGGCCGGCCACCTGCCGTTCATCAACCCCGACCGGATGTCGTCGTTGGTGCAGAACGTCGCCGACCGCCTGGTCATCCTGCTCCGCGACCGGGCGCTGCTCATCCACGCCATGGAGTGGGCCGCCCTCAACTGGATCCTCGACGCGGCCTCGCTGTGGCTGTTCATCTTCGCCTTCGGCCACGTCGTCTCCCCCATCGACCTCATGGTGGCCTACGGCCTGGCCAACATCCTGGCCGTCATCCCCATCACCCCCGGCGGCCTCGGGGTGGTCGAGGGCGTCCTGATCCCCACCCTCGTCGGCTTCGGCGTCCCCAGGAACATCGCCATCGTCTCGGTTCTCTCTTACCGCCTCGTCAACTTCTGGCTACCCATCCCCCTCGGGGGGATCTCCTACCTGTCGATGCGGTGGGGACCCCACGCCCGCCGGCTCCACCGGCGTGCCCTCGAAGCCGCCGGCCGGGGCCACACCGGGCGCTCGTCGGACCCCGACGCCGCCTCCGCCTCCGACACCGACGAGGAGGGCAAGCGCCGCTGGCTCCGTTTCGGCGACCGCCCCGGCCCGTCCGCCGAGGGACCGGCCAACTAAGACCGCCGGTCACCAAGCCGGCCGCTCACCAGGCCGGGCGGAGCACCTCGTCGAGGATCTGGGCGGCGCTGTCGATCGGGCGCGGGTTCCCGACGATGCCCGGCTCCCCGGTGAACACCAGGTCGGCCAGGTCGGCGAGGGCGTCCTCGGACACGCCGACGTCCCGCAGCCGCGTCGGCAGCCCCAGGTCGGCGATCAACGCTGCCACCGCGTCGGCGACCCCGTCGGCCCCGCCCACCGGTTGGCCGGCCGCCTCCAGCTCGCCCGCCATGGCCGAGAACGCCTCGGCCGCGGCCGGCCGGTTGAACCGCATGGTGTGCGGCAACGTGGACCCGGCCCCCTCCCCGTGGCCCACCCCGTGACGGCCGCCGAGCTGGTGGCCGATGCCGTGGTTCAGTCCCGCCATCTGGTTCGGATACCCGACCAGGGCCAGCCAGGCGGCGATCAGGAGCTCGCGGCGGGCCGCCAGGTCGTCGGGGTCCACCGACGCCCGCAGGTGGCCGAGCACCCGCCGCAGGGCGCCGAGGCAGGCCGCCTGGCTGACCGGGCTGGACGCCGGCGAGCAGACGATCTCCACCGCGTGGTCCAGCACCTTCACCGCGGTGGACAGCCACAGGTCGCCGGGCGTGGCCACGGTCGCCCATGGGTCGAGCACCACCGCCGCCGGCAGGGCGTCGGGGTGGTAGAGCTGGCGCTTGATCCCCGACGCGGCCACCGTCACCCCGGCGTGCTCGGTGAACTCGGCCCCCGACAGCGTCGTCGGCACCGCCAGGACCGGGGGTAGCCGGGTCCCCGAATCGTTGCCCCCAGCCGGGCGACGCCGCAGGGAGTGCAGCTCGTCGTGGAGGGCCCCCCTCCGCATCGACCGGGCGCCGTCGTGGTCGTCGAAGGTGGCGGCGTACGCCGACAGGTCGTCCCCAACACCATCGTCATCGCCGCCGCCTTGGCGGTGTCCACCACGCTCGACCCCCCGAGGCTGAGCAGCCCGTCCGCGCCGACCTCTGCCGCCATCTGTGCGGCGGCCTCCACCGACGTGTCGGGGGTGTGGGCCCGGCAACCGTCGAAGACGCCGACGACCCGGTCGCCCAACAGGTCGTGGACACCGCCGACCAACCGGCCGTCACCGGCCAGGGACCGGCCGGTGAGCACCAGGAACCGCTTCGCCCCGGCCAACTCGGCCAGGGCGGGCAGCTGGGCGAGGGCGTCCGTCCCGTAGGCCACCGCCGGCCCACCCTGGGGCAGGTACCGGCGGGACCGGACCCCGGGGCTAGCCGGGCCGGGGCCGGCCGGCGGGTGGGTCATTCGGCGGACGTCGGCGCCGGCTCCGGCGACACTGGTTTTGGCGACCCTGGCTCCGGTGACACCGTCGGCCGCTCGGGGACGGTCCCGGTGCCCGGCACGTCGAGGTGCCCGACCTCCAGCCAGTGCGTCCGGTCGACCAGGTCGACCAGCCACCGCTGGCTCTGCTCGGCGATCACCAGGGTGGTCCCTTCGGCGGCGATCACCCGGATGAAGTCGAAGACGGTCTCGAGGACCGACTCGGAGAGGCCGGCCGACGGCTCGTCCAACAGCAGGCAGCTCGGCCCCGCGGTGGCCGCCACCGCCAGTGCCAGCAGCTGCCGCTGGCCGCCGCTCAGCAACCCGGCCTTTGTCCGGGCCTTCTGGCCGAGGATCGGCAGCCACTCGTACACCGCCTCCTCCCCCCGCCAGGGCTTGCCCCGCACCGCGCACAGCCGCTCGGCGAGCTTGAGGTGGTCGGCCACGCTCAGGTCGCCGAACACCACCGCCCCCTCGCGGACCAGCCCCAACCCCTGCGCGGCCACCCCGGAGGACGTCATCTGGTTGAGGGACGTCCCTTCGAACTCGATGGCGCCCCGCACCTTCCGGTGCACCCGGGCGATGGACTGGAGGAGGGTCGACTTGCCGGCGCCGTTGTCCCCGAGGATGCCGACGATCTCCCCCGGCGCCACCGTCAGCGACACGTCGAACAGCGCCCTCGCCTCCCCGTACCAGGCCGACAGCTGGTCGACCGACACGGTCGGGGTGGCCCCCAGCGGCAGTGGCCTCGCCGGCCGGTCGGGTCCGGGGAGCTCGTGGAGGGCCACCGCCTCGGCGTCCTCGGACACCCCGGTGGCGAACGACCCCCGGATCACCCTTCCGGCCGCCCGGGTGAACCCGCGGCTCAGCGGGCCGACCTCCGGGTTCGGCGTGCCGTCCGGCCCCCGCAGTTCGGTCACCCCGTCGACCCGCCCGAGGTCGAGCGACACCACCTGGTGGGACACCTTGCCGACGAACTCCAGGTTGTGCTCGATGAGCAGGACGGCGAACCCCAGGTCGGCCAGCCTGCGGAGCACCACCTCCAGGGCCGCCAGCTCCTCGTCGCCCAAGCCGGCCGCCGGCTCGTCCAGGCACAGCACCCGTGGGCGGGCCACCAGAGCCCGGGCGATCTCGACGATCCGGCGGGTGCCGAGCGACAGCTCGTCGACCGGCGTGGCCACCTCCTCGGCGGTGAACCCCATGAGGTCGCACACCGACGTCACCACCTCGTCGATCTCCCGCGTCCGGCGCCGGTAGCCCGGCCCCCGGAAGAGCGCCGAGAGGATCCGTTGGCGCTGCCCGGCCGTGATGCCGAGCACCAGGTTCTCGTACAGCGACAGGTTCCCGATCAGCTGCGGCGTCTGGAACGACCGCCGCACCCCCGAGCGGGCGATGTCGAAGGCCGCCCTCCCGGTCACGGGGTCGTCGCCCAGGACGATCTCGCCGGCGTCCGGCTTCACGAACCCGGTGACGACGTTGAGGAGCGTGGTCTTCCCGGACCCGTTCGGTCCCACCAGGCCGGTGATCCGTCCGGCGACCAGCTCGAGGTCCACCCCGTCCAGGGCCCGCAGCACGCCGAACGACCGGGACACCCCCCGGGCCCGGAACACCGTCGTCCCGGCCGGCACCGACGGCCGGAGCGACTCGACCACCTCGGACGGCGCCGCCGCTCGGGTGGCGCCCGGAGACACCGGCCCGGTCCCATCGGCCGGTGCCGGCGTCGCCCCCCGCCGGCGTCGGGCGAGCCAGGGACGGACCTGGCCCCAGGCCCCGACGAGGCCGATCGGGAAGGTGGCGGAGATCAGCAGCACCGCACACCCCAGCACCAGGTTGTTGACGACGCTGAACGCCCCGATCCACAGGCTGATGCCCTCGAAGATGACGGTGCCGATCACCGGGCCCCACAACGTGCCGCGGCCGCCGATGATCACCGCCCCGGCGAACAGCAGCAGCTGGTTCAGCCCGAACTCGCTCGGGACCAGGAACCCGCTCATGTGGGCGGTCATCCAGCCGGCCAGCGCCACCGGGATCGCCGAGACGACGGCCAGGGAAAACCGCACCATCGTCTCGTTCCCGCCACAGGCCGTCAGCCCGTTGTGGCAGTCCCGCAGGCCCTGCAGCAGGAAGCTCCACCGCGAGCTCAACAGGTTGAGGACGCCGAGGAACGCCACCAGGCCGATGGCCAGGGCCAGCTCGTACTGCCGGGTGGAGTTCCCGGTGATCCCCAGGTTCATCCCCGGGATCGGCGGGATGTTGCCGAGCCCGTTTGTCCCCTCGGTCCACTTGGCGAACAGCGAGATCAGGTTG
>Ga0134126_10007182_pt1 | contig 13975 bp, 10 predicted proteins | sample KB31752_FD_96881 | JGI IMG/M metagenome (GOLD analysis project Ga0134126, IMG submission 96881) | Terrestrial soil microbial communities with excess Nitrogen fertilizer from Kellogg Biological Station, Michigan, USA - KB3-175-2 | ecosystem: Environmental > Terrestrial > Soil > Unclassified ... | reverse complement strand
GGCGCGGTCCGACAGGATCAGGATGTTGATGTCGGCCAGCACCCGGTCGGTGGCGGCGCTGCAAAGCCGCTCCAACGCCCGCTCCAGCCCCGCCGCGCCTTCGGACGCCGGCCAGGTGGCGTCGAGCGTGGCGGTGCGGAACGCGCCGTCGACCAGTTCGGCGATCGAGCGCACCTTCTCCAGGTCACCGTTGGTCAGGATCGGCTGGGCGACCTCGAGCCGCTTGTGCGCGCCGGCCTGGTGACCGAGCAGGTTCGGCCGCGGCCCGATCATCGAGACCAGGCTCATCACCAGCTCCTCGCGGATCGGGTCGATCGGCGGGTTGGTGACCTGGGCGAAGCGCTGCTTGAAGTAGTCGTAGAGCAGCCGCGGCCTCTTCGACAGCACCGCGAGCGGCGTGTCGGTCCCCATCGAGCCGACCGGGTCGTCGCCGGTCTCGCTCATCGGCTCGAGGAAGAAGGCGAGGTCTTCCTGGTTATAGCCGAACGCCTGCTGGCGATCGAGGAACTCGGCGGGATCGTTGGCGCGCGCCGGCGCCCACTCCGGCGGCTCCGGCAGCTCTTCCAGCTTGAACTGGGTCGCCTTCAGCCACTCCTCGTAGGGATGCTCGTCGGCGAGGCTGGCCTTGATCTCGTCGTCGTCGACGATCCGGCCTTCCTCCATGTCGATCAGCAGCATCTTGCCGGGTTGCAGGCGCCACTTGCGGAGGATGCGCGCTTCCTCGACCTGCGGCATCACCCCGACCTCGGAGGCCATGATCACATGGTCCTGGTCCGTGATGATGAAGCGGGCGGGGCGCAGGCCGTTGCGGTCGAGCGTCGCCCCGACCTGGCGGCCGTCGGTGAACGCCACCGCCGCCGGCCCGTCCCACGGCTCCATCAGCGCGGCGTGGTACTCGTAGAAAGCGCGCCGCTGCCTATCCATCAGCGGATTGCCGGCCCACGCCTCCGGAATCAGCATCATCATCGCGTGGGCGAGCGAGTAGCCGCCGGCGAGCAGCAGCTCGAGCGCGTTGTCGAGGTCGGCGGTGTCCGACTGGCCGTGCGGGATCAGCGGCCACATCTTGTCGAGGTCGGGCCCCAGCAGGTCGGACTCCATGGTCCGGCGCCGGGCGTTCATCCAGTTGACGTTGCCGCGCTTGGTGTTGATCTCGCCGTTGTGCGCGACGTAGCGGTAAGGGTGCGCCAGGCGCCACGACGGGAAGGTGTTGGTCGAGAACCGCTGGTGCACCAGCGCCACCGCCGACTCCGCCAGCGGGTTCTTCAGGTCCTCGTAGAAGGTGCCGACCTGGTGGGCGAGCAGCAGGCCCTTGTAGACTACCGTCCGGCTCGAGAACGACGGCATGTAGAAGTCGGTCAGGCTCGGCAGGTCGTACTTGGCGGCCAGCTGCCTCAGCGGGTTCTGGGTCTGCTTGCGGATGACCAGCAGCTTGCGCTCGAAGGCGTCCTGGTCCCTGCAGGCCGCGCCTCTGGCGATGAACGCCTGGCGCACCACTGGCATCTCGGCCAGCACCGCTTCGCCGAGGCCCGTGGTGTCGACCGGCACGTCGCGCCAGCCGATCAGCTGCTGGCCCTCGACGCGGATGAAGTGCTCGAACTGGCCGATCGCGAGCTCGCGGGCCTGCTCGTCCTGCGGCATGAAGCACATGGCGACGCCGTACTCGCCAGGCGGCGGCAGCTCGACGCCGGCCTTCGCCGCCCAGTCGCGATAGAGCGCGTCGGGAAGCTGGATCAGGATGCCGGCGCCGTCGCCGACCAGCGGATCGGCGCCCACCGCGCCGCGGTGGTTCAGGTTGACCAGGATCTCCAGGCCGCAGGTAATGACCTCGTGCGATTTGCGGCCCTTGATGTTGACCACAAAGCCCACGCCGCACGCGTCATGCTCGTGCGTCGGATCATAAAGTCCCTGCTGTGGCGGCAGCGCCATTAGAGAATAACCCGTCCTCGTCCAGGCCGCGCCTCGAAAAGCGGCCAATCGGCCGCGCCTTTACAGGCTAAAGTCCGACCCGTCGACTGCGGCGCGATCAAAGGTGCGTGGCATATCGCGCGTTGGCGAAACAGGCGTCGCGCCGCCTACCCTCGAATGCCTTCAACGCGGCATGATATTGCTGACTAACCCTTCTATCCGAAACACTTTGCCAACCAGACGCTATCGAAACGCACGAACCGGATGCGCCCTTTGCCGGTGGCGGAGAACACCGCCCGCCAGGCGCCGTCCCGTCCACGGATGACCGAAGGATAGGCAGCCGGCGCGTCCGCGGGAGTCGAAAGCTCGCACCCGGGGGTGAAATGGGTTCCGTCGGCCGACCGGGCAAGGGCGAGCACGTCGCGCGTCTGGGCCGACGGATTGTAGATCAGCACGAAGCGGCCGGCGGCGTCGGCGAAGACGTCCACAGCGGCGGCCGGGTTGGGCAGGTTGGTGCGCGTCACCTCGCTCCAGACGCCTTTGCCGGCGTCGAACCAGGCCGCGTAGACGCCCTGCCGCCGCTGGTCGCGGAAGAACACCCGGAAGCGGGTGGCGGACACGGGCGCCAGCGCCGGCTGGATCAGCCGGTAGCCCTCCAGCGGCCGGCGCCAGAGGACGCCCGCCCTGGAACCGGCGAGGCTCACGGCAGCGATCGAGCTGCGCTGCGCGGTCTCCTCGTAGAACGGCAGGACGTAGGCGCCTGGCCCCGGCAGCGGCTTCAGCTCGGCCCGCGGCAGCGCGCCCTCGAGATCGACCAGCCGCGTGGCCCGCGACCAGGTGCGGCCCGCGTCGGCCGAGACACGCGCGTCGATCCGACCGCAGGCCCAGTTGCGGCAGGTCTCGCCGATGATCGGCAGCGGCCGGCTCTGGATCACGCCGTGCACCATCCAGACCCGCCCGTCGGGCGTCACCGTCAGCGTGACGTTGCCGAGGCTCTTGGCGGGCGCGGCGGCGCCGATCGCCCGGTCGCCCGGCGCGACCGCAGTCCAGGGCGCCGACCAGGCCGCGCCGTCGGTCTGGCTGCGCGCGCAGAGGATGCGGACGCTGCGGTCCTCCTCGTGCTTGCCGGAGTACCAGCAGGCCAGCAGCGCGCCGGACGGCAGCTGGGCGATCGCGGCGCCGTGGTTCTCGCCGGGCGGCGCGGGAATGTCGGCGCGCACGATCCCGGGCGGGGCGGCCGCCTGCGCCTGCGCACCGGTGAACGGCCCGGCCAGGCACAGCGCCGCCAGGCACCGCGTCGCAAGACACAGCGATCTGAGCGCGGCGGCGGCTTGACGGGCGATCTGCGCGGCGGGAGGCTGAGGCATTCTAGCGAAGATACTTGGGAAGGAATTTGATCATGGAATTGGCGCCCAAGCAGACCGGCCTCTCGACCGCCCGCCTCGAACGCATCACCGATCACCTAGAGCGCAACTATATCGCTTCCGGCAAGATCGCCGGCTGCCAGGTCGCCGTCGCGCGGCACGGCCACCTCGCCTACTTCCGCTCGTTCGGCCAGATGGACCGCGAGCGCGCCAAGCCGATGGCCGACGACGCCATCTTCCGCATCTACTCGATGTCCAAGCCGATCACCTCGGTGGCCCTGATGAGCCTCTACGAGCGCGGCTACTTCCAGCTGAACGACCCGGTCAGCCGCTTCTTCCCGTCGTGGAAGGACCACAGGGTGTGGGTCTCGGGCCGCGGCGCCGACATGAAGACCGAAGCGCCCGCGCGCCCGGTCACCATGCGCGACATGCTCTGCCATACCGGCGGCCTCACCTACGGCGCGCAGCTGGTGGCCCTGGGCGCGCCCGACGACGGCCACCCGGTCGACGCCGCCTACGCCGAAGCCGGCGTGCGGCGCGGCAGGGGCGAGACGCTGATGGAGTTCATGGAGAAGCTGGCGAAAGTCCCGCTGCGCTACCAGCCCGGCGAGCGGTGGATGTACTCGCTCTCCACCGACGTCTGCGGCGCCCTCGTCGAGAAGATCTCCGGCCAGCGGTTCGACAAGTACCTGCAGGCGGCCATCTTCGACCCGCTCGGCATGAAGGACACCAGCTTCGTGGTGACGCCGGAGAAGCTGGACCGGTTCTGCGCCAATTATCGCCGCGCGCCCGACAAGACGCTGCAGCTGATCGCCGACGCCGACCGCGACTACCTGACCGAGCCGAGCTTCTTCTCCGGCGGCGGCGGCCTGACCGGCACCACCGAGGACTACCTGCGCTTCTGCGAGATGATCCGCCGCGGCGGCGAGCTCGACGGCGCGCGCATCCTCGGGCCGCGCACCATCGAGCTGATGCACCGCAACCACCTGAAGGACGGCAAGGACCTCACCCAGATGGCGGTCGGCGGCTTCTCGGAGACCGCCAACGAGGGCGTCGGCTTCGGCCTGGGCTTCGCGACCACGCTGGACACCGTGAGGTCGGGCTCGATCGCGGCCGGCGACTTCTACTGGGGCGGCGCGGCCTCGACCATCTTCTGGGTCGACGCCGAGGAGGACCTGACGGTGGTCTTCATGACCCAGCTGATGCCCTCCGGCGCCTTCAACTTCCGCGGCCAGCTGAAGAGCATCATCTACTCGAGCATCGTGGAGTAGGACGGGCCGCGCCCCCTCCACCACCCGGCTGCGCCGGGCGGTCCCCCTCCCCCGCTGCGCGGGGCACGAAAGTCCGAAGCGGCGCCGCGGCATTCTTTCCTGCCCCGTGTAGCGCAGCGAAACGGGGGAGGGGGACAGCCGCGCAGCGCGGTGGTGGAGGGGGCGCAAGGCCGCTTCAACCCGCAGGGCCAGTGAGCTCCACCACCTCGCGCTTCGCATCCAGCCGCGCCACGGCATCCGCGCGCGCCGGCATTTCCTCGGCCATCCAGCGCGTCAGTCGCTCGTAGTACTGGACGAAGACGGCGAGCTCGGCGTCGGACTGTCCCTTGCCGCCGCGGGCGATCAGCTCGTGTTCCTGCTGCTCGCGCCAGCCCAGCACCACGTCGAAGCCGGGCGCGAGCAGCAGCGCCTGGAAGCCGATCGGGTCGAACAGCGCCCGATACGGTCCGGCCAGCGCATCGTTGGCGTGGCGCCGCCAGACACCGTCTGGATCGCGATCCCGCTCCAGGTCGTTGACCGGCGCCGCCAGCGCCCGGGGCGGCTGCGGGCGCGCGCCGACGCACCAGCCTTCGAAGACGATCACGTCGACAGGTCCGTTGACACGCGTCCACTGGTCCGGCGGCCGGCGATCGTCGGCGGCCTTGTCGAAGCTGGGGACCAGCGTCTCTCCCGGCCGGCCGAGGCTCGCCAGCACCTGGGCCCCGAGCGCCACGTCGTGCGTGCCGGGCACGCCCCGGGTGGCCAGCAGCGGATGCACCTCGCGCGCCAGCCGCTGTCGCTCAGCCCTGGTCAGGTAGAGGTCGTCGAGCGACAGCACCGCTGCGCCTAGGCCGTGGGCCGCAAGCGCCGTCGGCATCTGCGCGGCCAGCGTCGACTTGCCGGAGCCTTGCGGTCCAGTGACGCCGACGATCAGCGGCGCGCCCTGCCGCTGCGCTGCGATCCGCTCGGCCAGCCGCGCCGGCAGGCCGTCGGCGGGGGTCATCCGGCCTTGAAGACGCAGATCTTGTTGCCGTCGAGGTCGCGGAAGTAGGCGCCGTAGAAGGTCGGGCCGGGTTCGCCAGGCGCACCCTCATCGGCGCCGCCGTTGGCCAGCGCCAGGTCATAGACCTGCTTGATCACCTCGGGCGAGCCGGCGGCCAGCGCCAGCATGTTGCCGTTGCCGGGCGCGGCCTTGCCGCCGTCGTAGGGGGTGCAGACGGCGAGCATGGCGCCGCCGCCGCCGGAGTAGCCCTGCATTCGGTCGCTGTTGAAGCTGCGCTTGCCGCCGAGGGGAACGAGCACCTTGTCGTAGAAGCCCTTCGCCCGCTCCAGGTCGTTCACTCCGATGGTGGCGTAGCCGATCATTCGCCTCTCCCGATGTTTTCGCCCCGCCACCCTTGGCCAAGCGTCGCCGGGAGAGATAGCGTCCGGCCATGACCACCGCCAGCGCCGGCCGCATCGACGTCTTCATCGAGGACCGCCCCCAGGGCCGGATCGCCACGCTGGCCTTCGACAATCCGGCCAAGCTCAACGCGATCGGCGCTGCGATGATGGCCGATTTCGTGGAGGCGGCCGCTCGGCTCGCCACGGACGAGGCCCTGCGCGCGGTGATCGTCACCGGCGCGGGCGAGCGGGCGTTCGCCGGCGGCGTCGACATCCGCGAGATGGCCGCCATCGAGGGGCCTGACGCGGCGCGCGCCTTCATCACCCGCGTGCATCATCTTTGCGCGTCGGTGCGCGCCATCCCGGTCCCGGTGATCGCCCGCATCCAGGGCTACTGCTTCGGCGGCGCGCTGGAGCTGGCGGCGGCCTGCGATATCCGGATCGCCGCGGAGAGCGCGCGGCTCGGCATGCCCGAGGTGCGGCTCGGCATTCCGTCGGTGGTCGAGGCGGCGATGCTGCCGATGCTGATCGGCTGGGGCCGCACGCGCCGCCTGCTCTTCACCGGCGAGACCATCGATGCGGCGGCCGCACTGGCCTGGGGCCTGGTGGAGACCGTGGCGCCGGCGGGCGCACTCGACGCGGCGGTGGACGCCTGCCTCGCCGACATCCTGGCCTGCGGCGCAGGCGCGATCCGCCAGCAGAAGGCGCTGATGCAGGCCTGGGAGCGGCTGCCGCTGGCGGACGCCGTGCAGGCTGGCGTCGAGACCTTCGCCGACGCCTACCGCACCGACGAGCCCACCCGGATGATGGCCGAGTTCCTGGCAGCCCAGGCGGCGCGGAAAACTGGGTAGGCGGGGCCCCTACTCCACCGCGCCGACCAGCACGTTCCACGGCGAGATGCGCGTGGTGTGCAGCATGTCGGCGATCGTCCACGGGTCCTCGGCCAGCTGCGCCTCGACCGCTTCGGGGCTGTCGCCGCGGCAGATCAGCAGCACGTCGTTCCCGCCTTCCAGCGGTCCGGCCAGCCGGATCAGGCCGGCCGCCTCGAGGCCATCGGTGAACACGGCGTGCTCATGCCACAGCGCCTGCTCTCGCAGCGGCGTCTGATGGTCCCATTTCGCGCCCCGCGTGCGGATAACGGCGTAGCAGCGGCTCATGGTCGGCGGCCTCCCCTTTAGGCCGGAAGTCTCGCTCATCCCAGCTGCCAGCGATCTGTCAGCAGCGGCGCCCACCGATTTGCGTTCGGCGAAGCGAAGCCCCACAATGGAATCATTACCGAAGACGGAATTTTAGATGTCCCATGCTTATGGAGGGGGGGCGCCATCGGGCGGGCCCGCCGGCGTACAGGTCGAACCCGAAATCGACATGAAGGCCATGCCGCGCATTGTGCGGCGCATCATCGTGATGGCCGTTCAGGCCGACCCGTTCCAAGTGATCCTGGCCATCTTCTGCTCGCTGGTGGCGGCGGTCGCCGGCCTGACAGTGCCGAGGCTGTTCGGCGGGGCGGTGAACAAGGTTGCGGCGCTGCTCAAGGCGCTGAACCACGCCAAGCTGCTGCATGAATCGGCGGCCCAGCAGAGCGCGCTCCTGCATCACTCCGAGCAGTCGCTGCTGATCACCGCGGGCCTGGTGGTCCTCACCACGACGATCCAAGGTCTGCTGGTCGGCTTCGGCGGCTACCAGGGCGAACTGGTCAGCCAGAAGGTCGCCTACAAGCTCAGGCTTCAGTACTTCCAGCACCTGCAGCGGCTGTCGTTCCATTTCCACGACAAGATCCACTCCGGCGACCTGATCACCCGCGGGATGATCGACCTGGAGGGCACGCGGGCGTTCATCCAGATGGGGTTGATGCAGTCGCTGACCCTGGTGCTACTGATCGTGGTCGCGACGACCATGATGTTTCTCGCCGACCCGGTGATGGCGCTGCTGGGGCTCGCCTTCGTGCCGTTCGGCCTCTACACGATGGGCCGCGTCGGCTACCTGATGCGCATCGCCTGGATGCGCATGCAGAACCTGATGAGCATCCTGACCCTGGTGATGGAGGAGAACCTCCAGGGCATCCGCGTGGTGCGCGCCTTCGCCTCGCGCAGTTTCGAGCTCGGCAAGTTCGACAACGCCTCGCTCGCGGCGCTGGCGCAGGCCTACCAGCGCATCATGCTGAGGATGCGGGGCCTGCGGACCCTCAACCTCGCCTTCTACGCCTCGCAGGCGCTGGTGCTGGTCTACGGCGGCCACAAGGTCGCGTCCGGCCACATGGCGCCGGGCCAGATGGCGGCCTTCATCCTCTATCTGAATATCCTGCAGGGACCGGTGCGGCAGGTCTTCATGATCGTGAACTCGGCGGCGCGGGCAACGGTCTGCGGCGGCCGCCTGTTCGAGATTCTCGACACCCCGCCGGACATCGCCGACAAGCCGGGCGCCGAGTCGCTGAAGCCCACCAAGGGCGTGCTGCGCTTCGAGCATGTCGACTTCGCCTACGACGCGGGCAAGCCGGTCCTGCACGACATCAGCTTCGAGGTCGGGCTGGGCCAGACGCTTGGGATCGTCGGCCCGCCGGGCAGCGGCAAGTCGACGATCGCCAACCTGGTGCCGCGCTTCTACGACGTGACCGGCGGGCGCATCACCATCGACGATGTCGACATCCGCGACGTGACGCTGTCCAGCCTACGCGAGTACGTCGGCCTGGTGCAGCAGGAGGCGTTCCTCTTCGACAGCAGCGTCACCAACAACGTCGCCTACGCCGACCCTTGGGCGGAGGAGGAACGCATCGTCGGCGCGACCAAGACCGCGCAGCTGCACGACTACATCGCCAACCTGCCGGCGGCCTATGCGACCCGCATCGGCGAGCGCGGCGTGGCGCTTTCCGGCGGCCAGCGTCAGCGGATGTCGATCGCGCGGGGCGTGGTGCCGGGACCCGGCGTGATGATCTTCGACGACTCCACCGCCGCCATCGACGCGGTGACCGAAAAGCACGTCCGCGACGCGCTGGCGGAGGCGACGCGCGCGAAAGCGACCATAATCATCGCCCACCGGCTCTCATCGCTGATGCACGCCGACGAGATCCTGGTGCTGGAGGAAGGCCGCGTCGTCGAGCGCGGCACGCACGAGGCGCTGATCGCGCTCGGCGGCGAATACCACGACCTCTACCAACTGCAGACGCGCACGGAGCAAGGCCTGTCGGTCGCCGACCAGGTGATCCATCGCAAGGTCACGGAGGCGGCGGAATGAGCGACTTCGTGTTCGACGAAGGCGGTGGCCGCGACGCCGGACCGGCGCCGCGCCGGCGCAACGCCAACCTCGGGACCGCGGACGCCGAAGAAATCTTCATGGCGTTCGACACCCGCATCATGCGGCGCTTTGCGGGGTACCTGAAGCCTCACCCAGGGCCGCTGATCGGCGCGCTGGCGGCGGTGATCGCCTCGTCGATCGCCCAGCTCTTCATGCCGCTGATGATCGGGCAGGCGGTCGACGTGGCGACCAGCCCGTCGGGCGATGGGCACGTCGCCACGCTCGCCCTGCCGCACTTCATCAGCGCCTCCGGCGTCCTGCAGCTGTCGCGCATCGATGTGGTGGTGCTGGAGTTCGTGGCCGCAGCGATCGTCTTCACGCTCACCTCGATCCTCTCGCAGTGGCTGAGCGTGAAGCTGGCGCAGAAGGTGATTTTCGACGTGCGCCGCGGGATGTTCGAGCACCTGCAGTCCGTGGCGCTCTCGTTCATGGACAAGACCCACGTCGGGCGGATGATGGCGCGCTTGCAGGGCGACGTGAACGCTTTGCAGGATTTCCTGGAGAGCTCGACCAGCACCATCGGCGACTTCGTGGTGCTGTTCGGCATCGTCGCCTTCATGCTCTACATGAACTGGCAGCTGGGCCTCCTGACCATGCTGGTGCTGCCGGCGCTGATCGGCATCCGCGCCGTCTGGCTGCCATTCTCGAAGAAGACCTTCCGACGCTCGCGCGACGCCTCCTCCATCGCCAATGGCGCGCTGGCCGAGAACATCGCCGGCATCCGCACCGTGCAGGAGACGCGGCGCGAGGCGATGAACTTCGAGCTCTACGAGGAGAAGGCGCACGACAACATGAAGGCAGCCATCGACAGCGCCTTCATCTCGCAGCTGATGAGCCCGACGGTGTCGATCCTGACCGGCGTCGCCATGGCGGTGATCATCGTCGTCGGCGGCAACCAGGTGCTGGGCGGCGCGCTGCGGGTCGGCGACATGGTCGCCTTCGTGGTGTACGTGCAGCGCTTCTTCGAGCCGGTGCGCACGCTCTCGATGCAGTACACCGCCCTGCAGCGGGCGATGGCGGCCGGCTACCGCGTCTTCGAGGTGCTCGACGTGCCGGTGACGCTGTTCGACAAGCCGGACGCAGTCAACCTCGACGAGCCTGACCCAACCATCGAGTTCGACCACGTCACCTTCGGCTACGACCCGGCGCGGCCGGTGCTGAAGGACGTCAACTTCAAGGTGAAGCCCCGGCAGGTGGTGGCCCTGGTGGGGCCGACCGGCTCCGGCAAGACCAGCATCATCTCGCTGGTCCGCCGCTTCTACGAGGTGAACGAGGGCCGGGTGCTGGTGGGCGACCACGACGTGCGCGACGTGACGCTGGCGAGCCTTGGCAAGACCATCGGCATGGTGTTGCAGGAGCCGTTCCTGTTCACCGGCACGATCGAGGAGAACATCCGCTACGCCTCCGCCGCCACGCACGAGCAGGTGGTGGCGGCCGCCAAGACGGTGCGTGCGCACGACTTCATCATGCGCCAGCCCCTCGGCTACGCGACGCCGCTGGACCAGCGCGGCCGCAACCTCTCGCTCGGCCAGCGGCAGCTGATCTCATTCGCTCGGGCGATCGTGATCGACCCGAAGATCCTGATCCTCGACGAAGCGACCGCCAACATCGACTCGTTCACCGAGTTGGAGATCCAGCGGGCGTTGAAGGCGCTCTTCGCCGGCCGCACCTGCCTCGTGATCGCTCACCGCCTGGCGACGGTGCGCGACGCCGACGAGATCATCGTGCTGCAGGCCGGCAAGATCGTCGAGCAGGGCCCGCACGATGCGTTGATGGCGAACGGCGGGCTTTACTCGCGGCTCTACGCCTCCAGCCACGGCTCGTTCGACGACCTGCCGGGCGAGGGCGAAGACCGCGCCGACCGCGAGGTGGTGATGCAGACGTAGGCGGCGGTCCCGCCTCTGGCATGACCGGCGGCCGGACGCCCAATCCGTCATCGAAACGTCGCCATCCGTTCGCTAGAGAAGCGCGTCTCTCGGGGGAGCCCTTCGCATGCTGCGTCCGTCCGTACTCGTCCTAGCGCTGGCGCTGAGCGCCCTGGTCGGTGGGATCGCCGACGCCGCGCCCATGCTGGAGCGCGTGGTCGTGGTGATGCGCCACGGCGTGCGGCCACCGACCCAGTCCAACGATCAGCTGCGCAAGTACTCGGCCGATCCGTGGCCGGCCTGGCCGGTCGCGCCCGGCGACCTCACCCCACACGGCGGCCGCACCGTAGCGCTGACCGGCCGGACGATCCGCGCGACCTATGTCGGCGCCGGGCTGCTGCCGGCGCGCGGATGCGCGGGCCCGGGCGCGGTCTCGGTGTGGGCCGACGGCGCCGACGAGCGCACCCAGATGACCGGCGTGGTCCTCGCCGCCGCGCTGTCCGGCGGCTGCGACGCGCCGGTGGGCTGGTCGCTGGAGAAGCCGCGCGACCAGATCTTCGGCAGCGCGAGCGGCGATGCCTGCAAGGTCGACGCGTCGCACGAATGGAGCCGGGTGCAGACGCCGCAGGAGATCGAGGCGCTGAAGGCCGCCACCGCCAAGCTGCAGGCCATCGTCGCGCCCACCGCCTGCGATCCCACGCCGGGGCCGGGAACGTGCTTCACCCGCTCGCCGGACAACAACGGCATCTTCCCGAACACCGCCAGCCTGGCCGAGGACATCCTGCTCGAGTACGCGGAGGGGATGCGGACGGGCGACGTCGGCTGGGGCCGCGCCAGCGAGACCGACATCGATCTCATCCTGCAGATCCACGAAGCTGCGTTCGGCCGGCTGCGCGACAACGTCTATGCTTCCGCGCGCCGCGGCGCGGCGATGACGCGGGTGATCATGGCGGGGCTGCAGGGCGAGCCGATCGGCGGCGGGCCCGAGACCGGACCGAACCTGAAGCTGCTCGGCCTCGCCGGCCACGACACCAACCTGGTGCTGATGGCCAGCACCTTCGGCCTCACCTGGAAGCTGCCGGACAACCCGGACGCCACCGCGCCCTCCACCGCACTGGCCTTCGAGCTCTGGCGCGATGGCGGGCGTCGCTACGTGCGCGCGGTGCTCATTTCCCAGACGCTCGACCAGTTGCGGTCGCAGTCGCCGGGCGTCGGCCAGGTGACGCCGCTGAAGTTCGAGGGCTGCGCCTCCGGACCGATGGCGAGCTGTCCGCTCGAGCAGATCAAGCGCCGCATCGAGAAGGTGATCCCGCCCGACTGCGGCTGGCCGACGGGAGGACCTGTCCCGACCCGGCCGTGACGGCGCTGGCGGGACGCAGCGTCAACGCTTAAGTGTAGCTTCCGCGCCGCAAGGCGGCGGCGCTTGAAGTCGGGGCCGAACGCGTGAAGCTGAACCTCAAGGGGGCGCTGGCGGCGCTCGTCGTGGTGACCGCGCCGATGGCGCTTGCCGGCTGCGGGGTCAACCAGATCCCAGCCAAGCAGGAGACCGCCAAGGCCAAGTGGGCCGACGTGCAGGCCGCCTACCAGCGCCGCGCCGACCTGATCCCCAACCTGGTGGCCACCGTGCAGGGCGCCGCGATCCAGGAGCGCACGGTGCTGATCGGGGTGACCGAGGCCAGGGCCAAGGCCACCGGCGTGACCATCACCGCGGACAACCTCACCGACCCGGCCGCCTTCCAGCGCTTCCAGCAGGCGCAGGACCAGCTCTCCGGCGCGCTCGGCCGCCTGCTGGCGGTCAGCGAGAACTACCCGACCCTGCAGTCGAACCAGCAGTTCCTGCTGCTGCAGTCGGAGCTGGAGGGCACCGAGAACCGCATCAACATCGCCCGGCGCGACTACAATGACGCGGTACGCGACTACAACACGACGCTGCGGGTGCTGCCGACCTCGCTCTGGGCCGCCACCTTCTACCGCAGCGCCAAGCCGATGACGCCGTTCGGCGCGACCGAAGCGGCGCAGAGCGCCCCGCAGGTGCAGTTCAACTTCAACGGCGCCCCAGCTGCTGGCCCCAACGGCCCGCCCGCCGGCCCGCCGCCCGGCTCGGCCCCGCCGTCGCCAGCGCCAGCGAACGCACAATGACCGACGCCATCGCGCCTCCGCTCCCGCCGAATGAGAGGGGCCGGGGCTGGGGGCTCGCCAGCCTGTTGCTGGTCCTGGTCGCGGCGCTGAGCTTCTTCGCCCCTGTCGCCCGCGCCGCGCCGACGTTTCCGCCGCTGACCGGGCGCGTGGTCGACGATGCGCACGTGCTCTCGGCGCAGACCGTCACTGACCTGACCGCCAAGCTCGCCGACCTGGAGACCAAGACCGGGCGGCAGGTGGTGGTGGTCACCCTGCCCGACCTGCAGGGCGACGACATCGAGGACTACGGCTACCAGCTCGGCCGCGCCTGGGGCATCGGCCAGAAGGGCCAGAACAACGGCGTGCTGTTCATCGTCGTGCCCTCCGAGCACAAGGTGCGCATCGAGGTCGGCTACGGGCTGGAGCCGGTGATGACCGACGCGATGTCCAGCCTGATCCTGCAGGAGCAGGTGCTGCCGAAGTTCCGCGCCGGCGACGTCGAGGGCGGCGTCACGGCCGGCGCCAACGCCATCATCCAGCAGCTCAGCCTCGACCAGGCGGCCGCGACGGCCAACGTGCAGAAGGCCGCGCAGGCCAGCCAGCCGCACGGGATCCCGTTCGGGGCGATCTTCGGACTGATCGTGCTGTTCATCGTCTTCTCCAGCCTGTTCCGGCGCCACTGGGGCGGCGGCGGCATGGGCTGGTGGCTGCCGATGATGATCATGTCGTCCGGCTCGCGCGGCAGCGGCTGGGGCGGCGGCGGCTGGAGCGGCGGTAGCGGCGGCGGGTTCGGCGGCGGCTT
>Ga0134126_10007181_pt1 | contig 13976 bp, 14 predicted proteins | sample KB31752_FD_96881 | JGI IMG/M metagenome (GOLD analysis project Ga0134126, IMG submission 96881) | Terrestrial soil microbial communities with excess Nitrogen fertilizer from Kellogg Biological Station, Michigan, USA - KB3-175-2 | ecosystem: Environmental > Terrestrial > Soil > Unclassified ... | reverse complement strand
TGGTGTGCCCACCACGCATCGAAAGCCTTTTGCGGTTGCGCGATCACGTACAGCGCCATGTGCGCGTGCTGCAGTCCGCAAAACTCCGTGCACTGCCCGCGATAGACACCGGGCGCGTCGGCTTCCAGCCACGCGTGATTCATCTGGCCGGGAATGGTGTCGGTCTTGCCGGCGAGCTGCGGCACCCAGAACGAATGGATCACGTCGGCGCTGGTGAGGTGTACTTCGACCGGCACGCCGACCGGAATGTGGATTTCGTTGGCGGTGTCGAAGCTGCGCTTCGGATGCCCGAAATAGTCGTAGCGCACTTCCCACCACCATTGGTGGCCGGTCACTTCCACCGTGATCTTCGGATGCCCGGGCGCCGCAGCCGCCGTGCCCAGCACGTAGAACGTCCAGATCGCCGATAGCAGCAACAGCACGATCGACACCGGCACGCCGATCGTCAGCCATGGCAGGCCGTTGCGGCCGTGCGACAACACCGGCCAGCCACGGTTGTCCCAGGCACCGTCGCCGCGTTTCCACCAGATGCCGACCAGCACCGCGAACGCGATGAAGGTCGCGACGAAGATCGACAGCCCCAGCAACCCCCAACCGAGTTTGGTGATGGGATTCGCCGCCGCGCCGTGCGACACCATGTACGTCATCGGTCCCGCGTGCGCGAGCACCGGCGTAGCCAGCAACGCGATGGCGAACGCGCGACGCATCAGTGCCCGCCTGTCGTCGAAGCCGGCGCCGCCGGTGTCTTCGTGCTCGGCGTCATGGCGGGCGCGGGATACGGTGGCTTGGGCGCCGGCTTGGGATGCACGGGCAGGCGCGGCGGCACGCGCTCGGAAGCGGGATGTGGCGTATTGCCGGGCATCGATCGCACGCCGAGCCGCGTGTTCGGCGCGAACTCCGGATTGGGTTGCGAGAGCGTTTCCACGTAGGTGACCAGTTCCCAGATCGCCTTGGGCGGCAACGCGGTGCCCCACTGCGGCATCCCATTGGGACGCCCGTGCAGGATGCTCAGGTAGATGTCGCCGGGACTGCCGCCGTAGATCCACTGGTCGTCGGACAGCGCAGGCCCCATCCCGCCGCCGCCACCAGGTGCATGGCAGCCGGCGCAATTCATGGCCGTGAACAGCTTTTTGCCCTGCATCCAGGCGTTGCGATCGCCTTCGTACGGGTTCTTCATCTGCGCGGGCACGCCGATGTGCAGGTCGGAAACCGGTGTGTGCTGCATCTGCGCGGCCGGCGAACCCTGCACCTGCGGCGTCGTCATCTGCGCGAAACCCATCGCGGTCACCGCGAGCGAGGACGCCAACGGGATGACTAGCCAGAACGATTTCATCATGCCCTCCTTGGCCACGCCGCGCGGCAGATCAATCCGACGCGGCCTTGCGCGCAAGCCTCGCCTGCAACCCGGGCGCGCCCGGGTTCGCGATCCCGAGCTGCGGCACGCCGTACTGCGTCAGCAGGTCGCGGATCGCGGCGCGATGCGTTTGCAGGAACGCATTCAACTGGTCGCGCAGGGCGGTGTCGCCGTGGCGCACCGCCATCGAGATCGAAAACTGGAATGGCAGGATGGTGTCGGTCGCGGTCAGCGGCACCACTTGCAACTTGACCGGTTCGCGTGTCGCGAAATAGCCGGCCATCGGCCCCCACGCGATCGCGACGTCCACGTCGCCCTTGGCGACGGCATCGATCAAATCCGACGACGGATTGGGCCTGCTGAAATCGGCGAACAGTTTGTAGACGTGCACGTTCTTGACGATCCCCCGGTGCGCGAGCGTGGCGCCGCCGGGCAGATCCACCCAGTCGTCACCGGTCGCGTGTACGCCGATCTCCAGCGTCCGCAGGCGCGGATCATCCAGCGACTTCAACTGGTACGGCGCGTTCGCGCGATAGACCAGCGCGTAGGCGGAGCGGTAATAAGGATCGGTGGTGAGCACGCCGCGTTCGTGGTCGTCGGTCGGGAGCCCCATCACCACGTCGCATTTGCCGGCATCCAGCGTGTCGCGCAGGAACTGCTTCTGCTGGGCGGCCCAAGTGTAGCTGACGGTCTGCCCGGTCGACTGCGCCAGCATCGCGGCCAGCTTGTTTTCGAAACCCTGTTCCGCACGATTGGAAAACGGCAGGTCGTTGGGATCGGCGCAAACGCGCAGCGGCTTGTCAGATGGCGCGGGCGCCACGCCGGGGTATTGAGTGTGGGTGGCTTGCGCCAATGCGATCGCCGGCACGAAAAACAGCAACGCCAGGATCATTCGTCCTGAGCGTAGGCTCTGACCTCAGAAGAAGCTGGGGCTGGGGCCGGCGCCGAAGGACGCTTCGACTTCGCTCGCTGAGCTCAGCGCGAATGGAACAAGAACCGACTTCAGGCCCATCACGGCGAGCCTCCCGCCTTCGGCAACGCGAACACGTACAGCGTGCCGCCCTTTGCGGTGTAATCGGGCAGGTCCTGGGTCGCACCGACAAATCCGAGTGCACCGTAGGGGTTGCGCGGATCGAGATCGCCGGCCACCACCGCGCCCGACCATCCTCCCACGCCCGCCAGCACCGCGATGTATTCGCGCCCGTCCGGACCGCGATACGCGATCGGCTGGCCGTTGATGCCCGAACCCACCCGGAACTTCCACAACAACTTGCCGGTTTTCGCGTCGACCGCCTTGAACCAGCGATCCATCGTGCCGTAGAACGCGATGCCGCCCGCAGTGACCAGCGCGCCACTCCACACGGGGAAGTTCTCGTGGTCCGACCACACGACTTTCGCGTGCACCGGATCGTAGGCCGAGAATGCGCCGCGGTAGCCGCCGGGCCCGGCCTTCATCGCCACCTTGGCGCCGACATACGGCGTGCCCTCGATGTAACCGACCTTGGTGACCTCTTCGTCCTGGCAGACGTTGTTGTGCGGGATGTACAGCAGGCCGGTGAGCGGCGAATACGCGCTCGGTTGCCAATCCTTGCCGCCAGTGGAAGCCGGGCAGATATCGGTGACGGTCTTGTCGAGCTGCGGCACCTTGGCGGGATTCACCACCGGCGCGCCGGTTTCGAGGTCGATCCGTTCGATGGTGTTGGCGCCGGGAAAGAACTTGTTGGCGGAAATGATCTTGCCGGTGGTGCGGTCCTGCACGTACATGAAACCGTTGCGGTCGGGGTGCATCAGCACGGCGCGTGTCTGGCCATCGATCGCGACGTTGGCCAACACGCTTTCGTTGACGCCGTCGTAATCGTGGGTGTCGTGCGGATTCCACTGCACCGCCCACTTGGCCATGCCGGTGTCGGGGTCGCGCGCAAACAGCGTGCAGGTCCAGAAATTGAGGCCGGGCCGCTGGTACGGATTCCACGGCCCGGGGTTGCCGGTGCCGTAATAGATGAGGTTCAACTTCGGATCGTAGGTGATCCAGCCCCACACCGGCCCGCCGCCGATCATCCACGCGGCCTGGTTGGGCCAACTGGTTGCGCCGAGGTTCGGGCCCTTGTCTTCGGGGTACGGCGGATCGAAATCCTTGCCGATCAGGACATCCTTGTCCGGTCCCGTCGAATACGCCGTCCACTGCACCTTGCCGGTGTTGGTGTCGAGCGATTTCAGCCAGCCGCGCACGCCAAGCTCGCCGCCACTGACGCCGACCAGCACGTGGTTCTTCACCACCAGCGGCGCCATCGTGATCGTCTCGCCATGGTTGATGTTGCCGAGTTTGGTGTCCCAGATCGCCTTGCCGGTGTCGGCGTCGACCGCGATGGTGTGGTCGTCCAGCGTGTTGAAGAAAATCTTGCCATCCGAGTACGCGACGCCGCGGTTGATGACGTCGCAGCAGGCCACCCCCTGCGACGCGCGCGAAGGATTCGGCTTGAACACCCACTTGATCGCGCCATCCCTGGAAAGGTCGAGCGCGTACACGATGTCGGGCCACGGCGTGATCACGTACATCGTGTCGCCGATCACCAGCGGCGCCGCCTCGTGTCCGCGCAGCACGCCGGTCGAAAACGTCCAGGCCATGGTGAGGTTTTTCACGTTGCCGGCGGTGATCTGTTTCAACCCGCTGAAGCGCGTGCCGGCGTAGTTCTTGGCCGGCATCGGCCAATCGGCAGGGTTGTCTTCGAGTTGCAGGAGATCTTGGCCGGCCGCGGATTGCGCAGCCGCGCTGCCGGCAGACGCGGGCGTGGCCGGCTTCGTTTGTGCTTGCGCCCGCGCCGTCCCGAACAGGGCAGCGGAAACGGCCATGGCCAGGACGAGTGTTTTCATCGATGCCTCCTTGGCATCCGTGGCCGGCACCGACTGCCGGCCGAACGCATGGATCGCGTCAGCGGCGTTCGCGTCAGTGGACGCCGCTGGTTTCGGTCGAGGTCTGCTGCTGAAGCGTGTCCAGGTGTTTCTTCAGCACCGGCAGCGCCGACTGCGCAAGCTGCTTCACCTGCGGCACCGCGCCGCTTTGGATTTCACGCTCGGTCAATTCGATGGTCTTGACGTGGCCATCGGCCTCGGTGTGCGTCCAGGTCTGATCGAACTGGCTGCCGGACAGGCTCTTGAACTCCTTGGCCTCCTGCTGCTGCTCGGCATTCGGCGTGGTGGGCAAGCTCACGCCCAGTTCCTGCGCGACAGGCCGAAGCCTGGAGTCCAGCTTCGCGTGGTCTCGGGTCAACGTCCGGCCAGCCTTGCGCACGGCTTCGGTGTGGCCCTTCTCGGCAGCGAGGTTGCCGCCGCTGATTTCAGCGAGATTGCCTTGGTGCGCGGCGATGAGCCAACTACGATCCTGCGAGGAAACTTGCGGATTCGCGGCCAGCGCGGTGGCGGGAAGAACAAACAGGATGGAAAGCAGTGAAATCCTTTTCATGATGGGGCCCTCCTGGCCGATCGAAAAAACGCGATTCCGGAAATGACCGTACGCTGCCGAAACGTGCGCGTCAATGAAGGCGACGTGAAATCCCGGTGCGCGGCAAGGCCAACTGCCCGTGATACGCGCGCCGGCAGCGATACAACTCATTGCCGTAAATCGCCGCTATGCCGAGCACCATGCCGGCCATGAAAGGCCAGTAGCGATCGGGCACCTTCAGCTCTTTCATCCGCAGCCTGAAATCGGGCTTTTCACCAAGTCCAGCCAGCGATCGCAATTCGTTCCAGTGCAGGCACGATGCAAGCGCGCAGGCCGCGAATGGAAGGGCTTCGAGAAAGCTGTGCGTATGCTGCTCGCGCGGCGCCACTTCACGATACTTCGCCGCGTAGGCCACGTCCCGGAACGCGGTGAACTCGTGCACGACCGCGGCGCCCCACATCGCGAGCAGTGCGCCCGCGTTGATCTTCGCCAGCAGCCCCAACAGCAGCGGAACGCCGATTTCCGCGAACATCACGACGTGGAGCAGCGATTCCCGGGTGCCGGCGGTGTGCTCGATATCGGTGCGTTTGTGCCACCACCAGTCGGCCAACCCGGCGCCCAGCCAAGCGGGCATCAGGTAGTAGAGGAACAAGCGGATCAGGCTGTGCTCGGGATCGAGCGAGCGCGGCGACAAATCGATTTCCGGCAGGCGCCGGTAACGCGACCACGCGGATGCGATGACGGCGCCGCCGCAATGCATGATGTGGCGAAGACGATTCACAATGGGCTGCTGCCGGATTGCCTCAGAGCGCCGAAACCGCGGCTTCGACCACGGCCTGGTCCTGCTGGTTGTCGCCGCCGCTGACGTCCACGGCGCCCACGCACTGGGCGTCCTGCTTCAACGGAACGCCGCCGGGGAAGATCATCACGCGTCCGTGGTTGGAAACGTGGATGCCGTAAAACACGGTCGGCAGCTCGAACATCGCCGAGGTGAACGCCTTGTCGATCGCGATGTCGACGCTGCCCGTCCACGCGCCGTCCATGTGCGCGAAGGCGACCAGATTGCCGCCGTTGTCGACGATCGCGACGTTCATTGGCTGGCCGATGTCGCGCGCCTTGGCCTCGCCGCCGGCGATCATGCGGCGTGCATCTTCGAGTGAAACCGTGGATTGCTGGAACATGCTGGAAACTCCCTTTCCGCTGCCTGCGTCCATGCAGGAGTTGCCAGTCTGCGGCGCGCGCCGTGAACATGCCGTCACGGCGACGCGCGTTCGTCGCGGATGCTGGGGCCGATCAGCCGTGCTGGCGATCCAGCCAGACTTCCAGGCCCTGCGCATTGATTTCCACGTCCATCTCCAGCAACTCGCGCGCCCGCGCTTCGGGCATCGGATGGCGGCGTTCGCGCAGTTGACCCAGGTGGTAATCCATCAGCGCGGCATGAATGCGCGCGTGGCGATCTGGCGCGTCGGCGTGCGCGCGTGCAAACCGTTGATACGCGACAAGGCCTTCGCGCAAATCGTTCGCCAGCGCGGGCACCGCGTCCACGCGTCCGTAATGCGTCAGGTAAGCGTGCGCGGGCGAGCGTTCGAGCAGCCGATCCAGCGTGGCGTTCCACGCCCCGGGGTCGAACTGCACCGGGCTGGTGGTCGGGATCAGGTAATTGCCGTCGGCCGTGTCGAATTCGCGGTACACCAGTCCGAACACGTCGCCGGTGAACCAGCCGCGGCTCATTTCGTCCCAGATCGCGCAGTGGTGGCGGGCATGACCGGGTGCATTGATGAACTGCAGGCGCCGCGCGCCCAGCATCAGTTCGAAATCGCGATCGGACGCGATGCCTGCCACCACGACACGCGATTCGGGCACTGGCAGGATTTCCCCGTACGTGGCGCGCATCACGTCGGACCCGTACACCGCGGTCGCGCCCACGATGAGTTGCGAAGGATCGATCATGTGGCGCGCGCCGCGCGGATGGATCACCAGCCGCGCATTCGGCAACTCGCGCAACAGCGCGCCCGCGCCGCCGGCGTGGTCGAGGTGCACGTGCGTCGGCACCACGTAATCGATCGCGCCGCGCTCGATGCCGAGCGCTTGGAGTGCCTGCAGCAAACCCGGCACGGACGAGCTGGTGCCGGATTCCACGAACGCGTAATGTCCGTCACCCTCGATCAGGTAGCACGCCGCCATCTGCGGCCGATGCTGTTCCGTATCGATGCAGACGATGCCGTCGTTCAATAACTGGTAACGCGTCATTCGAATCCTCGCCGATTCGCCTCGCGGATTCGCCGCGACGGAAGGGCGTGATGGTGACGCGCGAACCCGCGACAGTGCAAGCTTGCGCATCGGCACCTGTCGATCACCGGCCGGATTCGGCATCCGCGATTTGCGTTGGTTCCGGCGGGCCGGGCAGCGCGGCGTCGGGCGGTTGCGCAGCGGGGAACTGGGCGATGGCGTTGGTACCCTGGCCCAGCGCGCTCTCCAGATCGACCTGCCAGCCGTAGCGGTCGGCGATGCGGCGCACGATCGCGAGCCCGATGCCGTGCCCGGTGCTCCCGGTACGGCTGCCGCGATAGAAAGCCTGGAAGGCGCGCTCGAGGTCTTCCTCGCTCATGCCGCTGCCGGTATCCGTCACGCGCACGCTGTCCGCTTCCACTTCGATGGTGACGCTGCCGCGCTCGGTGTAGAGGCAGGCGTTGCGGATCAGGTTCCCGACCATCACCGCGAACACCCGCGGCGGCGCGTGCAGGGCGAAACGCGCGTGCTCGACCAGTTCCACTTTCACCGGCTTGCCCGCCAGCAGTTCGCGATAACGCGCGACCTCGGCGCTGACGACGTCGTTGGCGAGGAAATCCTCATCGCGCAAGCCCGTATCCGATTCGCGCGCGAGCACCAGGAAGGTTTCGATCAGCGCTTCCATTTCGCGCACCGAACGCCGGATGCGCGCCAGCGAGCGCTGCGCGAACGGGCTCATGTCTTCGTCGGCCAGCACGTCGACCGCGATCTTCATCACGGTGAGCGGCGTGCGCAGTTCGTGGCTGGCATCGCGGGTGAAATTGCGTTCGCGCTCGACGAAGGCCTCCAGCCGGTTGGCGAAGTTGTACAACGCGGTGACCAGCACCTCGACGTCGCTGTCGGAGGCGGCCGGCAGATTGGCAGGCGCCAGCGATTCGGGTTCGGGATGATTGGGATTCCAGCGCCGCACCACCTTGGCCAGCGCGATCACCGGCGACAACGCCTTGCGCGACGCGCGATAGGTGAGCCAAGTCGCGAAGTAGATGATCAGCACGACCAGCACCACCGGAACCAGCCCGAACAACATCACCACGTTGTTCGGCCGATCGTTGTTGAACAGCAGGTACATCCGGCCACGCACGTCATCCGATACCAGCACCGTGCCGAGGGTGCCGTCGGACAGGCGAACCTGGTGATAGCCGACATCGAGTCCGCGTAACTCGCTCGGCATGGCTGCATCGGATTCTCCGGGCCCGCGCCGGTAGGCGCGGAGCAGCCAGGTGTCCGGGAGCGGCGCGTCGGGATTGCGCGCCAACTGCTGCTCGTAATACTGGGTCTCGCGTTCCAGTTCCTGACGCGCGATGGCCTGGCGACTCGAGTTGGCGGCGGCATACACGCCCAGCGCGGTGACCACGCTGATGGCAGCCACCCACAGCGAGAACATCACCCAGAAGCGGTGGCCGATGCTGGCGTATCTGGCCATGGGTCAGGCCCGGCGGAATGACACGTGCATGAAGAAGAATCTCCGCACGTGCCTCCTGCGCGCGCGTTTCGAGGGTGAAAGGATCACGAACCGTTCAAGCGGTGGACGCCGACGCCGCGGCCTCCTCGTCCAGATCGGCGATGCGGTAGCCCGCGCTGTGGATGGTGTGGAGCAGCGGCCGCGCGTACGGCTTGTCGACCACGCGCCGCAAGTTGTAGAGGTGCGAACGCAGCGTGTCGGAATCGGGCAGCGTGTCGCCCCAGATTTCGCGCTCGATGTCGTGGCGCGACACCACGCGCGGCGATTCGCGCATCAGGATCGTGAGGAGTTTCAGCCCGATTGGCGACACCTGCAACTCTTCGCCGTCGCGCACGATCCTGAGCGTCGCGGTATCCAGGGTCAGGTCGCCAACCTGGTAGACCTCGCTGGAAACCTGTCGCCGCTCGCGCCGGATCAGGGCGCGGATGCGCGCTTCGAGTTCGCGCGGTTCGAAGGGCTTGACGAGGTAATCGTCGGCGCCGGCGTCGAGACCGATCAGCTTGTCTTCCAAGGTGTCACGCGCGGTGAGCATCAATACCGGCGTGGCCTTCTTGGCCTCGCCGCGCAACTTGCGGCACACATCCAGGCCGTCCATGCCGGGCAGCATCAGATCCAGCACGATCACGTCGTAGCTGCCGGTGACCGCCAGGTGCAGGCCGCTGACGCCGTCACCCGCGAAATCGACGGCGTAGCCGCGACGTTCGAGGAATTCGCCCACCATTTCGGCGATGCCACTGTTGTCCTCGACCAGCAGCACCATGCCGGTCTGTTTCTCGCGCTCGAATTCATTCATGACTGCCCCTGGTGAAAACCGTCCTCACGCCGCGTGCACGGCTGTGCAATGTGCCGACACGAAGGTGATTATCGCGTGAAAGCGGGAGGGTACCGGGGCGAAGCCGAAAACGCCCGGGCCCTGGGGAATCGCCGAGCAGAGTCAACCGATCGGCGTGCCGGTGCGTTGTCAGGGGCGGCGGCGCAACGACCGCCGGTTTCACGCGTGACGTTCGCGAGTGGCGTTCACGAGTGAGGAAGCGGCGGGCGGAGCTCCCTTCCCGCCCGCCGGACATTCCTGCCGCGGCGGCAGCGTCGCGGCAGGTTTTTTCAGTCGTCGTCGCGCGGAACGCTGACCTTGCCCCTGACGCCGTGGTGGTGGACATCGCCGCTGCCGACCGAGCCGACGCTGAAATCGCCGGCCACGCCGTCGGCGCCGAAATTGCCGGAACCCAGGCTGCCGGCATGCACGCTGCCGCCGGCCTGCTCGATGCTCGCGTCACCCGACGCAATCGACCCGACCGTGACATTGCCCTTGACGTCGCGGATCACCAGGTCGCCCGAGCCGACACTGTCGACCTTGATGCTGCCGCCCACGCCGGCCATTTTCACGTCGCCGGATGACACCGAAGCGAGCGACACGTTGCCGGTCACGTTGCGCAGGCCGAGATCGCCCGAGCCGATGCCCCCGACATGCGCCTCGCCGCGCACGCCGTCCACGTTCACGTCGCCGGAACCGACGCCGGAAATGTTCAAGCTGCCCACATCACTCGCGACCACGTCGCCCGAACCGACGCGCAGTGCGAGTTCCCCGGCAACGCCATTCACCTTCAGATCGCCCGAGCCCAGCGTGACGTCCAGCGACGCCAATCCGTTTGCCTGCGCGTCGCCCGAACCTTCCTTCAGCTTCACGGCCAGCGACTGCGGCACGCGCGCGTCCAGCTTCAGGTAAGCGTACGAATTGCCGAACAGGGAAATGACCAGGCCGCGCTCACCGTCGTTCGCGACGATACTTGCGGTGTCACCGCTCCGCGCCGTTTCCACCTGGATGTTCGGAAGCCACTTTTCGTCCGAGGCGCAGGCGGTGCCGGTCACCACGATTCTGGTGAGTCCTGCCTCGCCATGGATCGTCAGGTCGTCGGGGCCGATTTCGACCGACAGCTGTTTCAATCCCGCGGCATCGAGCTCGGCGTTGCGCGGCGCACTGTAACGGCACTGCTCCGCCGCGCCGGCGGCCAACGACACCGCGAGCAGGGACGCGCCTGCGAACAGAAGAATGGATTTGCGCATGACGACTCTCCGGTATCACCGCCCTCGCGGTGGACGGTTGCAAGGATAAAGTGGCCCGCTGCGGCTCTCCATGTGCCCAAAGTCGGCGTGACTTGCGGCAGGGTTGTGCATGCCTGCTTCGATCAGCGCGTGCCTCGGCAGGTTTCATCGTGCTCCCGCGGCGCAACCGGTTCCGGGTTCCGACGTCGATGAAGCCGCGCCGCCCCCGGAATGACCAGGTTTCGCGTGCAACGGTGCCTTGCTCCCGATTCAACCCCCATCGGATTGGCGTTCCTCGCCCTTCGCCCGATTCCACAGCGCGTCCTGCTCCTCGAGCGACTTGCCGTCCAGCGTCTCACCGGCCGCGGCCGCGAGCGATTCCATGCGCCGGAAGCGGCGCTCGAATTTGGCGTTCGCATGGCCCAGGGCTTGCGAGAAATCGACCCTGGCGTGACGCGCCAGGTTCACGAGCACGAATGCCACGTCGCCGATCTCGTCCAGCAGGCGATCCCGACCCGCGCCCGCCGCAAACTCGGCGCGCACCTCGGCGGCTTCTTCCTGCAGTTTGTCCAGCACCGGCTCCGGGCCGGGCCAGTCGAAGCCGACCGTCGCGGCCCGCTCGCACAGCTTCAGCGCGCGCTTCCATTCGGGCAGGCCGCGCGACACGCCCGCCAGGACGCTGGTGTCCTCATCACCGCCCGCCGCTGCGCGTTCGGCGCGCTTGATGTCTTCCCAGGCACGCGACTGTTCTTCCGCATCGGCGTAATGCGCATCGGCGAACACGTGCGGGTGCCGGCGCACCAGCTTGGCGTTGATCGCTTCGACCACGCCGCCGAAATCGAACAGGCCATGCTCCTCGGCGATCCGCGCGTGGAACACCACCTGCAGCAACAGATCGCCCAGTTCGTCTTTAAGCGCCGCATGATCCTTGCGGTCGATCGCGTCGGCGACTTCGTAAGCTTCCTCGATGGTGTACGGCGCAATCGTGTCGAACGTCTGCGCGACGTCCCACGGACAACCATGCCCGCGATCGCGCAGCCGCGCCATGATGGCGAGCAGTTCTGCCATGGCATCGGGACGGCTGCCTGTCACCGGCGCAGCCCGAGCCTGGCCAGCCAATCCACCGAGCGGTCGCCGAGCGCGAGGAACTCCGGATTCAACAGCGAATCCTTGGTGTTGTAGCGCAGCGGCTCGCCTTCGAGATCGAGCACCGCGCCGCCGGCCTGTTCCAGCACGCATTGCGCCGCGGCGGTATCCCACTCCGAGGTGGGGCCGAGACGCAGGTAAAGATCCGCATCCGCGCGCGCGATCATGCAGAACTTGATCGACGATCCCACCGACACCAGCCGGTGGTAGCCGAGATGCTCCAGCATCGCCAGTTGCCGCTCATTGCCATGCGAACGGCTGCCGGCGACGATCGGAATCGAAGCGGCGGGCCGCGTCGCGATCGGCTGCGGCATCGCACCGGGCGCCGTTTCGAGAAACGCGCCCTCGCCCGCGATGCCGTAGTACAACTCGCCGGTCACCGGCACCAGCACCACGCCCAGCACCGGCACGTGGTTTTCGATCAAGGCGATGTTGACGGTGAATTCGCCGTTGCGCTTCACGAATTCGCGGGTGCCATCCAGCGGATCGACCAGCCAGTAGCTTTCCCAGGTTTGCCGCACACTCCAGTCGAGGCTTTTGGATTCCTCCGACAGCACCGGAATCTCGGGCGTCAATTCGCGCAGGCCCTGCACGATCAGCCGATGCGAAGCCATGTCGGCGGCGGTCAGCGGCGAGTCGTCGCTTTTGGTTTCGACCGCAAAGCTGCCCGCGTAGATTTCCAGGATCGCCGCGCCCGCGCGGCGGGCCAACGCGCAACCCTCGTGCGCGATGCGATCAAGGCTGCTCATGGCGTTTCCTTCGGCTGGAACTTTCCGGCCAGATATTCGCGCGCGATGAACAACGCGGCGATGGAGCGTCCTTCCGAAACGTCGTCGCGCGCCAGCAGCCGGTCCAGCTCGGAGAGTTTCCAGGGCACCACTTCCAGCGTTTCCGGTTCGTCGCCGGGACGGCGTTGCGGATACAGATCCTGCGCAAGAATCACCTGCGCCTTGTGCGTCATGTACGCCGGCAACAGCGAAAGCGTGGCCAGCGGCGTGAGCTTGCGCGCGCCGAAACCGGCTTCCTCCTGCAATTCGCGATCGGCTGCCTGCAGCGGCGTTTCACCCGGATCGATGCGTCCCTTCACGAGGCCGAGCTCGTAGCGGTCCACGCCCACGCAGTATTCGCGCACCAGCAACACGGTGTCGTGATCCTGCATCGGCACGATGAACACCGCGCCCGGTCCCGACGCGCTCAACCGTTCGAAGGTGCGGTGCGCCCCGTTCGAAAACGCGAGGTCGACTTCCTCGATCCGCAGGAACCGGCTGTCGCGCGCTGGGCGCGTGGCGAGGATCTCGGGTGGCTTGGACATCCGCCGATTGTATAGGCACGTCGAAGTGACATGCCTTCACGACTGGTTTGGGTAGGAGCCGTCGCGCAATCCACCTTCCCGATCCAGGCCTTCGCCCTGAGGGAAAAGGAGCAAGCACCGCGAACCGGTACGCTTCTACGAACTCGATGCTGCGGCAGGCGCCGACGTGGCCGATGCAGGTTTCGCAGCGCTCGACGCGGATTTCGGCAGCGGCACCTTCTTGCCAGTCAGGGTTTCGGGCGGCGGCATCGACAGGCGGATGTCATTGTCGTTCTTCGGCGGCGGTGGCGGGTCGTCGCCCTTGCAGCCGGCCAACAACGCCAGCGGAGACAGTGCGCAATGCAATCGGATGCCGCCCGGCAGACGCACCGTCTTTTGCACCGTGGTCTTCTCGATCACCTTGTCGACCGCGCGGCCGACGGTCTTCTGGCCGAGGCTTTCCTTGTCGGGCACCCAGTCGTCGTTGAATCGTGTCGGCGTGTACGGCAGCGGCGACTTGCCGCTGGAGATTTGCGAACCCTTGATCCCGGGCGTCTGGTAAGCCGGTGTCTGCGCGGGCTTGCCGGAACTGGACGGCAACCGTACCTGGCCATTGGACTCGTACAGTTGCAGCGGCGGTCCCTTCACGCCTTCGAGCGTTGCGCTGATCGCGCCTTTCGCGGGCGGCACGTAATGCAGGCGTCGCGCGGGCGTGGATGCCTCGGGTTGGCCCTGCAACGGCGGTGGCGGCACCAGCGGCGGCGGCGGGGGCAATGCCGATCCGGATTCGACCAGGCTCACCGCGACCACGTCGCTTTCGTCGCGGCTGTACGGCATGGGCCGCAGGATCCGGTAGGCGACCCACCCCAGCAGCACGTGCGCAGCGATCACGAACGCAACCAGCAGCCAGGGACTGCGCCGGTCGCGCGGCGGTTCTTCGCGCTGGGTCAGGCGG
>Ga0134126_10007179_pt1 | contig 13976 bp, 9 predicted proteins | sample KB31752_FD_96881 | JGI IMG/M metagenome (GOLD analysis project Ga0134126, IMG submission 96881) | Terrestrial soil microbial communities with excess Nitrogen fertilizer from Kellogg Biological Station, Michigan, USA - KB3-175-2 | ecosystem: Environmental > Terrestrial > Soil > Unclassified ... | reverse complement strand
GGGCTCTCGGGAGCTTCATCCGCATTGGTAAAGGCCATGGGGCGTAGGGTATCGACCGATTCGTGCCATGGCCAAGAGTCGACGCCCGACACGTGCGGGGGACCGAGAATGGGCGCTGTGGAGATCGATGACTTTACGGCGCTGCTCGAGCCGACCGGGCAGCAGTTGCTAGCCGAGTTGAGCGGCGGCATCTACGTCGAAACGGCGGCGTTATCGCTGGCGTCAAAGCTGCGTGATCGATACCCGGCGGCGTTGGTCGCGACGGCGTTGACGCAGGCCCGGTTGCGTTCGCATGCCGAGTCGAAGTTCGGTTCGGCCGCCGCGACCATGTACTTCACCGCTCACGGACTTGAGCAGGCCACGCGGCGGTCCGTCGCCGAGTGGCGGGCGCGGCGATACGCGGCGGCGGGCGTGCGGCGGGTCGCGGATCTGTGCTGCGGGATCGGCGGCGACGCGCTCGCGTTCGCCGCGGCCGGGATCGACGTGCTGGCGGTGGACCGAGATCCAGTCACGTGCGCAGTGGCCGCGGCCAACGTGCGGGCCGCCGGGCTCGGTGATCGGATCGAGATGCAGTGCGCTGATGTCACGAAAGTTGCACTGGAAGGGTGCGACGCCGCTTTCCTCGATCCGGCGCGGCGGGGCGATCGGGGACGCATCTTCGACCCGGCCGCGTACTCGCCGCCGTGGGGGTTCGCGCTGGAGCTGGCCGAGCGGGTCGGGGAGCTGGGAGTGAAGGTCGCACCGGGGATTCCGCACGAGCTGGTGCCGGACGGGGCCGAGGCTGAGTGGGTGTCGGAGCGCGGAGAGGTGAAGGAGGCGGGGATTTACTTTGGGACATTGGCGGGGGAGCGGCGGCGGGCGACGTTATTGCCGGGGCCGTGGAGCCTGGCGGCCCGGGGAGTGGGGGACCCGGAGCCAGCGGCGGTGGGACGGTACCTGTACGAGCCCGATGGTGCGGTGATCCGGGCTCGGTTGATCGGTGAGTTGGCGCAGGATCTGGGCGCGCGGACGATTGACGCAACGATTGCTTATCTGAGTAGTGATCGGCTTGTGTCGACGCCGTTTGCGTCGGCGTATGAGATCACTGACGTGCTGCCGTTCCACGTGAAGCAGTTACGTGCCGAAGTGGCTCGGCGCGGGATCGGCGTGCTCACGGTGAAGAAGCGTGGCGCGGACGTGGATCCTGCGGTATTGCGCAGGCAGCTTCGCCCCTCGGGGCCGAACTCGGCGGTGCTGATCGTCACGCGCGTCCTCGGCGCGCATATCGCCTTGCTCGCGCAACCTGCGCACCCATCGGGCTGACCGCGGTCTTCGTCGATGGCGTGAGGAAAGAGAAGTGCACCTGCGCGCCGCCGAGGGGTGAGCGGTCGATGTTGAGCGAGCCGCCAGTGCGCTCGGCCAGTTTGCGCACGATGTCGAGGCCGAGGCCGGTCGAGCCGACGTGCCCCGAACCCTCGCCACGGCGCACCTTGCGGGCCGCGTCGTCGAGGCCTGGCCCGGCGTCGTCGACGAGGATCGCCACCGAGCCGTTGCCCTGATGCACGGTGACTTGGAACGCGGTGCCCTCGGGAGTGTGCCGGAACACGTTGCCGAGTACCGCATCGAGGGCGGCAGCCAACTCGGGGCCCGCGACGGGTACGTGCACCGGTCCAGACGCGCCGACCACGTGCCACGGCCGCTCCTGATCCTCGGCGAGCGCCGACCAGAACTCCATCCGCTCGGCGACCACCGCGGTCACGTCACAGGACCCTGACGTAGCGGTGCCGCCGCGCGCCGCGCGGATGATCTGGTCGACCTCCTGCTCGAGCTTGGCGACCGCCTCGCGCGTGGACGCCGCGTTCGGCACGTTGCCGAGCGCCTGGGCGTTGAGCCGCAACGCGGTCAGCGGCGTGCGCAGCCGGTGCGAGAGATCCGCGACGAGTTCACGTTCGGCGGCGAGCAGGTGCACGACGCGGTCGGCCATGGTGTTGAAGGCGTCGCCGGCCTCGCGCAACTCGTTCGGCCCGTCGGCGGTGACACGGACCGTCGTGTCGCCGTCGCCGAGCTTGCGCGACGCGTCGGCGAGATGTCGGGCCGCGCCGACGACCCGCGTGGCGAGGCGGTCGGCGACGAGCGTGGAACCGGCGACCAGCACGACCGCGACGGCACTGAGGATCAGCCAGCCGCGCACTACGCCGTTGTGGATCCTCCCGGCGTCGATGAAGACCTCGATCAGCGTGAGCTGACCGCCGTTGACGACTTCCGGCTGCACCAGCACCGAGCCGCCAGGCACCGCGAGGGTCCCGGCGCGGCCCTGCGCCGAGACTTCGCTTAGCTGCGCGGGGCTGGCGTGGCTGGTGCCGAGTACTACACCGCCCGGCAGCCGCAGCGCGATGTCCTGCGCACCGGACATGGTCTCCAGCGCGCCCTGCAACTGCGTGCGGTCCATGGTGACGGCCAGCAGCGGCTCGATCGCGGCGATCCGCGCCTGGGCGTCAGCGAACGCGCGCTGCGCCGCGATGTGGTCGATCGCGAAGCCGAGCGGGATCAGGAAGGCGAGGGCGACCATGCTGGTGACCGCGAGGGCCACCCTCGCCAGCGCCCATCTCATCGCGGCGGTTCGGTCAGCCGGACGCCCACGCCGCGCACCGTGTGCAGGTAGCGCGGGGCGCTGGCTCGCTCGCCCAACTTGCGCCGCAGCCAGGACAGGTGGACGTCAATGGTCTGGTCGTCGCCGTACGGCAGCTGCCAGACCTCGGTCAGCAGCTCGCGCCGGGTGACCACCTCGCCGGGCCGGGCGGCCAGATACGCGAGCAGGTCGAATTCGCGGCGGCTGAGGTCCAGCGGCTGGCCGTCGAGCCGCGCCTCGCGCCGCCGCGGATCGACTTCGAGGCCGCCGATGCGCAGCGCGGAGGGGACCTGGCCGGAGCCGGTCCGGCGCAGCAGCGCGGCGATGCGCGCGGCGAGATGACCGCCGGAGAACGGTTTGACCAGATAGTCGTCCGCGCCGGCGTTCAACAACCGGATGATTTCGGCCTCGTCGTCGCGGGCCGTCGCGATAATCACCGGAACCTTGGTGATTGCGCGTAGCATCTTCAGCGTCTCGGAGCCGTCCAAGTCCGGCAGCCCGAGATCGAGCACGATGATGTCACCCGGATCGCGGCTTGCCTCGCGCAGTGCCGCGAGCGCGGTCCCGGCGCTGCGCACCGCGTGCCCGAATGCGGTGAGCTGATGGATGACCGCAGACCGGACGTCTGGATCGTCTTCGACCAGGAGCACGTTCGCCATAGCGTGGCACCGTAATCCATGGCCGGTGGAGAGGGAATCAGTGGGCCTGATGGCTTCGGGCGACAGACGGCGGGCACCGCTCGCCGTCGCGGCGTGGGCCGGGGCCACCGCGGTGGCTTCCGCCGTGGCCTGGCTCGGTGTCGACTCGGTGCTCATCCCGGCGGCCGTGACCCCGCCCACCGTGCTCGCGGCGGGCGCGAGGAGCGCGGCGCCGATGCCGTCACCGCCGGCCGGGCTCGGATCGGGCAGCACGCACGTGTCTGTGGGCACCTCGCCGACGCCGGGGCAGCACGGCACGTCACGGGCGGCCTCTTCGCCCTCGGCGTCCGCCTCCCCGACGCCTTCGCCGAGCAGTTCGCTGTCGCGGTACGAGACCGCCGGCGGCGTCGTGGTGCTGGCGATCTCGGCGCACCACGTCACGCTGGTGTCGGCCACCCCGGCGACCGGATATTCGGTGATGACCTGGGGCGCCGCCGGCTGGCTGCGCGTCGACTTCAGCCAGGCGTCGACTACGTATTCGGTGTTCGCCACGTGGAACGGGTACACCCCCCAGGTCCAGGTCGTCGGCCCGAGCCCGAGTTCGTAGCGGCTCGTTCGGTAGGCCAATCTCATCACCGTCCGCGCTCGCTCCGAACCCCGGTGAACCGCCGCGCCGCCGCCCTGAATCCGTCTTAGGGCGAGCTTAATGATCGAGGGCTGTCAGGCGGCGGCCAGTTCAATACGGTGAGGTCCGCACCTCGACCCCACCGGAAGGACCAGTTCATGGGCAGCCATGCCGTGCAGGAGGACGGGCGCTCGCCGCGCTCTTCGCGTTCACTGCGTTCGAAGCGGCGGGTCAAGCTCGCTGCGGCGGGGACGGGTGTGACCGTGCTGGCCGTGGGCGCCGGCTTCGTGGCCGCGACCGGAGCGAACGCGGCGGCTCCGGCGGTGAGCTTCGCCGAGACCAGCTCCTGGGACGGTGGCTACATCGGTCAGTACACGATCACGAACAGCACCTCCTCCGCGCTGTCCACGTGGAAGGTCGGCTTCGCGTTGCCGGCCGGGTCGAGCGTGACCAGCCTGTGGAACGGTACGGAGGCGGCCTCAGGGAGCAGTTACACGGTCACGCCGGCGAGCTGGAACTCGAACGTCCCGGCGGGCGCCAGCATCAGCTTCGGCTTCGAGGTCTCCGGCAGCGGGCAGCCGAGCGGTTGCACGATCAACGGCGCGGCGTGCGTCGGCGGCTCGACGCCGAGCAGCGGCAAGCCGACGGTCCCGGCGTCGCCCACGCCATCTAAGCCCGCACCGCCTAGCCCGTCCGCATCGCAGACCCCTGCGCCGCCGCCGTCCGGCGCGTTCGGGAAGTTCGCTCCCTACGCCGACCTGTCGCTTTACCCGCTGTACAACCTGTCGGCCAGCGCGGCCGCCGAAGGCACCAAGTTCTTCAACCTGGCGTTCATCACCACCAACGGCGCTTGCAACCCGGAATGGGGCGGCGTTACCGCACTGACCGATGCATCGATTAGCTCTGATATATCTGCGCTGCGCAGCGCAGGCGGGGACGTGCGCGTGTCCTTCGGTGGCGCGTCAGGGACCGAACTCGCTCAGTCCTGCACCTCGGCCTCGTCACTGGCGGCGGCCTACCAGAAGGTGATCAGCGCTTACTCGCTTAAGTACATCGACTTCGACGTCGAGGGCGCCGCTGTCGCCGACACCGCGTCGATCAGCCTGCGCAACCAGGCGATCGCGACCCTGGAGGCGAACAACCCGGGGCTTAAGGTCTCGTACACGCTCCCGGTGCTGCCCTCCGGCTTGACCAGCCAGGGCGTCGCGGTGCTCAGCTCTGCCAAGGCCGGCGGCGTGAACCTGGACGCGGTCAACATCATGGCGATGGACTTCGGCGCCTCGTTCACTGGGGACATGGCCACCCTGGCTGAGCAGGCCGCGACCGCCACGGCGGGTCAGATCGAGTCGGTGTGGACCTCACTCTCGACGTCGCAGGCCCTTGCGAAGGTGGCCGTCACGCCGATGATCGGCGTCAACGACGTCAGCTCGGAAAGCTTCTCGGTCGCCGACGCCTCCGCCCTGGCCAACTGGGCCAAGAGCAAGAACCTGGCCTGGCTCTCGTTCTGGTCGGCCACCCGCGACAAGCAGTGTGCGGGCGGCGCGGCCTCCTTCGCCAGCGCGACCTGCTCCTCGGTGGTCCAGTCGGCCGGGGCTTTCGGGCAGGCGATGAGCACGTATTAGTGGGCGCTGACTGAGCCGGCGCCGGCGGCGGACCTGGGCCGCTGCCGGTTCTGGGGGACACGGGGAGCACGGGGTGGCGCGGCGGTGCGCGATCTGCTGTCAGATCGCGCACCGCCGCCGTCGTGTCAGAACACTGTTAGTTCGAACAGCCAGTGCTCAGTCCCGGTATAGGCACAACCTCCTGGCCCTTTCGCAAAGTGCTTCCCGGCGCAGCCTCTGCAAGTAGTCCCCCTCGACTGACAGCAATTGCTCACAGGCGACCACGATGTCTCCGGGCGGTATGCGCTCCCCGCGTTCGTAATCGCCGAGGTTGCTGTGTGCTGACAGGCCGATCAGGCGGGCTAGCTGCCGTTGCGAAATGCCCAGTTCAAGGCGTCGCAGCCGCAGCGCCGTGCCCAGCCGATACGCCGCGGATCTCTCCCTGGCGGTGGAGTTATCGGCTTGCGTGGAGCCCATTCCCGGCACCTCCTCGAGGGCGACAGTCGGTGTTGGCGTCACGAGTCACGCAACTGAATTTAGGAGAACGCTGACAGTGCACTGAAGAGCGCGAGCGGCGCATATATCGAGGTCCGCTCGCCCGGCGTACCGGTGCGAAATGTCGCGCCATGCCTCTGGTCTGCGCGGAAACGCGAAAGTCAGGAGGCGCCGTGGCGCGGCGCCATGGGGCTCAGATTCCCTCGATAGGGGGGCGCATTCGACCACTGAGTTTCATTTTGTGAGTGCCCCCGGGGGTGGCGAAGCCGTGCGGATGGTCGGCGAGCGGTCGGAGCTTGGACGGCGTTTGGTCGGGAGCGGCGCGAATCGCGGAAGGGCGGTGCTCCACTTCAAATGTGCGGCCCGCCGGGCACGCACCGGATCCAGCACCGGAACCTTTGGGAGGGTTTGCCCCGCGATGGACGCCCGCTACGAACCGTTCTGCTTCGCCGATCCGGTGTTCTACGACGCGCCCGAGCGGTGGCAGCGCACCGTTGCCGACTTCGCGGCGGCCGGCCAGCCGGTGCCGACCGGATGGCGGCGCGAGGACCGCGACCTTTGGGCGGTCTATCAGCTCGAGGACGTGCGGCTTCCCTTGCAGGGCTGGAAAATTCACGTTTCCGCGACGCCGCAGAACGCCGAGCAGGTGCTGGAGAAAGTCTGCGGATACTGCTTCGACCGGCGCATCGCATTCAAGTTCCTGCGCGGGCCGGCGGCGCTGCTGATGCAGAACAGCAAATACGCGCCGCGTGGTGCCAGTGGGAAACTTCTTACTCTATACCCGTTGGACGAAGTCGAGTTGGAGCGCACGCTCACCGAACTCGACGCGATCGTCGGCGGCGAGCCGGGGCCGTATGTGCTCAGTGATCTGCGATGGAATGCCGGGCCGCTGTACACCCGGTTCGGCGCTTTCGCAGAGTTCTACCACGTGGGTACGGACGGCTCCCGGGAACTGGCGCTGCGCCGCCCTGACGGCAGCATGGAAAGCGACCGGCGCGGACCGGTCTTCTCCGTGCCCGACTGGGTGAAGCTGCCGGCCTGCCTGGAGCCCCAGCTGGCGGCGCGCGATGCCCAGCGCTTCGATCTGCCCTACCAGATCGAGTCGGTGCTGCACTTCTCCAACGGTGGCGGTATCTATCTCGGCCGGCCGAACGATCCGCAGGTAGCCGGGGGCGGGAAGGTGGTGCTCAAGGAGGGCCGGCCGCATTCGGGCCTCGATCAGGGCGGCGTCGACGCGATCGCCCGGCTGCGTCACGAGCACCAGATCCTGGACCGGTTACGCGGCCTCGAGTGCGTGCCCGAGGTGGTCGAATATGCCACCGCGTGGGAGCACCATTTCCTCGTCGAGACCTTTGTCGAAGGGGAAACGCTCAACGCCGCCTTCGTGCGGGAGTACCCGCTCGTGCATCCGAGCCAGAGCCCTGAGAAGATCGCCGAATACGCGAGCTGGGCGGTGCGGATCGCCGGCCAGGTGCAGCAAGCCCTGGAAGCCGTGCACCGGCGCGGCATCGTCTTCGGTGACCTGCATCCGAACAACGTGATGCTGCGGCCGGATGGCGGCGTGGTCTTCCTCGACTTCGAACTCGCCTCGCCGGCGGATGACTACACGCCGCCACGCCTCGGCGCCGGAGGCTTTGCCGCGCCGCGTAGCCTGCGCGGCTTCGATGTGGACCGGTATGCCTTGGCCAGCCTGAGGATCTGGCTGCTCATGCCGCTGGTCGCGATGATGCATCTGGACCGGGAGAAGGCCGGGCAGCTCATGGATGCGGCCCTCGCGCTGTTTCCGTTGCCGGAGAACTATTTCGACACCCGGTATTTCACCGCTGAGACGTTCGAGTCGGTCAGTTCCGCCGCGGCAGATTTCGATGGGGCAGAGTCCGGCGGCGCGCGAGTTCACCCGGCGACGCTGCTCAACCCGGCCGGATCGCATGATTGGCCCGCGCTGCGCGCCTCGCTCAGCGCCGGGATCGCGGCCACTGCGACGCCTGACCGCGCCGATCGGCTGTTCCCCGGCGACATCGAGCAGTTCCGCCACGGCGGCCACGGCCACAGCCTGGCCTATGGCGCGGCCGGCGTCCTTTACGCGCTGCACGTCAGCGGCACACGGGTCGACCCGGAGCAGGTCGACTGGCTGGTGGACGCGAGCTGGCGCGATTCGGTGAAGCCCGGCGCGCTCACCGGAACGCACGGTACGGCGTACGCCCTCGACGTCCTCGGGCGGCAGGAAGAGGCCTTGCAGCTGCTGGATCGGCTCGCGGACGCGAAGCTGACCAGCGCCGGGATCGAAGACGGACTGCTGGATCTGGCCGAGGGGCTGGCCGGAATCGGGTTGGTGGACCTGCATTTCGCGGGGTCCACCCGCGAGAGCGCATGGCGTGACTCGGCGTTGCGCGCGGCCGATCGGCTTGCCGAGCAACTGGCCGCACGCGGCCCGCGGCAGGCCGAGCGGATGGGTGAGGCGCGCGAAGGACTGGCGCACGGCGCTTCCGGCGCGGCTCTGCTCGCGGTGCGCCTCTACGAGGAGACCGGCGATACCGGTCTGCTCGACCTCGCCGAAACCGCGCTGCGCCGCGACCTCGACGCCTGTCAGAACATGGCGGACGGCACGGTCCAGGTGACCGACGGAGACAGGGTGCTGCCTTATCTCGAGATCGGCAGCACCGGGATCGGGATCGTGGTGCGCGATTACCTCGCGCACCGGCCCGACTCGCCGCTCGCCGCGATCGAGCGCGGTATCGCAAAAGCCTGCGACGTCGACTTCGTGATCCAGCCCGGGCTTTTCAACGGACGCGCCGGACTCATCGCGTACCTGACGCGGCTGCGCGACGCGAACGTCGATCTCGGCGACCTGGACGTCGGCGCGGTGCTCGACCGCCAGATCCGCCGCCTGACCTGGCACGCGGTGTCCTACCGCGGAAACCTCGCCTTCCCCGGTGACCAGCTCCTGCGGCTCTCGACGGACCTCGCCTCGGGCAGCGCAGGCGTCCTGCTGGCGCTCGGCGCGGCGCTGGGAAGGAGCCCAGGACTGCCGTTCGGCGCCGGCGTGGATACAGGCACGCCTTAGTGCCCACAAAGACTCCCGGCCACCCGGCCGTGAGATGGCAAGAGATTGATTCCCAACCGAAAAGGAGAAGATCATGGCGATCCTCGACCTGCAGGGTCTGGAAGCTCCGGCCGAGCGCGGTGGCCACGGCGGCGGCGGCGCCTCGACGCTGAGCCTGCTCAGCTGCGTTAGCACCGCGAGCGTCGTTCTCTGCGTCTGACGGCCGAACAGGCCTGAGAGATCCGCGCACAGCTCATAGCGGATCTCGCACTCGGTCCGGCGTTCCCCGCGCGCACCAGCGCGGGGAACGCCCGGTCGCGTCCGGAAGGGGAGTCGATGACGATAGGCGGGAGCGCGGCGAACCCGGACCTCGCCCTAGGGCGTGTTTTGGAACTAGCGTCGGATAAGGCCGCGGCGTCTGGCGCGTGCGATCGCAAGGCGGAGGGGCGTCCTCATACCGGGTCGTCTGTGGGCGCGCCTCCAACGCAGCGAGCGTGCGTGGCAGGCGTCGTAGCCCCGGCGATAGTTCCAAAGCACGCCCAAGCTCGGCGGCGGGCCGATCGCCTGCTGCTGGATGTCGCACGCCGGCATTCCGGCTGGACGGCCGTGACCGCTGTCTCGACCCTCGCCGCATCAGCCCTCGTAGTCCTGCTTCCGGATGCCCTGGCCCGAGCGGTCGACGCTGTGACGTCGAACCCAGCGACTTCGAATCCGGCCGCGCCGACGGCCCCCGCCGTGCTGCGATTCGGCGTCCTTCTCGCCCTGCTGACCGTCGCGGACCTCGTATCCGAGTTCGGTCAGCCGTACTGCGGCGCCGCCGCCACCGCGTCGCTGCGCCGCCGCTTGGTGGATCGGCTGCTCGACGCGGGCCCCGCCGCCACGCGGCGATTCGCTCCCGGCGACCTCGTAGGCCGCCTCGTCGGAGCCGCACCGGACGCGGCCAACGCCCCGATCGCCATCGTCAACGCGATCGCCGATCTCGTCATGGCGGCGGGCGGCATCCTCGCACTCGGGCTGATCGATTGGCGACTGGTGTCGGCCTTCGCCGTGACCGTGCCGGTCGGGGTGCTGATTCTGCGCTCCTTCGTGCAGCAGACCGGCGATCTCGCCGCGGCGTATCAGCGCACGCAGAGCGAGATCGCGGCACGCTTGCTCGACGCGCTCAGTGGAATTCGCACGATTCGCGCTTCCGGCACCAGCGATGCCGAGGCCGCGCGGGTGCTGGCCCCAGTCCCCGAGCTGTCGGCGGTGGGCATGTCGCTGTGGCGGGCGCAACGCGTCGCGGGCTGGCGCAGCATGCTGCTGTTCGCGATGACGCAAACCGCGGTTCTCGCGGTCGCGGGCTTCGGGCTCGCCTCCGGCCGCCTCGCGGTCGGCCAGGTGCTCGCCGCCGCGACTTACGCCGCGCTCGGTCTTGGTTTCTTCTCTTCTACACAGGCGGCTTTGGCCCTTGCGCAGGCGCGCGGTGCCGCTATGCGGCTGGCCGAGACGGAGGATTTGCCGCGGATGACGTACGGCACAAGGGATCTGCCGCGGTCAGGTAGCGGGCTGCTGGAGTTCCACGGGGTCACGGTCGCGGGCACGGGCGGCCCGGCCCTTGAGAACTTTGATTTGACGGTGCCTGGTGGCATCGAGGTGGCGGTGGTCGGGGCGGCCGGTTCGGGCAAGAGCATGCTTGCCGCGCTCGCCGGCCGACTCGTCGATCCGGACGCCGGGATGGTGTCACTCGACGGTGTCCCGCTGCCGCAGTTGTCTCGCGAGTCGTTGCGCGGCGCGGTCGGGTACGCCTTCGAGCGCCCCGCGCCGCTCGGCGAGACCGTGCGCGAGACCATCGCCCTGGGTGCGGATCCGGAACGCGCGAAGTTCGCGGCGAAGGCCGCGGCTGCGGACGGATTTATCAGGAAGCTGCCGGACGGGTACGAGACGCCGTTGGCGCAGGCGCCGTTTTCCGGAGGCGAGACTCAGCGCCTCGGCCTTGCCCGCGCGCTGGCCCGCGCGTGCGATGGGCTTCGCGTGATCGTGCTCGATGACGCGACGGCCGCGCTGGACACGATCACTGAGGCGAAGGTCGGCGCGGCGATGAAGTCGGCCACGGCAGGGCGCACCCGGATCGTGATCGCGCACCGACCGGCCGCGGCGGCCCGCGCCGACTTGGTCGCCTGGCTGGAAAACGGCACCGTGCGCGCTCTGGCGCCGCACGATGAGCTGTGGTCAGAACCCGATTACCGGGCGCTTCTCGATGGCGAATACGAGCAGGAAGAAGCCCGGTGACCGCCGCGGCCGGAACCGTGTCCACGTCGGCCTCGGCCGGCTTCCGCTTCGTCGCGGCCGAGGTCCTGCGCCGACGTCGCGTGCTCGTCGCGCTGCTCGCCTGGTCGCTGCTCGAATCCGCCCCCGCACTCGTGTCCGGCCGCTTCGTTGCCGCCGCGCTTGACCACGGCTTCTTGCGGGGGCACTCAATTGTCGGTCTGATCTGGCTGCTCGCTCTTGGTGCGGTTACCGCGCTGGGAGCGCTAGGTACTCGCGCGATGTACCCCCGGCTTGGCGACGTAGTCGAGCCGTTGCGCGATGCTCTCGTCACGGCGCTCGTGCGCGGAACGCTGGCCCGCGCCTGCGGCGGCAACACTGAGCACGGACCGCTCGGCGCGGCCCCGGTTGCCCGGCTGACCCGCCAGGTCGAAACGGTGCGCGACGTGGTGGCCGGGCAACTGCTCGTGGTGCGGCAGTTCGCGGTGACGGCAATCGCGGTGTGCATCGGCCTGGCCTCGCTCGCGCTGCCGCTCGCCGCGCTGGTCATCGTGCCGCTGCTGCTTTCGCTGCTCGGATTCGTGGTCCTGCTGCGGCCGATGATCTCGCGTCAGCGTGCTGCTTTCCTCGCCGAGGAGCGCGTCGCAGCTCTTGCCGGGACGGCGATCGAGGGCCTGCGCGACATCACCGCCGCAGGTGTCGAATCGCGTATCGCGGCGAGCGTGGGCGCGGCCGTAGCCGAGCAATACCGGCTCAGCCGCGCGCTCGCGGGGTTCGGTGCCGCGCGGCGCGGCATCGTCGTGCTCGGCGGCAACGTGCCGCTGCTGCTGATCCTGCTCGCCGCGCGGCCGCTGCTGCGGCACGGACTGACCGCGGGGGCGTTGGTCGGGGCGTTGACGTACGTCGCCGTGAATCTAGAGCCTGCGTTGCGCACGCTGGTCCAGGGAGTCGGCGCATCCGCGCTGCGGCTTTCGGTCGCCGTGCGCAGACTCGCTGAGGGCGGACTGGTCGCCGCCGTCGAACCGGCGCCTGCGCCAAGTACCGTGGCGGCGCCGGCTCCGCCCTCCCGGCCCGCGATTGCGGCCGCGGCGTTGGAAGTATCAGGACTCTCCTTCCGGTACGGGCCGCACTCCGACCCCGTGATCGCGGATCTCGATCTGCGGATCGGGCGCGACGAACACCTCGCGATCGTCGGCCCAAGCGGCGCGGGCAAGTCCACGCTGGTGAACCTGCTCGCTGGCTTGCTGCCGCCCGACTCCGGCGGCGTCGCGCTCTTTGGCGAACGACTGGAGAGGATTCCCGCAGGTCAGCTCCCGCGACTGCGGGCCCTGATTCCGCAAGAGGCGTACGTGTTCGCCGGCTCAGTCCGGGAGAACGTCGCGTATTTGCGACCGGACGCTTCCGATGCCGAGATCACCGCGGCCGCCGACCGTATCGGCGCGGCTGAACTGCTCGATGCCCTCGGCGGACTGGAAGCGCGGGTGGCTCCGGCACACCTCTCGGCCTCGCGACGGCAGTTGCTGGCGCTCGTGCGCGCCTACCTCTCGCCGGCCCCGGTCATCCTGCTCGACGAGGCCACGTGCCATCTCGACCACGCCACCGAACGGCGCGCAGAGGATGCGTTCCGGGCGCGCCCCGGCGCGGTTGTCCTCGTCGCGCACCGCATCGGTTCAGCTCGCCGCGCAGACCGTGTGCTGCTGCTCGACGGCGAGCGAACCGACCTCGGCACACATGACGAACTCGCCGCACGCTCTCCGCAATACGCTGACTTGGTCGGCCACTGGTACCGCGCGCTCACAGCACACTGACGGCGGCGGGCAGCGCGAGCACCATGGTCAGCCCGCCACCGGGTGTGTCCTCGGGCGTGAGCGTGCCGCCCATCGCCTCGACCAGACCTCGGGCCAGCGCGAGACCGAGACCGACCCCGGCGGCGTTGTCGCGGTCGCCGAGCCGTTGGAAGGGGAGGAACACCTGGCCGCGGTCCGCCACCGCAATGCCGGGCCCGCGGTCGATCACCCGGACCTCCACGTGTCTACCGAGCGCGGACACCGTCACGGTGACCGGTGAATCAGTGTGCTTCACCGCGTTCGCCACCAGGTTCGCCAGCGCGCGCTCGAGCAGCGGACCGTCGGCTAGGGCCTGTTCGGGGTTCGGATCATGATCAGCGAATCGGCTCAGCGACGAGCATGGGCGCGCGCCTGGAGCATCCTCGTACCGGGTTGTACTTGGATGATTCAGGCGTGCGGCCAGGCGAAGTCGATCAGCCGATTCGCCATGATCCGAACCCCGAACAGGCCCTAGCACCGCCGGCACGTCGGACTGCGGCGGTTCCAGCGTGACACGGCCCTCGACCACGTCGGTGACGTCATCGACGGCGCGCGGGACGATCTCGTCGGCCGCGATCGCTTCGAGCCGCAGCTTGATCGCGCCGGCCTGGAGGCGGGACATGTCCAGCAGGTTCTCGACCAAGCGGGTCAGCCGGTCGAGCGACTGGTCGGCGGCTTCGAGCAATTCTTCGCGGTCGGCTTCGGGCACCTCGAGCTCCGGGTCGCGCAAGGTGCCGATGGCCGCCTTCGCCGCAGCGAGCGGGGTGCGCAGGTCATGGGAAACCGCCGCGAGCAGCGCGGTGCGCATCCGGTCCGCGGCGGCCAGGCTCTCCGCCTCGGCGGCGCTGCGGGCGAGGCGGCGGCGTTCCAGTGCCGCGGTGGCCTGCGCCGCG
>Ga0134126_10007178_pt1 | contig 13980 bp, 10 predicted proteins | sample KB31752_FD_96881 | JGI IMG/M metagenome (GOLD analysis project Ga0134126, IMG submission 96881) | Terrestrial soil microbial communities with excess Nitrogen fertilizer from Kellogg Biological Station, Michigan, USA - KB3-175-2 | ecosystem: Environmental > Terrestrial > Soil > Unclassified ... | reverse complement strand
TCCCGTTGCCGCGTCGGCCTTTCGCCCCGCAAAGGCCGCGTGCACTGCGACCGCGTAGGCGTTGGCCTGCTGCCACGCCACGAGGCGCCTGAAGTCTCCCATGTGAGCCGTCCCCGAGTAAGCATCACAGCCTACCGACGCCGCCGCTCGCTACATCATCGATTCATTTCAGGCCGCTTCGGACTGTCGCCATCGAGCCAGCTCCTCCGCAGTCACGCCTGGTCCGACGTCCGACCTCCGACATTCCGACGTCCGATTTCCCTTGGCAGCCAAACCCGCCAAGCCACTCGACGCCAGCGTGGCCGGCGCCTCACGCCTCACTCCTATTGCCTTCCCATACGACAGTACGTACCGTCCAGCTATGCCAAAGCTCGACGTCCAGCAGGGCACCCTCTCCCTCATGATCCTCAAGACCCTCGACCTCCTCGGCCCGCAGCACGGCTACGGCATCGGGCAGCGGATCGAGGAGACGAGCCGCAACAAGCTGTCGCTCAACTACGGCACGCTCTACCCCGCGCTGCTCAAGCTGGAGCAGGAAGGGTTTATCACAGGTGAGTGGGGCGTGTCGGAGAACAAGCGTCGCGCGCGCTTCTATGCGATCACGAAGGCCGGCAAGAAGCAGCTCGCCCGTGAGGCGCGTGCCTGGCAGGAGACCAGCGCTGTGATGGGCTGGTTCCTCGCGCCGCGCCGCGGAGCAACGTGATCGCGGCCCTTCGTCGGCTCGCGGCGCGGCTCCATGGAGCGTTGGGCCGCGGGCGGTCTGACGCCGACATCGCCGCCGAGCTCGACGCGCACGTCGCGATGGCGACCGATGTCCGCGTCGCGCGCGGCATGTCCGCCGCCGATGCGCGGCGCGCCGCGCTCCTCGCGGCGGGCGGCGTCGAGCTGGCGAAGGAAGCGTACCGCGATCAGCGCGGACTGCCCGCCGTGGAGTCGGTCGTCCGCGACGCGCGCTTCGCCATGCGCTCGCTGCGCAAGAATCCCGGTTTCGCCGCGACGGTCGTGCTCACCCTCGCGCTCAGCATCGGCGCGACGACGGCGATGTTCAGCGTCGTGAACGGCATTCTGCTCGATCCGCTCCCGTTCGCGAACGGCGATCGTCTGGTCTGGACGGTGAACCGCGGCACGCGGCCGTACGATGCCATGTCGCCCCCTGACCTTCACGATTGGGGGGCGCTCAATAGCTCCTTTGAGGCGGTCGGTGGATGGATGGTGTCCGGCGTCGACCTGGTCGGCGGCGCGGCGCCCGTCCATCTCACGTCGGCCGAAGTGAGCGGCGATTGGTTCACGATGCTCGGCGTCCGCATGGCGCTCGGCCGGGGACTCGTCGCCGACGACGAGGGAGTTGGAAAGCCCAAGATCGCGGTGCTGAGCTACGGGCTCTGGGAGCGGCAGTTCGGCGGCGATCGGACGATCGTCGGCCGAACGGTTTTCCTCGACGGAACCAAATACACGGTCATCGGCGTCGCACCGCGCGCGTTTCAGTTTCCGAGCGACGCCGACATCTGGCGGCCCGTAATCCCGGATCCGCGGGTGATGAACAACCGTGGCAGCCGGAACTTTCGCGGCCCCGTCGCATTGCTCAAGCGCGGCGTGAGCTTCGAGCAGGCGCGGCGCCAGGCGCGGCTTGTCGCCGCCCAGTTGCGAGCGTCATATCCCGACGCCGAGCAGGGACTTGAATTCGACATCCAGCCGCTGCGCGACCATCTCGTCGGCGACTCCGGGCGGTTGGTCGTCATCCTGTTCGGCGCCGTCACCATGTTGCTACTCATCGCGTGCGCGAATGTAGCGACGCTCCTTCTCGTTCGGGCGGCGAGCCGGTCGAGCGAGATCGGGATACGCCTGGCGCTTGGCGCAGGCGCCCGACGTGTCGCGGCGCAACTGATCGTCGAGAGCCTGATGCTCGCGATCGTCGGCGCTGCGCTCGGCGTCGCGATTGCCGAAGGGACGATCCGCATCGTGGCCGCGCGCGCAGCGGCATCGGTTGCGCTGGCGAGCGGATTGTCGATCGACTGGACCGTGCTCGCATTCACCACTGCCACGGCGGTGCTTGCCGGTCTCGGTTTTGGACTCGCGCCGGCGCTCCAGGCGGCGCGCACCGACGTCGTCGAAGCGCTCAAATCGGGCGGCCGCGCGTCGAGCGCGAAGCGGGCCAGCTCGCGCGTCCGGCACGCGCTCGTCGCCATCGAGATTCTGCTCGTCCTCCCGTTGCTGATCGGCGCGTCGCTTCTCGCGCGCAGCTTCAGTCGACTCGTGCGCGTCGATCCCGGATTCCGCGCCGATCAGGTCGTGACCTTCGACCTCACGCTGCCGAAGTGCGGCACGGCGTGGGCGCCCGACACGACCTGCGTCGGCGTTCAGGGAACGACGTACATGACCGACGCGGCGGTCGCCGCCTTCGGGCGCCAGCTGCTCGATCGACTGCGCGCGATGCCGGGGACGGAGAGCGCGGCGTTCGGGTTTGGCGCGCCGTTCAGCGATTGGGCGATCAACCAGGGGACGATCACCGTCGTTGGAGAAGCGCCGCCGTCCCGGGATCGGCCGAACATCGTCGAATCGAAGATCGCGTCACCAGGATACTTCCAAACGTTACGTATTCCAATTCTCAAAGGGCGCGACTTCACCGACGCCGACCGGCGCACGTACACCGAGCGCGACGCGCGAGACGTTCAGTGGGTCGGCATCGTGAGCGAGGCCGCTGCCAAGGCCTACTTCCATGGCGACGCGATCGGCAAACGCATTGCCTTCGGCGGCACTGGCACGATGGAGATCGTCGGGGTCGCCGGCGATACGAAGACGGAATCGTTGAATGGAGCGGCCGAGCCCGCGCTGTACGTCGGCTTCTGGCAGAATCCAGTCTTCTACATCACGGGTCTGGTTCGGTCGACCGCCGATCCCAACACGGTGATGCGAGGGATTCGCGCGCAAGTCGCGGCCGTCGACCCGTCGCTGCCAATCTTCCACCTCCGTCCGATGCGCGACGCGGTTGCCGCATCGGCCGCGCGTCAGCGTCTCGCCGCGGATGTCGTCGGCGGATTCGCGCTCGCGGCACTGCTCCTGGCGATGGTCGGCATCTATGGCGTCATCGCTTACGCCGTGCGCGATCGGCAGCGCGAGCTCGGGATCCGTATCGCGCTCGGCGCCACGCAGTCGGGCGTGGTGGGTCTCGTCGTGCGCGACGGCCTCGTACTCGCCGCGATCGGCGTCGTCGCCGGCATCGCCGCGTCGGCGGCGGCGAGTCGGGTGTTGAGCGGACTGCTCTACGACATCGCGCCCACCGACGCGGGCACGTACGCCGCGGCGAGTGTCACGCTGATCGGCGTCGCCGCGTTTGCCGCGTGGCTGCCGGCGCGCCGTGCGGCGAGAGTTGATCCGATGATCGCGATGCGCCCGGAATGAGGTGTCAGCGATCAGAGTGGCTAGTCCGGGATCTCGAGGCCTGGGACCACTCAAACCTCACATCTCAGATCTCACAGCTCACAACTCTGGCGGCCGCCCGATCGCCCTGAGCCTCCCCTTCGCCTCTTCGTTCGTCGAGTCGCGACGAACCGCCTCGCGAAATGCCTGCGACGCGCTCGTCGTGTCGCCCTTCATGAGCAGAACGTTGCCGCGAAACACGTACATCCCCGACGAGTTGGGATAGAACTGTTCGTTGAGCGCGAGCAGCGCGATCGCGTCGTCGAACTTGTTGGCGCGGCCGAGCCGAAACGCGGCCGTGTTGAGTTGGCCTTCGCCAAAATCGTAGGCGCCGCTGCCGTAATACCGCTGCCGGAGCGCGCGATAGGCACGTTCCGCCGAATCGGCGCCGGCGGCAGTCGCCGCCTGTGCAATCACCGCCGACAGAGGCATCGGCTTGCTCACCCCGCGGTGACAGGTCGCGCACGTGACCTGCGGGTCGTCCGCCTGGTGCCCGGGAAGCGTGTCGACCCGGCGGTTGGCCTCCTGCACCAGGAGCATCATCTGCCGCGCGACGAGCTTGGTGCGCTTGGTATCGCTCGCGAAATCGAACTGCGATAGCGGCTGCCCTTCCTCGCCGACATGACAAAACTGGCAACGCACGCCGAGGTCGAAGGTGAAGTTCCGCATCGTGCCGATCAGCTGCATCACCGGCGTCGACGGCGGAATGACCTTCGTGTTGACGAGCGAGTCGGGCGGAAATTTGCGCGGACCTTGAGCGACGGCGGCGATCGATGCCGCGGCAACGAGCAGCACTGCGGCGACTGAACTGCGCACGAGCGGCTCCGGGCGAAGGGCGACCCGAACGATATACTTTCAGTCGGAGGCCGGCTGTAAGAATGTTGTCAACGCCGAGGACCCGACATCCCGTGAAGAGAACGTGACCTCGACTGAACCAGGCATCGACGGAGCAGGCGCGGCCGCAACCGACTCGGTCGTCGCGGACTACCGGACGCGGGCCGCCGCCTACGCCGCGTCGGGACGCGCCGCGTCGACCGTCGACCGGCGACTTGGCGTGGCGCGGCTGAGCTGCTTCGTCGTCGGGACACTGGCGGCGATTGCCGCCGCCGAATCGCAGATCGCTGTATTCGCCGGCATCGCGATCGTCATTGCATCGGGGGCCGCGCTGTTCGCGCTCGTCGGCTGGCACGCCTCGGTGCGCGAACGCGTTCGAACCTTTCGCGCGCTCGAGCGCGGTTGCGCCGCGAGCTCGGCGCGCGCGCTGCGCGAGTGGGACACGATGCCTCGGGCGGTCGACGTCGAGGTTCCGGCGGACCACGCCTTCGGCGGCGACTTGCACATCGCGGGCACGCATTCGCTGGCGCGGTTGCTGCCGCCAATGAGCCGTGTCGCCGGCCAACCGGCGATTGCCCGGTGGCTGCTCGCCGAATTACCGCCGAGCGTCGACACACTGCGCGCGCGGCAGGACGCGATCCGAGAGCTCGTGCGGAGTGCCGAATGGCGCGAACGACTGAGCGTGCTCGCGAGCCGGCTGGCCGGCCAGCCCGCGTCGGCCGAAGCGTTCTTCACGTGGGCTGAAGGCGAACCGCAGACCCGCGCGACGCGGCGCCTCCGATGGCTCGCGATCGTCCTCGGCACGCTCGCCGTGGCGTCGTTCATCGCTGCGGTGCTCGGGTTCGTACCGGCGCGGGTGCCGGTGCTGCTCATCGGTTTGAATCTTCTCGTCACTCTCGCCACGCGCCGTTCTGTCGACGGCGCGCTCGAGGCTGTCGCGGGGCACGAGACGCGACTGCGCGGCGTGGGCGAAGTGCTTCGGCACGCGCTCTCCGTACGCGCCACCAGCGCTGAATTGGTCGGTCTCGCCGAGCGGCTTGCAGCGGGCGAAGCAGTGCGTGCGTTCTCTTGGTTCGATCAGATCGCGAAGCTCGCCGAGGTGCGGCTCTCGCCGATGGGTCACTACGCCTTGCAGGCGTTCGTGCTGTGGGATCTGCACGTCGTCGACGCGCTCGAGCGGTGGCGAGCGCGCCACGGCCGCCGGGCGCGCAACTGGCTTGCCGCGCTGGGGGAGATCGAGGCGTTGGCCGCGCTTGCCACGCTGGCGTACGACAATCCCGTGTGGAGCTTCCCGACGATCGACGACCGCGACACGGCGACGGTCGACGCCGCGGACCTCGCTCACCCCCTGCTGTCGCCTGCCATGCGGGTCGGCAACGACGTGACGGTCGGCGGCGCGGGCGACATTCTGTTCGTCACGGGCTCGAACATGTCGGGGAAGTCGACGCTGTTGCGGGCGATCGGGCTCAACGTCGTGCTGGCGCAGGCGGGTGGCCCAGTCTGCGCGCGCACGATGCGAGTCGCGCGAACGCGGCTGCGCACGAGCGTCGAGGCGACGGACGCGCTCGAGCGCGGGCTGTCGCTGTTCATGGCCGAGCTGCTGCGGATCAAGGCGATCGTCGAAGCGGCGCGCGCGCCGGCCGACTGTCCGCTGCTGTTCATCGCCGACGAGATGCTGCGCGGCACGAACGCGCGCGACCGGCACACGGCGGTGATCACGATCCTGAGCCAGCTCGTTCGCGCCGGAGCGTCGGGCGTAGTGGCGACGCACGATCCGGATCTTGCCGCCGACGAGCGGCTGCGGCCGCACATCCGGCCGTTCCATCTGCTCGAGCAGTTCCGGGCCGATGGGTCCGCGACCTCGATGTGGTTCGACTACCGCTTGAGACCGGGTCTGGCAACGACGCGGAACGCCATCCAGCTCCTCGAGCTCGTCGGATTGGGCGATGGGGAGGCGGCGAATTCGGGCGGCACTGGACGCAGGGCGCGCAAGGCGAATAATTGAGAGTATCCGTGGCGCCGAAAGCGCGCGCCTCGCGAACTCCCCCAATCCGACGGGCATCATGGCTTCGACCAGACGGGACTTCCTCCAGCGCTCGGCGAGCGCTGCCGCTGCGATCACGCTCGGCGCACCACTCGGACTGCAGGCGGCCGCGGAAACGCTCGGCGCGGCTCCGACCGAGGTGCCGAGCGTCGCCGCGTTCGAGGCGAAGATGCTGCGCGCGCGGCCGGTGGCGTTGAGCAAGACGCGGGTCAGCGGCGGCCCCCTCAAGCGCGCGCAGGAGCTCGACGCGCAGTATCTGCTGTCACTCGATCCCGATCGGATGCTCGCCTACTATCGGGAGCGCGCCGGTCTGCCGAAGAAAGCGGAGCCCTATGCCGGCTGGGATGGCGACGGCCGCAATCTCACCGGCCATATCGCCGGACACCACCTGTCGGCCGTCAGCCTGATGTACGCCGCGACGGGCGACACGCGTTTCAAGGACCGGTCGGACTACATCGTTCGTGAATTGAAGACCGTGCAAGACAAGAATGGCGACGGCTACCTGAGCGCGATCGCGATCGGCCGGCAGGCGTTCGGCGAGCTTCAGCACGGCGTCATTCGCTCGGCGGCATTCGACTTGAATGGCATGTGGTCGCCCTGGTACACGCTGCACAAGACCTTCGCGGGACTGCGCGACGCGTATCGGTACACGGATAACAAGACCGCGCTCGGCGTGGAGGCCAAATTCGCCGGCTGGGCCGAGGGAATCCTCGCTCCGCTGAGCGACGAACAGGTGCAGCACATGCTGAACACCGAGCATGGCGGCATGAACGAGGTGCTGGCCGATCTCTATGCGGACACGGGCGACAAGCGCTGGCTCGCGCTCTCCTACCGGTTCGAGCATCGCGCGTTCACCGACGCGCTCAAGCGGCACCAGGACAACCTCTCGGGCAAGCACGTGAACTGCCAGATGCCCAAGATCATCGGCTCGGCGGCGCGCTACGGATACGTCGCCGATCCGTCGGACATGATGGCGGCGGCGTTCTTCTGGGATCGCGTCGCGCAGCACCACACCTATGCCGCGGGCGGGCAGGGGCTCGCCGAGTACTTCGGCCCGCCCGACGTGCTCGGCGCGCGCGTCGACGGCCGCACCTGCGAATCGTGCAACGTGTACAACATGCTCAAGCTGACGCGGCGGATGTTCTCGTTCGCGCCGGATGCGCACTACGCCGATTTCCAGGAGCGCGCGCTGTTCAATCACGCCCTGTCGTCGATCGACTTCGACGACGGCCGCATGTCGTACATGGTGCCGGTCGGCCGCGGCGTGCAGCAGGAATATCAGAACATGCAGGAAAGCTTCACCTGCTGCGTCGGCACGGGCATGGAGAACCACGCGCTGCACGGCTATGGCATCTACTACGAGTCGCCGGACACCGTGTGGGTGACGCAGTTCGTGCCGTCGAGCGCCGAGCTGTCGATGCACGGCGCGCGCATCGCGCAGGACACGACGTTCCCGGACGGCGATACGGCGAAGCTCACGTTCGCCGTCGACAAGCCCAAGAAATTCACGCTCGCCCTGCGCCGTCCGGTGTGGGCCGGCGACGCGTTCGTGGTGAAAGTCAACGGCGCGCCGGTGGAACAACCGCCGCTGGCGAGTTTGCGCGACGGGGCCGCCGGCGGACGCGCCAACGCGCCGGGCAACGAAGATGTAGACCAGACGAGCGTGTTCGTGAACCTCGAGCGCGAGTGGAAGACGGGCGACACGGTCGAGCTCACGATTCCGAAAGCACTGCGTCTCGAGCCGACGCCGGACAAGCGCTCGGTGGCCGCGATCATGTGGGGCCCGCTGGTGCTCGCCGGCGATTGGGGACCGCGGGTCGAGCGTCGGCGCGAAGGGCAGCAGGTCGCCGTACCGGTGCTCGTCGCGGCCGATCGTCCAGTCGCCGAGTGGGTCGTGTCGGACGGCGCGCCCGGCAACTATCGGGCGCAGCAGGTGGCGAAGCTCGTCGACACCGGCGCGGCCGCGCCCGACGTGGCGCTCAGGCCGTTCTATCGCACCGACGGACGCACGTACAGCGTCTACTTCGACGTGATCTCGCAGCCGGAGCTCGATGCGCGACGGGAATCGATCGCCGCCGAGCATGAACGCATGCGAAAGCTCGAGGCAGCGACCGTCGGCTCCGTACAGATCGGCCAGCAGCAAGCCGAGCACGACGCGAACTATCAGAGCGATCCGGCGAATCGCCCGCCGACGCGCAACGACGGCCGAACGGGTCGCGGCGGACCGGGGTGGTTCTCGTACGACCTCCCGGTCGATCCGAGCGCGCCCGCGGCGATCGTGGTCACGTATTTCAACGATCTCGGATTGCCGCCGGCGACTGGTGACTTCGAAATTGTAGTCGACGGAACGTCGGTCGCTCGCTTCGAGCCCAACACGGGCGCGACCGGATTCTTCACGACTCAGTATGCCGTGCCCGCCGAGCTCATACGCGGCAAGAGCAAAGTCACGGTCCGATTCCAGGCCACCGGCAAGGGGCGGATCGCACCCGTGTTCGGAGTTCGAACGGTCCGCGCGAACGCGATGTAGGGCGTCAGAGGCCGCCTCCCACCGGAATGTCGATTTCGGCCGGACTCGTTCGACTATTTGCCGACCGTGGTTCGACATCACCCCAGCGAGGAGACGACCATGCAATACCTTCTGCTCATCTACGAGAACGAACAGGGCTACCTCAACGCGCCCAAAGACAAGCTCGATGCGATGATGGGCGACTATCGCACGCTCATCGACGACATCGCGAAGAAAGGCCATTACAAGGGCGGCCACCAGCTTCAGCCAACCCCCGCGGCGACGACGGTGCGCGTGCGCAACGGCAAACGGACGACCACCGACGGTCCGTTCGCCGAGACACGCGAGCAGCTCGGCGGCTACTTCCTCGTCGACGCGCCGGATCTCGACGCGGCGATCGGGATCGCCGAACGAATTCCCGGGGCGAAGACCGGATCGATCGAGATTCGACCGATTGCCGCGCGCGCCACGGCGTGATCGCGGACGACATTCTGGCGACGGTCGACCGAGTGTATCGCGAGGACTCTCGACGGGTCCTCGCGACGCTCATTCGCCTTCTCGGCGACTTCGACGCCGCCGAAGAGGCGATGCAGGACGCATTCGCCGCTGCGCTCGCGCAATGGGCACGCGACGGCGTGCCGCGGAACCCGCGCGCCTGGCTGGTGAGCGCGGGCCGACATCGCGCGATCGACCGTGGCCGCCGCGAGACGCGCTTCGCGGCGTACGGCGATTCGCTCGCGGCGGAGTCGGCCGTCGCGCCGGAACCGCCGCTCGCCGACGACGAATGCGTCGAGGACGATCGCCTGCGGCTCATCTTCACCTGCTGCCATCCGGCGCTCGCTCGTGACGCGCAAGTGGCGCTGACGTTGCGGACCGTTTGCGGTTTGACGACCGACGAGATTGCGCGCGCCTATCTCGTGCCGCCGGCCACGATGGCGCAGCGGCTCGTCCGCGCCACGGCGAAGATTCGCGACGCGAAGATACCGTACCGCGTTCCACCTGCCGGCGAGCTCGCGGAGCGGCTCGACGCGGTGCTCGCGGTGGTCTATCTCGTCTTCACCGAGGGCTATGCGGCGACATCGGGCGATGCGCTCGTGCGCGCCGATCTGAGCGCCGAAGCGATTCGACTGGCGCGGCTCATCGTCGAGCTGATGCCGGCGGCGCACGAAGCGAACGGCCTGCTTGCTCTCCTGTTGCTGCACGATTCGCGGCGCGCGGCACGCACGAGCGCCGCGGATCTCGTTCTGCTCGAGGAGCAGGATCGCGGCCTCTGGGACGCGGCGCAGATCGCCGAGGCGCTCGAGCGCGTCGATGCGGCATTGAGTGCGCGGCGCGTCGGGCCGTACGCCATTCAGGCGGCGATCGCCGCGCTCCACGCGCGCGCCGGCGCCGCGAGCGACACGGACTGGCGGCAGATCGCCGCACTCTACGCGCTCCTGCTCGAGCGTGCGCCGAGTGCGGTGGTCGAGCTCAACCACGCGGTCGCGCTGGCGATGGTCGACGGACCGGCGGAGGCGTTGCCGCTCGTCGATTCGCTTGCCGCGCGGGGCGAGCTCGAGGCCTATCACCTGCTCCACGCCGTGCGCGCCGATCTCCTGCGCCGACTCGGCCGCCGCGGCGAGGCCATACGAGAATACGAATCGGCGCTCAGGCTGGCGCGACTGGAGCCCGAGCGGCGGTTCCTCGCGCGTCGTATCGCCGAGCTCGGGCGGCCTCCGGCCTGAACGGGTCGACAACGGGCGCGCAATTGTCGATACTTGTCTTTACCTCCCCAACGCGACCACCAACCCTCGCGCCCCGATGTTCCTCAAAGCAATCGTCGACGCCACGCCGCAGGCGGACGGGCAGTCCGACCTGCGCCGATTGTTCGCCTATCGCCCCGAGGCGACGCGCCACCTGCTGATGTTCACGCAGGCGGTCATGCGCGACACCGGCCCGCTGCCGCCGGGGGAGTGCGAGTTGCTCGCGGCGCTGACGTCGAAGTCGAATCGCTGTCTCTTCTGAATCGGCTCGCACGCGGCGGTCGCCGCGAAGTTTCTGGGCCAGGACGTCGTGGACCGCGTGCTGGATCGACGCGGGCTGACGCCGCGCGAAGCGGCGTTCGCGGCGCTCGTCGACGCTTCGCACGAACGCGACGAGCCGCGTCGCCGGGCGTTGGTCATGGCGCAGGAGCGGACGCTCACGGCCGACGAGATCTATCATGCGAACAGCGTCATCGCGCTGTTCAACTTCTACAATACCTTCGTCGATCTGAACGGCGTCGACGAGCTCACCGCCGAGGGCTACGCGGCGAGCGGCGTGCGGCTTTCGACGCACGGGTACGGCCCTCCGGCGACGAAGCCGCGCTAGTCGCGGCACTCCGAATCGCCGAGACCGCAGGACAGTCACCTTCACCGAGGAACAGGTCGTGAGCATTGCCTATCGAGTCGCGCTGTTGATCCACATCGCCGCTGTCCTCGCCGCGATCTCGGCGTCGACGATGCTGCATTATGCCCATCGGCAGACGCGGGCGGCCGGCACGCCGCAAGGCGCGCTCCGTTGGCATCGACTATCGGCGCGCACGTCGGTGGTGTATCCCATCGTGCTCGTCGCGCTGCTGGCGACTGGCGGGTACATGGTCTCGTCGACCTGGACCTGGCGCACCGGGTGGGTGAACGCCGGTCTGCTCGGTCTCGCGTTCCTGTTCGTGAACGGTGTGCGGCTGGGCAAGGCGGGGCGCGCGCTAGCCGGTGATCTCGTGAAGGCGGCGTCGTCGGGGACCGGTGTCGAGCCATTTGCCGCGGCGATGCGCCGGGCCGACGTGGCCGGATGGGCGAACACCGGCGTCGCGCTCGGCGTGGTCGTGGCGATGACGACGAAGCCGGGGCTGATCGGCGCGTTGGCGCTCGTGGCGCTCGGCGGACTGGTCGCCGCGTACGTTGGACCGCGTCCGGTGTTGGCGTCGGCGCATGCGGAGCAGGTGGTGGGAGGCGAAGCGGCGTAGAGCGCGGCGGACCGGTCACTGGGCCGAGACGGATTCGTTCTTGCAGCACGCGTGAGCCGACCTTGCCGGGAGCTCATGCCGCATGTCCGCTGAAGAACGCCGTCTCGACGCGCAGCGCGCCGGTCTCGCCGACTGGCGCTTGTGGGGCCCGTATCTGGCCGAGCGCGCGTGGGGCACGGTGCGGGAGGATTACAGCGCCGGCGGCGACGTGTGGCACTCGTTCCCGCACGACCAGGCGCGGAGCCGCGCCTACCGCTGGAACGAGGACGGGTTGCTCGGCATATCCGACGAGTCGCAGCGGCTGTGCTTTGCGCTGGCGCTCTGGAACGGCCACGACGCGATTCTCAAGGAGCGCCCGTTCGGCGTGAGCGGCAAGGAAGGGAACCACGGCGAGGACGCCAAGGACTACTGGTTCCACCTCGACAATCTGCCGTCGCACGCCTACATGCGCGCGCTGTACAAGTACCCGCAACGAGCATTCCCATATGAGCAGATACTCGCCGAGACGGCGCGGCGGGGCCCGTTCGATCCCGAGTTCGAGCTGCTCGACACCGGCGTGTTCGACGACGACCGGTACTTCGACCTGACGGTCGAATACGCCAAGGGGTCGCCAACCGACATCCTCGTCCGCATCACCGTGGCGAACCGCGGGCCGGACGAGGCACCGCTCGACCTGCTGCCGACGCTGTGGTTCCGCAACACCTGGAGCTGGGGCACGCTCGGCTACGAGCCGTCGCTCTCCGCGCTGCCGCCGAACGAGCGAGCGGCGCAGATCCTGGCCGAGCACGAGTCGCTGGGGCGGTACCGGCTTACCTGCGAGGGCGCGCCGGAGCTGCTGTTCACCCACAACGACACCAACACGGCGCGGCTCTACGGCGTGCCGAACCACCGGCCGCACGTCAAGGACGCGTTCCACGACTACGTCGTGTGCGGCCGGAGCGACGCGGTGAATCCGGAGCGCAGCGGCACGAAGGCCGCGGCGCGCTACCGTCTCGTCGTCGCCGCGGGCAGCGAACAGGTCGTGCGGCTTCGCCTGTCGTCGCACGTCAACGGCGCCGCGTCGTTCGGACCGGCGTTCGACTCCCTGTTCGCGATGCGAATTCGTGAAGCAGACGACTTCTACCGGCCGCTCGCGCCGGCCGAGGTGTCGGACGACGAGCGGGCAATCCAGCGGCAGGCATTCGCCGGCCTGCTCTGGAACAAGCAGTTCTATCACTACGACGTCGAGCAGTGGCTGACCGGCGATCCCGGCCAGCCGCCACCGCCGCCCGAGCGGTGGCGCGGGCGCAACCACAACTGGACGCATCTCAACAATCACGACGTGATCTCGATGCCCGACACCTGGGAGTATCCCTGGTATGCGAGCTGGGATCTCGCCTTCCACACGATCGCGCTCGCGTTGATCGATCCGGATTTCGCCAAGGACCAGCTCGTGCTCCTGCTCCGCGAGTGGTACATGCATCCGAACGGGCAGCTGCCGGCGTACGAGTGGGCGTTCGGCGACGTCAATCCGCCGGTGCACGCCTGGGCGGCGATGCGCGTCTACCAGATCGAGCGGCGCATCCGCGGCATTGGCGACGTGGAGTTCCTCGAACGGGTGTTTCACAAATTGCTCATCAACTTCACTTGGTGGGTGAACCGCAAAGACGCCGACGGCCGCAACGTCTTTCAGGGCGGCTTCCTCGGCCTCGACAACATCGGCGTGTTCAACCGGAGCGAGCCGCTGCCCGGCGGGGCGCGGCTCGACCAGAGCGACGGCACGAGCTGGATGGCGATGTTCTGCCTCAACATGCTGGCGATCGCGCTCGAGCTGGCGCGGCAGGACCGCGCCTACGAGGACGTGGCGACGAAATTTCTCGAGCATTTCTTCTACATCGCGCACGCGATCAACGACCGCCCCGGCGCCGCCGGCGGCGAGATCGACGACCTGTGGGACAACGACGACGAGTTCTACTACGACCTGCTTCGGCTCCCCGACGGCCAAAACAGCTACGTGCGCGTCCGGTCGATGGTCGGGCTCATCCCGTTGCTCGCCGTAGAGACGATGGACGCCGAGTTGCTCGAGCGGCTTCCCGGCTTTCGCTCGCGCTTCGAGTGGTTCCTGCGCTATCGCGCCGAGATGGTGGGGGACGCGGCGTCGGTGACGCGCGCCGGCGAATTGGATCGCCGCCTGTTCGCCGTGGTGAGCGAGAGCCG
>Ga0134126_10007176_pt1 | contig 13982 bp, 14 predicted proteins | sample KB31752_FD_96881 | JGI IMG/M metagenome (GOLD analysis project Ga0134126, IMG submission 96881) | Terrestrial soil microbial communities with excess Nitrogen fertilizer from Kellogg Biological Station, Michigan, USA - KB3-175-2 | ecosystem: Environmental > Terrestrial > Soil > Unclassified ... | reverse complement strand
CTGGGATGGTAATCGCATCCAATAACAATCATCGAAGGCTCCTTCCTACCGAGTGCTTCGGTCCTCCAACCCAAAGCATACTCGGCTACCGAACGGAGCCTTCGTTCTTATCCAATCAACTCTTGGCCCGGCTGGCCATTCGCACCAGCGATGATACGGTGCTGCGGCGTGTGAAGGCTCCGGCGTCGCCAGATCCGAGTGCCCCCGACGGAGGTTCTCGGTGTGGATGACTGGGCCTGGCGCAAAGGGCAGTCCTACGGAACGATTCTGGTCGATTTGGAGCAGCGCTCCGTGCGGGACCTTCTGGCGGACCGCTCGGCGGAGAGCTTCCGGGCATGGCTGCAACAGCAGCCGCGTATTCGTGTGATTAGTCGGGACCGCGGTGGCATTTACGCGGAGGGCGCGCAATGGGGTGCTCCTGCTGCCCGGCAAGTCGCCGACCGCTTTCATCTGTTCTTGGGAAATTCTGGATGCGCCTTGAACTAGCCCTTTGGTGGCTGGTGCTGCTGACCGGCCCGAGAAGCTATCCTTTATTGGTACACTTCATAAAAAAAACGTCAGCAGTTGCGCGCCCGCGACATCGAGATCCGATAGGCGATCACAGCAAGCAACGCCAAGGTCTTGCGGCTGCCTCTCCGAGCCAACTCGCCGACTTCGTCGCGCTATCAGTCGGCTGAAGAGATGTGGTCAGTGGTCCCACCAAAAGGATCGTCGGCGATGCCATGCGAGGAGCAAGAGCGAGGCCTCCGAGCTCGGCGGCGCAAAAAGACTCATCAGGTAACATCGCGCGGGACACGACAAGACAAGGCGTCATTGGGTCAACGCCGCTGCGCAGCAACCTTTCCTGGAGGTGGGCGTAATCTTGCCCCGGCATGTAGATAGCGAGCGTGGCCCCAGAAGAAATGCCCGATCCAAAGTCTGGCAGCGTATCTGGACCGCAGCTATGCGCCGTAAGAAAGATTACTCTCGATGCGGCGCGCCTGTCCGTCAGGGGGACTTTTGCCGAGGCGGCCGCCGCAAACGCCGCAGTTACTCCGGGCACGACTTCGAAATCAATTCCCGCGCGTCGAAGCGCGTCCATCTCTTCTCCCGCACGGCCAAAGAGGAGCGGGTCGCCGCCCTTGAGTCGAACTACGGTCTGCCCTTTCCGAGCAGTGTCAATCATACGCATGTGAATCTCTTCTTGCGTGATGTGTTTTTGCCCGCAGCGCTTGCCCACATTTTGTTTCAGCGCTCCGGGACGAATCATTCGCAGAACATCCGCCGAAACGAGATCGTCATGCAAGACGACGTCGGCGCTCTGCAGCACGCGCAATGCCTTGCACGTCAGCAGTTCGGGATCGCCGGGTCCGGCGCCAACCAGATAGACGTTCGCGCTCATTTTTCTCCAGGCAACGGAAGTTGCCGCGCCATGCGGAGCAACATCTCGCGGCGCCGCGCCGGTGCGATCCGCAACTGGAACAACCGCTCTCGCGCTGCACCGAGTTTCCGTACGCTCTCTGCGTATTCCGGCCCGAATTCCCGCTCAAAGCGCTCACGCAATCGCTGCGCCAACGCCGGACTCTTGCCATTCGTCGAAACGGCAATCTGCAAATCGCCGCGGCGAAGCACCGCGGGATAGAAAAAATCGCAGCGCGGCGGATCGTCCACCACGTTGCAGAGGACATCGCGCGAGCGAGCTTCCTGGAAAACGAAATCGTTCACCGCCACCGAAGATGTCGCGGCAACGACCAGAAATTTGCCCTCGAGATCGGCAGGACTGAATTTTCGCGGCAGCCACGCAATTCCGCCACTCGCGGCCCACTCCTTGATCCGCGGAGTCGCGCACGGCGCAACCACCCACACGGCGGTGCCCGCTTGGACCAAGCTCTCGGTCTTGGCTTCACCAACCGCACCCGCCCCGACGACGAGGCAGGGCCGGTTTTCCAACCTGACAAAAAGTGGGAAGAGGGCCATTTGCGCTATTCCTTTGCGTGGAGACCGCATTCGGTCTTTTGGAATCCGGCCCAACGGCCAGCGCGCGGATCTTCGCCGGGCTGGACAGGTTGGGTGCAGTGCGTGCAACCGATGCTCGGATAGTTGCGGTCATGCAACGCGTTGTACGGAACGCCGTTCGCGCGGATGTAGTCCCAGATTTGCGCGGAGGTCCAGTCCGCCAGCGGATTGAGCTTTACCAACCCGAAAGCCGCATCCCAATCGAGCTTCTTGGCGCTGGCACGCGCGGGCGTCTGATCTCGCCGGATGCCCGTCACCCAGGCATCAAGTTCAGCCAGTTTGGCCTTCAATGGATTGACCTTGCGGATCTGGCAGCATAGGTTAGGCTCGCGGCTCCAGAGTGCCTGGCCGTGAAGAACCGCTTGCTCCTCCGGCGTGAGGGCGGGGCGAGTCCGTTCGACATCAATACCGTATTTGCTCTCGATTCGCGCCATCAGATCGCGCGTCTCCGCAAAAAGGAAATCGGTGTCCAGCGTGAATACGCGCAAACCGGGTTGAATTCGCGCGGCGATGTCGATGAGCACGACACCTTCAGCGCCAAAACTGGATGCAACAGCCAGGCGCGGATGGAAGCGGTCAAAAGCCCATCGGAGCAGCTTACCCACCGACCAGACCTCGGCTTCCGCTTGCTGCCCTAGCACTTCGTCTTTCATTGAGATCATCTTCGTTCCTCTCCGTTTGGCCGATGGTCTTTACCTGGCAACCCGCGGGACTAAGGATTCAGCCCACAGAGACTTTTCACAAGTTCGAGTGCCTGCTGGACCGCAATTTCGTCGTGTGAGTTTTGTCCTGCTTTGCGATCTGACCACGCCGGCCTCCCCGGCATACCAGTCGCGGAATGCGATCGTCTCCGGGAATTTATAGCTGGTATCCACGTGCAAAAGCGGGAAGGGAGGTTTCCCGGGGAAAAACGCCTTCTGCGCCAATCGCAGCATCACGGAGGAATTCTTGCCGATCGAGTACAGCATCACCGGCCTCGCGAATTCCGCCACTGCTTCGCGCAAGATGTGAATGCTCTCGGCTTCCAAAGCCCGCAAAAATGGTTCAGATGTCCGGACGAAAGGCGGGTCTCGCCTGTTCCCGTTGTACTGGGTACATCTGCGATTTGTCTCGATTCAATTTCCGATCCTTGTCCCATTTGTTTTCCTTGACCGAAAAATAAAAAACCCGCGGCGTTGATCGTCGCGGGCCATTGGAGTTTGGTTTGGGTGCTTGCCTACCCTGCCTTGCTCCTCGATGCCTGCGGCGCCTCCGTACAACAACAGCACGTGCTACAACAGGCGCGGCACATACCGATACGAGCGCCCATCGATATCCGTGGCTGGCGCTTCGAGCGCGTTGTCATTTGCCTTCCGGCAATGCAGATGTTGCATGCCCTCACGTCGTTCACCCTTGCACTTCGTGAGGCGCATGCCCGGGAGCCACATTGCGGGGTACCGCCTCGACATTTATCCCGGCCAGAAAACTGCGCAGCTCCTGGTCGGTGTAACGCGTAAAGAATTGCTGAAGGTTTTCTTCGTTGCGCCGCCGTTCCAGATAAGAGCGCAATAGCCGTTCGATCGCCGCCGGAACCTCCGTCGCCGCGCAGCGATACCCGACGGGGCGCGCGATGGAAGCGAGCTGGCCCACCGCGCCGCCCACGCAGAAATAATAGGCATCCACCATTTCTCCGTTCACCCGGAGCTTTTTGCCTTCGATGCCAATGTCCGCAATCCAGTGCTGTCCGCAACTGTTGGGGCATCCCGTCACGTGCAGCTTCAGGTGTTGATCGAAGCCGGGAAAGCGTTCTTCGAGATCCTCCACAAGCCAGAGCGAAAACGCTTTCGTTTCCGTAATGGCGAGCTTGCAAAGTTCCGTTCCAGTGCACGCGATCACTCCGCGGCGGAAGGGTGACGCGTCGACGCGCAGTCCGGCGGCGGCCAGTTCATCCGCCACAAAGGCCGTATATTTCTTCGGCACGCCCACGAGCAGCAAGTTTTGCATGATCGTCGCTCGCAGTTCTCCGGAGGCAAACTGCTCCGCCAGGTCCGCGGCGCGCCGCATCTGCCCGGGCAGGATCCTCCCGCGGAGCACGTTCGCGCCGACGTAAAACAAGTCTGGCTGTTTCTGTGCGTGGATGCCGATATGGTCGCGGTAAATGCTCGTGGGCGCTTCCTCCGGCTCGGCCGGATCGAGGCGGAAGCCAAGACGCCGCTCCAACTCTTCCTGAAATTGCTCCGCCGTCCAACCGTGATGCAGGAACAGGAATTTCAGCCGGGCGCGCTCCCGGCTTTCGCGCAGAACATCCGCGCCGCGAAATACCTCTGCGACACCTTGAACCACGGGGAGAACCTGATCCTGGCGGATAAATGCATTCAGCCGTACCGCCAGGTGTGGTTTGGAGGATAGCCCGCCGCCGATTCGAAGGGAAAAACCGGTCTCTGCTCCGCCGTGGCGTTTGCGCGTCACCGCCGTCAGTCCAATGTCGTTGATCTCGGGGTATGTGCACCAGTCGCGGCAGCCGGTGATCGAGATTTTGAACTTGCGCGGCAAATTATAAAATTCCGAATTCCCGGCCAGCAGGCGGCTGGCCTGTTCGACAAGCGGGGAAGCATCGCAGATTTCTTGCGCGTCCACTCCGGCCAGCGGGCAGCCGGTGATGTTGCGGACCACGTCGCCGCAGGCGCCCAGGGAAGAAAGGCCGCAGCGCGCGAGACTGTCCAGCACTTCGGGAAGCACCTCAATCGTGATCCAATGCAGTTGGATGTTTTGCCTAACGGTGATGTCCGCGAAGCCCAGGCCAAATTGGTCGATCAGGTCCGCAATCGTGCGTAGTTGCCGCGAGGAAAGAAATCCATTGGGGATGCGGATACGCATCATGAAGAAGCGCACGGCCCGGCCTTCGCCGCCGCTGCCCCCCACCGCTCCCATGCCGTCGCCCTGTGTATAAATGCCCCACCAGCGAAAATACGTGCCCAGCCATTCCGCCGGAATCGATTCATATCCCTCGCGCGCGAAGCAGCGGATTTCCGCGAGGCCCTCCCAGGGATTCAGTGATTTCTTCAACCGCTCGGCTTTCTGCGCTTTGGTCTCTCTTGCTTCCATGATCGCTCCAAAAACAAAAAACCCACCTGCCAGCTTCTCGTCTGGCGGTGGGCTCGAACTCAGCTTTTCAGCTTGGATTCTGTTCTAGCTTGCCTCCGGCCCAGACCACGGACGCGCACAACAACAAATACAACACGCCATGCACATGGTCACCTGGCCGAGATTCATCATCACGCCGTCAGATTGCAGAAGCGGGGCCTTGAAGTCAACACTTTTCATTGAACGGCGCAATTTCGAGGCTGAATGGTTTGAAAAAAGGCCGCGTTGCGCTTTCCACGCCGCTTGTTCTGGCCTTCAAGTCTTGCGCTTTTCCATGCGCCAACTGCTCGATCCATTGGTATTGGAAATGCCTGTTACTGGCGAGACGATTATCTGTCCGCTCACAAATGGGCAACAGAGTGTTTGGCGTGGCTTGGATCACGCGGGACAATGTAGCCGTTTTCGGCAAGCAACTCGGCGTTCAAGATGGCGGCACCGGCGGCCCCGCGACCGAGGTTGTGTGAGAGCAGCACCAGGCGAATATCCAGTACGTGGCACGCACGAATGCGTCCGACGACTACCGCCATGCCCTCGCCCGCGTCGCGGTCGAATCGCGTCTGCGGACGGTCAGGTTCTTCGCGGACTTCGATGGGACGCGCGGGCGCCGAAGGCAATCCCATTCGTTGCGGCTCGCCCCGGAATTCGCTCAGTGCTGCCGCTACATCCGCGAGAGAAGCTTTCCGTCGGAGCTTGAGCGAGACTGCTTCCATGTGCCCATCAATCACCGGTACGCGATGACACTGCGCGCTGATACGGATGTCCGCAAGCTCAATGGCACCGTTGAGCAGCCTGCCCAGTATCTTCCGCGGCTCGGATTCCATTTTTTCTTCTTCTCCGGAGATAAACGGAATCACGTTATCCATCGCATCGAGCGATGGGACCCCCGGAAAGCCAGCGCCGGAAAGCGCCTGCATCGTGACGACGGATAACGCTTCAAGTCCGAAGGCGTCATCAATCGGCTTTAGCGCCAGCACCAGTCCGGCTGCCGAGCAATTGGGATTTGTGGCAATAAAACCCGAAGTATATCCGCGCTGCCGACGTTGCACGGCAACGAGCGCACAATGCTCCGGATTCACCTCGGGAACTAGGAGCGGCACATTGGCTTCCATGCGGTGATTGCGGCTGTTGCTGATCACCGGATAGCCCGCGCGCGCAAAGTCGAGTTCGGCCGGCCCCGCCACGGAAGAATCGAGCGCCGAAAGGCAGAAGTCGCAATCCAAATTTGCCTCGAGCGGTTGCACCGTCAGCCCAGCAACTTCGAGGGGCAACTGCTCGCCAATTCGCCAGCGCGCCACATCGGCGTAGTTTTTTCCGGCGGAACGTTCGGAAGCAGCAAGCGCCGTCACGCGAAACCAAGGATGCCGTCGCAGGCGATGGATGATTTGCTGTCCCACCATGCCGGTTGCTCCGAGCACGCCTACACGATACTGTTTCATCGATGTGCGACCTACCTTGTTTCTTAGGGGATCGAGTGCGCTTCCAGCACTCTTCGCAAACCGCTCTGCGTTGGTTCGGCCTGCTCTCGCCAGCCAGACGCGTTGCCCTGCGACCGACGTTTCAGGATATAGTCGGTGTCTTTCAACTGGTTGCCGGTGAGGATGGCGACCACTTCCGCTCCTTTCTCGATTTGCCCCGCTCGGCAAAGCTTTCGCAAACCCGCTGCGGTTGCCGCCGACGCCGGCTCGCAGCCTACCCCGTCCGCCGCAAGGACAGCCTTGGCCTCCGAGATTTCCTCGTCCGTCACGGATTCACACAGGCCGTTTGTCCACTGCAGCACCTGGCGAGCTTTCCTCCAGTTAGCTGGATTGCCAATACGGATCGCGGTGGCATCGGTGCGCGGATCCGCCACGGGAACCAGTTCCGTTGAGCCCGAGGCCAGCATTTTGTACAACGGATTCGCTCCGGCGGCCTGCACCACCACTACGCGCGGCACTTTCTCGATCAGGCTCAGGAATCTCAACTCACGAAGACCCTTGCCAATCGCCGCTGTGTTGCCCAGGTTGCCACCGGGGACCACGATGTATTCTGGAGGACGCCAGCCGCGCTGTTCCAACAACTCCGCAACGATCGTTTTCTGGCCCTCGATACGAAACGGGTTGATCGAGTTAACCAGGTAGAGGCCCATTTCTGGCGCGATCGCGTTAAGCAACTGAAACGCTTTATCGAATGTCTCGCCCACCTCCACAACGCACGCGCCAAAGTCCATCGCCTGCGCCAGTTTGGCGGAGGAGATTCCACCCACGGGGACAACGAGCATTGCTTTCATACCCGCGCGGGCTGCGTAGGCGGCCATTGAAGACGATGTGTTGCCGGTCGACGCGCAAGCCACCACACGGACCTTCTGCGAGGCCACCTGCGTGATGCACGCAGTCATACCCAGGTCCTTGAACGATCCAGTGGGGTTGTTCCCCTGGTGCTTGATCGTCAGTCCCACGCCGCCAGCCCATTCCCCCGCGCGCAGCGCTTCAACCAACGGAGTCGAACCCTCGCCGAGTGAAATGATGGCTAGGCCGGGATCGAGAAATGGGAGCAGCTCGCGGAAACGCCAGACGCCGCTGCGGTCCGCAGGCTCATTGCTTAGCTTGCGCTGCGCCCACTTGCGGTAAAGTAGTTCCGGTTCGACGCGATCGAAATCATAGGTCACATCCAGAAGTCCGCCACAAGCGTCGCAATGGTGTCCGCTGCGACTGGACTCCTGCCGGTTCCGGCACGACTCGTCCGCGCATTGGAGAAAGAATCGAGACATGTGTCTGAGTACTTACAGTTGAAACTCGCCGTGAATCGTCCGGACGGCCTCGGCCACTTCTCCCGACTGCACCGCCAGAGAAACGCTCAGTTCAGAGGAGCCTTGCGCGATGGCGATAACGTTGATGCCACGGCGTCCCAGGGCGCCGAACATGCGCCCCGCGATGCCCGGCGTTCCCTTCATTTTTTCTCCCACGGCTACCACGATCCCCACCTTCGGCATTATGTCGATGGCTGCCACATAGTCATGACGCATCTCCAGGGTAAACGCCTTTTCCAATCGGGCACGCACGCGCGGTTCCTCCGCGGCATGAATGGCAAAACATAGCACATTTTCAGCGGACGACTGGGTGGCCATCAATGTGGGAATTTCCTCGGGCGCAAGCGCGCCGAAGATCTTGGCCGCCAAGTGGCCGAAGCTCAGCGAATCGTTGCCAACCACGGAGAACAGGCTCGCGTTCGACACTGCGGTAATCGCTCGGACTCCCGGCTGGCCGACCGCATTGGGACCGATGCGCGTCCCCAGGCACGATGGGCTAAAGGTGTTGCGGATGAGCACCGTGATTCCCTTCTTCATTGCGGGTTGTACGGCTTTGGCATGGAGCACTTTGGCGCCGAAGAATGAAAGTTCGATTGTCTCGCGGTAGGAAATCTCCGGGATGATGCGCGCCCCCGGGACCAGGCGGGGATCAGCGGTCATCACACCGTCCACGTCGGTCCAAATCCAGACTTCGTCTGCGTCAAGCGCGCTGCCGACGATTGTTGCCGTATAGTCGGAAGCCCCCCGGCCTAGCGTCGTGCAGGCGCCTCCGCGGGTGGCCCCGCGGAATCCAGGCACCACCGGGATGCTTCCGCTTTGCAGAAGAGGCTTCAAGCGTCGGCACAATCGGGCATTCGTTTCGTCAAACAACGGAGAGGCATTACCGAAATTGTCGTCCGTCACGATCAATTCCATGGCGTCGATCGCTTCCGCTCGATGGCCTTTGGACCGCAGAACTGCCGCCAGCAGATTCGCCGACATCATTTCTCCGAGACTGGAAACGGTATCGAGCGCGCGCGGCGTCACCTCACCGACCAGAGAAAATCCTGAACAGAGGTTTTCGAAGATCTGGACTTGCTCCGCCAGCAAAGGCCACACGCCGGTCAGTTCGCTTCCAGACAGCAGCTGGTTGGCTACTTCCTGATGCCCGCGCGTCAGGCCGCGCGCGATGTTCTTCCATTGCTCCCGATCGCCGTTGCCGGCAGCGTGGGCGCCGCGGATCAGACTCTCCGTCACCCCGGCCATCGCGGAGACGACCACGGTCATATTGGCTTCACGGGCATGCTCGCTTATGCGTTGCGCCACGCGGGAAATACATTCCGCGTCGCCCACCGACGTTCCGCCAAACTTCATCACCAGAAGTTGGTGTTCTCCTGTTGCTCGGATCATGCTTTCCACACTCCCTCGCGGGCCAGTTCCCGAACTCCACGATTTTCGGCCTGTAGAAAAAGTGCTTGGGTGGACAACCCGTGGCGCTGGAATCCCTGTGCAAGACGCTCAGCCACTTCCGCCTCCGCTCTTTCGTTTCGTACCAGGGCTAGAACGGAAGAGCCCGCGCCGCTCAAGAAAACTCCCAACAGCGCCGGATGGCGCACTTCCAGACAGACCTCCAAACCTGGGATCAGCCGGCTCCGATACGGTTGATGCAGCCGATCACGGAATAGCTCGGGTTGAAATGCGAAGCTCCCTGAAAAACACGCGGCGGCCAGCAAGACGGCGCGCTGCAGGTTGTGAACAACGTCCTCGCGACTGTAAGAAGGAGGCAACACCGCACGGGCAGACTTCGTCGGCAGCGGAATATCCGGCACGATGGCGATCAATCGCAGATCGGAAGGCATCAGAGCCTTGGCAAAGAGCACGCGGCTGGATTGTTTTTCCAAGAGAGCAATTGTGAAGCCGCCATGGTATGCCGCTGTGACGTTGTCGGGGTGACCTTCCATTCTGGCCGCCAGGGAAAGAATTTCGTCGTCTTCATGTTTCGCGCCCAGAAGCTGCGCACCCAGCACTAGCCCGGCCACAATCGACGCGGCACTGGAACCAAGACCAGCTCCCACGGGAATCTCGCTTTCGACTTGCACATGAAGCCCCGGAAGCTCCTCTCCCCGTGACGCCGCGATCTCCTGAATCGCCTGAATCAGCAGATTGGATTTGTCCGGCGGAATGCGCTCGGCATTCACTCCTTCATAGGAAAGGGTAACGCCCGGTTCGCGGCGCTGGCGGGCACGAGCGCGGAGGTAACGGTTGACGGCTACCGCGCCACAGTCCAAGGCGCATCCGAGGTTGGCCGATGTGGCCGGGACGCACACTTCCGCCTCTCTGGCTGCGGGCTTCCCCCCGGCAATCGAAGGCACCAGCAGCACGTCGTCACCGTCTCGGAACTGATAAGCGGCGGCGCCGAGAAGGCGGATGTCCTCGTCATTCACATAGATATTCAGAAAATGTCGCAACGCGCCATGCTTATCGCGCAGGTGCGGCGCGATTCCCGGGAAACGCGCCGCCAGTTGGTCAAGCAGACTCGGCAGCGGTGCCGCCAGCTCAACGGATTGCTCTCCACCGGTAAACTTTTGCAGCGCTGTGGGAATATGCACAGTGACCGGCATCGGTCAGCTCCCCGCCACGGCGGGCAGGCCCGCCGTGGCGGCAGCGAACGCGCTCGCCATCGCGCGCTCGAAATCAGCAAGACGCGGAGGAATCGGCTCGCCTAGCTCGAATCGTCCCGCCAGCGATTCGGTCGTTTTCAAGCCGTTCCCCGTGTTGCAGATGATTGTCGTTCCCCCTGGGGCGATGCGGCCTTGCGCGAGCAGTTTCTGGGTGACGCCCAGCGTGACACCGCCCGCCGTCTCGCCGAAGATGCCTTCGGTTTCCGCGAGCAGCCCGATGGCCGAGACGATTTCTGGATCGCTCACGTCTTCCGCCCATCCGCCCGAAGCGCGGATAGCTGCGCTCGCGTAGTTTCCGTCCGCTGGATTTCCGATCGCCAGCGACCGCGCGATCGTGTTCGGCTTTTGGGGGTCGAATTGTTCTTTGCTGTTTTTCACGGCGTCTGAAATTGGCGAGCACCCCGTCGCCTGGGCGCCAAAAAACTTCACAGGCTTTGCGTCAACCAATCCCAGATCCGTCAGTTCGCGAAATGCTTTTGCGATTTTCCCGATCAGTGCCCCGCCCGCCATCGGTACGACGACGTTGTCCGGCAATCGCCAGCCAAGCTGCTCCGCAATCTCGAAGCCAACCGTCTTCGAACCTTCCGCGTAGTAGGGCCGCAGGTTGACGTTAACGAAACCCCACCGATAGGCGTCCGCAATCTGCGAACAGAGACGGTTCACCTGATCGTAGTTTCCGGCAATGCGAATCAGCCGCGCGCCATAGACTTGCGTATTCAGGATTTTTGCGGCTTCCAGATCCGCGGGGACAAAGATGCACGCCTGTAAGCCTTCGCGCGCGGCCTGCGCGGCCACCGCGTTCGCAAGATTGCCCGTGGAGGAGCAACTCACGACCTGGAACCCAAACCGCTTGGCAGCGGTCAGCGCTATGGCAACGACGCGGTCTTTAAACGAAAGCGACGGAAAGCAAACCGCGTCGTTCTTAACATAGAGACTGTCCACTCCCAGCCGCGCACCCAGCCGATGAGCGCGCACCAATGGCGTGAAGCCAGTGGCCAACTCCGACTGAAACCCTTCCGGTAGCGGCAGCAGTTCGGCGTAGCGCCACAGATTCGAGGGCCGCGCAACGATGCCGTCCCGAGTCACCCGGTCGCGCAGCGCTGCATAGTCATAAGTGATTTCCAGCGGAGAAAAACATTCTTCGCAGTACGAGCGCGGCGCGTTGCCCCACAAGCGTCCGCATTCCCGGCACCGCAACTGGTAAAGCTCGGCCATGGCCATCCTCGCACGACACCGAGTCCGTGAATTGCGGGCGGCGTGGAGGACGGACTTACACAGCGGACCGCCGGTGCGGCAGATGCACCAGCGCGCTGTTCGTCCTTCAAACTTGGGATGAGAATATTTAGGAGTGAAACGCCTAAATTCCCATGTCCCCCCGCGACTCGGGGCGGGAATTGGCACCGGAATGAAGAGCTTTGCGCTCCACCGGTTGCCGTGGCGTCCTAGGGCCCGTTCCCTCGGCCACTCTGCATGAAAACTCAGGCCTTGCAGCTTGAGTTTTACGCGGCGAAAGTACCAAAAGTTCACTCGTGTGTCAAGCAAGTGCAGCGTGCAGGAGCTTTCGGCAGGCGGCAGCGCGCGCGACGAGAGCATCTGCGAGGCGCGCGACGATGGGATGGGCAATCCCCTCTTCTGCCATGCGGCGCCTGATTTCGGAAACATGGTCGGACAGTCGCACTGCGAAACTGTCCACGCGGGCCGTCATTGCGTCAGGATCAACGTGCAGCTCGGCTGCCAGCTTGCGCCAATGGTGAAGCGTGATATTGCGCAGGCGGTATTCGCCGCCGAGTTTCATCGAAAGTTTGACCTTCTCGATGTCGATGTCCGGATAGGGGAGAACGCTCGCCACGTCGTAAAGAGGCGCAAGACGGATGCGGCCTTCGGCGCCGATGAGGAGAGCGTAATTCTTGGCATGGGCGTCCGTTCCGACGATCAGCCAGTTATATGCAACCGAGTCCAGAAAAGTGGCGACATCTTCCGCGTGGCTGGTTGAATTTGCCGTCAGCAACTCGACGATGTCGCGAATGCCCGGCCCTCCTTCGCTCTGATATTTGCGAGTGGGAGGGATGGCAAATGCCTGGCACATAGGTAAATGACAATTTTCCCGTCTTGTCGCGCGCAACGCGGCCCATTTCCCGGCCTTCAATAATCGCGATGAGTTCTGTGGTCATTTTCTTTTTCCGCGGGCGGTTGCAATGATGGAATCGATATCGACAGGAGGAGTCCTACCGGTATTTTTCGTATTGGCCGGAGATTCCTTGTCCGTGGACAACCGGATTCCCAGGACCCCGATCGTGCGCAGCAAAAGGCCGATCTCGGCTCAAAAAGAACGCATGACGACAAATCACGCGAGTGCGGAATAGTGCTACAATAGTTACAGGAGTTACAAAGGAGGACTTGTGCGAAAAACTCGTTCGATGGTCGTCAGTATGCGTCTGCCGACAGAGAGCGGAAATCGCCTCAAGCGTCTGGCCAGCCGGCACGGATGGACACCCAGCGATGCGAGCGCGCGTCTGGTTGAAGAGGGCCTGAGGCGGTCGGAATTCGCCTTCATCGACTTTCGTGATTCCGCCTCCGGCCGGCAAGCCTATGTCCAAGGGAGCAGCCTCGCAGTTTGGGAGGTAATGCTCTTGGTTCAAAGCTACAAGGCGAACGTGGAGGCGGTGGCTAAACACCTCAAATGGCCGGAGACGAAGGTTCAAGCTGCCGTCAATTACGCAAAGGCCTTTCCGGAAGAGATCGAAAGCGCTCTTTCAGAGAACGCTGCTACTGACTTCGAGGCGCTAAAGCGAATGTTGCCTCAAGCGGCCAAATTTGGTCTCGTATCTGTTACAAAGAGTTGAAATGCTCAGGCTCCTTTTGGATGAGCACATCTCCCCAGTTGTGGCAGGCGGTCTTCGCCGTAGGCATCGAGCACTCTCGGTGGTCTGCATGGTTGAATGGGAAGATGGAGAATTTCTAGGGCAACCAGATTCGGCATGCCTGCGACAGGCCGCGGCGCAAGGCCTTTCGCTTGTTACCTATGATCGAAGAACGATACCTTCGTTGCTCAAGGTTTGGGCGGAAGAAGGTAGAATGCACGGCGGGTTAATCTTCGTAGACGAAAAGACAATCCCACCATCGGATGTAGGAACCCTCGTGCGAGCCCTAAGCGCCCTCTGGCTCAAAACTGTGAAGTGGGACTGGAGTGACCGAATCTGTTTTTTGCAAAGCTGAAAGAGTTCTGGCACACAACGACGCTCTCAGTCAGCAGAATCAGCAATTGGATTTGGTCGGCGGTTGCAACGCCATCAGTCCACAGGACTTTAGAGTTTTGGGGTCGTGTTCGATCCCCACCGCCCCTACCATCTTATCGCTGTGAAAATAAATCAATTCCGGCGCTCGCTTTCTCTGCGTGTGTTATACGTGTGGTTCGTCTG
>Ga0134126_10007175_pt1 | contig 13984 bp, 13 predicted proteins | sample KB31752_FD_96881 | JGI IMG/M metagenome (GOLD analysis project Ga0134126, IMG submission 96881) | Terrestrial soil microbial communities with excess Nitrogen fertilizer from Kellogg Biological Station, Michigan, USA - KB3-175-2 | ecosystem: Environmental > Terrestrial > Soil > Unclassified ... | reverse complement strand
GGCGCGGCGGCAGGCGTCGGCGAAGATGGCAGTCTCCTCGCCGGGCACCGTCGAGGCGGTGTCATACATCTCCTTGGAGTCGTACATGATGCCGTGGGTGGAATATTCGGGAAAGATCACCAGATCCATTCCCGGTAAGCCAAGTTTCATGCCTTGCACCATCTCGGCGATGTTGCGGGCATTATCCAACACCTGGGCCTTAGTGTGCAGGCGCGGCATCTTGTAGTTGACCACGGCGACCCCGACCGTGTCCTTGCTGCTCGATATGTCTCCGTGCAACATTTGTTTCTGCTCCGTTTCAAGTGATCGTTGTAGTCTCGCTAAACAGCCATGTGCTTCTGGACGAGTTCATCCGTGAGCTCCGCGATCGGGCCCTTGGCAACGACCCGTCCTTTCTCGAGCAAGGCAAATCGATGAGAGGCGCGCCGCGCGAAGGCGACGTTCTGCTCAACCAGAATCACGGTGATGCCGCGATCGCGGTTAAGCTGGGTGATCACCTCCTCGATCTGCTCCACGATGTTGGGTTGAATGCCTTCGGTGGGCTCATCGAGCAGCATGACCTTCGGCTGCATCAGCAATGCCCGCGCGATGGCAAGTTGTTGCTGCTGGCCGCCGGAAAGGTTTCCGCCATGCCGATTGAAAAACTCCTTCAGCATGGGGAAGAGCTCGATCACCCACTCCTCGATGCCATGCGGCTCCCTGGCGGCGAAGGTGCCGAGCGTCAGATTTTCGCGAACCGTGAAGCGTGGCAGTATGCCCCGGCCCTGCGGAACGTAGGCAATTCCTGCCTTGGCCCGCTGATGGGTGCGCAGCAAGGAAATGTCGCGACCGTCAAGCTCGACGCGCCCGGTCACCCGATCCATCAGCCCGAGGATGCTGCGCATCAACGTGGTCTTTCCGACCCCGTTGCGGCCCAGCACCGAGAGGAATTCCCCGGCGCCGATATTGAGATTGATGCTCTGGAGCGCGCGGCTGTTGCCATAGAATGCGTCGAGGTCGGTCAGCTCAAGCATTGGTGATGCCTCCCGATCCGAGATAGGCGCGGCGTACTTCCGGATGCTCCTCCACTTCGGCGGCGGTGCCTTCCGCCAGCAACTGGCCAAGGTGCATCACCGAGATGACGTCACCGATCGCCCTGACGAAGCCCATGTCGTGCTCGACGACCAGCAGCGTGTGTTTCCCTTTCAGTCGTGCGAATAGTTCGGCGGTCTTGCGAGTCTCCTGCGCGGTCATGCCGGCAGTCGGCTCGTCCATGAGGATCAACTCGGCGTCCTGCGCAACCAGCATGCCGATTTCGAGCCATTGGGTCTGTCCGTGCGAAAGATAGGCAGCCGGGCGATCCAGATGCTCCGTGAGGCTGATCAGTTGAGCGAGGCGCTCGATGTCCTTGCGGCCACTGCGCCGGGCGTCCCAGCGAAGATTGGCCCACACGCCGGGACGGTGCGCCCGCGCCACCTCGAGATTTTCCGCCACCGTGAGATCGCGGAATACGCTGGGCACCTGAAACTTGCGTCCCACGCCGGCGCGGGCAATCCTGTGCTCTTCCAGACCCTCGAGCGCCGTGCCGTCAAAGACCACCGACCCGGCGCTCGGCTTCACCTTGCCGCAGATGATATCAAGGGCCGTGGTCTTGCCGGCGCCGTTGGGACCAATCAGACAGCGCAGCTCGCCCTTGCTCACGCTCATATTGAACTCATTTAGCGCCTTGAAGCCGTTGAAGGAGACGGACACGTTGCGCAGCTCGAGATACGGTGTCATGTGCTTCCCTCACGCGTCTGGCCGACCCCCAGTGCCGTGTCCTGCACAGCGTGTGGACGCTGCGCGATCCAGAGCCAGATGTCGTGCGCGAGGCCCGCGAGTCCTTTAGGCAGAAACAGCACCACCAGGACGAACAGCGCGCCCATGATCAGGGTCCAGGTTTCGAGGAATGCAGCGGATTCCGACAGTGCACCCTGCATGCCTGCTACCAGCACCGCGCCGAGGAACGCGCCGACGAGGCTTTGCCGCCCGCCCACCGCGCACCACACCACCACCGACAAGGAGAGCTGCACGCCGAGGAAAGTCGGCGATGCGAATTCCATGACGATCGTGTAGAGCATGCCCGCAAGCCCTGCGATCGCGGCCGACAGCGCGAACACGAAGATCTGGTAGGCTGCGACATCGTACCCGAAGTAGCGTACACGGCTCTCATGGTCGCGAATTGCCTGCACCACGAGCCCGGCCTTGGTGCGGGTAAAGGCGAAGGCGACAAGCAGGCTCAGCGTGACGCAGCTCGCCACAAGATAGAAGGTAGCGCGGCTATAGGTGTCGAAGACGATACCGAACACCTCGAGTTGCGCGAGGTCGGTGATGCCGTTGAAGCCGCCGGTGTAGCTTTGCTGGTCGATGATCACGAGATTCAGCACGACCATGGTGGCAAGTGTCATGATCGAGACGTAGACACCGGTGACACGGCTGCGAAAGATGAACCAGCCGAGCGCCGCCGCCACCAGCGCAGGCAGAATGATGCCCGCTACAAGCGCAAAGCCGAGCGACTTGAACGGCTCCCAGAACCATGGCAGCCGCGCCACGTTGTTCCACACCATGAAGTCCGGCAGTCCGCCCGGGCCGGTGTGAACAGGGACCGTCTTCAGCTTCAACGCCATCGCCATGGCGTAGGAGCCGATACCGAAGCTCATCGCCTGGCCGAGGTTGAGGATGCCGCCAAAGCCCCACGACAGCGCAAGCGAGACCGTCAGAATGCCGAGCACCAGATAGCGCGCGACCTTGTTGAGCAGGAAGTCGTTATTGAGGACCAGCGGCAGCGCGAACACGATTGCACAGACAATGAGGATCGGCGCGAGCTGCGCTCCGAGCCGCGACAATCCAGTTTGGGACGACATCTTCGATGGCATAGACCTGCAATCTGGTTTCAGGCGCGCACGCGCGTTGTGAATAGCCCCTCGGGCCGAAAGCGAATGAGTACGACAATGGCGAGCAGCACCAGGGCCTTGGCCACCGTGTCGTTCTGCAGGAAAGCGATGGCACCGGAGAGCTCTCCGAGGATGAAGGCGCTGGCAACAGTACCGGCAAGACTTTGCACGCCGCCCAGCACCACCACCATGAAGGCATCGATCACGTAGCCGGTGCCCATATCTGGCGACACGCTCTTGAGCGGAGACACCAGCGCTCCCGCTAATCCCGCAAGCCCAGCGCCGTAGGCAAAGGTTAGACCGTACACGCGCTTGGCATTGATCCCGAAGGATGCTGCAACCGAGCGGTCCTGCATGATGGCGCGCAGCTTCATGCCGACCGTGGTGTGGTTCATCAGAATCCAGGTTACCGCGAACAGGGCGATCGTCACCGTGAAAAGGAACACGCGATAGGACGACACCGAGAGTCCGAAGACATCCATGCTGTCGGACAATGACTGGGGCAACTGCACGTAGCGCAGTTCGCTGCCGACCATCAATCGGACGCCCTGCTGGAGCATGATGCCCACGCCCCAGGTCGCAAGAATGGTGTCGAGCGGACGATTGTTGAGCAAGCTCAACACAAATCGCTCGATGATCCAGCCGATCGCCGCCACAACAATGAAAATGGGAACAAGACTCGCGAGCAACCCGAGACCGAAATGGCTCTGGAACAGCCACGCGGTATAGGCGCCGAGCATGACGAACTCGCCATGCGCGAGATTGATGATGCCCATCGAGCCGTAGATGATCGACAATCCCATCGCCACAAGCAACAGGATCGATCCGATGCTGAGGCCCGTGACAATCTGTTCGATGAATTGGTCCACGCACGATTCTCCGTGAGGCGCCGCCGACAACTCTCAGCCGACGGAAATCATTGGTCCTCGACGTCAGCTCTTCTCGATCAGGCCCTTGTCGGTGCAAACTTGACCCGGATAGGCGGCGTAAGGCAGCGGCTTCAGCCACTGCTTGGCCTCGACCAGGATTTCGAACTGGCCATCGGACTTCGCTTGGGCGATCTTCGGCCACAGCCAGGTGTGCAGATTCTCGGGCTCAATACGCACCCTGCCCTGCGGCGCGATGGTCTCCTCGCCTTTCACGGCGTCGCGGATGTTAGGCGGAGTGATGTCGCTGGTGGCGAGCTTCTCGACCGCTTGCTTGAACAGGTAGGTCTGGAAATAGCAGGCCTCCGAGATGAAGTGCGTGACCTTGTCGGCGCCCCAACGCTTGCGGTAGGCGGCGACGAACCTCTCGTTTTCGGGCGACTTGTGTACCTGGAAGTACGGCGCAGACGTGAAGTGACCTGCCGCGGCGTCGCCGCCCATCGCCGCCACCTCGTTTTCCGAGGTCGTGAGACTCGCCATCGGCATCTTCTCGGGGTCAAGGCCGGCGGCGCGATATTGCCGATGCAGCGCGACCACGGAATCGCCGACCACCGTGGAAAAGATCACGTTCGGCTGGGTCGAGCGAATCTTGTTGATGACCGATGAGAACTCGGAATGGCCGAGCGGGACGTACTCCTCCGCGACGACCTCACCACCATATTTCTGCAAGAGCTTCTTGCAGTAATTGTTCTCCTCCTTCGGATAGATGTAGTTCGAGCCGATCAAGTAGAACTTCTTGCCGAACTTCTTGATTAGCCACGGCACGAACTCGTCCTGCTGTTGATTAGGGACGGCGCCGGTGTAGATCACGTTCTTCGAGCACTCGCGGCCCTCGTACAGCGTCGGGTACCAGTAGAGATTGTTCTGGTGCTCGAAAACGGGCAGCACCGCCTTGCGGCTCGCCGACGTATAGGAGCCGAAGACGCTAACACACTTGTCGCCGATCACGAGCTTTCGCGCCTTTTCCGCGAAGGTGGCAGGATCGGAGGCGGGGTCCTCGACAATCGGGACAATCTTGCTGCCCTTGATGCCGCCGGCCGCGTTGATCTCCTCGATCGCAAGAATGGTCGCTTTGTTGAGCGACTCCTCAATGATGGCGGTGGTGCCGGTCAGCGAAAACAGCACGCCGACCTTGATCTCGCCTCCTGCGGCGTAGGCAATATCGGTGTTCTTGATCCAGACATGCGGGAAGCCCGCGCCGGCGAACGCTCCGAGCGCTGCCGCATTTTTCATCAACGTCCGCCTCGAAATGCCCATCTCTTGCTCCTGGATGAAAAACAAAAAAGCCCTCCCGATGCGCGCTTACGCGAGCATTGGGAGGGCTTTGTTGCCGGTTGTCAGCTTGGCGGCAGTGTCGCCGCCGGGTCCCCGCTATTGGGGATCAGTGTTGAGGATCGTAACCAAGCAATTCGAAGGAGTCAACGATGGCCGCAGCAACGGCGCTTGCCGACACGCGACGGTCCATGGCCTGCCGGCGGATGAAGCTATATGCTTCCGTCTCCGGCATCTGTCGCGTTGCCATTAAAATCGCTTTCGCGCGCTCGACTGTTCGCATGGAACGAAGATTTTCGTCGAGCTTCTCGATCTTGCTGCGCAGCCGGCGTTCATATCCGAACTGACTTCGTGCCAACACCAAACTCGAAAGCACCCCATTCGGCGTGAAGGGCCGCGACAGGACGGCATTCGGTGTCGCATGGGACAACGGTTCTACCTGAATTGGTTCGGTGGCCGGAACGATCACCACGAGGGCCGATCGTGCATCCCCGGGAATCCAGGGCAAACGCCGGGCAAGATCCGGGCAATACTCACAAAACACGATGTCAGCATCGCCCGGGACGGTGGTGGGCATCGGCCACACTTGCTGGACTCGCATGCGATAGCGCTGCAGTTCTCGCAGTAGCAAAGTCGTTTGATCATCCACCGGGGCAAGAACAACAACAGTCAAATCCGCCAGTTCCTGCACCATGGACTTGCGACTGACCGTCTCCCGGCTGCTGGCGGGTCTGCGCACGGCTTCGTTCATAGGGTATTTCCTGCCTGGGCGGTCACACGACCATACCCAATCAGGAATGGATCCGCATGCACCGCTTCTCTTGATTGACTAATAATGTCGAATTGCCCTTGGTGGTTAGCGCGACCGATGCGCGTCCAGAGGTCGGCATGCCCGGTGTTGGGATTCACCGCGACGGCCCCCTGTGGGGCGTCAAAGGTCGTACCCATAACCATTGCCCTCAAGATTTCGGTATCGAGAGTGTTTGCCTGCTCCAGCGCTTTCGCAAACAGATGAAGCTGAAAATAGGAAGCTTCGACGCACATGTTGGTCGAGACATCGCCGCCGAACCGCGTCTTGAATCTATTAACGAAGGAGTCGTTTGCCTCGCCTTCAATGCCCTGGAAATACGAGGCCGCCGTGATGTGGCCTTCGCCAACATCAAAGCCCATGGCAGCGATCTCGGCCTCCGTCGTCGTGAGGCTCGCGATCGGCATCTTCCGCGGATCAAGCCCCACATTCGCGTACGCCTGGTAGAGGAAAATTGTTGCCTCCCCAACGACTGTTGAGAAGATCACGTCGGGCTTTATCCTTCGAATATCCTGCACAATCGGCAGGAAGTCCTGCCAGCGGGCATGCACGCTCACATAGCGCTCTCCAACAACCGATCCGCCATTCGCTTTCAAAACTTCTCTCATCACCCGGTTTGACTCGCGTGGATAGATGTAATCCGATCCCACGAAGTAGAAGCGGCTTCCATAGTTGTCCATTAGGTGTCGGCACAGCACGAGACTGTTCTGATTGGGCGAAGCGCCGGTGTAAATCACATTGGGCGATGCCTCGAAGCCTTCATAGAGCGTCGGATACCACAACAGGCCGTTTAGCCGCTCCACCACAGGCAAGACCGCCTTTCGGCTCGACGACGTGTAGCAGCCGAAGATAGTGCTGACCTCGTCCTCGATCATCAGACGCTTGGCATAGTGCCCATACGCCGCTGAATCGGAGCCGGGGTCATAGGAGACGGGAACTAATTCCCGACCGCAAACGCCGCCGGCAGCGTTGATCTCTTCGATGGCCAGAAATGTTCCCTGAAACTGGGTTTCCTCAATCACGGACATGAATCCGGTCCGCGAGAACAGCACTCCGATACGCCATGGAGCGGTCGTACGCTGTACTGAGCTAGACATGATTTGGCCCCCGAGATCGTGGGAAGGGCGGGAGGATGCGCTATGTCAATTTTCTGATTTCCGGCTGACAGAGGATTGCACGTCGACTCCATCTGAACAAGAACAAATCTGGGAGACACGCAGGAGAGCACCAGCCGATACGCCGCGGTTTGGTGGCCAAGCTGCGCACTCACGATTCCCTTGCACATTCGCAATTGCAGCAAATTCGATTTGGCCCTTCCGTTCGGGCTAGCCGACGATTCATGCGGGAAGATGTCGGGATGTCGGTTCTCCTTAGCTGCATTCTTGGAAGATCGCCGGACATGACGACCCATCTGTTGTGGGTCCGCGTGTTGTGGATAGGTGCTGCCCACCCTCGTTCATCGACGTCGCCGAAAGCTGCGCCGCAGCGGTAGCCACGGCCACTGTCTGTGCATTCGCGGAAGCCTCTTCCGAAGCCGTTACCACGGTTGAGCGCCGTGTCGCTTTTTCAACCCCTCCTCGCGATTTGGCCGCGTTACCCGCAGCGGTGCATGGTGTCGAATTCGTGCACCTTTTCCGGCCGCAGCTTGCGATAGACCGGCGCGACAGTTCGATCCTCATCGACCAGCGTCAGTCGATCTATCTCAATGAGATCCTCGGGCGTGAATTTGATATCGAGCGCCTTGATGTTTTGCTCGATGTGCTCCGGCTTGTCCGCGCCGGCGATAATCGTGGACATCGCCGGCCGCGACAACAACCAGGCCAGCGCCATCTGCGGCAAGGCCCAGCCGCGCTTTTCGGCGAAGGCCTGGAGGCTCTCCTGGACATCCCAGTTGCGCTTGCTGTTCCAGGCGGCATAACTCGGACTTGCCGCAGCCCTCGTGCCCGGCATGGCCACCGCTCCGCGCCTGTACATGCCGGTGAGCAGGCCGCCAGCGAGCGGGAAATAAGAGTTCATGCCGATGCCGTATTTGACGCAGAACGGCTCCATGCGCTTCTCGATGTCGCGATAGAGCAGATTGTAGTGATCCTGTGCCGAGATGAAGCGGTTCAGATTGAACCTCTCGGCGGTCCATTGCGCCTCGCAGATTTCCCATTCGAAGAAATTGGCGACGCCGAGATAGCGAACCTTGCCCGTGCGGACGAGATCGTCGAGCGCACGCAGCGTCTCCTCAATCGGGGTGAGGCGATCCGGCCAATGCACCTGATAGACGTCGATGTAGTCCGTCTTCAGTCGCTTAAGGCTCGCCTCGCAGGCCTGCACGATGTGGACGCGCGACGTTCCGATATCATTGGGGCCGACGTTCATGCGGTTGCTGAACTTGGTGGCGATGACGGCATGGTTGCGCCGCCCGACCAGCGCCGCACCGAGCTTTTCCTCGGATACGCCGAGCCCGTAACTGTCGGCCGTGTCAAAATAGTTGACCCCGAGGTCGAGCGCAGAATGCACGACCGCTTCGACGCCCTTGGCGTCGACGAACTCGCCGAACGAGAAGCAGCCGACGCCCATCTCCGAGACGGTTAGGCCGGATTTGCCGACACGGCGATATTTCATCCCGTGCGTGGTCTTCATTTGCAGTCCTATCGCAGTGACCTGCGTGGTGGGCGCGGTGTCTTCAACCATCTCGTATCCCGAACCGTTCTTGTCTTTATTTGTCCTGCCAGACGAACAGGCGCGCGCCGAGCGTGAGCAGCAGCCGGTCGACAGTGAAGCCCATGCCCGCGATCACGAGAATGCCGCACCACATCAGCGCCGGATCGAAGGAGCGTTCAGCAAACATGATGAGATAGCCGAGCCCGTCGTTAGCCGCGATCAATTCCGACGCAACGATCAGCAGGAACGCGGTTGAGGTGGCAACCCGCAAGCCCGCGAACACGAATGGAAGCGCCGCCGGAATGATGACGTGCCAGACGAGTTGGCGCTGGCTCGCGCCCTTGGTAAGTGCATTCCAGACGAAGAATTTGTCGACGTTCCTTACGCCCGTATAGGTGTTGATCACGATCGGAAAGAAGCAGCCCATGAAGATCAACGCGATCTTGGAGGCGTCGCCGATGCCGAGAAAAACCATCAGCAGCGGAAACACGGCGAGCTTGGGCATTGGAAACAATGCCGAAATCACCGGGTCGAGGAAACTCTCGAACGCCCGCACACGCCCCATCAGGATGCCAGCGCTGACGCCGACCACTGAAGCGAGCGCAAGGCCGGCACCGGCGCGCATGAAGCTCATCCGGATATGGTCCAGCAGTTCGTGCGTTACGAACACCTCATTGTAGAACGTGCGCGCAACGTTCTCGAGCGGCGGCATGAACATGGGATCGAGCACGTTGAGCCGCGACAGCGTTTCCCAGACGACAAAGATCAGGAAAACGGGATAGTAGCGCGCGATCGCGGCAAGCGTGCGCCACGAACGACGCGTGGGGCCTTTAGAGGGCAGGACCGGAGAGGCCGGCGCATGTCCCTCCTCTGCCGCACCGGTCTCCGACATCGTCACGGTGCTCATCCTATGGCCTCCATGCTTTCCTGGCGGATTGCCGACCAGATGCGATTTCGCAAGCGGCCGAACTCCGGCAGCGCGCGGGTGTTTTGCCGCGGACGTGGCAAGTCGACATCGACGATTTCCTTCACGCGACCGGGCAGCGGCGACATCACGACGATACGGTCGGACAGCAGCACGGCCTCGTCGATGCTGTGGGTGACGAACAGAACGGTTTTGCGATCGCGCTCCCAGAGCTGCAGGAGTTGATCCTGCAACACCTCGCGCGACAATGAATCAAGCGCGCCGAACGGCTCGTCCATCAGGCACAGACTTGGCCCACAGGCGAGCATCTGTGCGATGGCGATCCGCTGCTTCATACCGCCCGACAGCTCGCGCGGATAAAAACTTGCGAACTTGGCCAGGCCAACCATGTCGAGATAGTGGTCGACAAGCTTGCGCCGCTCCTGCTGCGGCATCCTGCACATCTCCGGGCCAAACGCGACGTTCTGCTCGACGGTCCGCCACGGAAAAATGCTGGAGTTCTGCAGCACGAGGCCACGATCGGGGGCGGGGCCGTCGATCGGACGGCCGTCGACAACGACCTCGCCCTCGCTTGCCTGGAGCAGTCCGGCGACGATGTAGAGCAGGGTCGACTTGCCGCAACCACTTGGGCCAACAATGCTGACAAACTCCCCGCGCTGCGCCTGCAAATCGACGCGGTCGAGCGCGAGCAGATCGGCACCGCGCCCCGAGCGGAAGCGCTGGCTAATCCGCCGCACGTCGACGTGAACCGGCGAGGTCTTCTGCACCGTATTCATTACATGCCTCCCTTGCTCTCGTCCCATTCCATCCCGAGCCGCGCGAAGGCCTTGCGCAGATAGCTCCGGTCGATCGCCTGCTCGTAGGTCGCCGCCGGCTTGCCGCGCAACTGGCCCGAACTCGAAAGCATTTCTCCGTATGTGACGAAGGTCTGCCGGGGCAGGTCGAGCGAATTGATGAAATCCTGCTCCTTGCCGGCCGAAGCCACCCGCAGCCTGTAGAAAGCCTCGTTGGTCTCGTCGTCGTATCGCAGGGTCTTTTTTGTGAGAACCTTGATGTTCGCGCCGGCATGGTGTGCGACGTCGTCCTCGATGTAGCGGCGCGTGGTCAGCATGCCCATCAGGAAGCGCACCGCGTCCTCCTCATGGTCCTTGAGCCAGTCCGCGCGCGCCGCGATCACCTGCGACATGTCGATCGAGATCTTGGTGAGCTGTTGGCTCGTCATCAGGAACTCGATCGGGATCCGCTGCGAGGCGTGGTAGGCTCCCACGATGGTGGTGATGCCGGCGTCGACCTCGTCATGGACGAGCGCGCCTTCCATTTGCGGATAGGGCATGGCGAGGAACTTTACCGACTTCGGATCGATGTTCTGCTCGCGCAGGCGGTCGCACAGAGCGAGGTACCAGTTCGACGACAGGCCGAACACCGCAACCCGCTTGCCGACCAGATCCTTCAACTCGTGGATCCCGGAGTCCTTGCGCGCAATCAGGTTGACCGCGGTCCAGTATTTCCCGCTCTTGTCAGTGAAGGAATACTCCACCGAGGAGATGATCTTCAAAGGTGCGCCGAAGGAGATGGCCTGCAGCGTCGGCGCAGGCGCGACCGCGGCCATGTCGATCTTACGGGCGACCAGGGCCTCGATCTCGGGCGCGTTGTCGTTGAAACTCGACAGTTCGAGCTTCAAGCCCTGCGCCTCGAATTTCTTCATCTCGAATCCGGCCCAGAACGTCGTGACCGGCGTCGCCGCCTGCCAACCAAAGCGCAAGGTCGTCGGGATTGCCGCCGCATCCTCACCCGCGGCGCAGATCGTGGTCGCGCCGCCAACAAGCCCGCAAGCAAACGCGAGTGCTATCCATCTCCTGTGAAACATCGATTCCTCCCTTGCCTGGTTTCGGCAGCTTGGGCTGCTTGTCGTTGTTGGCCGGTCATCTTCATGACCTGTCGTCTACCCGCAGGCGCTGATAGGCGCGCGCATATGGTCCGATTGCCGCGAAGATCAGGAAAACGATGAGCGGACCGACGATCACGGAGAACCCGGACATCGCGTATCGCAACATTGCTTCGCTGTGGAACACTTTGTCCGTGATGAGCGCGATCGCGGTAGGGCCGAAGCCACCGCCGACTACGCTGATCGAGAACAGATAAATCGCGCTGATCTGGCCGCGCATTTCGTTGGGCGTCACGATCTGGATCGCCGCATTCTGGCCGGGCGCAGTCATGCTCCAGGCGGTAAAGCCGACGAAGCCACAGGACAGCGACAGCCAAGGATTCGGCATTAACGGCATGGCGACGAGCAGCGGCGCCGACAGGCCGTAGCTCGCAAGACACGAGAGCAGCAACGCGTCTTTCGGCCGGCGCTTCGTAAGATGCTCGGCGAGCAATGTGCCGAGGAGCAGGCCAAGCGGCGTCGCGATCAGGATCGCCCCGCCGAGCAGCGGGCCGGCGCGTTCCGGACCCCAACCATAGGTTCGCTCGAAGAACGCCGGTCGCCAGGCCTGAAGGCCGTAATTCTCGATGGATGCGAGTGCGATCGAGAGAAACAGCGGTACAAAAAACGTCCAGTTCAATTTGAGAAAGCCGGCAACGTCGCGCAGTGGCACCGAGCCCTTGACCTTGCGGTCGCGCCGCACCGGCTCCCCGATCGTCAGCACCATCACGAGCGCGAGCAGGAGGCCCGGAAGGCCGGTGACCAGGAACACCATGTGCCAGTCGTGTACCGGAATTCCACCGGGCAGCGTGATCGGCGGCATGCTGGCAAAGAGCGCCAGCAGCGCGCCGCCGACGACGAGCGCGCCGGCCATCCCGCCGGTGATGCCGAGCTGGAAGATTGCGAAGGCGCGCGGCAGGCTTTCATGCGGCACGAGGTCGGAGATCATCGACATCGAGCAAGGTCCCTTGACCGACTCGGCGGCGCCGACCAGCGCACGGGCGGCGAACAACTGCCAGAGCTGCTGTGCCATCCCGCACAGCATGGTTGCGCCGCTCCATAGCGACAGCCCGGTGGTCAGGATGATTTTGCGGCTTCCGGTATCGGCAAGGCGCGACAGAGGGAAGCTGAACAGCACATAGGCGAGCGAGAACGTGCTGCCGATCAACAGGCTGATCGCGGTATCCGAAAGATGCAAATCGCGCTTGATCGGACTGACGAGCAGGTTGACGATGCCGCGATCGATGTTGGACATCATCGAGACGAGCGAAAGGATCACGACGCTGTACCAAGCGCGCGAGGCGGCAGGCAGGCTCCAGGCCCGTTCAGCCGCTGGATCCGATACGGACTCGCTCTGCAGCGCCAAGATCGTCTCCTTGCCCAATCATGTTCTTGTTTTCATCGTTCGTCCGCAGATATCGGATCGCACCGATCGCGGCGGTGGCCGCATCGCCCGCAACTGCCGCCAGAAGCTTCACCGAACCGGCGCGGACGTCGCCGGCGGCAAACACCCCGGGCCGCGACGTGCGCATCATCTGGTCAGTGATGATGTGTCCTTCCAGATCGAGGCTTACGAGATCGCGCACGATCTGGCTGCGTGGTTCCAGACCAGCATAGACAAACACGGCACGGCAGGCTTTGCGCTCGACGCGGTTGCCATGGCGGATGGTCACCGCCTCGACGTGCCTGTCGCCTTCGATCGCCGTCACCTCCGCATCCGCAATCGTTGTCACGTGGTCAAGGGCCGCAAGCCTCATGACTGCGGCGGCACGCGCGGCCGGCTCCCTTCCACGATGGATGACGGTCACCTCGGAAGCGAACGACGCGAGCGCGGCCGCTTCATCGAATGCGGAATCGCCGCCGCCGACGACGACGACCGGCTGCCCCTTGAACAAGGGACCGTCGCAGGCCGCGCAATGCGAGATGCCACGGCCTGCAAGCTCGCGTTCGCCCGGCACGTCGAGCGCCCGCAGCGAGGAGCCGGCTGCGACAATCACAGCGCGCGCGAGGATATCGTCCCCGCTACAGGCGATGCGGTACCCGACCTCCTCGACCGAAATCGCCGAAACGCCCTCCAGTTCGACGATCGCCCCGGCCCTCTCGGCCTGCTGCTGCAACAGTGGACCGAGTTCGTAACCGGCAACACTGTCGGAAAATCCCGGAACATTGCCGATCATCTCGACGCCCGCGATCTGGCCGCCGGGCACGAGTTGCTCGAGCACGAGCGTACGCGCTCCATGAGCCGCGGTGATCATGGCCGCGCTCAGACCAGCGACACCGGCCCCAACAATGACGACATCCGCCTGTCGCATGACGCGAGACCCCTGCGATCCCGGATCAGCGCCAGTCGTCGACAGCGATCGAGGCGCGGAGCTTGGCTCCCATGATCTGCCAGTAGCCGTTGGCTTCGCCACCGACCACGACGACGTTGATCGCATCCTCCGTGAACATGTGGATCGGCTCGTCGGGCTTCGCTTTCAACCGTGTTGCGAGCGGCTCCACGCCGAGGGTGGCGTTCGGGTAGATGTAGTTCTGGACGAGCTGCATGTCCCAGTAGCGCGCCGC
>Ga0134126_10007174_pt1 | contig 13984 bp, 10 predicted proteins | sample KB31752_FD_96881 | JGI IMG/M metagenome (GOLD analysis project Ga0134126, IMG submission 96881) | Terrestrial soil microbial communities with excess Nitrogen fertilizer from Kellogg Biological Station, Michigan, USA - KB3-175-2 | ecosystem: Environmental > Terrestrial > Soil > Unclassified ... | reverse complement strand
TGGACGATAATAGATAGCTTTCGAAATTCAACGAAACAGGAATCGTCTGAACCGAACCGGCGCCTGCTTGTGGCGTGATCGTGATGGTTCCGCTGTACGTGCCGCCCGCCAAAGCGGAAGTGTCCACCGAAACCGAGACAGAGCCGGGCGTTGTACCCGATCCGGCCGAAGTCTTCAACCAGGAAGCCGACGAAATGGCGGTCCAGGAGATTGTTTGCGAGCCTTGGTTGTAAATCTGGATCGTTTGCGGCGCCGGAATCGATTGTCCTTGCATCGCGGTAAACGAGAGGCTCATTGGGGCGGCCAGCAGCGATGCCGGCGCCCCAGGCATCGATTGTCCTGGTATATAGACCACATCCACCCAGTAGTTGCTCGCACCAAACGTGCTGCTCGGAAAGGTGGAGCCCGAACCGTAAGCATAGAGTCCATTCGAGGTTGTAGAAGCATGCAGCGGCGGATTGTCCACGCTGGACGAGGTGAAGTAGCCCGAGTCCGCGGAATAATGGCCTTGCGGCGCTAAATAGGATGCAACATAATTTGTGTTCGCCGTCACCGGTACTGGCGCGCTGAAATTGGCCTGCTGCCATCCTGAGTTGCCTTCGCTGGTAAACGTCACGGTTCCGAGGAGTTGGCCCGCGCTCGACCAGAGATGGCCGATGTGCGTGCCTTTGTTAGCGGTGCTCTTATAGAAACGGATACCAGTAATATAGCCGTCATAATCGGCATGGAAGCTAACGCCCACTTCAACAGAATTTCCGTCGCCACTGTCGATTTGTGCCGGAGTAACAGATGCTCCCCAAAGGCTGCACGGGCAATCGTGGGCGGCAACCGTGTAGGAGATCCCGGACGTTTTGTGTTCCAGATTTCCGCTATCGTCGACGGCTCGCGTGAAAACGGAAGTCGTTCCCAGTACCGCTGGTGTCCACGTGTAACTCCAGGGGTTGCGGCCCGTGGCTGGATGCCACGTTTGGCCTCCATCCACTGAAACCTCGACTGCTCCTACCACTCCGCCTCCGGAATCGCTTGCTGTTCCTGTAACAGTGACAGACGATCCGCCTGTAACGGTTGATCCGGGAGCCGGCGAAACCACTACCGAAGCCGGCGGAGCCGTATCCGTGGATTTCGTGGCGGGCGACAAGCCGGCTTGAATGGACGCGGGTTGCACGCCCATATCGGCCAATAGATTGACCGTGGCTTGTTGCATTCTGACGTCGGGGGCGGGCGCCCCGGAAAATTGCGCATCGTGATTATCGTCGAGCCCCCACGCCCACTGCACCGTGCCGGCTCCGAAGACCAGCGCTCCGCTCGGCGCACGATACAGGCTCAGGTGGTTCGTAGCTGTCCCACCGCCGTATGTCGCTCCGTAATCGAGCAAAAGGTCGTCTGTCAGCGTGTACGTAGAAGTCGATAGAGGGATCAGCCCGGCAGGCCGGAAACCATTATCGATGTCGGCGTCCCACTCGTATCCCAGCGTGCCCGCCGGCAGAGTGGCCGTTTGGCCTGCCGCCAGATTTGCGATGGATGTGTTTCTCCAGAAACGCATCTTTCCGTCCGCGGCGGGAACTTGAATCGCGAGCCCGGTATTATCGTTGCCGGGACCATTGACCATAAACAGTGTTCCGGTGAGCGCATTCTCGGGACGCCCGCCGTCCGCCGGTGGACTCAATCGTGGGTCGCGCCAGGTTCCCGTCCAAGTTGGTGGATCTGCCGGATCGAGCTTCGTCCCGGTGTAGGTTTCCTTGTAGCAGACCATCGTCCGGTAGCTGGAGCCCGATCCATCGATCGCATTCTCCCATCGCGTTTTCCAGAAATATTCGTTCCCGGTGAAGAACGCCATGTTCACGCCGGCATCGCGCGCGCTTTCGACATTAGTCCGCTGTGGGCCCGAGACGTACTCGTCGTGGCCGGAAACAAGATATAACTGATGATCTTTGATCAGCGAGCCGTATCGGTCGGCGTCTACACCGGTGAAGTAGGTAACGTCATATCCGTTTGCCTCAAGCCACCGCACCATTGGATACTCCGCATTGAAAATCCAACTTGACGCCTCGAATTGCCTCGTATCGAAGGGCCGGTTGTAACTGACTTTGTATGCGCGATTGTTAAGATCCCATGTTCCCGCGCCGCCGTATAAGCTGTGGCCGCCGTAGTCGTTGTACGCTTGCCACGTCTCATCATTGGTCTGGTAAAGAATGGCCGAATGGCTGCCATCGTTTCGGACGATAAAAAAGATTTGGCTGTCGCCGCCGGTATCGTTCCGTATCACGTGGGCAAAATAGATGCCCGATACCGCAGTCGACGGAACTGCCCAGGATGCCGATATCGCCCAATTTCCGCAATCGTACAAACCGGTTGAGGCGTCCGTCAGGCACGCCGGCTGCGTTTGCGGCAAAGTAGCGGACGGGTTCACGGTGGCCACCCTTCTCGCGCCCATTCCGCCGTAATAGCCCATCCGATAAATGTCTAAATAGTACTTAGTGGCTGGCGTTTTGATCTTGAAATATACCGTCTGGCCCACGTTAACGCTGATGTTCGTCGCAAATCCCTGAATGGTGTCGTCACCAACGCCGGATATGGCCCAGTCGTTGGGCGAATTGCCAGGCAAACAGTTTTCCGCGACAATCGCATTTGCCGGCGAAGAGCACTGCGCATACGCTCTCTGACCTCCAAAACTCACGAGCAGTAACGCGGCGCCAATTCCACCCACTCGCGCCACGTCGCTCGCCACCGCCAATCCGCGGATCAGCGTTTCGATCGCTAATCGAAAGCAACTCGTTTGAGCCCTGCGTGACAGCAAGGGCGAACTGGCGGAGAGAGATGGTCTGGAATTGCGCAAGTGTGCCACGGGTTTTCAAATGCATTTGAAAGACCGCACGCATGGTTGCTTTCAATATCGTTAATGCGGAAATCGAGTGCCGACTCAACTATGACCGTAACTCACTAAGGATCAATGAGTTGCCTCTTCCAGTACTCAACCCTGGATCAATGATTTTGGCGAGACGCCATACGACGGCTAAACCAGCGAGGAATAGGCCCCATGCGCTTGGCGCCGTCATGTCCAAAATATTTGCCTTAATTCTCAGGCTTTCGTCGCACAGCCATGCTCAAATTCTGGCCCTTCCTCACCGGCAGCACTAGAGCGAGATTCCGCCGCGCGTAGCCGTATGGTTCATTTTTAAGGCTTGAGCGATTGTTTTTGCATTCCATGCCGATTTGGCGGATCAAGTGCATCCACCCAATCCGACAAAGCGTCCCGGGAGGATTAAATTGGTTTCCGCAGATGTTCAATTGGGGGAAAAGACGATTATTTTTCATCCGAATTTGGTTAATCTCTACGGCTGCCGGATCGGCGATGGGACGCGAATTGGCTCGTTCGTAGAAATTCAAAAAGACGTCGAAGTCGGTGCCAATTGCAAGATTTCAAGCCATTCATTTCTCTGCAGCGGCGTGACAGTTGAGGACTGTGTGTTCATTGGGCATGGCGTCATATTCATCAACGACACGTACCCGAGCGCGGTGAATTCAGATGGATCTCTACAAACCGCGGACGATTGGGAATGTTTGCCGACGACGGTACGGCATAGCGCTTCCATCGGCAGCAACGCGACAATTTTGGGCGGCGTTACGGTCGGGCGGCATGCGCTAGTCGGCGCCGGCGCCGTTGTCAATCGGGACGTGCCGGATTATGCCATCGTGGCCGGCGTTCCCGCGCAAGTGATCGGGGATGTACGCACGAAAAGGCAGTGCGTAGCTCACGAAAAAGTTGGCGTCGAGGCGCCCGCTTAGCCGGCTTTGGGAATTGTGAATGTCTATGGTTGCGATCTCAATCGGAGGTGTGAATTGATTCGAATTGGCGTGGTTGGTTATGGATATTGGGGCCCCAACCTGGTCCGGAATTTCTTTGAGTGTCCGGACACGCAGGTAGCGGCGGTTGCCGACATGCGGCAGGAAAGGCTGGATCTGGTCACCCGGCGCTATCCGGGGCTACGCCTCACCACGTCTTATAAGGATCTCTTGAACGACCCGAGTATCGATGCGGTCGCGATCTCGACTCCCGTTACCACTCACTTTCCGCTCGCGATGGAAGCCTTGCGTGCCGGCAAACACGTGCTGGTCGAGAAGCCAATGGCTGCAAGCACGGAGGAAGCCGAACGTTTGATACAGGAAGCCGAACGGCGGAATCTCGTCTTGATGGTCGACCACACGTTTGTCTATACCGGAGCGGTTCGCAAAATTCGCGAACTAATCGATAGAGGGTCTCTCGGCAACCTTTATTATTACGATTCGACACGCGTGAACCTTGGGCTCTTCCAGCACGATGTGGATGTGGTGTGGGATTTGGCGGTTCACGACCTTTCGATTATGGATTTCCTGCTTCCCGAAGCGCCGGCGGCGGTTTCCGCGACCGGCCTCAGCCATGTCCGGGGAGCGGCTGAAAATATCGCGTATGTCACGGCCTTTTACGATAGTCCGCTGATTGCGCACCTCAGCGTGAACTGGCTATCTCCGGTCAAAGTCCGCCGCACTCTCATCGGCGGCAGTAAACAAATGGTGGTTTACGACGATACGGAGAGCAGCGAAAAAGTGAAGTTGTACGACAAGGGCATCACGGTGAAAAACGGACCCGAGTCGCTCTACAAGCTGCTGGTTGGTTACCGCTCGGGTGACATGTACTGTCCCCAAATCGATGTCACCGAAGCCTTGCGGCTTGAGGCGCAGCACTTCGCCGAATGCATTACGACTGGAAAGACTCCGCTGACGGATGGCTATTCCGGTCTGCGGGTCGTGAGCATCCTGGAAGCTGCAAGCCGGTCAATGAAGGAGCGCGGCCGTGAAGTTCGTCTCAAGACGTACGCAGGTTCTCATCCGGTGTGCGCGTGAGCATGGAGATTTCTATGAATGTCCCTTTCGTCGATTTGAAACAGCAATACCTAAGCATTAAAGACGAGGTTCTTGCGGCCGTTGCCGGTGTGTTCAAATCCACGCAGTTCGTACTCGGCAAAGAAGTCGCTGCCTTTGAAGACGAGTTCGCATCGTACAGCGGCGCGCGTTATGGCGTTGCCGTCAACAGCGGCACCAGCGCGCTGCATTTGGCGCTGCTCGCGGCGGACATTGGTCCCGGGGCGGAAGTGATAACGGTCCCGTTCACATTTGTGGCGACGACGGCGGCCATTGGATATACCGGAGCAAAGCCGGTATTTGTGGACGTCGACCCCGAAACCTATTGCATGGATCCTGCTCGGATTGAGCAGGCGATTACGCCGAGAACAAAGGCAATCCTTCCTGTTCATCTATATGGTCAAGCCGCCGATATGGATGCAATCTGCTCTATTGCCAGACGTCATGGACTGCACGTGATCGAGGATGCCGCGCAGGCTCATGCAGCCGAGTATAGGGGGCGCCGGTGCGGTTCCATCGGCGAGATGGGCTGCTTCAGCTTCTACCCAGGCAAGAATCTCGGAGCGTACGGCGAAGGCGGCATGGTGACGACCAACGATCCCGAAGTCGCCCGCCACATCCGAATTCTGCGCGACTGGGGCGCTGAGAAAAAATACCATCACGTTTTGAAGGGATTCAATTACCGCATGGAAGGAGTCCAGGGGGCCATCTTGCGAGTGAAACTTCGATATCTCGAGAAATGGACCGAAGCGCGCCGCGCCAATGCCGAACTCTACTCCCTTGCCCTTGCAGATTCCGGTCTGCAATTGCCGAAACAAGCGCCTGGCAATCGGCATGTGTATCACGTCTACGGGGTAATGACTCCGCAGAGGCGCGAACTGATGGAGGCGCTGGAGGCCCAAGGCATACAGACCGGCATTCACTATCCCATTCCAGTCCACCTGCAACCCGCTTACAGCGATCTAAACTACCAGGCTGGCGATTTTCCCGTTGCCGAGCGGCTTGCATCCGAGGAGCTTTCGCTACCGATGTTCCCGGAGTTGGCCGAGTCTCAGATTGAAGCCGTCGGGAAGGCAATTGCAGAGTACAGCAGTGTCTATCAATCCTAACGGCGGGATCCGCAGCCTGACTGCGGTGCACGGCAGGCGCGAAATTGTGCCCGACCCGTTGTTTGAAGTTGGATTGTCCGGGCATCTCAGCTCCACCTATAGTTCCGAAGCACTCATCGAGCAGTATCACCGGTTCTCGAACGGCGAAGGAGAACTTGATGCCGTAATGCGTCGCGCGATCTGGAGATCTATCGCCAGAAAATTCGGCAGCGGAGTACGCATCGGCGCGGCCGTCGGCTTCAAACATCTTGAAACCTTCGAGATCGGCAACGGAGTATTCATCGGCGCGCAGACGTACATCCAGGGCAGATTCGACGGAACGACGCGGATCGGAAATCGTGTATGGATTGGTCCCCAGGCCTATTTCGACGCTCGTCATTTGGTTCTCGAAGATCACGTCGGATGGGGGCCCGGCGCGAAGGTGCTCGGCTCCGTGCATACGGGGTTACCTGTCGATGTGCCGATCATTGAAACCGATCTGGAGGTTCGTCCGGTGAAGGTAGAGGAATGGGCTGACATCGGCACGGGAGCTATTTTGCTGCCGGGTGTCACGGTCGGGAAGGGAAGCATTGTCGGGGCAGGCGCCGTGGTGACCCGCGATGTGCCGGCGTTTTCAATTGTCGCTGGCGTTCCTGCCAAATTCATACGCTGGCGGGATGGATACGAAGGACAAAAAGAAAATTATGAACTTTAAACGCGCGTTGATTACCGGCGGGGCTGGTCTGGTTGGATCGCACATCGCCGATTTGCTTGTCAGAGATGGCCTGGACGAAATTATTGTGGTGGATAATTTCACCCGCGGCCGCCTCGACAATCTGGCGAATGCCACGGCAAGCGGAAAAGTCACGATCATCGAAGGTGACGTACGGGACCGGGCGCTAATGGCGGAAGCGATGCGAGGCATCGATGTTGTGTTTCATCAGGCGGCGATACGGATTACCCAATGCGCTGAGGACCCGCGCCTTGCGCTCGACGTTCTGTCGACCGGAACCTTCAACGTTTTGGAAGCGGCGGTAGCCGCTCGGGTGAAAAAAGTGGTTGCTGCATCTTCGGCATCCGTTTACGGCCTCGCCGAGGAATTCCCCACGCCGGAAACACATCACGGCTACGATAACCGGACCTTTTATGGAGCCGCCAAGCTTTTCAACGAAGGAATGCTCCGCAGCTTTCACGATATGTACGGCCTCAATTACGTGGCGCTCCGGTATTTCAACGTTTATGGCCCGCGAATGGATATACACGGCGTCTATACGGAAGTTCTAATTCGCTGGATGGGCCGGCTATCGAAAGGCGAGCCGTGCCTGATCTTGGGAGACGGAACGCAGACGATGGATTTTGTCTTCATAGAAGATATTGCCCGCGCAAACTTATTGGCCGCGAAAGCCAATGTTTCGGATGAAGTCTTCAACGTGGCGAGCGGAACGGAAACCAGCCTGAATGAACTCGCCGCCGCGCTCGGCCGCGTCATGGGTTGTTCGCGCCAACCGGAGTACGGACCCGCGCGCAAGGTGAATCCTGTATCGCGCAGGCTTGCCGATACCGCGAAGGCGGAGCGTTTGCTCGGCTTCAAGGCGCGTGTATCGCTGGACGAAGGGCTTAGCCGTCTCGTGGAGTGGTGGAGTCGCGAAGAATCGTTGCAGCCCGCCGCGCTCACCGCCTAGAGCCGTGTGGAGACCGATTCATGATCCCGATCATCAAACCTTCTCTCGACCAGCGCGAAGCTGAGGCCGCCAGCCGTGTCATTCTGTCCGGTTGGATTACGCAAGGGGCCGAGGTAGCTTCGTTCGAGAGAGAATTCGCCGAAACAGTCGCGGCTCCGCACGCATGTGCTGTTTCGAATTGCACGACCGCGCTCCACTTGACGCTGCTCGCGGCCGGTGTGCGGGCTGGCGACGAGGTTGTAACGGTCAGTCACTCGTATATCGCCACCGCGAATAGCATTCGCTATTGCGGCGGCGTTCCGGTCTTTGTAGACATCGACCCGACAACTTTCAACATGGACCCAAATCTCGTCGAGGCGGCGATCACCGGCCGCACGCGAGCGATCCTTTGTGTCCATCAGGTCGGCATGCCATGCGACATGGCCGAGCTGAAGCCGATTGCCCAGCGCCATGGTCTGCCGCTGATTGAGGATGCGGCCTGCGCCGCCGGCAGCGAAATTTTTTGGAATGGACGATGGGAGCGGATCGGAAAGCCTCACGGCGACGCGGCTTGTTTCTCGTTCCATCCGCGAAAATTGGTGTCGACCGGAGACGGCGGCATGATCACAACCAGGCACAAGGACTGGGATAAGCAATTCCGATTGTGGCGCCAGCATTCCATGTCGGTGCCCGATACCGTGCGGCACGCGTCCAATCAGGTCATCTTTGAGACTTACCCTGAGCTTGGATTCAATTACCGCATGACAGACATCCAGGCGGCCGTAGGCCGCGAACAATTGAAGAAGCTGCCCGGCATTATCGCCCGCCGCCGCGAACTGGCGAGCCGCTATTCCAGCCTGCTTACGGACGTACCTGGACTGATCACCCCGGTAGAACCGCAGTGGGCGCGTAGCAATTGGCAAAGTTACTGCATTCGTCTTCCGGAGAGTTGCGACCAGAAACAAACGATGCAGATACTGCTGGATCGCGGAATTTCGACCCGGCGAGGAATTATGTGCGCGCATCGGGAGGCGGCTTACCGACAGCAGCCCTGGCGCTCGCCCAGCAAATTAGAAGCTAGCGAGCGGGCGCAGGAGACGGCCATTATTCTGCCGCTATATCACGATCTTTCCATGGCAGATCAGGAATATATCGCCGAACAGCTTCGAGCAGTCGTGCTTGAGGGAACTCCGTGCGAAGTCTCTTCTTAAAAGCGAGACAAAAGTAGCTATTCAGTCAAAAACAGCGGCATCTAAATGGTTCGCCGCACTGAAATCTTCCGCGATCGCTACCCCACTTGCTAATGCGATTGGCCGCGGCCTGTTTCGCGCTTTCAGCCGCTCGCTTTCCGATCAGGTTCCACAGAACCGCGGAATAGGCGCTTATATCGAATTGGTCTAGTGCGTTCATACCGCTCTCTCGGGTGTTCCGTGCCGCCTCGCTGGACGCTCGCGGTTCTGTTCGTCAACAAGTTGCATTCCCCGCGGCAGTCGGGAAGCGGACGCCTTCCGGCCGTCTTCGGAAATGCTATGTGATTCCCACATTTCCATACGTACGAAGAAGTCCCCTTATAATCACTTCATGTCCGGATAAAGATAAAGGTGTACCTATGTTCCCGCCCAGTCACTTCGGCTGGCTCCTCGATATTCACAATATCCGAAGAGTACGACCATGGGTCGCGCGCAGACGAAGCATCTGCCCCACCATGAATCACAATGACGCGGCGCACGAACAGGGCGGGCATGCCCGCCCCTAAACATTCTGTTTTATCGTCGATACAATTTTTGACTGAGATTCCCTTGCAGACGAGAGATGTCTCCACATTGAGGTATAGAGATTGAAATTTTCTTATCGATGGCTGAGTGAAATGGTAAGCGATCTGGCTGCGAAGCCAGCCGATCTTGAACACTTGATCACGACGAAAACGGCTGAATGCGAGGGCATCGAGCCATGGGGAGAGCAGTTCGCCAAAGTGGTGGCTGTCCGCGTCGTATCTATTGAGCCGCTTGCCAGGGGTAAAAATAAACGCGTGGTCGTTGAGAGCGGCGGAGGCGTTAAGCACGAGGTAGTATGTGGAGCTCCGAACGTGAGGCGAAATATGATCGCCGCGTGGGTTCCGCCGGGCACAAAACTCGGAGATAAGGAGATCGGCCGCGTCACTATTGAAGGCATCGAAAGTGAAGGCATGCTGGCGAGCGGTGACGATCTGGGCATAAATCGCGACCATAGCGGCCTGCTCGAAATCGATGCGGGTCCCGGCCAGAGCTTGCCAGGATTGGCGCCGGACTGGATCATCGAAATTGACAACAAGAGCCTGACGCACCGGCCGGACCTGTGGGGCCATTACGGCATGGCAAGGGAGGTTGCGGCGATTACTGCCGGGAAGCTGATCGATCCAGTAAAACTAGGCGACTTACCTCGGGGAGAGACGACGCTCTCGGTGGAAATTGAGAATTACGAATTGTGCGCGAGATATAGCGCTCTCACGCTCGACAACGTTACGGTCGAACCGTCGCCGCTGTGGCTGCAGGCTCGACTGCAATCAATTGGAATCAATCCGATTAACAACGTTGTCGATGTAACGAATTATATTCTTGCCGAACTGCCGCAGCCCATGCATGCTTTCGATGCCGACAAGCTAAGAGGCGACACGATCTTCGTGCGACGGGCGACTGAGGGCGAGACGATCAATGCGCTGAATGGCGAAACTTACCAGCTTAGCCCGGAAGACCTGGTGATCGCGGACAGTAGTGGAGCAATCGCCATTGCGGGCGTAATCGGGGGAGCCGAAAGCGCGATTTCGGAAGCTACAAGCAGAGTTGTGCTGGAGAGCGCGAATTTCCACGCCTCAAGCGTGCGTTTGACATCGGCAAAGCACAAATTACGCACAGATGCATCCATGAGGTTCGAGAAGTCGCTGGACCCTGAGAATACCGTACGCGGCTTGGCGCGCGCGATGGAACTGCTCAAGCTTGTCTCGCCCGGCATCCGCGGAATAGGCGGTATTGCCGATAATCGCGCCAAGCAGAAGTTTTCAGAGCCGATTGAGTTGCCCGTGAGCTTCGTTACGCGGAAACTGGGCAAGGAACTCAGCCATACGCGCATTCGCGAAATTCTGGAGTCGCTCGGGTTCGGAGTGCAGCAGGCGAGCCCTGGAAATTTGATGGTGGAAGTCCCTTCGTGGCGTGCGACAAAGGACATTTCGCTCAAAGACGATCTGGTCGAGGAGGTGGGGCGGATAGTCGGATATGGCGAAATTACGCCGGTCGCGCCCCTGCTAGCCGCCGTGACCCCGCCGACGAACCCGATGCGGATTTATCTAAGGCAGGTACGGTCGCAATTGGCCGCGCAGGGGCTAACGGAAATCTACAATTACTCGTTTGTGAACGAGACGCAACTGCGGCGCTTCGGCATGAATGTGGAAGATCACATCGCAGTGGCAAATCCGATTGCCTCTGAATTAACACACATGCGCCGGAGTCTGCTACCGGGCGTATTCGATAACATCGTCAGCAACACCCGGCATCTTCGCGATTTCCGCTTCTTTGAAATTGGCCGCGAGATTCAAGCGAACGATGGCGGCGCGCTACCGTGCGAAGAGACACATGTAGCCGCCGTCATCTATGGAGCGCATGCGGATGAGCAAGATTTTTTCGAGCTGAAGCGCGTGACAGAATGCCTGCTGCCGGGCGCACGGCTGACTCCTGCCGCGGCGAAGGCGTACGAGCACCCTGTGCGGGCCGCCGAGATCGAGTGGCGAGGTCGCATAGTAGGCCGCCTATTCGAGTTGCATCCATTATTGCTGCAAGAAGCCGGCGTCGAAGGGCGGGCATCCCTGTTTGATATGAACCTGGATGCCACAGAAGCGCTCGCGGATCGTCCCATAAAATATAGGCCGGTTCGAAAGTATCCGACGAGCGGATTCGATTTGTCGGTAGTCACGGAACTGCAGCAGCCAGTGGCAGCAATTCAGGATAAGCTTGCGAGTCTGGCGGGGGAAGCGCTGGTTTGCATCGAGTTCGTACGGCAGTATGCGGGCGCTCCGCTCGAAGAAGGCCAGAAGAGCGTTTCGTATCGTCTTGAAGTCGGCGCTACCGACCATACACTGACGAATGAAGAGTTCGGCGAGATCCGCGGGCGCATTATCGACCGCATGCAAGCGCAAGGATACGAACTTCGGGTTTAGCTCAGCCGGGCCGAACCCAGCCTCCGGCGCCCGGCCTTAGTCGGCAAGGAATCGAATGCTTCGGTCGAGGAAGTTCTTCAACTCGGTGCGTTTGACGACCGCATCGAGAAAGCCATGATCGAGCAGGAACTCGCTACGCTGAAAGCCTTCGGGTAGCTTCTGGCGAATGGTTTGCTCAATGACGCGCGGGCCGGCGAAGCCAATCAAGGCGCCCGGTTCACCAACATTCATGTCGCCGAGCATCGCGAAACTGGCGGTGACGCCGCCGGTTGTTGGATCCGTCATTACGCTGATATAGGGCACCCGGGCCTCGTCCAGTTTCATCAGCGCCGCCGAAATCTTCGCCAACTGCATCAGGCTAATGGCGCCCTCCTGCATGCGCGCTCCGCCCGAGGCTGAAACGATGACAAGCGGAATTCTTTCCGTAATACAACGCTCGATCGCGCGGGTGATCTTCTCGCCGACAACGGCCCCCATGGATCCGCCAATAAACTTCAGTTCAAGAGCACAAATGTGAACACGGCGGCCATTCAGCAGCCCGGTAGCGGAGATCACGGCGTCCGGCAGATTTGTAGCGCTACGCATGGAATCGAGCCGCTCGTGGTACCGCCTGGAATCGACGAATCCGAGCGGATCGTTAGAAACTAGACCTGCGTCGTGCTCCTCGTATTTGCCCTCGTCGAACAGCATGCGCAGCCGCGCCGTGGCATCGATCCGGAAGTGATGGCCGCAGTTGGTGCAAACCAGCAAATTCTCTTCAAGTGTTTTCCGCCAAATGGGCTGCGAACACTTCTCGCATTTCTGCCAAAGCCCCTCGGTGCGGACACTCTTTTCCGCATCGGCAGGTGTGTCTTCGACGGACGGCTTTTGCCGGGTAAACCACGCCATGGCAATCAGCAACTAACGTATCACGCTACTGACGCCGGACACCCGAGCGGCCCTGGCCCATGCCTAGGCGATCCACGCATCGAATTAAAACCTTCGTCCGGGCTGCCGATGAAGTAGCTGTGAATGCTCGATGGCTTTGAATGGCTGAGGCGCTCCGCCTCGAGAACATCGCCGGCGTAATCCAGCGAGCATCACGTGCTGGCTCAGGAGGCACAGCTATGAAGATCGGACTTGCTACGGTCAGATTGATCGCCTGCTCCGTGATGGCGATAGCATGCTTATCCCTCCATGGCGACGGTCAACCTAAAGCCGGCGATGAAACCGATGGAGCAGTCGCGGCGGTTTCCTCCACCCCGGAGAGCGACGGTGAAGGGGGCAGCACGCTGCCGGCCCGAGTCCGTGAAAAAGCGGACCGCTCTTATGCCGACCTCGTGAACTTTACATGCCGGGAGCGCATCGAGAGATTCAAGGGCAAGCTTGGCTCCAGTGCGGAGCAGAGAATGGACGTCATCACGTCCTCGGTAGTCCTCGAAAATGGCGAAGAGCGCTATGTGGACATTCGCCAGAACAACCGCATCCTGAAAAGGATCTCGGATGTCAAAGGCGCTTGGTCGGAAGGTGAATTTTGCACGCTCCTCCGCGAAGCCACCAAGATTCCAAGTGTGAATGAAGGGCGCTTCGCCGCACCGCGCGCGTTGAACGGCAAGCTGGCGTTCATTTACATGTCCGACTTCGACACGATCAACAGCCCATGGGACATCAGACTGGGCTCGAAGCATTACACGATTCCCTTTCGTGGCGAAGTGTGGATAGATCCGGCGAGCGCTGAAGTCCTCCGGATTACTCGAAGAGCCACGTCGATGCCTGATGCAACACACATTGCCGAAGTCAATTGGAGCGTTGACTTTGCACACACAGTCCTTGACGGCAGAGAATTTCTACTGCCCGGAAGCGGCAGGTACGACGTCAGCTATGCGAACAGCTACCGCCATGAATGGAACACGATCTATTTTTCGGACTATCACCGCTACGCAGCCGAAGTTGCCGTACACTTTCGCTGAGCTGAGCCGTCCGGAGGTGGGCGGTCTGTTTCACTCGGCGCTCCGCGATTCAGCCCCGATCTGAAATTCACGTTTTCCGCCGTTTGCGACAACATGCCCCAGGAACTTTGTTTTGCCGTTAAGTTGGAGCTTCAGTTCCTTTGCCGTCGAATGATCGAATGTCAAAACGTCGCCCACATCTATTCGCAAGAGATCGTCCAG
>Ga0134126_10007173_pt1 | contig 13984 bp, 14 predicted proteins | sample KB31752_FD_96881 | JGI IMG/M metagenome (GOLD analysis project Ga0134126, IMG submission 96881) | Terrestrial soil microbial communities with excess Nitrogen fertilizer from Kellogg Biological Station, Michigan, USA - KB3-175-2 | ecosystem: Environmental > Terrestrial > Soil > Unclassified ... | reverse complement strand
CTTCTCCAATAAACTCATGTTCAGAAAGATCGACGACGGTGCCAGTGACTGGACCTCCCATTTATGTTATCTCGCTAGTCCCACCGTCAACCATACCTCCGAGACCGTCACGGCGCAGCCGTTCTCCTGGACCTCGGATGCCGTGAGCCCGGCGGCCGAGGCCGACACTATTTTGAGCACCTATGACCTCTACGCGGAGGTCCGTTATGAGTGCCCGGAATTCGTAGATTCCTGTAGTTTTCTGAAGCTCACCGGCACCAGCTCCATCTGCGATCTCGCGGGGGGATACACCTACCGCGTGCATCGCAACAGCGCCTGCGGCGAACCCGTGCAATGGGATCTGCCGCCAAATGTCAGCCTGCTCGGTCAGACGGATACTACCGTCACGCTGAAATTTCCTTCTTTCGGCACCTACCGGATCGCCTCCACACTACCCTTCGCCTGTTCTCCCATCAAAGACTCGCTGTTCGTCGTCGCGGCCTCCCGCTCGCACCCGTTAGCGCTGGGCAACGATACGACCATCTGCGACAATACCTCTTTCGTCCTGCATGCGGGAACCGGTTTCCTGCGTTATGCATGGCAAGATGGAAGCGCCGACTCGGTATACAGGGTTACGATGCCGGGGACCTATACCGTACAGGTTGCCGACTCCTGCAACAATCTCCTGACCGCCTCGGTGGTCGTAAAGCCATATCCGGATACGGTGGTCGACGCCGGACCCGCGCGTGTCAAATGCAATACCGACACCATTCAAATCGCGGCGCCTGCCGGCTATCTAAGCTATAGCTGGTCGCCGAATTACAATATCAGCTCGCTGACGACCCGACAAGTGGTCGTCGATCCGGCGATCGACACGGTATATGTTCTGAAGGCAGGCACGATCCCGGGTTGTTTCGCATATGACTACGTGCATATCAAAGTCAATCATTCCCCGCCGATAACGCTGGGCCCGGACAAGGACCTCTGTGCCGGGGACAGCCTGTTATTGGATGCCGGACCGGGATTCTCACAATATCAATGGAGCACGGGCGTGGGTACCGAAGGGATCGCCGTTTACAATAAAGGCACCTGGTGGGTAAAGGCTGTGACCGCCGATGGATGTCTTTCGGCCGATACGCTGCAGGTGCTGAACGTCTTTCCCCTGCCACCCGTCGATCTCGATCATAGTGCGGGACTTTGCACCGGCGAAACCCGGACACTGACCGCAGCGAAAGGCTACAGCTATCTCTGGAGCACCGGAAGCACCGCCGGAAGCATCGCTATAACCGATACGGGCAGCTATTCCGTCGTCGTAACCGATGGCCATGGATGTGTGAGTACTGACTCGGTAAAGGTCACGACCTTCCTGCCGATCCCGACCGGATTTCTGCCGGGCGATACGGCCATATGTTCATATGGCAAGCTGGAAATAACGCCGACGGCTATCTTCCCGTCTTACCTCTGGAGCACGGGCTCCACCGATGAATCGATCACCGTTGCCAAACCACCGGGGGTATACTGGCTGGAAGCCACCGATGCCAACGGCTGCTATGGGACGGACACGATCGTCATTTCGAAAAAAGATTGCATGGAAGGCTTCTATATCCCGAATGCCTTCACTCCCGGCGGCGCCAGCAACAACCTGTTCAGACCGCTGCTGTTCGGCAATATCCTCCAATATGAATTCGGCATTTACAACCGATGGGGTCAGCTGGTCTTCCAAAGCAATCAGCCCGGCGCTGGCTGGGATGGAAATCATCAGGGTGCACCGGCACCTTCCGGAGTGTTTGCGTGGTATTGCCGGTATACGCTGGATGGTGAGCCGCAGCAGGTGCAGAAGGGTACGGTTATCCTGATACGGTAACAGTGCGCGGCCGCCGGTTACGCGCGAACATCCGGCGATGAAATCACGGCCGCCGGCTAGGGCCTTACGTCGATGCGGGTAAGCTTCCCATCCATCGTGCTGATCACATAGCTATGCTGCCCCACCGGCAGAATACCGTTAACCATGCAGTTCGATGCCTTGTAGCGCCACAATAAGTGGCCATCCTTGCTGGCCAGCGCCCACACAGAACCTGAATGGGTAGGTACCAGCAGTATGCCGTTCTTCTCGAAGAGCGCCGTAGGCGCCAGCTCGTAACCAAGTCCGACCGGCGATCTCCAGTCGATCCGCAGCGAGTCGGCAGTCGTCGAGACGCCAATAACAATACCTTCCATCGTTTTGACATAGACAAGCGAGCTGTCCGCCGATAGACCCATCGACTCGCGCACGCGCAGCTTCGGCGCCCTCGACCGCCAGATCACCTTTCCCGATGCCGCATCCAGGGCCGTCATCACGTTGTCCGGGGCGACGATGAACACACGGCCTCCCGTAGCCACGGGCCAGCAGGCTGCAGGCGAGAACATTCGATTAGAGGCGCCGCTATTCCATTTCCAGACCAGCCGGCCATTATTTTTATCCAATGCATAAAAGTCATTGGCCCAGCATCCGAAATAGATGACGTCGCGATAGATGAGGGGCTTGTCGACCACGAAACCCTTCACCTGGTCGAAATCCCATACCATGCGACCCGTCCCCAGGTCGATCGCCCTGAAATGACCGCCCGATCCGCCAATATAGACCCTCCCTGCCGCGATTACGGGGCATGCAACGTCGGGTTTCTCCGTCGCAAACTTCCAGACGAGCCGGCCGTCCCTCAGACAATAAATATTTTTATCCGTGGAGGCGACCACGACGTAGCCGTCGGACGCCGCATTGCCGCCCCCAACATGCCCCACCGCCGGCGTCGAATAGATCTTTCCGCCTGTTCGGAATCCCCAAACCTTTTTTCCGCTGCGCCGGTCCAGCGCGAATATCCATCCATCGGTGTCGGTACCTATGACCTTGTCGCCATCGGGGACATTCCCGGTACCGATGTCACTCTTCCCCTGGTATTCCCATATTTTATGCACCTGCGGGTACTCCGAATTGACGGCAAACGACGGACGATAATACTTTGTCGTGTCCGACGCGAAATGGTGATTGAAAAGCAATGCCCTCGCCCAGACTGGTCCTTGCGGCTGACCCGGTCTTTTTTGCCGGTAAAGCACGGTGTCGTCATGGATCGTCACGATATTGTATCCTCCGATGGTGTCTCGCGCCCGAAGATTGCTGCGTCCCATGATACCCGGAATGCCCTCGAAATTCAGCAGATGGTTGGAATGACCGTGGCCGCAGAGCACCAGTTGGACATTGTGCCGTTTTAGCAGATCGATCGCCTCGTACCAATTATTCTGCGCGGAGTCCTGCGGGTAGTGGTTGAGATAAATAACAGGCATATCCGGATGCGGCAGATGCCGCAGCACCGAGTCGAGCCACACGATGTCTTCATGGGGTACCTGGCCTGGGCCCATACGCATATTGGGACCGCAGGCCGTCCCCGCGAACAGGAATCCCCCGTATTGAAAGGTCGTCGTCTCGGCACCGAACACCGTCCTGAAGGAATTCGCTCCGCTCTCGCTCCAGTTGCCGTCATGATTGCCGGGGATGATGTACCAGGGTTTGTTGAGACTATCGAGTATCGTCTTTGCCTCGCGCAGCTCCGCGTCGGCGCCGAATTCCGTGATGTCGCCAGTGATAATGACGAATTTGAGGTCCGGGTTGTCGTTGATGTCCCGGACCGTCGCGCGAAGATCGTCGACGGCGGTAGGCGCCCCGCCGATATGGGTATCCGATACGTGTGCGAATTGGAAATAACGTTGTGCCTTAGCCGTGAATCCGATGCAGCAGGCCGCGATGAGGAGTAGGAATAGCTTGTTCATGTTGGTGCGCAAGTTCGGCTCTGGAGCGCAAAAAAACAAAACCGGGTGCGGGTCCGCCGGCGTCCCGGGGTCATGCGTATATCGAAATTCTGGGTAACCTCCGGGACATACGGGGACGCCGGTCCTCATCCAGAGCTTTTCCGGCGTCCGTATCATGCCCTCTTCCGTGGCATAAAAATTTAGGTAGACATTAGATTAAAACACCATGTTTATGAAAACGAGACTACATGTGTCGCTCGCTACGGCAGGAGCCGTATTTATTTTGTTGTCGGGATGCGTATCCAGTAAGAAATACAAAGGGTCCCAGGCGGAACTGGCAAGAGTAAGAAATGACAGCTCGCGTCTTGCGCAGCAGGTAAGTTCGCTGAATGGCAACGTGCAGGATCTGCAGAACAAGAACACGACGCTGCAACGATCACTCGACAGCAGCTCCAGCAGCTATGCCAACCAGCAAAAGTCGCTCGATTATTATCAAAATTATTTCAAGGACCAGCAGAACACATTGTCGCAGGTTGGCGATGACGTGAAAGGCGCCCTGACGCAGGCGGGGATCTCCAACGGCGATGTCCAGATGATGGACAACGCGGTCTATGTGCGGCTGGATGAGGATGAGCTCTTTAAAGCCAACAGCACAGCCGTTAAGCCCGGCGGCAAGAAGGTACTGGACAATCTAGCCAACGTGATCAGGAGCAGGCAAAATGTCAACGTATTCGTCGCGCGTGGTGATTCGGCGGGTGGGGCTATGGCCGGAGGCTCCGACAACATGTCTTCCGGTAATATGTCCGGCAACGAAAGTGGTAATATGATTGAAGAAGCGCCTGCGCATCACAGGACGGTGCATCACAGGAGTCATGCTATGGCTAGCCGGAGCTCGTCCGGGACAACCACCGGCAGTTCACAAAGCGGCTCTTCCGCCAGCGGCACCAACCCCGGCGGCTCGAATGCCACCGCGCAGAATGGCGGATCGAAGACCCCGGTACACCATAAAGTAGTACATCACCATTATTCTTCCGAGGGTTCGATGGCCATTTATAGTGGTCCCGGCCACATGCACAACCGTGCCTGGGCATTGAAACAGGCCCGCATGGTGACGGTCGCCAATCATTTCCTGCAAAATGGCGTTGCGAAGATCAATGTATCGTTGCAGCAGCCCGGTATGGCCGGCAATCCGCAGGATAAGAATATCCGGGTGATCATTACTCCGAAGATGAACGATTTCACTCCGCCGGCAAACCGTTCCTCGTCGATGCGCTGATCGGAGATATCGGGGATCGGCCGGATTCACACGTTCGGTCCCCGATCTTTTATCTCATACCACAACTCCACCATGCCGCCTTTATAGGCCGACACCTCTTTGAGATGGAGAGGCGATTCGAGGCCGATGTGGTCGAAAAAGGGAAGCCCGTCACCGAGTATGATGGGCAGGATGGACAGGCGAATGTCGTCCGCGAGGCCGGCTTGAAGGAAGGATTTGGCCAGCATGGCGCCGCCGACGACCCAGACATTTTTGTAATGCGGAGCCAGCCGCCCTTTAACCAGTTCCGTCAGGTCGTGCGCCGGCATCCTCACCGGTGATGCCTTTCTCGTAATGGTCGGTCGTGTCGAACCAGGATACGCTATTGTCCGGCTTTGCGATGATCCCGTCGAGGCTCGAGACCATATGGAGGGTTATTTTCATGGTGCTTGCTCCACCTTTACCCAATCCACATACATGCGGACCTTATGTGCCCTTATCTGATCTACCGTCGACTGGGGTAAACCGTCATAGGGCGCCTTTATGCCATTTACCTTGGAGGGGTAGGCGCCGCCGAGCGCGAAATTGAGGATGAGAAATTCTTTCTTGTCGAATGCCCAGGGGCCATAGAGGCCGGTCATGTTACGGGTTACCCGGAACATCGGGTGACCGTCATAGCTGAAATTCAGGCTATCGGGCGTCCAGTCTACGGCATAGACATGCCAATGAGTGATGTCGTCTGTCTTCGGAAAATAATAGCGGTTGACGAAGGGCGTGTTCCCGAAATAGTTGGGCCCGTGGACCGCAGCGCTGGCCCAGTCACGTTCGCCGACGAACTCCAGGATATCCTGCTCGCCGCAGTCCGGCCACTTCCCATAACCCAGCATCCACCAGGCAGGCCACAGACCCGCGCCGCTGTCGATACGAATGCGCGCCTCTGCCCTCCCATATTGGAAATCGAATTTGTCGCGGGTATTTATCCGTGCGGAGATAAAATCAAAATGCTGCCCGTCTTTCGTGATGAAGCCGGGGGTGTAGCAGGGCTGGAAGACAAGCTGACCGTTCTCTTCGAAAAGGGTCTTGCCCGAGTCGACGTAGGCCTGTAGTTCGTTGTTGACGTGAAAGCCGGTGGTGACGACATTCCATTTGCTGCGGTCCAGGTGCCCGGTGTTGAAGTCATCGAAGAAGATGACTTTAGGTGCGACCATATGCGGGTGCGACCGTGTGGGTGTCGCGGCAACACCAGCAATGACAGCGATAGCGAAGATGGCGAAACGCAGCGGCTTCATGATAAGGCAAGATAAGCACGATCGTAGGAATCCACGTAAATTTTTGCTATATCTTCGGGAAGCCGCGCCGCGGCCCATATCAAAAACTCATATATGTTCCTGCAATTCTACCTTTGCGCTTTTTTCTCCGGACTGTTCCTCACCAACGCGATCCCTCATTTTATGGAAGGCATCTCCGGAAATAAATTTCCTACGCCGTTTGCCAAACCGCCCGGCCGGGGATTGTCCTCGCCCATCGTGAATGTATTATGGGGAGTGCTCAATGCCATCATCGGTACGATCCTGTTCGTGCACAGCGCCATCAAGGCGGAGACGACCTGGTTATGGGTGACTTTTTTCGTAGGGGTAACCCTCATGGGCGTCCTTTTGAGCATCGGGTTTTCCAAAAAGCAAAAGGAGTAGACGACGTCGAGGTCACCGACTGGTTTTTCTGGGAGATGGATACTGTCGTGGCGCTCGACAGTTTTTACGATCAGACCCCGGGCGGAGACTATATTCAGGCGCTGGAGGATAGCGAGCTCTACTACATTTCTTTCCACGAGTTGGACTACCTGTTCGATCATTTCCCGGAGTTTAACTTTGTCGGCCGGATGCTGACCAACAAATACCGGAATCCTCGACATCTCACCCCGGCCTTATTGATGATCCCAAAAAAAGCCCGGCATTACCGGGCTTCTCGTAGATAGCAAACTCCATTACAGATTGTCGATCCAGGTCTTGATCTCTGCCTTGGTCTTTCCTGTTCTTTGTTGCAGGCGGCCATACAATTCGTCTTCTTTTCCTTCTTCGTACAGCAGATCGTCATCCGTGACATTCGCGTAAGTCTGCTTGATCTTTCCCTTCATTTCATTCCAATTCCCTTTCATTTTGAGGGAGGTGCTCGAACTGTTAGGTTTGTGGTCCATAACTATTCTTTTTGATGATAGAATAGTATTATAGTTTGCAAAAAGCCGGCCCTGCGTCTCGTAGGCGTTCCTATGTTGAAGTTGACAGGCTGGCAGCCGGTATTTGTAGAATTTTTGCCACTCATTTGTCAATATGGCGGTGCAGGAAAGTGCTGTCACGACCGCTGCCGGTCCATCCATAAGACCAGACACCATACGGCGCCCGTGAGCATTGCGCAGATGAAGACGCTGTCGCCGGAGTCGAAACCGGTACGCCAATTGTTCCTTCCCCTGCCGTATCCGCCTTTGACAACGGTGTCGGTCAACCGCATATATGAGGCAACCACTAATAACAATATCGTGGTTGCTGCGAGGAGGTTTTTGGTAACACGCATGGAGCCCGGTGAAATTTGCTGATAAGTTACAACAAAAGGAGGTATTCGCCTGTATTTCTTACTGCTAAACGGCCACTAATTTCGTAACTTTAACAAAATCTCCAGTCATGAACAAGCTATTATTGGGCCTCCTCGCCGGCGTAGCCATCGGAATAATTATCGCACCTGATAAAGGATCGGCCACGCGCCAAAAGATCTGCGATGGTTTTGATGATTTGAAGCAAAAAGCCTCCGATGCAGCTAAGGAATTTGCCGACGCGGCGGACAAAGGATTCGGGAAAGTCCGCACGGCCTTTGACGGAGTACACTAGGTTCACTCGGAACCCCCGTTTCGCCCGGAAATATGTCGTTTGTTCGCATGTACGAACCAGCCGGGGATCCGAATAACAATTCCTGCGATGAGTTTTGTCGCCCTCCAGGCAGTTTTTGCTGCGATGGACAGGAGCCGGTTGGCGCCGGGGACCAGGTGGTCGGCGTCGCGTCCCGAGGTCATTTTTTCGCGATCAGGCATGGCCCATTTTAAAAAAAACATTTCAAAACCTATGCCATGCGGAGCCCGGGATTCATTTTTCAGATTTCTGTGCCCGCGAGCCAGACCTCGAACAGCTTATAACCTAACGAAAGGATCACCGCGCCGATGAACAGCCCGATGAACCCCATATACATGAACCCACCCAATGCGCCTAAAAAAACGACCAACATCGGAACCGGCGCGCCTTTGCCCATCAGGATGGGTTTGAGAACATTGTCCAGCAGGCTGACGATGACCACCCAGATCGTCAGCAGGATGGCTGCAAGCGTATTATCCTGTCCCCATATATAGACGATAACGCCAACGGCTATGGGAAGCGTACCCAATTGTACGATCGCCAGGACCAGGCAGCATAGAGTCCAGATCCCCGCATAAGGGATATCGGCGAGCCAAAGCCCGGCGGCGAAAAGCAAGGTTTGGATGAATGCGACGCCCAGGATACCCTTCACGACATTTCGGATGGTGGTGGCTGCGATGGCCGGCATATCGAATGTGCTGCTATTCATCAGCCGGCTGAAAAGCGATCGTGCAAAATTGGATGCCTTTGTGGAATAGGACAGAAAAACAGCCATGATGATAACGGCCACCGCAAAAAGGCCGATCCCGGTGGCTGTACTTCCGACGAGTCCCACGACTTTCCTGGCCACCGACTTCACCTTTTCCGGATTCTTTTCAACCAGCATCGAGAAGTTATCCGAGGCCTGTCTCCACACCGCATCCGCCTTCCTTCCCACCAACGGCCAGTTTTTGACATTGTCGCCCGGCGGAGGGATCTTTAGTTTGCCTTCCTGGAAAGCCGTCATCGCCTCTCTCGCTTCATCCGCCGTATTCAGCATCAGGATGACGGCGGGGAGGATGACCAAAGCAAGCATGCAGATGCAGATGATCACGGCGGCAAACCCACCCTTTCCTTTCAGCGCGACCTTCAGCCGCTGATGAATGGGATAAAGGGCGACGGCCAGCACCGCACCCCAGACAATGGGGGTGACAAACGGAAAAAGAATGTGATAGGACCAGCCAAGCAACAAGGCCAGCATAAGAAGCTGAAGTGCCATCTGTACCACCAGGCGTATAGCCGGGACCGGTTTCTTCTTTAAAAGTTCGTCTGCTTCCATAAAGAATCCTTTAGATATGGGCAGGGGCTTCTGATCATGGAAAAGGCAATGCTAAAAATACAAGCATTTTCAGATCCGATAATGTCTTTACCGTTAAATAGAGGTAGGGGCGGGGCTTCCCTGACGGCGGACAGCCGGCGTATCGATTTCGCACAGTCTGAACGACCTCGATCTCCTCCATTCGCTGACTATCAATGATTTGTTTGTTTGGCATGTGTTTGGCACCCGGATCATTTCCAACTATCTTTTTCATGATCAAAAACTATATCCTGCTTGCCTGGCGCAATCTGCTCAAACACCGCAGCTCCTCCATGATCAATATCGGCGGACTTGCCCTCGGGCTGACGACGAGTATCCTGGTGGTCCTTTTCATAGTGAATGAATTCGGCTACGATTCCTTTCATCGGAATATCGACTATCTGTATATCCTGATGAAGAATCAAAAGGTGGCCGACGGGATATCGACAGGCGGAGCCAGCGCCGGACCGATGGCGGCCGCTTTGAGGACGGAACTGCCCGAGGTGCAGAATGTTGCGCGCGAGGTGGGTGCGGGGACTACGGCACGCGTGGGGGATAAGCAGGTGCCCCTCGAAGGTATCTATACGGATACCGGTTTTTTCAGTATGATGAGCTTTCCGGCAATTGAAGGAGATCCCGGATCGGCGCTTCGCGACCCGCATGCCGTGATACTGACCGAGAGTGCGGCGAAAAAGCTGTTTGGGAGTAGCCCCGCACTCGGAAAAACATTCAGCGACGACACAGTACCGGTGCGTGTCGGTGCGGTCGTGAAGGACGTCCCTTCCAACAGCAGCATTCGATTCGAGTATGTACGGCCTATTGCGGTATTCGAAAGCAATAACCCCTGGTTGAAAAAATGGGACGACAACCGGATTAACACCTGGCTGCAATTGAAACCGGGAGCCGATATCGCCGCCGTTGACCGGAAGGCGACAGCCATTCTTCAAAAGCGTAGCGACGATACCAGCGTGACGACCTTTGTCTGGCCCATGGCCCGGTTGAGGCTTCACTCTCATTTCGAAAATGGGAAGCCCGCCGGCGGGAAGATATACATGGTGCTATTGATCGCGTTGTTGGGTTTCTTCGTGCTGATCATCGCCTGTATCAATTTTATGAACATCGCCACGGCGAGATCGGAGATCCGGGCGAGAGAGGTCGGCGTGCGCAAAGTGATGGGTGCGACGCGATGGCAGGTGATGATCCAGTTCTTCTGCGAGGCGCTGACCATAACCTTTTGCTCCATTGTCGTGGGTATCCTGGTCTCGAGGATGTTGTTGCCTTTCTTCAATCGGTGGATGGCAACGGATCTCCGGTTCGACCTGTTCGATTGGAAGATGTGGATGGGCATCATCGGGGTGGGGTTATTCACCGGTATCATTGCTGGAAGTTACCCCGCCTTGTTCCTTAGCAAGTTCCTTCCTGCAAAAGTGCTGAAGGGAGAAATGACGATCGGCAGGAAAAGAGCCGTCTTTCGCCGGGCGATGGTGACGACGCAGTTTTGGATCGCTATACTTTTTATCATCTCCACCATCGTGTTCTGGCAGGAAATTCAATACATAAAGGACCGCCCCATCGGGTACGATCAGGAGAATCTCGTCGATGTACATGCTTCGGCGGATCTGGGAGGGAAATACCATCTGTTTACGAATGAAGTGAGCCGCCTTCCCGGGGTAAGGAGTATTTCCGCGGGCAGCGAGAACCTGGTGAATTTTCCCGGCGCCGTTACAGGTATGAACTGGCCGGGCAAGATCCCCGGACATGAAATTTCGATCCTTATCACCACCGTGGGATACAATTGGGTAAAGACCGCGGGATTGTCTTTGGCGGAGGGCCGCGATTTCGACCCGGCATTCGGCACCGATACCTCCGCCTGTCTGGTCAATGAGTCCACCGTGACGCGGCTTGGTTTACATGAGCCGGTACTCGGTCAAAAGTTGGGTGCCAGCCCGATCATCGGGGTAGTGAAGAATTTTGTCACCAATAATCCCTCCGGCATCATCGCCCCGATGGCGATCTATTTATATAAGGGAGCGCCGGGGAACGGACATTTCTTTGTTCGGATCGCCAATAACGATCACTGGCGGCAGACCATCGCCGGTATCGGATCGGTGGTGAAGACCCTGGACCCACGACATGGATTCGATTATAGTTTTACAAAAGAAGAATATCAGCGGCGGTTCGAAGAGTTCAATAACTATGGGACCCTGGCGACGATCTTCGGCGGCCTCGCCATCTTTATCTCCTGTCTGGGCCTGCTGGGTCTGGCCGGGTTCGTAGCCGAACGGCGGGCCCGGGAAATGAGTATCCGCAAGGTCTTCGGTGCGAGCGTTCGGCAGGTATTGCTGCTGCTCTCGGCGGATTTTCTGCGACCGGTGTTTTTGGCATTTGTGCTGGCAGTCCCCGTGGCCTTCTGGGCCATGCATGCCTGGCTGGATAATATTATCTATCATGTCTCGTTGAGCTGGACCGTTTTTGCGGCGGGGGGCTTGCTGGCGCTTTTGATCGCGCTCGCCACCGTCGGATGGCAGGGCATTCGTACGGCCAATGAAAATCCGGCGAAGAAGTTGAGGAACGAATAGCCTGCATTGAAAGACCACGACCCACGCTCACCACCGCGGCCCAGGTTCACCCACCGCGACCCACGCTCACCCACCGTGCCGCACCGACACCCAAAGATAAAGCGAGATCAGTATCGATGCGACCAACAGCGCGATCAGCCATTGGTTGAAATTCCGGGTTTTTGACAATTGCCTCGAAAAGGTCTGCAACCTTTCCTCCGAATGACGGATCGCCTCCTGGCTGGTCCGGGATGATTCCGTCAGCCTGGTCTGCAGGTCCTGCAACCGGGTTTGTTGATCCTGCAACCGGGTCTGGTAGTTGAGATCGATCTGTTTGGTCAGATCGCCGATCAGTTTTGCCTTCGAATCATTGAACTCGTCCATCGCCCGGTCATAGATGTCGCGAAGATACTGTCCCAGCGCTGTCGGCGTAATAAAGGACTTGTCCGCCACCTTCTGAAGCAGCGGCTCGTCCGTACTGTGACCGATGGCAGTGATGAAAATAGGACGAATCTCGAGTGCCGTCTCCGCCAGTTCCGGAAGGTCGAAGACCCTCAGGTTCTCCCCGCCGCCCCGCGCGATAACGAGGATATCGGTATCGTTATGACGCTTCATCGCGCGATCGATCTCGGCCGGCTGGGCGAGATTGATCCGTACATATTCCATCCGGTAGGCCACGGCGGCTTCTTTGACCTGGTGTTTGATGTCCTGATCGACGATGGCGGTCGTGCCGACCAGGATGGTGATCCGGATCGGTTGCTGGCCAAACAGGCGATGCCGGATAAAGGAATCGGCATCCCGGTAGCCGATGGCGGCCTTTCGCCTCAGCAGGGCTAGGGCCCTGGTCTCTTCTTCACTCACCATGCTCGCCTTCCGGGAAAATAGTTCATTGAGCGTGAGCAGCAGATCGATCCTCGAAGTGGCGGTCTGGAGACGTCGGGAAAGAAAAGCGGAGGCCTCTATCAGCTGGCCGTCCCTGAGAGCGGTCCGCATCCGTTCGGGGGTCACCAGGGTCATGTTGGAATCGCTTTGCTCGTCGCGGAGGATGTCGTAATAGACGCCGTTATAGTTGACGCCTTTGCCATATTTGTATATGCCTTTTATACGGAAAACCTCATTGAACAGCGGGGATTGGAGGGAATTACCCACCGCATTGAGCAGGGCTTGCGGGGTGTAGGATAGGGTAGTGCCGGTAGATTCGGATATGTTGCCGTCCGGGATCATGCTGGGTACAAATGTAAAGAAATTTAGCAAAAGCCTCCGCTCATTCCTCCCGCTTTTTAATTCGAGCAATCGTTTGCGCCGGGGAACTACGACCGAAAACCAGTACGTTTGACAAAAATCGTTGCTTCGATATGAACAGAAAGTCTTTCCTTCGGAATAGCGGTCTCGCGGCGCTGGCCCTTGCCGCCAGCCCTTCCTCAAAGGCCCATGCGCATCAGACGACCTCCGCACCCCTGAATACCACGCCCCTTCATTTCGCCGGCCCGAAGGTTCGCCTGGCCATACTCGGCGTCGGCCTCCGCGGCCAAAGTCATCTCGAGCTGATGCTTCGCCGCGATGACGTCGACATCGCCGCTATCTGTGACGTCGACGACTATATGCTGTCACGAGCGAAAGACATGATCGCCAAATCGGGGAAAAAGGCAGCGCAGGCCTATACCGGCAGCCCCTATGCCTGGCAAGACCTGCTCAGGAACGAACACCTCGACGCTGTCCTCATCGCCTCCCCCTGGGAATGGCACAAACCGATGATCATCGGAGCGCTCGGGTCGGGTCTGAAATATGTCGCCACCGAGGTCATCCTCGGTCTGACGGTACAGGATCATTGGGACGTCGTCAAGTCTGCCGAACAGCACAACGCCAACGTCATGATGCTGGAAAACGTCTGTTACCGACGCGATGTCATGGCCGTGTTGCATATGGTCCGGCAGGGACTCTTCGGGGAACTGATCCATCTGCAGGGCGGCTACCAGCACAATCTCCAGGGAATAAAATTCAACAGCGGTGCCCACGACGGGGGCGTAGGCTGCGAGTTCGGTGAAGGGGCATTCTCCGAGGCCCGCTGGCGAACCAACCATTCCGTCCATCGCAACGGCGATCTTTATCCGACCCACGGTATCGGCCCTCTGGCGCATTACATCGATATCAATCGCGGCAATCTCTTCACCACCCTCTG
>Ga0134126_10007172_pt1 | contig 13984 bp, 9 predicted proteins | sample KB31752_FD_96881 | JGI IMG/M metagenome (GOLD analysis project Ga0134126, IMG submission 96881) | Terrestrial soil microbial communities with excess Nitrogen fertilizer from Kellogg Biological Station, Michigan, USA - KB3-175-2 | ecosystem: Environmental > Terrestrial > Soil > Unclassified ... | reverse complement strand
TCAGCTCGCAGAGGACCGCATTCAGAAAATCGACCCGACGACCGGCCTCGTGCTCGCCACGATCCCGGCGCCCGGCAACGGCGGCGACTCGGGCCTCACCTGGGCGGAAGGAACGCTCTGGGTGGGGCAGTATCGGAGCCGCAAGATCCATCAGATCGATCCCCAAACCGGGGCCATTCTTCGCACCATCGAGTCCAACCGCTTCGTCACCGGGGTCACCTGGACCGACGGCGAGCTCTGGCATGGCACCTGGGAAGATGACGCGAGCGAATTGCGGCGAGTCGATCCTCGAACGGGAGAAGTCCTGGAGAAGCTCGAGATGCCGCCCGGAACGGGCGTGTCGGGGCTCGAATCCGATGGCGGCGACCAATTCTTTTGCGGAGGCGGAGACAGCGGAAAGATCAGGGCTGTCCGCCACACCCAGGCAGGGCCGCGCGCCCCACGCGCCGCGCGAACCTGATGCCTAGACCCGGCTAAAAGGCCCTCGCACGCGTGAAACCTCACTGACATTTCGAGGTGCACCCCGTGCCGCCCTTCTTCGCTAGCTTCTCCGCCCGAGTTTGCGTTTGACCCTCGTCGCGAATCTCTCTGAAGCGGGTGGCGCGCAAAACGCCGTGTACAGAACCCGCATGATTTCGAGCGCCGGGCCCTGAGTGAGCGCGTAATAGATGGTCTGCGAGTGACGAGTCGTCGTGACCAGGGCTGCGTCGCGCAGAACGCCCAAGTGTTGAGACAGGGCGGATTGACTAAGCGGCACACGCTCATTGATCTGCCCTACCGACAGCGGCCCATCCAGGAGGGCGCAAAGGATCAAAAGCCGCTGATCATTCGCCAGCGCCTTGAGAAGCGCGGCCGCCTCGGCAGCGTGATCCTGTAAAGCAGCCATCGCTTCCCGCGTTCGCGGCGCACCAAGCGCACCCTTCATCGTCATTCCGAATGCCTCTTTCGGTAAGTACGGAGAGATTATAACTGACTCGACTGATAAAATCGCCACTTGCTAAATTAGTTCTTTCTTATATACTGATGTCAACTTAGCACCGACCACCATGAGGGCATGCCAATGAGTATCGATCGCTGGGTATTGAGATTCGCGGGTAGTGTGGTGCTCCTTAGCCTGCTGCTTGCACATTTCGTGAACGCGCAATGGCTTTGGCTCACGGCATTTGTCGGTGCCAATCTGTTGCAATCCTCCTTTACCGGGTTCTGTCCGCTGGCGACCGTATTGAAGCGCTTCGGAGTCAAGCCGGGCCACGCGTTCTCCTGATGGGAACTTCCAAATGCCCACGCGCGTATCCCGGTTGCGGCTCGATTGGGCTCTGCTTTCGGTAATCCTCGCCGCGGCGGGATGCAGCAGCAAGGCGCCGCCCGCCGCAAGCCCCGCCGCCGCGACCCTGGCAAGCATCGTAGTCCGGACAGTGCATGCGCCGCTCGAGCGTACCGTCGACGGCACCATTGAAGCCGTCAATCAGGCAACCCTCTCGGCTCAGACCGCCGGACGAATCACGGAGATTCTCTACGATGTAAATGACGTGGTACCTGCCGGCGCTGTCATTATCCGGCTCAAGGGAAACGAGCAACGCGCCGGGCTCGAGGCCGCACGCGCCGCCCTCACTGAAGCAAAGGCGCGCGGTGCGGAGGCGATTACCAGCTATCAGCGCATTTCGGAGCTATTCGAACGGCGTGTCGTCTCGAAGGCGCAATTGGACCAGGCGACCGCGAATCGGGATGCCGCCATCGCGCGACTTAGCGCAGCCGAGGCCGGTATTGCTACGGCAACAGAAGGCGTTGGCTACACCGAAATCCGCGCGCCGTACAGCGGAGTCGTCGCAAAACGGCTCGTGGAAGTGGGGGAATCTGTCAGTCCCGGCACGCCGTTGATGTCCGGTCTATCGCTTCGGGACTTGCGGGTCAACACCAGTGTTCCGCAGAGCATCGTGATGCAGGTTCGCCGCCTCAAGCAAGCCGCGGTCTATGTCGGGACTCAGCGCGTCGAGGCGACCAAGATCACGATCTTTCCTGAAGCTGCCACCCCGTCAAGCACTTTTCGCGCACGGCTCGATCTGCCGCCAGGCGCGCTCGACCTCGCCCCCGGCATGTACGTCAAAGTCGGACTCGTGATCGGTGACGCAGATCGCCTCATGATCCCGGTGTCGGCGCTGGTCGAACGCAGCGAAGTCACGGGCGTATATGTGCTCGATTCGCGCGGGCATCCGGCACTGCGGTACGTGCGCACCGGACAGCGCGTGGGGGACAAGATCGAGATTTTGGCTGGCCTCAGCGATGGCGAGCGAATCGCACTCGATCCAATCGCAGCCAGCGCACTGGCCGCCGCGCCGGACCGCCGCTCGTGATGAAACCGCTGGGCTTGAGCGGGCGGCTCGCGCGGTTTTTTCTCGAGAACCAGCTGACTCCGCTTCTGGCTCTGACCGCCCTGCTGATGGGAGCGTTCGCGATCCTCGTGACGCCTCGTGAGGAGGAGCCGCAGATCGACGTCACCTTTGCCAACATTCTGATCCCGTTCCCCGGCGCGAGCTCCGAACAAGTCGAGAATCTCGTCGCCACACCGATGGAGAAGGTGCTCGGCGAAATCTCGGGCGTCAAGCACATCTATTCGGTGTCGCGTCCGGGACTCGCCGTTCTCACCGTTCAATATGAAGTAGGGATCCATCGAAACGACGCCATCGTGCGGCTCTACAACGCAGTGTATTCCCATCAGGATTGGCGCCCCGCCGGCGTCGGTATCGGTCAGCCGCTCATCAAGCCCAAGGGCATCGACGATGTGCCCATCGTGACGCTCACCTTATGGACCCGTAATCCGGCATTGGGCGGACATGAACTTGGGAAGGTTGCCCGCGCCATGATGAGCGAATTGAAACGGGTTCCCAACACGCGCAACGTCTATTCGATTGGGGACTCCGAACCCATGATCCGGGTGGAGCTCGATCCGGGACGACTCGCCGCCTCGGGACTCACCGCGGGCGATCTTGCAGCGGCGCTGCAAGCGGCCAATCTCGTACGTCAGGCTGACGCCGTCATGAGCGGGGGCCGGCAGTCGCCCGTGCAAGCCGGACAATTCCTCGCCAATCGCGACGATATCGGCGGCCTGATTGTTTCGGCGCGCGACGGTAAGCCCATCTATCTCGATGACGTCGCGCTGGTAACCGACTCGCCGCGGACGCCCTCGCAGTATGCGTGGTATGGCACCGGCGCCGCCGTCGGCGCTGCCGGTGGCAAGGCGGTGTATCAATCGCCCGCGGTGACGCTCGCAGTCGCCAAGAAGCCCGGCAGCAACGCAATCGATGTTGCAAGCGCCGTGATCAACCGCGTCGAACAAATGAAAGGAGTCACGATCCCAGCCGGCGTCGAGGTGACGGTGACTCGCAACTACGGCGTTACGGCGAATGACAAAGCAAAGAAACTCATTGAAAAGCTTCTGTTTGCCACGGCATCGGTCGTTATTCTGGTGTTATTCGCGGTCGGAAAACGCGAAGCAGCCGTCGTGGGCGCCGCCGTCATCGTAACCTTGGCAGCGACGCTTTTTGCCTCCTGGGCTTGGGGCTTTACGATCAATCGGGTTTCTCTGTTCGCTTTGATCTTTGCGATCGGAATACTCGTCGACGATGCCATCGTCATCGTCGAGAACGTGCACCGACATCTGTCGATCGACCCAGGCGCCGTTTCGGAGGTCATCCCTCGCGCGGTGGACGAGGTCGGCGGTCCCACCATCCTCGCCACATTCACGGTGATCGCCGCGTTACTGCCGATGGCCTTTGTCTCCGGACTCATGGGCCCGTACATGAGTCCGATCCCGATCAACGCCAGCATGGGCATGCTCATTTCGCTGGGTGTCGCCTTGATTTTCACACCCTGGCTGTGCCGGAAACTGTTCTCCGGCGAAACGCCAGGCAGAGCGGCGGAATCGAAAACCGAGGGCAAGCTGCACCGATGGTTCGAGCGGCTCATGGCACCGTTCCTATTGGGCGATCATGCACGCCGCAACCGCCATCGTCTTTATTTCGGCACCGCAGGGGCAATCGTCATCGCCGTGCTGCTTGCCGTGGTGCAGCTCGTCGTACTCAAGATGCTCCCCTTCGACAATAAGTCCGAATTCCAGGTGGTCGTCAACATGCCCGAGGGCACGCCGGTCGAAGGTACCGCACGGGTCTTGGCAGGATTGACGGGTATCGTGCGTCAAGTACCGGAGGTTACGAATTACCAAGCATATGCAGGAACCTCCGCACCCATCAACTTCAACGGACTTGTACGTCAGTACTATCTGCGCGGCGATAGCAATCAAGGCGATCTGCAGGTCAATCTGGTGGACAAGAGCGATCGGCACCGCAAGAGCCATGATATTGCGCGCGACGTTCGAGCGGCACTCCTCGCCGAGGGCAAGCGCCTTGGCGCCGCGTCCGTCCAAGTGGTCGAGGTGCCGCCTGGGCCACCGGTCCAAGCGCCGGTGGTGGCCGAGATCTACGGCCCGGTCTACGCCGCGCAGCTGGAAATCGGCCGGGCGCTACGCAAGATATTCGATTCGACGCGCGACATCGTCGATACCGACGATACCCTGGCTGCGCCGGTGCCCCGCTTCATCGTCTCGCTCGATCGAGCGAAGGCTGCCCTGCTGGGTGTCTCTCAGGCAGCCACGACCGAGGCGCTTGCCACCGGGCTCGCCGGATTCGATGCAACCTTTGTCCACGCCGGGCGCGAGCGCGATCCCATCGCCGTGCATCTTGAGCTTGGGACCGCCGACAAGGAAGGCCTTGAACAAGCGCTCGCCCTTCCGGTCCGCAGCGCTACGGGTACATTGGTGCCGCTGTCCGAAGTTGTGACGGTATCCCGCACGACCTGGGACGCCGCCATCTACCACAAGGATCTGTTACCTGTCGTGTTCGTGACCGGCAATATGGCCGGGCGACTTGACAGTCCGCTCTACGGCATGTTCGACATCGTCTCGCAGATCAATGACGCCCCGCCCGCAGGACGGCCGGTCACGCAACGCTTCGTGAGTCCACCCGATCGGCTGAGTGAATTTAGCGTGCGCTGGGATGGCGAGTGGACTATTACCTATGAAACGTTCCGCGATATGGGCCTGGCGTACGCCGTGGGCTTGATATTCATTTATCTGCTCGTCGTAGCGCAATTCCGCTCCTATGCGGTACCTCTCATCATCATGGCGCCGATTCCGTTGACGATCATCGGCGTCATGCCAGGGCATGCGCTTCTCGGTGCTAATTTCACGGCGACCTCCATGATCGGCATGATTGCGCTCGCCGGCATCATCGTCCGCAACTCCATCTTGCTGGTGGACTTCATCAACCACGAGATTGCGGCAGGCCAGCCATTGGCACAAGCGGTCATTCGCGCCGCTTCGATTCGCGCCAGGCCGATCGTCCTCACGGGCCTTGCCGCCATGATCGGCGCGTTCTTTATCATCGATGATCCGATTTTCAACGGCCTCGCCATCTCCTTGATCTTCGGCATTTTGGTATCGACGGCGTTGACGCTGCTGCTGATTCCACTGCTCTACTACGGCTACATCGGGCGCTCGCGCGGGGAAAGCCGGCCACTCACTTGAAGGGGTCTCTATGGCACACATTATCGTCATCGGTGCCGGATTGGGCGCCGTTCCGGCTGCATTCGCATTGCGCGAGCATCTTCCCAAGACTCATCGGGTGACCTTGATTGGCGAGGTGCATCATGATTTCTCTTAAGCTTGCACGGAGCGCCGCTTTTCGGCCATGCTGGGCGGCATGTGCGCTGCTGGTGATCCCCTGGATCAGCCATTCGGAATCCTTAACCGATGCCTGGACCATGGCTCTACAGTCGGACGGCATCGTGGCCGCGGCACACAGTGAGCGCGAAGCGGCGGAAGCGGAACACTCCGCCGCACGGCGCCAACGCTGGCCGACGCTGGACCTGAATGGCAACTACACCCAGCTGCAAAACGCCCCGCAACTGGACATCGCGACTCCCTCCGGCCGATTGCAAGCACCGATATGGCGGCACGACGGCTACGCCTCCGCCGGCGCCGATCTGTCCCTTCCGGTATGGACATCGGGCCGAATCAGCGGGGCCATAGGAGCCGCGGCCGCGGGCGCTCGGGCCGCCACGGCTCGGGAGATGGGAAGCTCGTCCGATTTAAAGCTGGCCGTTGCCGAAGCGTACGTTGCGGTGTTCCGCGCCCGCAGTGCTCTGGCCGTGGCCGACTCAAACGTCGCGAGCCTCAAGGCGCATTACGATGACGTGCAGGTCCTGTACGATAAACAATCGGTCCCGCAGTCGGATCTGCTCGGCGCACAAGTGTCGTTCGCGAATGCTTTGCAGCAGCGCCTACGCGCCACCAATGCGTTGCACCTGGCGACGGCGGCGTATAACCGTTGGGTCGGTCAGCCCCTGGATCGCGTTCCCGACCTCGAGGAGTTGGGCACTCCCTCGGCAGCCTCTGGGGAGGCCCTCGATCGATTGATCGGACATGCCCTCGACCATCGCCCGGAGGTTGCGGTCCTTGTCGCACAGCAGGAACGATTTGAGCAAGCCGCTCGCTCGGAAGGCGCGCAAGGATTGCCGCAGGTCGCACTGCACGCCGGCTACAATCACCTCGACAATCAGATCCTGGATCGCGAAAACTTCGCCTCCGTCGGCATCGGATTGCAGTGGCGGGTATTCGACAGCGGACAACTCAGAGCACGCACGAGCGCCTTGCACAGCCACGCACGGGCTGCAGCTCAACAGCTTGCGGATTTTCGCTCGGTTGTGGCACTCCAAGTGCAAACGGCCGTCCTCAATCATGAGGAAGCGGCCGCCAGAATTCACGTGGCTGCCACAGCGGTCGGTCAGGCGGAAGAAAACGTCCGCGTCGCCAAGGAACTCTACGAAAGCGGGCTCGGGACCAGCAATCAAGTGCTGGACGCGGAAACGCTTCGAATCGCCGCGCTGACCAATCGCGACAACGCGGCTTTCGATCTGATCATTGCGCACTTTCAACTACAGCGGGCGATGGGCGATCTGTAGAATGGCCGCACGCGAGCTAGAGTTCACCCCAACTTGCCGCGCGCCAGTTTTGATAGCTCGGCAACTCCGACCGGCGGACTGGTCAGCCAGGGCAGGATGAAGATGCGCTGCGCAAGCCCGGCGGACAGGCGCTCGATCTGTTCGTGTTCACCTTCGAGTCGCGCCGCCAGCAGGGGGTCGTGGGTTCCTGCGGCCAGCACGCTTTTGTTGAGCAGCCACGCGTAAGGCTCGATGTTGGCGCGGCGAAGTTCATCTTGCAGTACCGCGGCTTGTGAGACTGGTGTCACCTCCGGCAAGGTCACCAAAATGATTCTTGTGTAATTCGCATCCTGCAGCCTCATCAGCGGCGTGATGACGTGATTGGCGCCGTGCCCTTCGAGCTCGCGCACCATTTGCCGGTGGTAGGCGCCTGTCGCATCCATCAACAGCAGGGAATGCCCGGTGGGTGCGGTATCCAGCACGACGAACGCGCATCGCGCCTCGCTGATAATTCTCGAAAACGCATGGAAGACCGCGACCTCTTCTGTACACGGCGAGCGAAGGTCCTCCAGCAGCAACGCCTGATCCTGGGCGGAGAGATCTGATTTGTCCGCCATGATCTTCTCCACATAACGCCGTGTTTCGACTTTGGGGTCGATGCGGTCCACTCGCAGGCCCGGCACCTCGCCGCGGAGCGTTCCAGCAAGGTGTGCTGCCGGGTCGGTGGTGCTCAGATGCACGATCTTCCCGCGTTGGACGAGTCCGAGCGCCAGGGCGGCGGCCACCGTTGTTTTGCCGACGCCGCCTTTTCCCATCACCATTATCAGCCCGTGGTCGGAAGCCGCCAATTCGTCGACCAAGGCGTCCAAGCCATGCAACCGCTCGAGGCGCTTGGCGTCCACGGCCCGGTCGGGTTGTGCGGGGCCGACCTCCGCGGCGAGCAGTGCGCGCAGGGCGGGCAACCCTATCGTGTCGAAAGCACGCAGCGGCACCTGGTCTTGCGGTAAGGCACGCAGAGACTGCGGCATCTCGGCCAGCGAGCGCTGACCCAACGCGTCGATGGAACAAGCCACCGGGTCCGTGCGCTCACTGGCATGAAATACACCGTTGATCACGAGACGCTGATTGTTCAAGCCGAGTGCGTGTAATTCTTCGGACGTGCGCGCCGCCTCTGCAATTGCGCTTGAATCCGGCCGAGTCACGAGAATCACGGAGGTCTTGGACGGGTTGGTCAAAACGTCAAGCGCGGCCTTGAAGCGCGATTCCTGCATTTTTAGCCCCGAGTGCGGCCCCAGGCAGGAAGCCCCCCGGTCGTTGCCATCCAGAAATCCACTCCACGCCTTGGGTAAGCTGAGCAGGCGCAGCGTGTGCCCCGTGGGTGCCGTATCGAAAATAACGTGATCGAAGTCTCCGCCATCGCCGGTCAAGATAGCGGCGAATTCATCGAAGGTCGCGATTTCCGTGGTGCAGGCCCCCGATAATTGCTCGCGCACCTTCGAGATTTCGGATTCACTGGCACCCGTGCCCATTTGCCTAAGTACACGTTGCCGGTACGATTCGGCGGCCGCATCGGGATCAATGTTGAGGACCGACAGACCGGAAGCGCCAGGAACCGCTGTTGGCGCATTGCGCAGCGGGATTCCCAGCATCTCACCCAGGTTCGACGCAGCATCCGTGCTGACCAGCAAGACCTTCTTGCCTGCGTCCGATAGCATCAACGCGGCTGCGGTCGAGATCGATGTTTTCCCAACTCCACCCTTACCGGTGAAAAACAGATATTGGGTCGGGCCGCTGAGAAAGCCAATCGCTGTTGGCCTCATCCCCGACGCACCTTCTCGCCTGAGACCCGCTGCTTGCCGCACCCGCCGACTATTGCTCCTTCGGAACCGGCGGCTTCGAGCTCTTCATCATGTGTTTGTGCTTGTCCATCCCCATCATGGGGCAGCCGTGCTCCCCCATCAGCTGATGACACTCCTTCATCATTTCCTCGCGGCAGTCGCTCATGGCTCTATCGGTGCGCAGACACGCCGCCATTTGCTCATGGGCGTCAGCCATCTTTGCTCGCAATTCTTTTGACGGTTCAGCCGTCGCCGTATCCGCCATTACAAAGTTCGACATGAACGCCGAGGCGATCAAGCCGCAGAGAACGAATATGGAAGCATTTCGTGGACACATAATGACACCTGCACTGGGTCGGTTGAGGAATAGGTCAAGTACCGTCATCAGTTGGTTCACGCTATCTTGTCCGGAGAGTCCTATCCATACGCGTTAACTGCAATGTCATAAGGGAAACACCGTGCCCCTTCGATTGAGTCACGGTGTTTGGGCCGCCAGGCGAGTGGCTCTCGCCGAGAGATCTGCTGTTTCCAGATAGTCCGGGACTTCGCAGGCCCAGCCCAGTTCGTGTTCGATGCGTTTCCTCAACCCGTCGGCGGCAACCGGTTCGCCGTGTGTGATGAACGTCCTCTTCGGCTGCCATTTGAAACTTCCCATCCAATCAAGCAACTCGTTCGCGTCGGCGTGCGCCGAGGCACCGGACAATTGGCGTACTTGCGCGCGGACTTCAACCAGCTGACCGTGTATCTTGACCGTCTGCGCACCGGCCAGCAGCGACGCGCCGCGAGTGCCGCCGGCTTGAAAGCCCGCGAGGAGAATCAGATTGCGCGGGTCGCCTGCAAAGGCTTCCAGGTGGTACAGCACCCGCCCGCCGGTTGCCATGCCGCTGGCTGAAATTATTATCATCGGTCCCCGGCGGCGATTGAGCGCTTTGGAGTCATTGACCGAATTTACGTACGTGGCGGCACGGCACATGTCCGCGCATTGCTGCGGTGAAAGTCGATGGTCCTTGCCATAGGCCCCATAGATCTCGGTAACGTTGACCGCCATCGGGCTGTTCAGGTACACGGGCAGGTCGGGTATCGCTTGGCGTTGTTTGAGCCTCGCAATCAGTTGCAGAAGCAATTGCGCCCTCCCGACTGCGAAGGCGGGAACCAGAATCACACCGCCGCGGGCGGCGGCGGCATTGACCGCATCGGCGAGTTCCGCTTCGGGATCGACCTGCGCATGGCGCCGATCGCCATAGGTCGATTCGACGACCAGGTAATCGGCCGTCGCGGGAATGCCCGGAGGTCGCATGATCGGATCATTCGGACGACCAACATCGCCGGAGAACACAAGGGCTCCATCCGGGCCCGAGAGGTGGATCATTGCGGCGCCCAGTATGTGGCCGGCAATGATGAAGCGGAATTGGATTTCTCCATCCAGCGTTGTGTTGCACTCATAGTCCGCTGCCGATAGGCGCTCGAGCGCCGCGACCGCATCCTGCTGCGTATACAGGGGCAGTGCGGGGTGGTGTTTCGAGTACCCCCGCCGGTTGGCGTATGCTGCCTCTTCCTCCTGCAGCCGAGCGCTGTCGGGAAGCAGCACCCCAAGCAACTCCCGCGTCGCGTGCGTGCAATACACCCGGCCTGTAAAGCCCTGCCGCAAGAGCAGCGGCAGATACCCGCTGTGATCGATATGCGCATGCGTCAAGATCACCGCATCGATTTCCCGTGCCGGGAACGGCACCGGCTTCCAGTTGCGCAGACGCAGTTGCTTGAAGCCTTGGAATAGGCCGCAATCGACGAGGATATGTTTTGAGCCGATCTCGACGAGATATTTGGACCCGGTGACTGTACCCGTCGCGCCCAAGAACGAAATCTTCATTGGTGCTCCCGCATCGCATGCCGCCGTCAATACTTGGCCGACGAGACGGGGGTGATTCGCGACCCGTCCTTGATGGCATCGCTCGGATAGAGCACCACGCTGGAATTCGCTCCGAGGCCATCCAGAATCTCCGTAAACGTCTCGTTGCGGCGGCCGGTCGTCACCTTGGTCCGACGGGCGCGTCCGTCGGCCGTTACCGAAAATACCATCCATTGGGGTCCCGACCGAAACAATGCGCCCGAGGGAATCTGCAACGCATCGGCGCGTTCATAGACTCGTATGTGCGCATCCAAACGATAACCCTCCCCAAGCGCGGCCCACTCCCGCCGGCGGGTGACGATGTCGACCAACACGTTGACCCGTTGCTCTTCCACGCCAAGAGCGGAGATTTTGGTAAACCCCCAGGGCTCGATCCGGCGGACGCGACCCGAGAGCGGTGTCGGTCCGCCCCACCCATCCAGCCTGACCTCTGCTCCGGGGAAGACTTGCGGCGCCTCCGTGGTGAGCAACTCAATGATCACCTCCAGATTCGAAGGATCGCCAAACTCCACCAGCGGCGTGCCCACACCGACTGCTCCACCGCTCTTCTGCTGAACCCGAAGCACGCGCCCGGCGATGGGCGCTCGGAGAGGCCACTCCCCTCCCTCTCCCTGGCTCCTCCCCTCATCCCGCGTCCGGGCCAGCGCCGCCGCAGCGATCTCGATATCGTGTTGCGCTACGTGCGCGTCCGCCCGCGCGCTGTCGAGTTCGTGCCCGGCCATCTGGAAGGCAAGTTCATCGGACTCCAACTTGGCTCTCGCGACCATATTCGTCTCGGCCAGCTTGCGGCTTCGACCAACCTCGAGCCGTGCGAGTTCCAGCGCCGATCCGGCTTGGAGCACGCGGGCGTCCGCGCGCTCCTTCGAAGCCCGTGCCGCCTCGACCCGGCGGCGCAGTTCCAGTTCCATTCGCGCGTCGAGCAGTGCCGGCGTCACCGGATGCAATCGCGCTATGACGCTGCCTTCGGCAACGTCGTCCCCCTCGCGCAGCGTGATGCGATCGAGTTCGCCTGCAAGCGGAGATGAGACGATGAAATGATCGCGAATTCGGGTCTTGGCCTGTTCGTCAACCGTCTGCGCAAAGGCCCCGCGTACCACGACAGCCGTTTCTACGTCGATTGCGCGCGGCATGAGCGCCCAGGCGACCATCCCGGCCGCCGCGGCCCCGAGAATTGCAAAGACTACAGTTGTCCTTCCTCCAATCATTGTTTCATTCTCTCGTCTTCAGCACGGCAACCAGATCCAGCCGATCGATCCTGCGTCGAACGATGAGCGCGCTCAGGACGCCGGACACGACAGTGGTAAGTATTGCGATGACGTAGGTCTTTGGCGCGATAATGACCGGAATGCGAAATGTATCGCTGTGCATCATGTCTGAAAGCATGGTGCCAAGCCATCTTCCGAGCCATAGGCCGATGAGAATTCCCGCGCAGAGCTCGACCGCCAGCTCTCCCAGGAGAAATGTCGACACCTCGCCACGGGTGAAGCCCAGTACGCGCAAACTTGCGAGTTCCCACGCCCGCTCCGCGAGCGATACGCGCGCGCTGTTGTAGATCACGCCCACCGCTATCGTGGCTGCAAACAACGTGAAGATGGAAGTAAAGACGAGCACATTGCGCGCCGAGGTTTCGCGGAAGCTGGCGAGGGAATTCTTCTTGATGGAAATCATGGCAACGGCCGGCGTCGATTTGATCCGCGCGAACAGGGCGTCCTGCGTCGCGCGATCGAGCCGCACGTTCACCGCGCTGATCGAATCCGCCTCGTCCATGAGGCGGTTGAGCGCATTCAAGTCCATGTAGCCCATCAAGGCGAACATGTCGTCGACCACGCCCGCCACCAGCACGTCGCGACGAATTCGCGCGCCCTCGAGCAGCTCTGCCTGAACGAACTCGCCTGCCCGCACGTCAAGTTTCTTTGCGAGCCGGTCGGAAAGGAGGACGCCCTCCATCGGCATGTCGATGGGTCGGTGGCGCCCGTCGAGCACACGGCGCAGCCGTGATTGCTCGCCGAGCCCCATGATTGCGGTGCGATAAACGTGGTGGGCGGACCGGAAGCGGACACCGACGGTGCGATACCCCTCAGTCTGCATCACGCCAGGCAACCTGCCTACCTCGAATCCGACTGCGCGCGAGCGCGGCTCGGCAAATGTAATCACCGCATCGCTGCGGTCCGCGGAATTGAATTGGACATCGATCATGTAGCCGATGGCATCCCACCAGAATGTTCCCGATATGATCAACGCCACGGCGGCGCCGACGCCGACCGCGGCAAGCACCGAGCGCAAGGGACGGCGCTCCAGGTTGCGCAGGATCATCCTGGCCCCTGTCGGAATGAATTTCGCCACCCCGAGACGCTCCAGGAGCAACGGGCGATAGCGCGGCGGCGCCGGAGGTCGCATGGCCTGGGCGGGCGAGAGCTTGATGATCCGCTGGATCGCGAACAGCGCTCCCCCGAAGCCGGCCGCGATGCATGCGCCGGCGGCCACGGCGATCAGCGAGGGCTCGATTCTGAACGACACTGCGGGGAAGTGGAAGAAATCCGCATACATTCCGGTCATATAGCTGCCAAACCAGGCACCAATGGCTATGCCAAGCCCTACTCCGCAGGTGACTACAATGGCGACAAACTCCAGGTAATACAAAGCGATGCTGCCGTTGCCGAAGCCGAGTGCCTTGAGCGCCGCAATCTGCTCGCGTTGGGTTGCGATCTGCCTGCCGAGCACGACATTCAAGAGAAATGCGGCCACCCACACGAACAGAGACGGCATGACGGTCCCCAGCACTCGTTGTTGATTCATTTCCTGCGAAACGATTCGATCGGAGGTTTGATCTCTGCGGCCGTAAGCGCCGCGCCCTCCATTTTGGCGCAGCAGGACATCCAGATCATTCAGGACCTGGGATTCGGACGCCGATGAGCCCGTGACCACACTCAAGTGATTGAATGCTTCCTTCAGATCGAACGAGTCGGCGAGGCGCTCCCCGTCGATCCAGAACACACCCAAGCCCTTGGGATCGGGGAAGGCGCCGCCGATCGAAGGATTGATGTATTCGGGCGATAAAGCGACGCCAACGATCTTGATCTGTTGTCGAATTCCATTGAGTAGCACCGTCACCTCATCACCGGGTCTGAGATGCCGCGCGGCCGCAAATCCCTCATCGACGAGCCCCTCGAGCGCGGCGCCCGGCTCGATCATCCGGCCTCGGCGAATGTACAGCCGATTCAGGCGCGGTCCGGTGCCCGCCGGGATT
>Ga0134126_10007170_pt1 | contig 13987 bp, 14 predicted proteins | sample KB31752_FD_96881 | JGI IMG/M metagenome (GOLD analysis project Ga0134126, IMG submission 96881) | Terrestrial soil microbial communities with excess Nitrogen fertilizer from Kellogg Biological Station, Michigan, USA - KB3-175-2 | ecosystem: Environmental > Terrestrial > Soil > Unclassified ... | reverse complement strand
CCGGCGGCTCCGGGACGTATTGCACGTAATACAGGCGCGAGTGCGGGGATGGCGTGAGCGCATGCTTGGTAAATGGGACGTTCACGCGCCCTTTCGGTCCGAGAATCACGACGGGATTGCCGGCCGCAGCCTGTAGCTCAGCGGTGAGGAGTTGCGTCAGCAGATCCACGGAAGAGGCCGCCTGGACAGCGTGGTAATCCATGGTCCCAAGCTGCAGCTCGGAGATTGCCTGCGAGACTTTCGGAAGGTCGGCGAGGCGGAAACGCCCGGCTTGGTAAATCGCGCGCTGTTGATCGAGATTGAAAACGATCAGGCGGACCTCCGGAGCACCCGCTTCATGCATCAACGAGGAAAGCGCTCCCAGCAGCAACTCGATCTCTTCGGGCGAAACGGCGGTAGATCTCGGGGAAACGCCCGCCGCATGCAAAAGCACGGTGAGATGCTGTGTGGACGCGGCGCCGGGCTCGGGCTCGGGAACGGGATAGTCGTCGAGCGCGGCGACCGCGCCCGGCGGCATAGTGAGTTTGGTTTCGCGCTGGCCGGCTTTGTGTTTCGCCTCGAAGCTCCAGTCGCGGCCGCACGTGCGGTTCAGATCGTCCTCCACGGTCAGGCTGGCTCCGTACTTCCCTTCCCCGACCAGAAAGCTGTGCGACGACTCGCCGTCCATATTGGTTCGCGGCACCGGAGGCAGGTTGAATTCAGCATCGAGAACGGTAGCGTGTCGGGAGCCTTCCGGCGTGACGGTGATGCGCATCCGATAGCTGTGTCCCGCGCCGGAAAACTGCGAGAGCGGCACCTTCACCACGTAGCCTGTCTGAAAGCGTAGGCTGAAGTTCAGCTTCGGCTGAATGGGGCGGATGTCGCACCTCAGTTCGCCGGGCTGAGCTTGGGCGGCAGCGAGTGAAAGGAGCAAGAATGCGGATGCTCGCATGCGGGTTATTGTCTCAGGAACTGTGAAGGACGGGGGGCAGCTTGTAAATTGTGAAGAAATCGGGCTGCTGTTCTCGTCGGGCTCCCTTCGCCTTATCGATGCACCGTTTACCGCTCCCTCACGGGGCTGTGAAAAAATCCGGCCCTTATTCTCGTCGCGCTACATTCGCCTTTCGATGCACCCTTTACCGCTCCCTCAAGGGGGCTGTGAAAAAATCCGGCCCTTGTTCTCGTCGCGCTACATTCGCCTTTCGATGCACCTTTTACCGCTTCCTGACGGTCGCGGCTCCGTTAGCAGCATCAGCTACATTCGGAGCCGTGACCGTACGGGAGCGGTAAAAGGTGCCGGGGATACGGAGAGAGTTCGATTTTTTCACGCCCCGGTAAACAGTGCCGGCACTACCCGGGTAATGATGCCCCTGCTGTCGCGCGACGGGGTTCGAAGGTGTAGCCGAAGCCACGCACCGAGTGGATCAGCACGGGCGTAGTCGGGTCCGGCTCAATTTTCTGCCGCAGCCGGAGCACGTACACATCCACCGCCCGGTCTGTGATGGCGCGGTCCTGTCCCCAAACCGCATTCAGCAGTTGCTCGCGGCTGAACACCACTCCGGGTCTGGACATCAGGAATTCCAGCAGCCGGAACTCGGTGGCTGTGAGCGCCAGCGCGATTCCGTTGAGGCGCGCTTGCCGGCTGCTGGTGTCCACTTCCAGGCCGCCGGCTTCCAGCACGCGCACCGGTGGCGCCTGGTTGCGGAACTGCAGCTTGATCCGGGCGATGAGCTCGCGGACGAAGAACGGTTTCACCACGTAATCGTTTGCGCCGAGCTCCAGACCCACAATCCGGTCGGTCTCGCCGGCGCGCGCGGTGAGGAAGATGATCGGAGTATTCTGCAGCTCCGGTTCACGGCGAATGCCCTTGCAGATGTCGAGGCCGTCGGAATCGGGCAGCATGATGTCCAGCAGGATGAGGTCGGGGCGCGTCTGACGGCAGAGTTCGATTGCGCCTTTTCCGGTCTGCTGTCCGCTCATCGCGAAGCCCTCTTTCTCCAGGTTGTATTTCAACAGGGAGTAGAGGTCTGCGTCGTCTTCGATTAACAGAATTTTTTTCATGGAGCCAGGGCTTTCGTGCCCAACTTACCAGTCGACCTGTTACGGAGCGGTTAAGACGCAGTGAATTCGGGATTAAGTGTTTGCGTTTCCAGCGCGGACTCATCCACCGGCAGCGTGAAGAAGAATGCCGATCCCTGCCCGGGGCTGCTTTCCACTCGCACAGCGCCGTTGTGCGCGGCGACGAGATGCTTGACGATCGAGAGTCCCAGGCCCGTGCCTCCGAGTTCGCGCGAGCGCGCCTTATCGACGCGATAAAAGCGTTCGAACAGACGCGGCAAGTCCTCGGCGGGGATGCCGATGCCGGTGTCGCGAACGTACAGTTCGACAAAGCGGGCCGCCGGATGCGCACCGACCGCGATGCGGCCTCCGTCCGCGGTGTATTTCACCGCGTTATCCAGCAGATTGCCGAGAACCTGCAAGACCGCTTCGGGATCGCACCAGACGCGAAGGTCCGCCGCGCCCGGTTCCGTTTCCAGCCGGATGCGATTCTTCTCCGCGATGGGCTGCACAATATCGAGAGCGTCCTGCAGCAGTGCCTCCACCGCGCAGAATTCGAATTCGAGCTTCTCGCGTTTCTGCTCGATGCGGGAAAGCGTCAACAGGTCCTGCGTCAGGCGGGCGAGGCGCTCGGCGTTGTGGCGGATGATGCCGAGGAATCGCATGTTGTGCCCGGGATCGTTGAGCGCGCCATCCATCAGGGTTTCGGTATAGCCCTGAATGGATGCCAGCGGCGTCCGCAGTTCGTGCGACACATTGATGACGAAATCCTTGCGGATGCGCTCCACCCGCTCCAGTTCGGCGTGCTCGCGCTCCAGTTGCTCCGAGGCAGCCTGCAGGTGCGCGGCGGTTTCATTCAGGGTTTCGGCAAGCTGACCGAATTCACTGGACCCGGTATCGGGCAGGCGCGCCCGGAAATTGCCGTGGGCAAGCTGGGTGGAATGCGCTTTGATGGCGGCGAACCTCCGCGAGATCCATCGCGCGGCCAGCGCGGCCAGCAGCATCGCGGGCAAAAAAGCGAGGGCCGTGCTCGCCAGAATCTTTTCGCGAATCGCGCGTCCCTGCGCCTGAATTTCTTCGAGCGGCACGGCGATGCGAAACGCCTCTCCCTCCGGTCCGGGCACGCCGACGTAGAGAAACTGAATTCCCAGAGTCGCGCTTCGCCGCACCTGCCAGCCCGTACGGCCGGCGAGCGCCTGCATCACCTCCGGCCGGGATGGGGTGCGGTGGTTCTCCATGGTTTCCGGCCGCGCTTCGGAATCGGCGAGCACCTTGCCATCGGCGCGGATGATGGTGACGCGTCCTCCGGCGGCGCGGGCCAGATCGGTCAAACTCGCCAGATCGCGCGGCAGCGTGAGCGCCAGCATGCGTCCCTTATCGGTGAGTTGATGAACCAGGTTATCGATGTAGATGTGCTGCGCAACGTCGGTGGCGAAATAATCAACCGTCACAAGCGCCAGCGCCAGCAGGCAAAGCACTCCGGCGATGAGCTTGAGGAAGATGCGTCCCGTCAAGCCGGCTCCTCAAACCGGTAGCCGAATCCGCGAACCGTGGTCAGGTATTTGGGATTATCGGGCTGCTCCTCGATCTGCTCGCGCAGGCGGCGGACATGCACATCCACGGTGCGCGGAGTGACGTAGCGCTGCTCGCCCCATACCGCTTCCAAAAGCTGGTCGCGGCTGTACGCGCGTCCCGGATGCGTGATGAAGTATTCCAGCAGGTTGAACTCGGTGGACGTCAGTTCCAGCAGTTTTTCGCCGAGATGGACGCGGCGCCCGGTGCGGTCCAGCCGGAATGGCCCGATCTCCAGGGCGGCCGGCTCGGAATCCATATCCTCGCGGCGAAGGTGCGCCTTCACGCGCGCGATCAGCTCTCGCGGACTGAAGGGCTTGGTCATGTAGTCGTCGCCGCCGATTTCGAGACCGAGCACACGATCCACTTCATCTGACCGCGCGGTCAGAAAGATTACCGGAATGCGCGACAGCACGGCGGATTGGCGAATGTAGCGGCAGAGCTCGAAGCCATCGATCTCCGGCAGCATGACGTCCAGCACCACGAGGTCAGGTTTCCACTGCTCCAGGGCTTTGAGCGTGCCTTTTGAGCCGTTGAGCACCTGAACCTGGTAGCCCTGGCGGGTGAGGTTGTAATCGATCAGGTCAGAGAGTTCGGCCTCATCCTCTACAACCGAGATTCGCTTCGGCATCGGGCACCCTTATTGTAGCGGCTGCGCGAGTTCGCGGCGGCGATCGTTCCACTTGATGGCGGCCACCAGCGCCGCGGCAAGCGCCAGGGTCACGATGACGAACGTCCACGCATTGTGCTGGAGGAACGCGGCTCCGTTTTCGCCGAGTTGCACACCCATGTAGGCTTCACCGCCGTAGCGGATCGCGCGCGCGGCGAGGACGACCGCGAAGAAGCGGCGCAGAGGGGTGTGCAGCACGCCGGCCGACACCACGAAGACCTTCAACGGCAAAGGCGGAATCGGCAGCAGCGCCGGGATGAACACGGTAACGAGTCCGTAACGATGAAACCAGCGCCGGAATTTTTGGGGATCTCCGGGCTCGGGCGGTTTGACGAACCGGCGTCCGCCGTAGCGGCAGGCCAGAAAGAGGCCGACGTTGCCACCCATAGAGCCAATCACGGCGAGCAGCGCGGTCAGCCACGCCAGGTGCGGGGCGTTCCAGGAGACGGAGACGACCACGAAATCCATAGCTCCCGGCAGAGGAACACCCAGGGAGTCGAGCAGCGCCAGGACGAGCACGCCGGTGGGGCCGAAGGCGATCAGAACCTGTTTCCAGTGTTGGAGCAAGAGCTTATTTTAGCGGCCTGCTCCCGGAAAAACGAATGCCTCACCTGTTATACCGATAGGAGAATGCGGAAGAGCGCAGCGGTGGAGATCGCGATGGAGACCAACGACGCCGCAGCCCTGTTCCTGGATTTGCGGCAGCCGCTGCTGCGCTACCTGGTCTGCATGGGTTTGAACCGCGACGAAGCGCAGGATATTGTGCAGGAAACGTTTCTGCGGCTGCAACGCCACACGCCAGCCGGGGAAGCGATGGAACAGGTGCGTAGCTGGCTGTTTCGCGTGGCGCACAACGAAGCGGTTAACCGGCGGCAGAAGTACGAGCGCCGATTCGGGTCGCCGCTGGAGGGGGTCGAAGCGCTTGCGGGGCCGGGCACGCCGGAGTTGGCCTTCATCGAGAAGGAACGGCGAGCGATGGTCGCGCGGGCGGTGGGAAGGCTGGCGCCAGTGGAGCGCGAATGTCTCCTGTTGCGGTCAGAGGGCTTGCGCTATCGCGAAATCGCCGAGGTGCTGGGCATGGGACGCTCGACGGTCGCCGACACGGTAGCCCGCGCGATTCGGAAACTGACGGAGGAATGCGATGTGTGAGTGCGAACGCGACCTGGTCGCGTGGATGGATGGCGAACTGGAACCGGCGGAAGCGGCGATGATGGGTGCGCACATTGATTCGTGTGCAGAGTGCATCGGTCGCTTGCGAGCATACCGGCGGGCCGGCAGCGATTTCGCGGCGTATCGCGACGCCGTGGTCGCGCGCGGCGTTCGTCCCGCGGCAAGCCATCGATGGGTCTTCGCCGGTGCGCTCGCGGCATCGCTGCTGGCGGCAGCGGCGTTGATGCGCACCTCACCGGAACCGCCGCGCCGGCCGCATGTGGCCGAACGACCCTTCATCCGCATCCCGTACGTTCCTCCGCTTGATCCGATGGAACGAGCGGCGGTGGTGCGCATCGAAATGCCGGCAGCCGCATTAATGGCCGCGGGCTTCCACCTGGGTCCGATAGACCCGGCATTTCCCGTTGAGGCCGATGTTGTGGTGGGCGAGGATGGGCGCGCGCACGCTGTGCGAGTGCTCAACGATATGGAACTGCGTTGAAAGGAAACTGAAATGAGGAAACCATTGGTTGTGGCCGCTATGGCAGCGGTTATGGGGTTTGCTGAAACGCCGCCGCAGTCCGAGGCATGGTTCGGCGCATTGACCGGTCGCAACTCGCAAGCCGTCACCGAGACATTTCGCGCCGGTCCCGTTGTGACCGGAAAACCTTACTCGGCGGTGATCGTGACGCGCACGGCGCAACAGTTCTCCAACGGAACGCAGATCGACCACTCCGAGACAGCGCTGGTATTCCGGGACGCGCAGGGCCGAACGCGTGTAGAAACGGACGGCGGCCGTTCCGTGACGATTCTCGACCCTGTGCAGAATCTCTCGTTCGAATTCCGTGTTCCGGACCAGACGGCAAAACACCTGAAGGGCAAGAAAACATCCGCGCACGTGGCCTACAAGAGGCCGCTGGCGGCGAGCAACCAGTGGACCGTACAGTTACCGAAGGTGAGCAGCGAGCCGGAGCAAAAACCTCTAGGCACCCAGATGGTGAATGGCGTTTCCGCCACCGGCACGCGCACTACGTCCATCATTGCCGCGGGCGCAATCGGCAACGACAAGGAACTGCGCATAGAGGCGGAGCGGTGGTACTCGCCGGATTTGCAGGTGCTGGTGAAGAGCACCTATAGCGATCCGCGGTTCGGCACCACGACGTACGAACTCACCCGTATTTCGCGGTCCGCGCCGGACCCTGCGTTATTCCAGGTTCCTGCCGGGTATCAAATCTCCGAAAACAGCGGCAGCATCGGTTTCGGCCAAACGCGGCTGGTTTATACACCTATAAACAAATAAGAAGAATCCGATACGCGCTCGCATTTCCGGTAAGCTGGTTCTGGTGCAACTCGCAATCCAGGTCTGTAATTACCTGATCGGCGTTCCGCTCGAACTGCTCATCATTGCGGCCCTGTTGCGAGGCGCATACCGGCGCTTTCCGTTCATTTTCGTCTATATCATTGCGTATTTTTTGACCACTGTTGCGGAAATCCCGGTCTATATTGCGTACTACTCAGGGGTAAAGGGCGCTCGCGGATTTCGCGTGAAGCTGTATTGGATCGACGAAGGCATTTTGCAGCTTCTGGTATTCGCGGTGGTCATGAGCCTCATTTACGAGGCCAGTAGCCGCCTGGGGTCGCGGCGCATGGTGCGCGCCGTGTTGAGCATTGGAACGGTGGTGTTTGCCGGCGTTTCTTTTCTGATCCATCACGCGCCCGGTTTGGGACTCAGCGTCTGGATGACGACGTGGACTCGTGATTTGAGCTTCGGTTCCACCATTCTGGACTTGGCCCTGTGGTTTCTGCTGATTGCTTCGAAAAAGAAGGATTCGCTGCTGTTGATGCTCAGCGGCGCGTTAGGAATCCAATTCACGGGCGAGGCAATTGGGGAAAGTTTACGCGACCTATCGACGGCCCGAGTAGTTGTGGGCGCCGGCGATATTCTTATCATCCTGGCCGATTTTGTCTTTTTGTACATCTGGTGGCAGGCATTTCGCGGCGCACCAAAGAAAAACCGCTCCTCGCAAACGGCGTAGCGAGGAGCGGCGTAAAAGATTCCAACCTGGAAATACTGCGCCTTAATGGCGGATCGGGTTGGTGGTGTTCGGGTTGGTGGTATTCGGGTTGGTGGTGTTCGGCTGGGTCGCGGCAGGAGTGGTCATGCTCTGGGTGGTCGTCCCGTCGCCGCCAGTTCCGTTGAGCGAGGATGCCAGACCGTCCGCACTGAAGACCTTTACTTCAACGCGGCGATTCTTGGCCCGGGCCGCGCGGTTGTGGCCTTCGTCGGCCGGCTTATCTTCACCCAGACCGATCATGTGAATGCGATAGATGGGAATGTCGTGGCTCGCCACCAGGTATTCCACAACGGCGTCGGCGCGCCGGCGGCTGAGTGCTTCGTTGTACTCTTTAGATCCGGTGGAGTCAGTGTAACCTTCCACGGCGATGAAGAATCGCTTGTCGGACTGGACATCCGATGCGAGTTTATCGAGATCGGACTTCGCGGACGGGGTCAGCTTATACTGGTTGACCTTGAAGGGCACTGTTGCCGCGGTCTGGAGCTTATAATCGTCCAGATTGGCAACAACGTTGCGCAGTCCGTTCATCGCCTGATTCGCCTCCGTGTCCGCCTGATTCGCCTTGGTCATGGCGTCATTGGCGTGCTGGTCGGCGCTTGCCGCGTGCTGATCGGCCGCGTTGGCTTTCTCAGTCGCGGCGCTGATGCCGTTCTGTGCCCGTTCGTCAACTTCTTTCACCTGGCCCTGGGTCGTCTGGATCTGTTGGCCATTTTGAGTCGTCTGTTCGCCTACCTGGTCCACTTTCGCTTGAATCGGAGCGGTAGTGTTGCGGACGTACTTTTTGGTGGCACAACCACTGGCGAGCAGGGCACCCGTCACTATGCACGTGGTCGCAAGGAAAGCTTTCATAGTTCAAAAAACCTCGCTTGCTCTTAAGCAATTCTTGCGCCTAAACCTAAATGTTCACGAATTTGAACCCGGTGACAGGTTTTCCCCGGATTTTCGGCGCAATTTGTGATGAAGGATTTACGCGAGTGTAATTTCGTATGCCAACACCCGGAAAAAATGCGCCTAATCGTACTGTTTCGAGCCAATTACTTCTGTCGTACTACGCCAGAGCGAGCTTTACGAGAGGTTTTGCGGTCGCGATTCCGTTCCGAAGAAGGGCTTGAGCGCTTGGGCCGGTAACCGGGGAGGTCCCATGCCAGATTTTCGTAGATCTCGCCTTCAGGGTCGAAGTCCAATGGCCAAAATTTGCGTGTGATCATAGATGTAACCCGATCCGTGCAGGGGGGATGCGTACCTTTATTGTACCACCGTCTGCATTTCTCAGGTCACGAGCAAACTTCAGAAAACATTAGACTTAACACTTCTAGTTTGGTACGTTTCAGCCCTTCAGCTTTTCCGTCCAGTTGATACTGACGGTGATCACCGAAGAATTCGACCACTCTAAGGGAAGGTTCACGATGAATCGCTGCCCGTCGGGCGAAACATCATAGAGGTTCCATGTTTTGGGCAGCGGGCGCGTGTTGAAGAGCAACTTCGGCGGGTCGGACTGGAACTCGTCGCCTTGCGCATGAATCGCCGCGGCATACACTCCGCCCGACACCGTCAAATAGAATAGCTCCGCGCCATCGCCGCGCCATCGAGGCATACCGCCGCCGTCCGCCGACACTTTCCAGCGGCGCTTCGTGCCGGCCGCATTGTCGAACCGCTGGACGTAGATTTCGTTGGGACCGGACTCGTCCGATTGATACGCGATCCACTTGCCGTCGGGCGAGAGTGTCCCATACCCTTCCGAATACACCGTATTCACCACCGGCATGTCGCGGCGATTGGCAAGGTCCAGCGCCATCACGTCGCTGCGCGTTCCCGGCGTGACTTCGCCGAAGATTAGAAACTTGCCGTCTCGCGACCAGTCGGTGGGATACTTCGCCATCGGCGACTTGAGAAGCAGGTCCGGCGCCCTGGTGGATGCCACGGACTTCATGTAGAGATCGTACACGCCGGTGGGATTCGACCAGAACGCCACCTTGGTTCCATCGGGCGACCAGACAGGTGAGCCGCTGCTGACGTGCGGCTCGGATTGGAGGATTGAAATGTTGCCCGCGGCGTCAAGAATCCACAGCTCCGCGTTGGCGCCGTCACTGGACATCCTGCCGACCGCCACTCGTGTACCGTCCGGCGAGATTTTCGGCGGACCCCATGCGCCCGGTTCGGAGGTGCCGCCCGCACTGCGGCCGTTGCGATCCAACCAGACAAGCTGCCGGGTTGGTTTGGCGATGGTTTGATACACCAGCACGGCGTTCCGCGAAACGGAAATCGGAGCCAGCGACAAGCTCTCCACGGACCCTATCTCATCGGGGAAAACCACGGCGTCGCCGGTGGTCGCGAGCTTGGACGTGCTGAATGGCTGGGCGACGAGGTCGCGACCCTTCACGAACAGCAAATAGCCCTTGGCGGAAGATTCGCCTGCACCCGGTGAGTAGACGGCATTGGTTTGGGATACCAGCACGCGGCGGGTCTCTTGCGATTCCAGCGACCCGGCGTAGACGCCCGTGGTGTCTTCGATTCCGGTCAGCAGGAAGAAGATGAAATGCTTCCCATCGGGCAGAAACTGCGGCCAGAGTTGCGCGCGCTCGCTCTTCAAAGCATCCAGCTTGAGCAGTTGCTGCGGCTTTCCACCGGACGCGGCCACGCGGTACAGAGCGCCGGACATGCGCGGCGCAAAGACGATGACACCATCTTTGTTCCACGCGCCGCCACCCGGTTCCTCATCCACATCGCAGATTACGGTGGGTTTCACCTGGCCTATGTCGCTGAGGAGATGCACTTCCTTGAGACTTCGATCGGCGAAGAAGCCGATATGGCCGCTGTCGGGCGACCAGAATGGCGCAAACCCGTCTTCCGTTCCCGGAATGAGCCTGGCGTGCATTTCATCCAGAGAGCGCAGCCACAACATACGATGGCCTTCCGGCCCTACCGCCGAGAAGGTGAGAAAGTGGCCGTCAGGGGACACCGCGGGCGTGCCCGGATAGCTGGTGTGTTCCGGAGGGTTCACCGCGAACTTCAGCGCCCGTTGCGCGGGCTTCTGCAGATAGAGCGCAGCGGCGACTGCCGTTGCTGTCACGGCGATCGCAGTCAGAATCAGGACGGGGAGCCGCCGCCGGAATGCGCCAGGGGGAGACCCGTACGGCTCCCAGTATTCCGGATTTACGCCTTTCGCTGTCTTGCCGGAAAGGGCGCCGGCTCTTGGCGCGCCGCCTGGAACCGGGCGCGGTGGCGAACGGCGCGGCAGAATAGGCGCGACTGCCCGGCCGGCGAGCTTCAATTCGATCACGGCGTTCTGCATGCGCTGCCGGCGGTGCGCCGGGGCTTTCTCCATGCAGCAGGCAATGACGCGCGCGAAGGCAGCTTCCACCGGTGTTTTCGCGGGCGGCGGCGGCGGTGCGCTCTCCAGAATCGCCGTGTCCAGCGCGCTTCCTTCCCCGGCGAACGGCCGCGCGCCGGAGATCATTTCGTACAGGAGCGCGCCGTAAGAAAAAATATCGCTGCGCGAGTCAGGCTCTGCGCCGCGCACCTGCTCCGGAGAGCGATACGGCCGCGCCGCAACCCGCAGAAGATCCTGCAGCGCGATCAGACGCGCGCCCGCGCCGGTAATGACAACCGAATCGGGACATATGGCGCCGTGAACTACGCCGCGAAGATGCGCGCGCTGCAGAGCCGTGCCAATGTCAATTGCGTAGCGGAGTGCGTCCTCCCGTGTCAGGGGAGCGCCGGCCATTTTTGAGGACAGCGATTCGCCTGCAACCGGTTCGTTGCTGAGAAACTCCTGCTCCGTCGCGCCCACTTCGATCACAATTTTCACGTTTCGGCCGGGGCTTTCGTCGATGACGGCCGAGTCGAGTCCTTATAAATCAGAATTTTACTATTCCGTTCTAAGGATCACAATGAAATCGCGTCGGTGAATCGGCGCTGTTTGTACTAACCGGGATAGAGAACTGATGGTACGGAAGGACTGCGCGACAGGCCGGTTTCCGATGCCCAAGCCTGCCGCCGGTTGATGAAGCGTTAATAGCCGACCAGTTTTCTTCCATGGGACCAGAGTTCCACGGCCTGGTCCGCCACTTTGCGGCCTTCTTCGTAAATGTTCGCCACATGCTCCATGATTTCGCGAGTCGCGTCGGCGAAATCGGGACTCTTGTCGGCCACGCGCCTGGTAACTTCGCGCGCCGCATCCCATCGCGACTTTTTCCGGCGCGAAAGAGCGATTCCGATTCCCACCGCGGCGCCAACCGCGATTCCGATCCAGATCTTCGTGGCGTTTCCGTTTTCTATCGTCTCCATCGTATCGGCTTCCATGTGTGCCTCCCTTTCCAGTTTACTGGCGGGAATTACAGGATTTCGGCAGGTTTGCGAGCCCGCTGGTGCCGCGCAATACGAGTACCGCTTTTGCTTCGTTCGACCGCGCACCCCCGTTCGCCGCCTGCCGTAGCGAAGCGACCCTATTGACACTGCCGGTAGCCCATGTACAATCCAAAGTGACACTAATTTTCACAACGGAAGTGGCGAGAAATGTTTAAATCCAAAAAGTCCCGCCCAGCGGCGCCGGCCGAGACGCAGGGCTTCAACAGCAGCGACGTCGCTCGCATTTGTGGCGTGAGTCTGCGGCAGTTGCAATGGTGGGACGAGCGGAATGTAGTTTCGCCGCGGCAGGACGGGCACAAGCGGATTTACATGCCCGAAGAAGTTGTGGAAATCAGCGTCATCGCGGAATTGCGCCGCAAAGGATTCTCGCTCCAGAAGATCCGCCGCGTGCTGCGCTTCCTGCAAAAGGATATGGGCAAGCGCTTGAGCGAAGCCATCGCTTCGGCCAGCGACATTCACCTGCTCACCGACGGCAAGAGCATTTATCTGGAAGAAGCGCCCCATCGCATTATCGATCTGCTCAAGAATGCGCGTCAGCCGATGTTCCTGGTCTGTGTCACGGACCAGGTGAAGCGATTGACTGCGTCAGAACGAAAGCCCGCGAAATCCGAAACCACCGCCGCAAGTAGAAGGGTAGGTACCGGCCTCCTGGCCGGTACCAGGCGCGCATAGCGCGCCAGTCGGGCTCGGCGCTTTCGCGCCTCTTTGATTTTGCGACCGGCCGGGAGGCCGGTCGTTACCATGGCGATACGGGGACTGTTGCGGATTTTCCTGCTGCGCAGAGTTCTCTTACGGGACACGCCGTGCACTGCGGCGTTGTCCTTCGACACGTCTCCTGACCGTGCTGCCGCAGAGTGAAATACGCTCTCGTCAACTCCGCCGCTGTCTTCGGAAGAGATCCCGCCAGCGATTCCTGAACCGAGCGATAGGTGGTCCCGTAGTTCTTCTGTTGCCGGCCAAACCCGACGCGCGTCAGCACTCGCAGACTGTTCGATTCCAGCGCCAGTCCCGCATGCGCTCCGCACATCATCAGAATCTTATCCGCTCCGGGATCGCCGATATTCGGGAACAGCTTCAGCGCCTTCTTCGCCTTCGCAGGCGGCAGTTGCAACACGCGGCTTACGTCGCCGTCGAACTCCGTCTCCGCAATCTGCGAGATCTCCCGCCAGCGTTCCACGCGCACATCCGGCCGCATTCCGCCCATAGTCGCCAGGGGGAGAAGGGTGTCGAATTCGGCGTCGAGAATGGCGCGCGGCGTGAGCCCGACACGGGTGCGCAGTCCTTCAAAGACCGCGGCACGCCGGGCGTCCGGCAGCAGGTAACACGCGTTCTCCCAAAGAATGAGTTCGAAAGGTCCTTGCGCGGGAGGTAACTGCGGCGCGCCGTAATGGCGCTGAAGGCGCTTTACGAGATCCTGCACGCCGGCTATTCTAGCGCGATGTCCGGTATAGACCGATCGTTAGAAAGGCAAAAACAGCGATTGCCGCTCCGATGTACGAGAACGGGCTGTAATCGTTCATCGTGGTCGCGGTGAAGTTGAAACCCATCGCCACCTGCTCCCGCAGCTTGGGAGAGATCATCAGGAACCCGCCGGTCATTCCGCCTAGTGAGATGAATCGGATCATGAGACATTCCCATAATCCTCAATCCCGGCCTCTTCGTCACTCCCTTATCGTACGCTATCCGTACCTCGGGACTCACCTGATATCCTTTAGGAACTCGCGCGCTATCTCACTGACGGGGCGGTGCTTACCATCCACCTCATAGTTCAGCCGGCGCATGGCTGCGTCCGAAATTTTTCCCGAAAGCTCGCCGAGCACGAAGCCGAGACTGGGGAAACGTACGAGAACGTCCTGACGCAGCACCACCGCGCACTGGTAGGGCGGAAAAAAGTGCCGGTCGTCGGCGAGTATGGCGACGTCTTTCGCGGACGCGAGACCGTCCGTGGAATTCGCGGCGATCATGTCCACGCTGCCTTTTTCGAGCGCCGTGTACAGGAGTCCCAGATCCATGGTGACCGGCGCTCCCTGGGTGCGCAGTCCGTACGCGTGCACCAGGCCGCTCAAGCCATCGGGACGCTGTTGAAACTCGTAACCGACGCCCAATTTCCAGGCAT
>Ga0134126_10007168_pt1 | contig 13989 bp, 13 predicted proteins | sample KB31752_FD_96881 | JGI IMG/M metagenome (GOLD analysis project Ga0134126, IMG submission 96881) | Terrestrial soil microbial communities with excess Nitrogen fertilizer from Kellogg Biological Station, Michigan, USA - KB3-175-2 | ecosystem: Environmental > Terrestrial > Soil > Unclassified ... | reverse complement strand
CTTCGCACGGTCCGGGGCGCCGGGTATCGCTTTGAGACTCCGGAGTGAAGACGCGTATCTTCGCAAAACTGGTCTTGTGGTCTGCGCTGGTCATCGCAGTAGCAACCGTGACGGTCGATTTTGCGGTGCGGCGGTCCTGGGAGTCGTCTCTGCGGGGCCAAATTTCGACTGCACTGACCCAAAAGGTCAGAATGTTCGCGCATCACGTTCAGAACATTAACAAGCGTGATCTGCAAAGCGACGTTTTCGCAGAGGCGCACGCGGCTGACGCTCGTGCAACTGTCATTGATCAAAGTGGAAAGGTTCTGGCCGATTCCGAAGCCCACCCTGAGGAGATGGAGAACCATGCAACACGTCCAGAATTTGTTGCGGCGCTGCAAGGAAAGATCGGGTCAAACATTCGCCGCAGCCACACCCTCGGTATCGAGTTCCTTTACGTCGCCGCTCCCGTCAGTGGCGGCGCTGTCAGGCTCGCTTATCCCTTAGCGGATATCCGGCAGGCTCTAGCAGAAGTCCATCGAACTCTGCTCGCGGGTTCTGCGAGTGCGCTTGCGATATCGGTCATTTTGGCCGCGTTAATAGCGCACTTGTTGGCGCGCCGATTGCAACGGATGATGCAATTTGCTGAGAACATCGCTGCAGGCCAGTTGACGACGCAAATTTCAGATCCCAGTCTCGATGAAATCGGCCAGCTTGCCGCTGCGCTCGACCGAACTGCGCGACGTCTGCAGCAGATGTTCGAAGCCGCCGATAACAGCCGAAGAGAATTGGAGACGCTACTCAACAGCATTCGCGATGCTGTGATTGCGGTTTCGAAAGATGGAAGGGTGTTATGGGTCAATCGAGCTTTGGGCCAACTCTTACCACATTTGCGCGTCCGCGATTCGTTGATTGAGACGATTCGTGATCCTGACGTGCTAGCTTGCGTTCAGGAAGTCCGCACCACGGGTCAGGCTTCATTCGCGACTGCAAGGACGGTCAGTCCTGGCCACGTGTTCCAGTGCACTGCGGCCCCCCTTCCCCACGGGGGCGTCGTCGTCGTGCTGCATGACCTTACGGATGTTGAGCGCGTTGAGCGGACCCGACGCGACTTCATCGCAAATGTTTCTCATGAGCTGCGAACGCCCCTGACTTCAATTGAAGGATTCACCGAGACGCTGCTCGAATCGAGCGCCGCAAAAGACGCGCAGACGCGTGAGTTCCTAGAGACGATTCGCCGCAACACCGCGCGCATGACACGACTGACCGAAGACTTGCTGAAGCTGGCCAGAGTCGAATCTGGCGAGTGGAAGCTCGACAAAACGGAAATTTCTGCCAGTTCGCTGCTTAAGCAAGCCGTGGCAAACTTCAAGACCATCGCCCCGGGACGTGAACTGAAGATCGAAAAATCCAGCGATGAACAGGTCATCGCTGATCCCGAAGCGATTCAGCAGGTCTTTGCCAATCTCATCGAGAATGCAGCAAAGTATTCGCCTCCAGGCACGCCCATAATTCTGGGATCCCAACCATGCGACCATGTGCTTGAATTCTTCGTGCGCGATACAGGTCCGGGCGTTGCAGCCGAACACGTTCCGCGGCTCTTCGAGCGCTTCTACCGCGTCGACAAAGCCCGGTCACGTCAGGTCGGTGGTACTGGCCTGGGGCTTGCCATTGTCAAGCACATCGTGATGAAGCATGAAGGTTCAGTGCGCATCGAAACCGCTTTGGGCCATGGTTCCGCGTTTTTCTTCTCGCTCCCGCGCGCCCTCATGTCATCGCAAACCACCGCTTAATCCAGCCATGGTTCACAGAATTTTCATTCATTGTTGATTCGTTCTTAATGAATGAGCCACATCATGGGAGGAGAGGACTCTCATGCCGGAATACGCAGCTGAACAAAACGAGCGCCGCCAAAAAATCGTGGAGCTTGTGTTGGAAGCATACTTACTTGCGCGATCTGCAATCGTTGGCGCCGCCGAGGTTCTGATTCGTGAAGGGGCGAACACCTGCGAGGCAGTGAACAAACTGGAGCAACGCCTCGATGAAATCGACAGCAGCGTGGATGAGCAGGTAGCCGATGCCATCAGCAATTCCGGTCCCGAGCAGGCGCGCGACCTGCTTGCATGCGTTAAGGCGATGGTTGATCTTGAACGAATCGGAGACTTGGCACAAAGTTTTGTTTCGAGAGCCATCGTGCTTCGCGGGCGAATCGGAACTGAAGACAACAACATGCTGCTCAAGATGTGCATGGCGTTGGAAGTGATGCTCCGAGATGGCGCAGAAGCATTCGCGAATCGAAATCTGGAAACAGCGATCACGATTATTCGCGCCGATCTCGAACTCGACCGGTTCCGGAATTTGATCGTGCTCCGTCACACAGAGGAAGCGCACACCGACGCTCGGGAAAGCATTCACGTCTTAGCTCTAGCGCAAGCGCTGGAGCGCGCCGGAGACCATGCCAAAAACCTCGCAGAGGAGGTCTGCCACATGGTCAGCGGCCACACCGTTCGTCATTCCGCCCGCCGCAACTCGGTGTGCCTCGAGCAGATGTATCTGGAGCACCTCTTCGAGCGGCACGCAATTAGCACAAGCAAATAATCGCTTTCATCAGATTTTCACATTCGTTTCACATTGCATTAATCGGCCCTCATTTACAAAAAAAGCAGTTTAGTGAAATACCAGAGAGGGCAATTCATATATGGTTCGTATATCTACGCTGCTACTCAGCGCAGCCATGCTGGTCACATCGGCAACGGCGGCAACCAATCTGAACGGAGCGGGAGCCACGTTTCCCAACCCGATTTATCAAAAGTGGTTTAGCGAATACCACAAAGCCCATTCCGACGTTCAGATCAATTACCAATCGGTCGGAAGCGGCGCCGGTATTCAGCAGCTGATTGCGGGGACGGTTGACTTTGGCGCCAGCGACATGCCCATGAAAGACGAGCAGCTTGCCGAGGTTAAGAGCAAGCGTGGCTTTGACGTCTTTAACATCCCGACCGTGCTCGGCGCCGATGTTCCCGCATATAACGTGCCCGGCATCACGGGCGAGTTGAAATTTACCGGTCCGTTGCTTGCAGATATCTTCCTAGGGAAGGTCTCGAAATGGGACGATCCAGAGATCGCAAAGATCAATCCAGGAGTCAAGTTCCCCTCAACTCCCATCGTGGTGGTGCACCGTTCCGACGGTAGCGGCACAACTTTTGTATTTACCGACTATCTATCCAAAGTCAGTCCTGAATGGAAGCAGAAGGTTGGGGCGAACACTTCAGTGAGCTGGCCCACCGGTTTGGGTCAGAAAGGTAATGAGGGAGTCTCCGGGCAAATCCGCCAGATGGAAGGTGCTATCGGTTACATCGAGTTGATTTATGCCGTTCAAAACAAAATTCCATATGGCACCGTACAGAACGAGGCGGGGCAGTTCGTCAAGGCCAGTCTGGATTCGGTAACGGCAGCCGCCGGCTCAGTCAAAGAAATGCCTGCCGACTTTCGCGTCTCCATCACCAACGCTCCTGGGCGCGGGGCCTATCCGATCTCGAGCTTCACGTATCTGTTGATTCCCGCCAAATGGAGCGACGCGGGCAAGCGCGCCACTATGGTCGATTTTCTGAACTGGATGATCAGCACCGGCCAGAGCATGGCCAAGGACTTACAGTATGCGCCGCTACCAAAGGCTGTGGCGGATAAAGTCCGTGCTCGAATCGAAGAAATTCAATAAAAACCAGATGCTCGCCGGAGACGGCGGCTCATTAGCGAACTCATCGTTTTAACTCATATCGTGTGTGAAGGAGAAGGCATGAAAGTGTTGCTTCGCAGTTCGTTGTTGTGCCTGGGCTTGAGCAGCTTGTTAGTTGCGCAGACGAGTTCGACTCAAAGCACTACAACTACATCGAAGACACGGATGGCTCGGCGCCGTGCCGCTGTCGTGGCTAAACCGGCGGGACCGTCCCTCGAGCAGCAATTGATAGATTTGCGTCAGGTGGTGGAACAACAGCAGCAGCGGATGCAAAGGCTAGAGAACGAACTGGCCACGCGCGATCAGCAGATTCAGCAGGCACAACAGGCCGCAGCCGATGCCAACGCGAAGGCCACCGAAGCTTCCACAAAAGCCAGCGAAGCGCAGAACGCCAACAGCGACGCAACTACGCAGGTTGCAACCTTGAAGGAAACTGTCAGCTCCGTCCAAGCTAGCAATCAGACGTTAAGCGATTCGATCAAAGCCGAGCAGAAACAAGCTAACGACGCAGTCGAGAATCCCAGTGCAATTCGCTTCAAGGGAATCACCATTAGTCCGACAGGAAGTTTCATCGAAGCGGCCACGGTGTGGCGTGAGAAGGCCATGGGGGATGACATCAATACCCAATTCAGTGCGATTCCTTTCAGTGGCGCGACGAACGCAAACTTGAGCGAGCTGAACTTCACTGGACGCCAATCCCGAATCGCCTTATTGGGCGAAGGTAAGAGCGGCGGATTTACCTTCCGCGGCTACTGGGAGATGGACTGGCTCGGTGCCGGCGTTACCTCAAACAACAACCAGAGCAACAGCTACGTGAATCGTCAGCGCCAACTCTTTGGTCAGGTGCAGACCGACGGTGGATGGATCTTTACTGCTGGACAACAGTGGAGCTTGGCAACGGAAACCAAGACGCTTCTCGATAACCGCACTGAGAACCTCCCCATGTCAATCGATCCGCAGTACGTTGTGGGCTTCACTTGGGCACGCCAGGGTGGAGTTCGCCTAGTTAAAGACTTTGGCAAGAAGGCGGCGATCGGCTTTTCGCTGGAAAGTCCGCAGACACTTAATGTCGGCGGAGGCGGGCTCAGCAGTACCACTGGGCCCGGCGTCGTTTTCCAGGTCACCGGACAGACTGGCGGATTGCTCAACAACGGCGGTAACACTGCAGCACAAAACTACAGTATGAACTACTTTCCGGACGTAATCGGCAAGTTGGCGTTTGAGCCGGGCTGGGGACACTACGAGCTGTTTGGCATAGCGCGATTCTTCCGCGACCGCGTGTATCCCAATGCGGGAACTAAGAGTATTGCTGGCGTTACGAATCTCACCGCCAACGGTGGTGGCATCGGTGGCAATCTCCGCGTACCGACATTCCACAAGCACGTGGATCTCGGTGTGCACGCCCTAGTCGGAGCTGGTGTGGGGCGCTATGGATCGACCACGCTCGCCGACGTCACCTTCAAACCTGATGGAAGCTTTGAACCGATCCGTGGCGGGTCCGCCCTCGGCACGATGGAGATCCATGCCACTAAGAAGATGGATGTGTACTTCAACTACGGCATGGACTACAACGAGCGCGTGCTCTACAACGCTGACACGCTCGGGTACGGCCGTCCCACGCTCCTTGCAACAGGCTGCAACGTCGAAGTAGCTCCAGCTGCAGGTGGCGCAACGGCTGCCTCCGGCGGCTCTCCCGCGAACTGCACGCTGGACACACGGAACATCCAAGAATTCACTGCTGGATATTGGTATGACTTTTATCGCGGAGCCAAGGGACGTGTTCGCCAGAGCTTCCAATATGCGCACTTCACCAGGGACACTTGGGCCGGGACCGGCGGGTCGCCCGACGCGAATAACAACATGTTCTGGACCGCCTTCCGCTACTACTTGCCTTAGACAGCTCTCCAAAACGCAACTCCACTGGCCGGTGGGCGAAAACTCACCGGCTTTTTTTTTTGGAACATCGCTCGATGGCCACGGCGCTTTACATAAGCCCGGGGCAGTTCCTCCCGGCCGGCGATTTCCGAGACCACGGGATCTCCCTCTATGTGCACGCGCATTTTCACATTGCGTTAACAATCGCTTGCTACAGTCAAATCATGAGTGCCTTACCTGATGCTGGCGGCTTGCTTCGTCTGCCTGATCTCCAGCCACCGCCATTGCGATCCGAAGAGCGGAAACCAGCCGCGCGCCCAAGGATCCACATTCCTATGCCGTCACGCGCTGCGGATGGAGCATTTACCGCTGTGGTGGTGCTCGCGGCGATCACACTGTTTGCAATTCTGGCGTTAATCGCAATTCAATTAGTGGCGCACTCTCGGCTGTCATTGCACCAGTTCGGCTTCCGCTTCTTTGTGCAAAGCGTTTGGGATCCGGTCGCCGGCCAATTCGGCGCGCTCCCATTCGTTTACGGAACGCTGGTCTCGTCTTTCCTGGCGCTAGCGTTGGCGGTACCGCTTGCGGTTGTGGTCGCGCTCTTCAGCACTGAGCTGTGCCCGCGTAAGTTGCGCGCGCCGCTCTCATTTACCGTCGAGTTGTTGGCAGCGATTCCGAGCGTGATTTACGGGTTGTGGGGGATCTTTGTTCTTGCGCCCATCTTGCGGCTTTATGTGGAACCGTGGCTGGCGCGCAATCTCGGCTGGACGGGATTGTTCGAAGGTGCTCCGTTCGGAATCGGCATGCTCGCAGCAGGAGTAATCCTGGCGATCATGGTGATCCCTATCGTCGCATCAATTACCCGCGAAGTTGTCATTGCAGTCCCCCGGCAGCAGCGGGAAGCCGTGCTGGCCCTCGGTGCGACGCGTTGGGAGATGCTGCGCCTTGGCGTGCTTCGCAACGCCCGCGCCGGAATTCTCGGCGGCATCATTCTTGGCCTCGGCCGTGCGATCGGCGAGACCATGGCCGTCACTATGGTGATCGGAAACACACCGCAGATTGCTAAATCCCTGTTTGCTCCCGGTTACACTTTGGCCAGCGTGATCGCAAACGAATTTTCGGAAGCCACTGGCGATCTCTACCTCAGCGCTCTTGTGGAGATCGGCCTGGCATTGTTCCTTGTCACGCTCCTCGTAAATGCATTGGCGCGGCTGCTGGTATGGAGAGTCACGCGTGGAATGCCGGCCAGGGCACATGCGTAGTCACAATCGGAAGTCACAAGTAGGCATCGGCCGCAAATTGATCAATGCGGCGGCCATGACGCTGATGACGGGGACGGCTTTTCTGGTGATTGCGCCCTTAGTCGCCATCCTTTCGTATCTCGTCTATCGTGGCGTCGGCGCGCTGAACTGGAGCTTTCTCACCCATCTGCCTGCTCCACCGGGCGAGCTAGGCGGAGGCATGGGGAATGGAATAGTCGGGTCCGGACTGATCCTTCTCGTTGCGATCGTAATCGGAGTACCGCTGGGTATCGGTTCGGGAATCTTCCTTGCCGAGTATGGCCGCAATCGCTACGGGAATCTCATTCGATTCACGGCTGACGTCCTTAATGGGGTTCCATCGATCGTTATCGGCATGACTGTGTATGGCCTGGTGGTGGTTACGCAAAAGCATTTTTCACTTTTGGCAGGAGGCATCGCTCTCGGGATCATGATGGTCCCGACCGTCACGCGCTCAACAGAAGAGATGCTGCTGATGGTGCCGCAATCAATTCGTGAGGCCGCTTTGGGGCTCGGCGTGCCTCGTTGGCGCACCACGGTTTCGGTTGTCCTGCGTAGTGCAAGTTCCGGAATTGTGACCGGAATTATGCTGGCTTTCGCTCGCGTTGCCGGCGAAACTGCGCCACTGCTGTTCACTGCCTTCGGCAACCAGTTCTGGAACTTGCGCCCTGATCAGCCTACGGCCGCTCTTCCTTTGCAGATCTTCACCTATGCCATTTCACCCTTCGACGATTGGCATCGACAGGCCTGGGCAGGAGCGTTGGTGTTGATAGTGCTGATCGTCGGAACCGTTGCTGTAGTGCGACTGGTTACATTCCGTGGAATGTTGAGAGGTGCGGCTTAGAAATGGGCACACCAATCCACGTGTCGAACCTGAATGCGTGGTTCGGCAAGCGCCAGGCGCTGGAAAACATCAGCGTCGATGTTCCGCCGAATCACGCGACCGCGATCATTGGTCCTTCTGGCTGCGGCAAATCTACTTTTGTGCGCTGTGTAAACCGAATGCACGAAACCGTTCCCGATGCGCGTGTCGATGGGACGGTCAAACTGGGCGAGACGGATGTGTACGGCAATGGCAGCTCGCCGGTTGAGGTTCGCCGAAAAGTCGGGATGGTATTCCAGAAGCCAAACCCGTTTCCCACGATGTCGATTTATGACAATGTTGCCGCGGGGCTGAAGCTCAATGGCGTTCGACGGCGGCGGCAGCTGGATGAAGTCGTCGAGCGATCGTTACGTCAAGCAGCGCTCTGGGACGAAGTCAAAGACGAACTGAAAAAGAAATCAGGAGCCAGTTTGTCGGGTGGACAACAGCAACGGCTCTGCATCGCTCGCGCGCTAGCCGTCGAACCTGAAGTGATGCTGATGGATGAACCAGCCTCGGCGCTGGATCCGATTTCGACCGCAAAAATTGAAGACCTCATCTTCCAGCTCAAAGAGCAGTACACGATTGTGATCGTTACGCACAACATGCAGCAGGCGGCTCGCGTGGCCGAGTTTACAGGGTTCTTCCTCATGGGCCGGCTCATAGAATTCGGCAAAACTGAAACGATCTTCACGAAACCACACGACAAACGAACGGAAGACTACATAACCGGCAGGTTTGGATAATGCGCACGCGATTTCAGCAAGGCTTGGATGAACTGAAACAGAAGCTGCTCGCCATGAGTGGAATGGCAGAACAAGCGGTTGATCGCGCTGTTCACGCATATCAGGCGAGGGACTTGGCCCTATGCAATCTCGTGCTGGATGGCGAGCAGGCGATCAATATGATTGAACGCGAGATTGACGAACTCGCCCTCGACTTACTGGCCATGCAGCAGCCCATGGCAGTTGACCTCCGCTTCGTAACGGCGGTGATGAAAATCAATGCCGATCTGGAACGCGTGGGTGACCAGGCAGTCAATATTGTTGAACGTGTCATTGATACGGTAAGGCTACCCGAGGCTGAGCTGCCAATAGACATTCAACGCATGGCAATGGCTGCTTCCAGCATGGTCAGGCGAGCGCTGGAGGCCTTCATCGCAGCTGACAGCCAGATGGCTGAAGCCGTTTTACGAATGGACGATATCGTCGACCGCATGAATCGCGACATGTTTCACACTCTGGTCAACTTCATGCACGAAAGATCAGACACGGTGCAGCAAGCTTTGGACGCCCTGTTAATTGGGCGGGCGCTAGAACGCATTGGCGATCACGCCACCAACATTGCCGAGGACGTGATTTTCTGGGTGCGCGGTGCTGATGTCCGCCACCATGCCGCGATTGAGACCGAGTAGCGGAATCTGTCAGTCTCCCACTACATTCAGCGAGTCGGATGATACGACGATTTATGCCGCTTTTCACCTCAGCGTTTGCAGCAATTCCGGATTCGGACTCCATGTCCGAAATTGAAGCAAAATCCGCGCAGCCGTTGAGCCCGGCTGCGTGGCACAGCATTTCCCCTTTTGATCCTGAACTAAAACGCAAACTTGGCTCCGAACTGCAATTGGCGGGGAGCATTGGAACTGCGTCTGCCCGAACTACCGCTCGTAGGGGTGCTGGGATTGCTCCAGTCCGCATGACTAAACGCATTGAAGACATCCGCCTGAAACGTCAAGCTCGTGCCTTCATGAGCTTGAATGCCTTGCGCAGCGAGAGATCCCAGTCTTAGTAATCAGGTCCGACGATGTCGCCGACGCTGGCATCACCTGTCGACGAGTTTGGCTCTGCGGCGAATGCCGCGACGTGTGCTTGCATGCGAGATCGCCTCAATCGGTCTCGGCTCCGGCCTCAAGCAAAAGCAGATTCACATTGTGGTTATGAGCTATTAATTTCCTCGCCGTCGCCTCGAATTTGGAATCTTTATAAGCGGATGCAGCCTCGAATAGCGGGCCGCCGAGTTCCTCAGGATGCAAACCCTCAATTTGTTTGTACGGCCACGGCTTGTCGCCTGTCGCGTACGGCATCAGGAAATCGAGCGCCTGCCGGATGCTGCGGCCGTCGCTGGTTTGGAAGTGCCATAGGTCAACTCCAACCTGCTCACCGAGGACGGCCAGCTCGCTTAAAGCTTGAAGGTTAAAGCAGCTATATCCGAACGATTTTGTGCGGGCAAGTTCGAGCGGCTGCTTGCCATCTGGCTCGATCTGCACAGCGATCCTTTTTTGCTCTGCTCTTTTGACGATTTCTGCGGCGAGCTCTCGCCTGCCAACGAACAATGCATAATCCACAGCTTGGACGTCGTAGAAAGAACCGTGATTATTCTTGGAGTTCGATTCGTCTTTGCCGTGCTGGCTGTTGCGGAGCCAATCGAGGAAACTGCTGAACCATTGCTTCAATCCACTCTCCTCTGCGCTTGTCCAACTCATTGATCCTTCGAGAAATCCTACAGCGTCCACTACATCCGTCAACCCACGGCTGTCGATAATGCCGATTCCACGCCCCGTGGTCGCGCCCCGAATGCCTTGCGCGAACTCCAGGTTCGGATTCATTTTGGTACTGGGATCGAGGAACCAGGTACGCAGCAACAGCGCAGCCCGTGCGGCGTAATCTTCCTTGCCCGTCAAATAGTATCCGAGCGCGAGAGCAAGAACTGTCCTCGACATTTTGCCCATCTCATCGTGATCGGAGATTCCTTTGATCTCCGGATTACGTTCACCATCACGGCGAATGTAGGGCAAGTGGTTGGGAGTGTTGGGATTGGGCCAGAAATACGGGGCCAGGCTCATGTAGTCGTGCTTGTCCCCGCTCGGAGGCGTGGCGTTCTTTTGCATTACCGAGAAAGGGGCGATCTTCATCGCCTTGTTCGCTTCCGCGCGAGCGGCTTGCAGAAACTCGGTCGGCTTGCCAGCGCTTTGCCCGAGCTGTCGCTCCTGCTGGAGAAACTTAGCATTCATGAGAAAGACGTGCGGGGCCGTTTGTGGCTGATGTGCCACGGCTGCGAGGAGAGAGAGAACGAGTGCAAATTCCAATGTCACCGTGACCAGAAATAACTATGCTAAAGCAATTGCAGATCAAGAAGCCATCCGCTCCAATCGATCGCATTCGACAATACAGCAGAAGCTCGTGCCTCGGCTTATGGTTCCAAAAAAGTGCCTAACCTATTGAAATGCAATGAGCGCAGAAGCAATCGAATCCGCAACAGAACGTAGTTTCAACAACATGCAGGGCCACGGATGACACCCAAGGCTATGAAAACGCACCCAAGCCACGCAAACAGAGCGCGTATAGAGCGCGTCTGTTTGCATATTTTCCGCTCTGTTCGAGCGCGGTCGGAGTCCTAAGTTTGTCGGCGTCGGCGCGAACTGCTTTTGTGCGAGGGCCACTCCAAATCGACAAGTAAGCCCAGGTGATCTGAGGCGTAGCCGATCCCGTCACGCCGATTGAAAATCACCTCGGCACGACGCACGCGCACGGCATGGGGACAAAAAACGTAATCAAGGCGACGATCAGGCATATTTTTGAATTCGCGAACCAGCGGATTCCGCCTCACCCAGGTATAGCCCGGTTCGTCGGTGTGCAGTGACCGGTACGCATCCTTCAATCGTTCGCTGGCAAGGTGAATGGCCGGCTCATCCTCGGTCGCATTGAAATCTCCCACCAGAATCGCGCGGGAGCTTGGATCTGTCCATTCATTGCTGGAGAACTCGTCGATCACCATGCCCAGTTGAGTCAGGCGCAATGGTCCCTCTGGCGGATGCCACGAGAGATGCGTCGTCACCACATCCAATGTGCCGCGTGATGTTTTCAACGTAACCAGCAGAACGACGCGAGCGTCCGGCGGCGTGTCGTGTGCCGTCGGCAGGCGACGATTCCGCGTTGCCTGGATGGGCCAACGTGAGAGTACTGCGATTCCGCCTTGATTCGGACTCATGATCTCGATTGGATTGCCATAAGGACTGAACGCGACGGAGTTCAAGCCCGCCGCCTCTCCAATTGCCTGTGCTTGGTTGTAAATCCCATTGGCGTATCGGACCGTGCTCTCCTGCAGGCAGACCACGTCGGGGCGATATTTGCGCAGGCCGGCAGCGACAATCTTCGACCGTTTCTTGAACCAGTCGTTTTCGAGGCCTTGTACGTTTAACGTGATGCAACGGACTCGCATTGATAAAGTCTGCTTGCTCAAGCTGCTCCCATAAAGATATTGGGGCTCATCTTGCTTGATTCAGGTCGAGCGTCAAATCGCGCCAGCGCTCGCTCAACTCCCGCCGGATAACCAGCAACTCTGATTGTGCATCAGTTTCGAGCGGGATCGTCGCATCTTTACCCCTCGGCCCATTCCCACAAAGAGGGATGCCCACTTTGAAACCCAGATTTCGTGGCATTTTATGTCAGCGTAAAGTTGCGCAGCCGGCGCAAATTGAGAACGGAGGAACATCGTGGAAAGCAAAATCAAAGTAGCGGGCCACCCGTTTCATCCCATACTGATTGTCTTCCCCTTAGGGTTACTGGCGACCGCCGTCGCGTTCGACATCGTTGGCCTGGCCTCAAAGGACACCGAGTGGTTCAACATCTCGTTTTGGATGATCGCCGCCGGAATTATTGGTGGGCTGCTGGCGGCATTGCCCGGCCTCGTTGATTGGTGGGCGATTCCGAGCAACACCCGCGCCAAGTCGATTGGCTTGTGGCATGGAGCCGGCAACGTGGTTGTTGTTGTGCTGTTCATCATCAGTTGGTTTATCCGGCGCGGGAACGGTAATGTGCCGAGCAACGGAGCGCTCGTCTTGTCGTTTGTTGCTGTCGTTCTCGCACTGTTCACCGGATGGCTCGGCGGCGAGCTGGTGGATCGCTTAGGTGTGGGCGTTGATCACGGCGCCCATCTCGACGCGCCAAGTTCGCTTTCGGGCAGACCCGCGACGGAGAGCGAAGGTCAGCGAGTTACACGGCGCGTGGGTTAAAGGTCCAAACATTTAATTAGCAGCGGTGAAAATGACATGGCTGATGAGACTGCATCGCACCACAACATAACAGCGGAGCGCCCCACGTCGAAGATTTTGGTCGATGGTGGCGATCCCGAGGAGACCCTTCGCATCAAGCAGTTACTCGGATTCGTTGACGGCCAGACGACGAATCCATCACTCATCGCGAAGAACCCTGAGGTAAGGGAACTCGTCAGCTCTGGCCACACGTTGACCGAGCCCGAGGAGGCGGCCGAGTACAGGAAAATTGTCCAGGTGATTTCCCCGCTCGTTGGTAGCGCCGGTGTTTCTATCGAAGTCTTTGCCGATCTCGATACGACTGCCGACCAAATGCTGAAGCAGGGACGCGAGATGTTCACATGGATACCGAATGCATATATCAAGTACCCGTGCACGTCTGAGGGTCTGAAAGCGGCGCAGCGCTCTGTCGCCGAAGGCATACGAGTCAACATGACTCTGTGCTTCTCTCAGCAACAAGCTGCGGCGGTTTACGCAGCTACCAAAGGTTCTCGCGCACCTGTTTACGTGTCGCCATTCATCGGTCGTCTGGACGACATCGGGCAGAACGGCGTCGATCTGATCCGCAACATCAAACGCATGTTCGCTAGCGGCGATGGCCACGTATGGCTTCTGGCAGCAAGCATCCGCAACACGCAACATCTGCTTTACTCGTTTCAAGTCGGCGCAGAGCTTGTTACGGTTCCAGCCAAAGTGCTGGAGCACTGGATACATGAGGGCCGGCGGTTGCCTGATCAGACATTTACTTACGAACCGGTCGGCTCCCAGATTCCCTATGAGGAGTTGGACCTGAAGCAACCGTGGACGAGCTTCAATATCGATCACGAGCTAACCACAAAAGGGATTCAGAAATTTGTGGAGGACTACAAAGCGACATTGCGTAAGGCCTCCTGAGCTTCCTAATGAGTCCGCTCCAAACGAATTAGACTTGTCGCATGAGACTGCTGGTGGCGCTTGTTCTTTTGTTATTCGGCACGCAGCCGAATGCATCCCGAGAAAGTGGGAATCCTCTCGAACATCTGCCGTCCAATATTGAAGTGCTGACGCACTTTGGCGAGCGAGCAGACATCTCTCCTGACAATCAGCGCATTGCCTTCATGGCGAAAAGTTTTGGCGACGCCATGCTGATTGACATGAAAACGCGCATCATCACCTGCCTGACCTGCAACGTGCCAGGCGCGGCTTTTCTGCGTGTCATGCATCTTGT
>Ga0134126_10007167_pt1 | contig 13989 bp, 12 predicted proteins | sample KB31752_FD_96881 | JGI IMG/M metagenome (GOLD analysis project Ga0134126, IMG submission 96881) | Terrestrial soil microbial communities with excess Nitrogen fertilizer from Kellogg Biological Station, Michigan, USA - KB3-175-2 | ecosystem: Environmental > Terrestrial > Soil > Unclassified ... | reverse complement strand
GGCACCTGTACGGCGAGTGGCGGGACTCGCTTCCCTCGCGGGGACACGATCAGGGCTGGGTTCCGGGGTTTGACGAGTTCTGGGCGGGCGATGGCATCGAGCTGCCGGTGGCCAGCGAGCCGCAGGTGGCGTTCGCTGAGTTCCGTCGTGACCCGGAAGAGCATCCGCTCACCACGCCGACCGGGAAGATCGAGATCTTCTCCGCGACCATCGACGGATACGGGTACCCGGACTGCCCGGGCCACCCGGTCTGGCTGGAGCCGGATGAATGGCTCGGCGCGGCGGCCGCGAACCGCTTCGGCCTGCAGCTGATCGCCAATCAGCCGCGGTCGCGACTGCACAGCCAGCTGGATGTCGGCGCGCACAGCCAGTCGGTCAAGATCGCCGGGCGTGAGCCGGTCCGGATGCACCCGGCCGACGCACAGGCGCGCGGGCTGCGCGACGGTGACCTGGTGCGGATCTTCAACGACCGGGGCGCGTGCCTGGCCGGGCTTTCCGTGGACGACGCGGTGCGTCCCGGGGTCGCCCAGCTGTCCACCGGGGCCTGGTACGACCCGGACCCCGCCAACCCGGGGTTTTGCCGGCATGGGAACCCCAACGTGCTGACCGCCGACCGCGGGTCCTCAAGCCTCAGCCAGGGGTGCACGGGGCAGCTGACCCTGGTGGAGATCGAGGCGTATCGCGAGACTCCGCCCGACCTATCGGTCACCCGGCCGCCCGCGACCACCTGACCGCTGCCCGCGTTACGGGCTGGTGATCGTCTGTGCGGGGTTCACGGTGAAGGTGGCCGTGAGGGTGGCCGGGTGGTCACGCATGGGGATGTGGGCGCGGCTGTCCGTCCAGCGCCTCGCGCACGTGGTCGGCGCAGCTGTCGGCCACGGTGTCGTAGGAGGTTCGGGTGTCGGCCAGCCAGCCCTCGGTGTCCACCGGCGACACGGTAGCGGTCACGTCCGACACCGCCGCCCGTGATTACATTCGGCGAATTCTCTATTTACTGCGGCAAGTCATTTACTGCGATAAATTGAATATTGCGGCGAGAAATATCAGCTGACAGAATTCGGGGCATGGCGGAATGGGTAGTCAGGCTATTTACTAATCGCAGTAAATCTGAATACCAGGACACCGCCGACGATGACACTGCCGGTGTGCAGCGGCGCAACGGGCGGCTGTACCTGGCCGGACTGGCGGTGTCGGTGATCGGCGACAGCGCGCTGTCGCTGGCCGCGGGCATCTGGGTGAAGTCCCTCACCGGCAGCAGCAGCGAGGCTGCCCTGGTGTCGGTGTGCGTCTACGCTCCGACCCTGGCCGGACCGCTGGCCGGAGCGCTGGCCGACCGGGTACGCCGCCGCCGGTATCTCATCCGGCTCAACCTTGTCTCGGCCGCCCTGGTCCTGCCGCTGCTCGCCGTCCGCGGGCCGGGCTCGGCCTGGCTGATCTTCGCCGTGATGACCTGGTACGGCATCCACCTGACGCTGTCGAGCCCGGCGGAGAGCGCGCTGTTCGCCGTCATGCTGCCCCAGGATCTGCGGCAGGAGCTGAACGGCTGGAGCCTTGGGTTCCAGGAGGCCGGCCGGCTGGTGTCACCACTGTTCGGTGCGGGCCTGTTCGCCCTGGTTGGCGGCGGGCCGGTGAGCCTCTTCGACGCGGCCACGTTCGTGACCGCGGCCGTGATGCTCTCCCTGATCCGCCTGCGGGAAGCCCGGCCAGCGCCCGGTGCCCGGCGCTGGAGGGCGGACCTGCTGGCCGGATTCGGCCACATCCGCGGCACGCCGGAGCTGCGCCGGCTGCTGGTGGCGGCGTCGGTGGTGATGGGCTTCTCGGCCGTGCTGGTCGCCGCGCAGTACAGCCTGGTCCAGGGCGTCGGCGAGCCGCCCTCCTTCCTCGGAGTGTTCAGCGCCGGGCTGGGCGCGGGCTCGATCGCGGCCAGCATGATCAGCGGCCGACTGCTGCGGTGGGCGGGCGAAGGGCGGCTGGCGGTCCTGGGGATGGCCAACTTCGCGCTCGGCGGCGCGATGCGGGCGACCGGCTGGCTTCCGCTGGCGATCGCCGGCTCGGTCGTGCTCGGGTTCGCGCTGCCCTGGGTATTCCTGGCCCTGCTGAACCTGGCCCAGCGCCGCACCCCGCCGGAGCTGCAAGGCCGGGTCTCCGCCGCTGTCACCCTCGTCTTCTTCGGCCCGCAGGCTCCCCTCCAGGCGCTGGGCGCCCTGGCCATCCGCTATACCACTTACCGGCAGCTCTACCTGGCGAGCGCGGCCGTCGCGGTGGCGACCGCGCTCGCCTTCACCTGGAGCGGCCGGCGCGGCTAGGTTCGCCTGAGGTAGAACGCCTGGCCCGTGTGCGTGGCCGTGTTCCCGTAGCCGAGCCGCGACCGGCTTGAGTTACCTCCAGCTGGTGCCGTTCCACCTGAGGATCAGGGTCTTGCTGCCGGAGCCGCCGACCGCCCAGGCGTTGCGGGGTGAGGTAACCGCCACGGCGGACAAGGACCCGGCCGGCAAGCCCAGGACCCGGCGCCACGCCCGGCCGTTCCAGCGCACGATCAGCGCCGGGCTGCGCGTGCCGGTGACGTAGCCCACGGCCCAGACCTCGCGCGACGAGGCGGCGGCCAGGCCGCGGTAGGCACTGCCCGCATCCGGGCCGCTCCCCGGCGGGCTGGGCGCTGGCACCTGCTTCCACCCCGATCCGGCCGGCCGCAAGATCATCGTCTTGGCGCAGCCGCCGACGGCCCAGGTGCCCCGCGCGGAGGCCATCACCGCCCACAGGGGACCACCGTTGCCGCTGGTCGGGCTCGGAACCCGGCGCCAGGCACGGCCATTCCAGTGCAGGACCAGCGTCCTGTAACCACCGCAGTAGCCGCCCAGGTACCCGCCGACCGCCCACGCCTGGCCACCGGAGGCGGTCACGCCCGACAGCACCCCGCCGCCGGGCGGGTTGGGGCTGGCCACCCGCCGCCAAGCCCTGCCATTCCAGTGCACGACCAGCGTCTTGCCGCCGGCGCTGCCGACCGCCCAGGCGTTCCTGGCCGAGGTGGCGGCCACGCTGGACAGGTTGGGATAGCCGCCCGGCCGCGGCCACCTGCTGCGGCTCCATGACCTGCCGTTCCAGTGCACGATCAGGCCGCCGCCGACGGCCCACGCGTCCCGCCTCGACACGACCGCCACGCTGGCCAGGAACCCGCTGCTGGCCAGATTAGGACTGGGCACGCGCCGCCACGCCGTGCCGTTCCAGTGCACGATCAGCGACCGGCCGCCGGCGCTGCCGACCGCCCAGGCATTCCTGGCCGAGGTGGCGGCCACGCCGAGAAAGTAGCCGTTCACCGTGAACGGCGCCGCCGCCTGCCGGCGGCTGGTCACGGCGGGCGCGGCCACCGCCGCGGGACTGGCCGCGGCCAGCGTCCCCGCCACCAGTACTGGAACTACCACCGCTGTGGTCATGCGCATCGGCGACCCCTCCCTGCCCGACTGGCCCCGCCGCCGACTCAGCGAAAGGGTCATCAGGACCTCGCCGAGCGACAGCTAACGCCCGATTGTCGCAGCCGACGCCATTTCGGGCTAGCCGTGAATGCGGCTAGGTCGTGTCCCGTAGATCTGTCCGGGCCCGCGATCGGGTGGACGCGGCTTGTCTGCTGTACCCGGCCGTAACATGGCGCCCAGTAGTCCCTGTCCCCCCGCATGCCGGTGATGCGGTCGGTCGGATTCCGGGTTGTACCGGGCCCGGAAAGGACGCCAGCGACGTGGTTGCTGCTCTCACGCCGTTCCAGCGGCGTGAGAGCAGCAACCACGTCGTTCGCCAGGCTGGATGTTGTTTTCGGCGGTGCTGCCTGGCTGGTTCCGGGCCGCCGCTGGCGAGTCTGATGGGACAGCCGGGGCTTGAGGGTTGCGCGGGGTGGCGCATCGCGGTTGCCGTGCTGGCCGCAGCGCGTGCCCGCCCGTGATCTACGGGACACGCCTTAGCACGCCCGGGCGGTGCGCTAGCCGGCGCGGTGCGGCGGAGGGCATGCTCCGGTTCTGCTGGCGCCGGGCCTTGGCCAGGAGTGTCTGCCTCCCCGCAACCTGGCTGGCACTGTCGGCCGGGTATGAGTGCATGCGTCCGTGAATGGGGATCCCCGGTGGTACCGGACTGCCCGGCGCTCTGCGCGCTGGCGCTGGCGGTCGCGCTGTTCGTGCCCTGGTTCAAGGCGACGGTCCGGATCCGGGGCTCCTCCATAACCGGGTTCGTCATGGACCCGCCGCCGCCCAGGAGCGGCCTGACCGGTCACCACTTCCTGTGGGCGGTACTCGCGCTGGCGCTGCTGGAGCTCGCGGTGGATGAAGACAATCCCGCCTAGCGCGAACACCACCCCGACGATCGTGGCGATCACCTTCGCTAATAGCTCGCGGCCCAGCGGCTCTGGGAGCAGGGCCCGCCGGGCGCTCCAGGCGGCCAGGTCGCGGACGCTGCGGAAGTTGGACGCCGGGAGGCTGCCGAGCACGAGCGCCCCGATGCCGATCAGCAGGGCCTGGACTGGCGGAGTCTGATGCACACTACCTCCGACCCTCGCAGGCCCGGCTAGGCCCGGCCGATCAGGCCGATCATAGCGTCGAGGGCCTTTTCCAGCGGCCGGGTGTCCTTCTCGATCTGGGTCAGCAGAAGGCCGCCCTGGAGCGCGGCCAGGGTGGCGATGGCCAGGTCGTCGGGATCGGCGCCGGGGCCGAGCTGACCCCTGGCGTGCATCTGCCGCAGGCAGTTCGTGATCGCGGCCTCCCAGCGGCCGAATCCGGCGGCCACGTCCAGCCGGGCCGGCTCATCGCCGTCGGCCAGCTCGCTGCCGAGAGAGCCGAGGGGACACCCGCCGCGACAGTGCACGCTGCGCTGCTGGGCAACGATCATGTCGCGCCAGGCCCGCAGGCCGTCGAGGCCGTCGATGGCGGTCAGCACCGGCTCGTGCATGGCCATGATCCGGTCGGCCTGGAGCTCGATGACCGCGCGCACCAGCGCCTGCTTGTCGGCGAAGTAGTGGTAGATCTGCGAGCTACTCACCCCGGCCGCGACCCGGACGTCCTCCATCGTGGTGCCCGCGACGCCGGCGTCCAGCATCAGCTCGGCGGCCGCGGCCGCGATGCGGTCGCGGGTCTGCTCGCCCTTGCGGGTGAGGTCGCCGCGCTGGCGGGGGCGGACAGCACCGGTCATGGCAGCAGGCTAGCAGATTCTGGATTTGCTAATCCATTTTTTTCTCGTGATTCTGGATCACGCAAGCCAGTAACCGGCATCAGGAGGACTACTCGTGAGCACCACTGACAGCTCTATCGCCGACCAGGTCGCCGAGTTTCACCAGGCATCGGCAACGCAGCTCCCGGCCGGGGTGGCGGCCGCGTTCGCGGACGAACAGCGCGGTCTCGACGCCGGGGGCCTGCCGTCCGCGATCGCGGGCCCCGGCCAGCCGATGCCCGACGGCCGGCTGCTGGACGTTAATGGCCGGCCCGCGACGCTGGCCGAGGCGATGGGCGGCCGGCCGGCGGTGATCGTCTTCTATCGCGGCGGCTGGTGCCCGTACTGCAGCATCGCGCTGCGCGCCTACCAGGCGCAGCTGGTGCCGGACCTGACCGCGCGAGGAGTGCCGCTGATCGCGGTCAGCCCGCAGGCACCCGACGGCTCGCTGACCACGCAGCAGGCCAAGGAGCTGACCTTCACGGTGCTGTCCGATCCGGGCAACCAGATCGCCGCTCAGCTGGGGATCCTCACCGGGCCCGCCGACGCGACGGTCGCCGCCCAGGCCACGCTCGGGCTGGACCTGACGCAGGTCAACGCCGACGGGACGCGGTGCCTGCCGATGCCCACGGTGGTCATCGTGGACGCCGCCGGGGTGATCCGGTGGATCGACGTGCACCCGAACTACGCGACCCGGACGGAGCCGGGGGACATCCTGGCCGCGCTGAGTGCGGTCACCGGCTAAGGCGCCGGACCCGGAGGCCCGGCCGGGGGAGACGTCCGAGAACGGCTACCGGGTCGGTGCTGTGGCGGAGCGGGTGGCCGGCGTTCCACCGGGCGTATCGTGGCTGGGGGCATTTTATCGGTGGCCGCCACGACGACTCTGGCCGCTTTGGGGGATTTACGCGCGATCGCCGGACCAGTGTGCGGGCATTTGAGCTCAGATGAACCGCACGGCGGTCGGCCAGTCGTCGCTCAACATGGGCCTGGTCGACACCCAGATGCGCCAGCTGCGGATCAATCCGGCTGATGCTGGTCGCGCAGCTAGCCGATCGGTGGGGGACCCGGCACACCCGCACCGGCAAGACCATCTGGGCCCAGGTATAGGCGCCCGGGGTATAGGCCCGGCTAGCGGCTCAGGCGCTCGTCCAGGTAGAGGAGGAAGGTCGGCAGCCAGTGGCTGCGGCCGAAGCCCTCGGCCGGGCGCAGGCCGGCGACCCGGGCCCGGTGGGCGTCGGCGGCGGTGATGGCGGCCGGGGCCACCGGGTGGCCGGGCGGCAGGGCCCGGCCGATGGCGTCCAGGCACCAGGCCCTGGCCACCAGCAGCCCCTCCAGGTGCACGGTGCCGGGGTCGGCGGCGTCGGGCGCGAAGTCGGGCGGAGCCCAGTCCACGGCGGCCGGGTCGGGCAGGGTGCGGTCCAGCCAGGCGGTGAAGTCGGCGGGCGGCAGCACGTCGGCCATCAGCGCGGCCTCGGTCAGCTCGGGAGTGTGGAAGGCATCCCCGGACGGCGCGTCGGTCCACCGCAGCGGCGGCTCGGCGCCGAACATCCGCCGTGCGCCGGCGGCCAGCTCGGCCTCGGCGGCCGGGTCGGCCCGCCGCCGGGCCGCCTCGAGCGCGAGGTGCAGGCTGAACGCGGTGTTGCCGTGGGTCCCGGTCCTGATCGGGAAGGCCAGCTGCCCGCCGAAGTAGGCGGCCAGCCGCCCGGACAGCAGCTCGGCCAGCGGGGCCAGGGCGGCGGCCCACTGACCGGGCCGCTCCTTGCCCTGGGCCTGGCACTCGGCGTGCAGCAGCACCAGCCAGGCCCAGCCGTAAGGACGCTCGGCGGTGCGCCCGCCGGGCCCGGCGTAGAACCCGGTCTCGGCGGCCAGCCGGCCGGGCGACAGGTGCTCGTCGAGCACCTGGCCGACGGCGGTGGCCAGCGCGTCGGGCAGCCCGCGGTCCAGGGCCCGGACCAGCAGCCAGTGGCTGTGCACGGCGGAGTGCCAGTCGTAGCTGCCGTAGAAGGCCGGGTTGAGCCGCCGCGGCGGCAGCACGTCGGCGTCGGAGTTCAGCTCCTGGATCAGCATGTGCGGGTACTCGCGCTGCACGGCCGCCAGCGCGGTCGTGGCCAGCGCCTCCAGGCCGGCGTCGTCCAGGGGAATCATGCGAATGCCGCCACCTCCACGTTCCGGGCGCTGAGCACAGCGCGGAGCTCTCGGGCCAGGTCAACCGCGCCCGGGGTGTCGCCGTGCACGCACAGCGAGCCGACCTCCAGCGCCAGGGGGGAGCCGTCCTCGGCCTCGATGGCCGCGCCGGTGGCGATGCGCCAGCCCCGCTCGGCCACGGCGGCCGGGTCGGTGAGGACCGCGCCGGGCTGACGGCGCGGGACCAGCCGGCCGCCGGCGGTGTAGCCGCGGTCGGCGAAGCCCTCGGCCACCACCCGCAGGCCCTGCTGGCGCAGTACCCCGACGGCCGGGCTGCCGGCCAGGGCCAGCACGCTCAGCCCGGCGCTGTAGGCGGCCACGGCCTGGCCCAGCGCGGCGGCCAGCTGCTCGTCGCCGGCCAGGTCGTTGTACAGCGCGCCGTGCGCCTTGACGTAGCGGACCTCGGTGCCGTGCCGGCGGCAGAAGGCGTCCAGCGCGCCGATCTGGTACAGCACGTCGGTGATCAGTTCTTCCGGGCTGACCTTGATCTGCCTGCGCCCGAATCCGACCAGGTCGGGGTAGGACACGTGAGCCCCGACGGTGACGCCGCGCTCGGCCGCCCTGGCCACCGAGGCGTCCATGGTGCGCGGGTCGCCGGCGTGGAAGCCGCACGCGATGTTGGCGCTGGTCACCTGGTCCAGCAGGGCCTCGTCGGCGCCCATGGTCCAGGCGCCGAAGCTCTCGCCCAGGTCGGCGTTGATGTCGATCACGAGGCCGCCTCCTTGGTGTCGTGCGCCTGAGGCCCCGGCGGCGGGGAGCCGTCTGCTCCCGCCTCGGTCAGCGGGAAGTGGCAGGCCGCGAGCTGGCCAGGCCCGAAGGCGCGCAGCGGCGGCTCCTGCTCGGCGCACAGCGCCGCGGCCGCCGGGCACCGGGTGCGGAACCGGCAGCCCGACGGCGGCTCCGAGGCCGAGGGCAGCTCGCCCCGGATGGAGGACAGCGGGGCGGCCCGGCCGGGGGTCGGCTCCGGCACCGCGTCGATGAGCGCCCGGGTGTAGTGATGGGCGGGCGACCGGAACAGCTGGGCCGGCGGCCCGGACTCGACGATCTTGCCCAGGTACATCACCGCGATGTGATCGGCCAGGTAGTGGATGACGGTCAGGTCGTGCGACACCATCAGGTAGCTGAGCTGGTGCTCGGCCTGCAGCGCGGTCATCAGGTTGAGGATCTGCGACCGGACCGACACGTCCAGCGCCGACACCGGCTCGTCGGCCACGATCAGGGCCGGGCTGGTGGCCAGCGCGCGGGCCAGGCCGACGCGCTGGCGCTGCCCGCCGGACAGCTCGCGCGGGTACCGGTCCAGCTGGCCGGCCGCCAGGCCGGTCTCTTCGGCCAGCTGCCGGACCTGGCTGCGGCGCTGCTGGCGGGTCAGGCCGCCCTTGGCCCGCAGCGGCTCCTCGATGATCCGGGCCAGCGTCATCCGCGGGTTCAGCGCAGCGTACGGGTCCTGGAACATCATCTGCACGTCGTATCGGGCGGCGCGGCGCTGGGGCCTGCTCATGGAACCCAGCGCCGTGCCACGCAGCCGCACCTCGCCCTCGGTCGGCTTCTCCAGCCCGACGACCATGCGGCCGAGCGTGGACTTGCCGCAGCCCGACTCGCCGACGATGCCGAGCGTGGCGCCGGCGGCGATCTCCAGGCTGACGCCCGACACCGCCTGGACGGGCGCCGCCGACCGGGCCAGCAGGCCGCCGGGGCGATAGTGCTTGGTCACGTCGGCCAGGCTGAGCAGCGGGACGTCCGCCGAGCCCGGCCCTGATTTATTCGAGATCATCGTGGGGCCTCCGTGACGCGGGAGTCCTCGTCCTGGACGGCCGGGTGGTGGCAGAGCCAGTGATGGCTGCCCGAGCCCGACACCGGCGGGAACTGCGCCGAGCACTCGGCGGTCGCGGCCGGGCAGCGCGGCACGAACGGGCAGCCGGCGCCGGCGACGGTCAGGTCCGGCGGCCGGCCGGGGATGGTGGCCAGCTCCGACTTGCGCTCGGTCTGCAGGCGCAGCACCGAGTCGAGCAGCGCGGCGGTGTACCGGTGCCGCGGCGCGTCGAAGATCTCCGCGGTGCGCCCGGTCTCGGCCTCCCGGCCCGCGTACATCACGAACACCCGGTCGGCGTGGCCGGCCACCACGCCCATGTCGTGGGTGATCAGCAGCGTGGCCATGCCGAGCGTCTGGCGCAGCCGGTCGAACAGCTCCATGATCTGCGCCTGGGTGGTGACGTCCAGCGCCGTGGTGGGCTCGTCGGCGATGAGCAGCCGGGGCCGGCAGACCAGCGCGGCGGCGATGACCACGCGCTGGCGCATCCCGCCCGACAGCTCGTGCGGGAACCGGTCCAGCTGCTCGTTCGGGCGGGGCAGGCCGACCAGATCGAGCATCTCGGCCGCCGCGGCCCTGGCGGCGGCCTTGGTCGCGCCCTCCTGCACCCGCAGCGCCTCGCCGACCTGCACGCCGATGCGCAGGGTCGGGTTCAGCGACGTCATCGGGTCCTGGAACACGATGCCCACCTCGGTGCCGCGCACCCGGCGCAGGTCTCGCTCGCCGACCCCGGCCAGCTCCCGGTCACCGAGCCGGATGCTGCCCCGCACCTCGGTGTTGACCGGCAGCAGCCCGGCCAGGGCCAGGCCCAGGGTCGACTTGCCGCAGCCCGACTCGCCGACGATGCCGACGGTCTCGCCCTGCGCCACCTCCAGGCTGACGCCCCGCACGGCGTGCACCACCGAGCGGCGCAGCCGGATGTCCACGTCCAGGCCGGTGACCCGGAGCACCGGCCCGTCATAAACCGGTCCGCTGGCAGCCGGCCCCCCACCCACCTCCCCAGCCCGCTTCACCGGCGCCTCGTGTCCAGGCCGAAGGCGTCGCGCAGGCCGTCGCCGATCAGGTTGAAGGCGACCACGGTAAGCACGATCGCGATGCCGGGCGGGTAGGTCAGCCACCAGTAACCGGAGTAGGTGAAGTTGAGGCCGTTGGACAGCATCGCGCCCCAGTTGGTAGCGGGCGGAGATATGCCAAGACCGAGGAAGGAAAGCGCGGCCACCACGAGTATCGCGTCGGCGACCTGGAAGGTGGCGTTGACCAGGATCGTGCCGATGCTGTTGGTGACGATGTGCCGCCCGATCAGCGTCGGCGTGCGCACCCCCATGGTCTTGGCCGCCAGCACGTACTCCCGGCTGCGCAGGGTCAGGGCCTCGGCCCGGACCAGCCGGGCGGGCACTAGCCAGGCGGTCAGGCCGACCACCACGATCAGCAACAGCACGTTGGGCTGGAACACGGCGGACAGGTACAGCAGCAGCAGCAGCGCCGGGATGGCCAGCAGCGCGTCGACGATCCGCATCATCAGCGCGTCGACGAAGCCGCCCAGGTAGCCGGCCACCGCGCCCCAGGCCACGCCGACCAGGACGGCCACGGCGGCGGCGCCGAACGCCACCTCGAGGGTGGTCTGGCCGCCGACCATGAGCCGGCCGAGCTGGTCGTAGCCGACGTCGTCGGTGCCCAGCGGGCGGCCGGTGCCGGGCGGCAGCGTCTCCATGCCGATCCGGGTGTGGATCTGGTCGGTGTGGTAGAACAGCGGGCCCAGGAACGAGAACAGGGTCAGCACCACGACCACGACCAGGCCGGCCAGGGCCAGCCGGTTGTCGGCGAAGGACCGCAGCCACAGCCAGCCGCCGGAGGCCTCGGCCTCCGCGAGGCCGCCGGCCTCGTCCCCGCTCAGCACGGTGGTCACGTTCTCCATGCTCATGAGCCGCTCCCCGCCTCCTGCCCGAGCTGGACCCGCGGGTCGAGCAGGGCGTAGCCGACGTCGGCCAGCAGCGAGCCGACCACGGTGGCGATGCCGACCACCAGCACCGTGCCGAGCAGCACCGGGTAGTCCTGGCTGGTGGCGGCGTTGAAGGCCAGCAGCCCGACGCCGGGGTAGTTGAAGACCTGCTCGGTGATCAGCGTGCCGGACAGGATGAACGGCAGCGACAGCCCGAGCAGGGTGACCACGGGGGACAGGGCGTTGCGCAGTACGTGCCGCAGCAGGATGGCCTGGCTGGTGTTGCCCTTGGACCGGGCCATCCGCACGTAGTCCTGGGCCAGCTGGTCCAGCACCGAGGAGCGGATGTAGCGGCTGAACGCCGCGATCGTCACCAGGGTTACGGTGGCCACGGGCAGCACCATGGCGCCCGGGTCGCTGAAGATGGCCGAGAACGAGCCCTGCGGTGCCTCGGCCGCGAACACGTGCAGCCGGACCGACAGCACGTCGATGAGCAGCAGCGCGACCCAGAACGCGGGCGTCGAGTACAGCACGAACGTGACGGTGGTGACCGCGTAGTCATCGGCGCGGCCCCGGCGCACGGCCTGGTACAGGCCCACCGGGACCGCTATCAGGACGGCCAGCACGACCGAGATGCCGGCCAGGAAGGCGGTCTTGGGCAGCCGCTGGGCCAGCAGGCTGGACACCGGCTGGTTGAGCACGTAGGAGAAGCCGAAGTTGCCGGTCACCACGCCGGTGAGCCAGTGCCAGTACTGCGCGGGCAGCGGGCCGTCCAGCCCGTTCTCCCGGTTGAAGGCGGCGATGTTGCTCGGGGTGGCGTGCACGCCCAGGATGGCGCGGGCCGGGCCGCCGGGCAGCAGCCGGCTCAGCCCGAACACGATGATGGTGACCAGGAGCAGCACCACCAGCGCCTGCACGCACCGCCGGACCAGGAACCTCGTCACGAGGCCGCCCCTGGCGCTCTGATCCCAGCCAGCGCGGGGCTGGCCGGCGCGTGCCGGCCAGCCCCTGTTTCGCTGCTGGTCACTTGCTGAGAGACCAGTTCTCGGGGGTCAGGCTCTCGATCGGGCTCTGCGGCAGGACGCCGTGCAGCTTGGTCGAGATCTCCGAGACCTGGTACACGGGCTGCGGCATCCACAGCACCGGGATCTCGTTGGCCATGAAGTTCTCGTACTGGGTCAGCGACGCCGTGCTGTGCACCGTAGCGGCGATGATCTTGTCGGCCTGCGGGTCGGAGTAGTTGCTGGAGTTGGAGCCCGAGCCGGTGGCGAACAGCTGGTCACCGGTCGGATACGGGTCCACGCCGTAGGTCCAGCCGCCGCCGTAGTTGAGCATCTGCCAGGAGCAGTTGGACTGACTCGGCTTGCACGGGGTGAGCAGGCTGATGATCGAGTCGAACGGCGCCGAGGTCAGGTTGATCTGGATGCCGGCCTCGGAGAACTGCGACTTGAGCGCCTGCATCTCCTGGCTGGTCACCACCGAGCCGCTGCCGTACTTGAGCGAGAAGCTCAGCCCGGTGCCGGCCGGGATGTTCGCGCCGCAGTCGCTCGACCCGGTCCCGGCCTTGACGCAGGTGGTGACCCCGTTGGGCTTGACCTTCCAGCCGTGGCTGGACAGCAGCCTGGCCGCCGTCTTGGGGGAGAACGGCCACGGGCCCTTGGCCTCGTAGGAGCTGACGTAGGGGTTGGACGGCACGACCGGGACCGGGCCGTAGTCGGTGTGGCCGAACCCCTTGAGCGGACCGCTCAGGAACGCGGGCTCGTCGATCAGCGACTGCATCGCCTGGCGCAGGTAGAGCTGGTGGATCAGCGGCCCGGTCTTGGGGTTGTTCCAGTTCATCAGGAAGTACGTGGTGCCCCAGCCCTGCCACGGCGTGGTCGTGTAGCCCTGCGAGGCCAGCTGGCCGGACTGCGAGGAGTCCTGCTCGGGCAGGTAGCCGTAGTCCAGGGTGTTGCCCGAGTGCAGCACGTTGAGCTCGGCGGTGTCGGTGGTGAACGGCTGCTCGATGAAGTACTTGAGCTTGGGCTTGGTCGGGCCCGCGTAGGCCGAGTTGGCCTGGAACTTGACGTAGCCGTCGGACTGGTAGCTGGCCATCTTCCAGGGACCGTCCACGACCTTCCACAGCGGGTTGGTGCCGTAGGTCGCGATGTCCTTGGACTGGGCGGTGAGGAAGTTGAAGACCGCCTTGGCGCCGGACGTGGTCTGGTCGTAGTTGCCGACCGCGCCGGAGGCCGAGGTCTTGTCCCAGGCCCGCGGCAGCGGGGTGATCTGGGACAGCTGGTCGTAGGTGAACCAGGTCGGGTTGAACGAGCCGGTCAGCGTCAGCACGATCGTCTTCGAGTTGACGATCTTGTAGCTCTTGAGGTTGTCGGGGAACTCGCCGGGGATGTACGCGGCGAAGGTGGCCTTGTTCACCTTGAGCAGGTTGATCCAGAACGCGATGTCCCTGGTGGTCACCGGGCTGCCGTTGGACCAGGTGTAGTTCTGCAGGTGAATGGTGACCACCGAGTCGTGGTCTGAGTAGGTGGGCGGCGCGGCCAGGCTCATGGCCGGGTCCACCACCGGCTGGCCCTGCGCGTTGCCGATCCAGTACAGCGACCGGTACGACAGCCGCTGGAACTGCTCGATGTTGGCCACCGAGTAGTAGGCCCCGGTCAGCATCGGGAAGATGTAGTTCGGCGTCGTGCCCGGCGGCTCGGCGTAGGTAGCGGTGCCGCCGCTCACCGCCTGGCCGCCGGTGCTGCTGCCGGGCGATGATGCCGAACTGCACGCCGACGCCAGCAGCGCCAGGCAGGCGGTGGCGGCAACGGCGCCGAGCTTCAGACGATGTCTCATGCTGTCCTCCCTAGGTAAATGCCGCCACCAGCGAATCCGT
>Ga0134126_10007166_pt1 | contig 13994 bp, 7 predicted proteins | sample KB31752_FD_96881 | JGI IMG/M metagenome (GOLD analysis project Ga0134126, IMG submission 96881) | Terrestrial soil microbial communities with excess Nitrogen fertilizer from Kellogg Biological Station, Michigan, USA - KB3-175-2 | ecosystem: Environmental > Terrestrial > Soil > Unclassified ... | reverse complement strand
GGCCGAAGCCGCCGAGAAAGATGAACAAGCCGGTCAGTGCGAGTGCCGCGGAAAGTATTTTGCGCGTCATGGGGGTGACTTTCGGGTGAAATTCAGCGCAGGAGGTGTTGGAGGCGGGCGCGATAGCGGCGGCCGAGGCTCACGCAGGTGCCATCCTGCAGCACGATGCGGTAGTCGCCATGATCCCAGGGCTGGATCTCGCGGATGCGATCGACGTTGACCAAGTGTCCGCGATGCACCCGCACGAAGCGCCGTGCATCCAGTTTCTTCTCCAGGGCCGCAAGTGACTCCCGCCTGGGGTAGGCGTTTCCCTGAGCGTACACGTTTACATAGTTGCCGTCAGCCTCCACCCGGTCGACATCGGTGACGGCGATGATGTATTCGCGATTGAGCTTGCGTACGATGAGGCGCTCGAGCGAGGGGTCGTCGCCCGTGGACTCACCCGGCGCAGGCTCACTCGATACAGGCTGTCGTTGCGGGGCCGTGGCGAGGGACTCACGCGAGTCCTTCCAGAGCCCATACAACCGGAACGCCACGATGCAGACGAGGAGCAGCCAGTAGCTGACGAAATCCTTGCGGTATTCGTAGAACCAGTTCGGCCACCACGCCCCGAAGTCGTAATGCGTGCCCATGAGTCTGTACACGAGGTCACGCAGGAGCACCATGCCGCCCACGTGCAGCAGCGAGTAAGGCAGCGTCGCAATCAGATGCGCGGGGAGGCTGCGGAGCCAGCCGCCGTGGACTATGGGGAACTGCTTGAGCCACCAGCCAATCGCAGGCACCAGCAGCCAGACGCATATGATGCTCGAAATCTCCCACGTCGCCGGCGCCCATGCAGCCAGGTGCGTACCGCCCCGGCCCCAATCATCGATTGCGGTAAAGATGTTGGAGACCGCGTTGGCCGAGAGCAGCACGGCAAGAAAGGCCATCTGCCAGAGGAAGACCGTGCGGGCGGTCGCGGGATTGAGCTGCTGGGCGGAATCCATGGGTATGAGGGCAATGTCCGGGCGGCATTATCCCGTGGCGCCATCCGGCCGGACAATGGGAACGCTGGCCAGGCCGAGGGGACCCCTGGCCAAGAGGTCCCGCCGCCCGGGCCGCGAATCCTGCCCGGACCCGATCTGCCGCTTTGCACGTTGAACCTTCAATGAGCCGGTCCGACGGCTTCAGCGTTGCCGGATGATCCATGGACAGCAGGTCTTCGCAGCCGGATATCCCGGTTCCTTCACCCGAAAACGTCTCCGCGGCCAGAGTCGCAGGGCTGCGGTACGTCAGCGACCGGCAGCCGGGCATCACCCGCCACGGGGGTGCGGGACGCTTCATCTATCGAAGCCCCAAGGGGAAGGTAATCAGGGATGCCGCGGAGCTAGCCCGCATCAGGGCTTTGGCCGTTCCGCCAGCATGGACCGACGTATGGATCTGCCCCCTCGAGAATGGGCATCTCCAGGCCACGGGACGGGACGCGCGGCGGCGCAAACAGTATCGCTACCACGCGCGCTGGCGACACACCCGGGATGAAACGAAATACGAGCACATGCTCGAGTTCGGCCAGGCGCTGCCGGCGATCCGCCGCCGCATCGCCGCCGATCTCGGTCTGCCGGACCTGCCTCGGGAGAAGGTCCTCGCCGCCGTCGTGCGCCTGATGGAAGACACGCTCGCGCGGGTGGGCAACCCTGAGTACGCCTCGCAGAACAACACCTTCGGACTGACCACCCTGCGCAACCGCCACGTGCGGATCACGCGCGGGGGGATCGAGTTGGATTTTCGCGCCAAGCACGGCATCCGCCACGTCAGCCGGGTGAGCGATCGCAAGCTCGCGCGGGTGGTGAAGAACTGCCGCGATCTGCCGGGTTCCGAGCTCTTCCAGTACATCGACGAGGCCGGCGAGCGGCACTGCATCGACTCGGCGGACGTCAACGACTATCTGCGCGAGATCTCGGGCCGCGACATCACCGCCAAGGATTTCCGCACCTGGGCCGCCACCAACCTCGCGGCCCTCGCGCTCGCCGATCAGGAGGGCGAGCCGCCGACCAAGAAAGCGCAGGTCGCAGCCATCAAGGCGGTCGCGAAGCGACTGGGCAACACGCCGGCGATCTGCCGCAAGTGCTACATCCATCCCGCCGTGTTGGAGGGATATCTCGACGGCAGTCTGCGCAGCATGCTGGCGGCGGTAGGGCAGGAAGAGCAGCCTCCGGAGATGTGGCGCATCGAGCGCATGGTCATGCGCTTCCTGAAATTGTTATGATTTCAGCGCAATGCTCATTCCTGTGGCGCTCATGGCCGTACCGCGGCGCCTGAGGTGTCACTGGAGCGCGAAGGATCCCGCCTTCACGGGCCCGGAGCGTCGGTAGACACGGTAGGCGGGGGCGGGCATCAGCCTGACGGCGACAGACGCTCACCGCTCCGGCACCGCGTCGAAGGCGACTGTCAGGCGCGGCTGCGGGCTCTGGAAGGGCACGGTGGCGTGCCAGAAGTATGAGGGGAAGAGCACCAGCATGCCTGGTGTCGGCCGGACCGAATACTCCGGTTCGAGCGGGGGCGTCGTCAGGAGGCCGGGCTTGCCGAAGCTGAGTATGCCCTCGTCCGTGCGCGCCTCGGTCATGACGTCGGGCAACTCCGCATAGAAGGCTGAGGAGATCCAGCCCCGCGGGTGGACGTGGCTCATATGAAAGCCGCGGTTGCGCAACCGCACCGACCAGCTGCCGTTGAAGCGCCAATTGCCATGATTGCGGCGTCGCAGGACGTCGCTGCCCCGGCCGATGTGCTCGAGGTATCGGGTGATGGGTTGCGCGAAGGCCTCGAAGAGTCCGCGTATCGTGGGGTCGGTGTTGCGTGTCAGATCCTGGGTGGTCTCTGTCCCATGACGCAGGGATTGGAAGAGGAGCGCGTGCCCGTCGGGGTCATGCAGGCGGTTGAGGCTTGCCGTCAGATCCGTCAGAAAGGTCGGGAGATCCGTCCAAGGGGCGGGCGGCTCGATGAGCAGCGGCAGGACGAGATTCCGGTAGTCGCAGAGCCGCGCATAGCCCTCATCGCCGAGGAGGCGCAACGCGGTCGTCTGCAGCGCGATGAAATATTGATCGTCCGGCGATTGCGCCAGCAATGCGTCGCAGTTCTGCAGTGCGGCGCGCACTTCACCGACGCCGAGCTGGGCCGCGGTGAGGAGGCTGCGGGCGGAGGTGTTGTCAGGCAAGAAGCGTATGGCCCGTTGTGCGAGCGACAGCGCCTTGGCGGGATCGAAATCGAGCGCCGAGAGTCCCGCGCGCACGAGCAACACGGGCGGCGCTTGGGCGCGCTCGGCGCGCGGCGAGAGGCACTCGTAGGCACCCCGGGCATCGCCCGCACCCTGGAGAATGGCTGCTTTCGTTGCCCAGAGCGCATCGTCATTGCCAAAGGCTCGCAATGCCTGGTCGAGTGCTTCGGTCGCCTGCGCGAGATCGCCTGTGCGTACCCATACCAGTTGGGCGAGGCTGTTGTGTGCGTCCGTGAGGCGCGGTTCGAGCCGGAGACAGTCGCGTAACGCGGTCTCGGCGCGATCGTTGGCGCCCTCTGCCATCAGACTTCTGGCGTACGTCAGACAAAGTGTCGCAGTCCTGAAGCCTCGGGCAAGCGCCCTGTGCGCAATCTGAGCGGCCTCCGCATGGCGGCCACCCGCGTGCAGGGCGATGGCGAGCGCCTGGGCGGGCACGGGGTTGTCCGGCGCCGCGGCGGCGAGACCGCTATAGACGGAGATGGCATCCGTGTGCCGGCCCAACGCGACGAGTGCCGTGACGTGCTGCGTGGCAAGCTCCGCGTCCATTCTGCCCTGCACGCAGAAGGGCGTGATGGCGGCAAGAGCCAGCGCTGCCCGGCCGGTCGCGTTGTAGTGGCGAGCGAGCACCGCTGCGGCCCGAGGGTCCGGCGCTCCTCCCGCGAGCGCGCGTTCCAGCACTGATTCCGCTTCGGTCCCTCTGCCGGTCGCGAGCAGCAGCTCGCCCAGCGTCGTGAGGGAGGGCGTCCAGGCAGGATCCACCTCGAGCGCGCGTCGCAGCAGCGCTTCGGCGGCCGTGGGATCGCCGAGGGCGAGCTTCGTTCCGGCAAGCAGACGCTGCGCCTCGGCGAAGGTGGGATTGGCGGCGACGATTGCCTCGAGACGATCGTGCGCGGCGCGAAACTGGCCGGCCTGAAGCTGGGCGCTGACGGCGCGCATCGCCTCGAGGACGGAAGCCGGAAGGCTCACTTGTAATCGACCCCGGGGAGTGCCAGAACTGCCGATGATTCTCGCACGGGGAGGCCCCGTGTGCGCAGGGGGTCGCGGCCTGCGCTGCCTCGAATCGCCTCGCCGCAGTCCCCCTCGCGCCGGACGGCGCGAGGGGGAGGCCTGTCTCCGTAGCTTTACCAGTAGTACTTGGCTGTTACATTGATCTCGCGCCCGAGGATCGAACGGCCGAACCCGACGTTGTTCTGGACCGTGTTGCCGCCGAACCGGGCATTACCCTCGGTCAAGCCGAGCTGGTTGGTGATGTTCGAGCCGAGCACCCGCAGCTCGAATTTCTCCCCGATCATGGCATCGACGCCGAAGCCCAGGTCGTAATAGGAAGGCAACGGCGTTAGGTTCGATTCGTCCTGGAAGCGCTTGCCAATGTGCTCATACGTCAATTGCTCGGTCAGCGTGCCCCAGTTGAAGGACTGGGTGTCGCTTGGCGTCACGCGAACCTGGAACTTCGGCAGACGCGCAAGCTGATTGCCGTTGATCGCGCCGCAGACCAGCTGGTTGTTGATGTTGGTGTATGTGAAGCAGCCCTGGAAGTTCTTATAGCTCGCATCCTCAAAGATCCCGTTGATCGCGATCTTGAAAGTGCTCAGGACCGGGTTATCACTGGTTGCGAACGGAGTCACGCTGCCGTCGATTCGGCCTCCCTTGGAGGTCGACCCAAAGGTCGAAGCCGGGCCGATCGGCACGCTGTTGATATCCGTGGGTGTATAGGCGATTCCCTTGAACTCCTTGTCGTAAACCGATGCATCTATCAAGGTCCAGCGGTTCTGGATCTTGAACCCGAACTCGTAGTTCCGCACGGTCTGCAGGGGCGTCCTGTTGGGGCAGCCGTTCGAGCCGTCGTAGACGTTGCAACGGACGGCGTCGAAGTTCTCGAAGAGCACGCCGTTATTGACGCGAACATAGGCGCTCATGTTGTCGTTGAACTCGTAGTTCGCGCCTACGGAGAACGTCGGCATGGTGTTGTTTTCATGCCCGTGCGAGTACGTGCCATTGGGCAGTTCGACCGCGTTGTCCCACAGATCGAATTGCGACCCCATCTGAACCGGCGAGGAGTTCGTCGTCTGCTGGCTCAGGCTGATGTGCTCGACGCGGACCCCGGCATCGAACAGCCAGCGATCGATCTTCCATGTGTCCGAAATATAGGGGGCAATGTTCGTGGCGCGCCCGTTCTGGAGAATGTAGTAGCCTCCGTTGGCATTCACGATGCCCTGCGGGCTGCTCACGTGGTAGGTGTTTCCACCTTGGGTGGCCGACAGGATGATCGGTGACGCGTTCGGCTGATTGGTTATCAGTACGTTGGAGCTCAACGACCAGTTGTCGTTCATGGTGTAGCGGGCTGCGTATACACCAAAGGTCAGGGTATTGCCGAAGCCGAGATCCTTGTTCACGCGGAATTCATCGATCGCGCTCACGATCTTCTTCTGCACGGCCCAGACCTGCTGAGTGACCACGCTCTGGCTGGGGCTCACCGCCTGGCCGTTGGTGTAGGTGGCCAGCACCATGGCCGGGGTCAGGTTGGCGGGCAAGGTCAACTGACTCGAGATGTAGTCCGACAGCGTCGAAGGATTCCCGTTGTTGATCAGGGCGTACGTGGGTAAGAGCCCGCCGTCGAATATGAAGTTGTTGCTGATAGACCAGCCGTTGCCGAATGCCTCCTTCAGCTCCGATCCCAGGTAGCTCAGCTGGGCGCCACGGCCCCGGCTGATGTCATCGTTCTGAAAGCAGTTGCATGATGGATCCGGTATCCAGAAATTCTGCAGCAGCTTGCTGTTGTAGGTGGAGTCGAGCTGATCGAAGCCGGGGTACGTGTCGACCTCTCCGTTGTTGACGACATAAGGAAAGTCTGCGACCCACTGATTGTGATCGTGCAGGGTTCTGGCCCAGAACATGATCGATCCGTTGTCGAGGGTGTGCTTCAACGTGGCGGTCAGCTGCCCGCCGACGTCAGACAGGTATTGCGGATCGCGCACACCGTTGGATTGCCGGTAAAAGCCACCGATGCTGCCGTACCAGCCGTCGGCCAGCTTGCCGCTTTCGAACCCATCGACGCGGTACATTCCCTCCGAGCCGTAGGTGACACCCAGCGACCCGGACTCCTTGTCGGAGCCGGTCCGCAGGATGAAGTTCGCCGTCGCACCCGGCTGGCCCGGGCCGAAGATCGCGCTGGGTCCGCCCTGGACGATCTCGACGCGCTCGACCGTATCATCCATGCGCATCAGGGAGCTGTTATCCATGAAGGACAGAAATGGCGCGCCGTAGAGGGGCGTACCCTGGATCATGGTCGTGAAATACGGCGAGTCGCCGCCGCCCAGGGGGAAGCCGGCCACGTCGATGTTGACGCCGGTTTCGCCGCCGGAAGCTTCCGGCCACACGCCAGGGGAGAGTTTGTAGATTTCGGCCGTGCTGGCAGGATTCGCCATGGCAATCTGCGCCATGGACGCCGATACGATGTTGTAGCTCGCGTCCAGCTTTCTCACTTGGGTCGCCGTGGCGGTGACCACGACGGTTTGCAGACTCTGGGTGGCCTCCTCGGAGGTGGGAGGAGCTGCCAGTGTCGTCGGCGCGGCCTGTGCATGCGCGCTTCCGGTGACGGCAAGGCCGCTCGCGCCGAGAATCCCGGCGACGACGGCCGCCACGGTGTTCGGCGTATGGATGGACTTGATGGCCCGTTGCCGGGCCGAATGAACGCCCCGGCGGGGCGTGTACTCGTCTTTGACTCTCATGAAAATTCCCCCAATAGGAAGTGCCGCCTGCGGCAGGCAGCGAGACCCAGTGAAATGATCACCCTCATCCGGAAGCGGCTGTTGTGCGATCGCAACGTCCCCGGCGTGCAGCTCGGGCGGAGCCTGCGAGCGGCACAATTCTCCGAAACGACCGGTGCGGATCGAGCGGTCATCTTGGGAGTAGACGTTCGAGCCGGGAAACTCCGCTATTCCCAGTGCACTGAAAATTTCAAAGAGGGGCGAATCGGCAGCGGCATGCCAGCGAGGGCCGCGGCAAGGGTGACGGGCGCGGGAGAACAGGCTATAAGTCGCCGATTCGCCACAAGTCGGTCGAGGACGCTTTCGCCCATGGTTGTTCATTCCCGAGCCTCCGTGATGCTGCGATCTGCCGCAGCCGCATGCCTCCTCGCAGGCCTGTTCCCGGCGTCGCCGCCGGCGCTCGCTGTATCTCCGCAGCTCGCCTTCCAGGTGCGGCAAGGCAGGATTCTCAATTACTTCCTCAGGCAGGGGCCTGTCGCGGCGCACCTCGTGCTTCGCTCCGGCCCGCAGCCGCGCATCCTCATCGCCTTTCCCGCCGGAAATAGCGGCGTCGGCCTCTGGTTCGCGCGTCAGCCGGGCCACGCCGCATGGCAGATCCGGGGCGACCCGGAGGCGGTCCATGCGCGCGATGCCAAGGGGAGGGCACTCTACGGAATTTCGGCCGAGGCCACGCTCGCGGATCGAGAGCTCGACATTCACGGGGCGGCGCTCTCCAACATTCGGGTTCTGCGGGACTACGAGTCTCTCGGAACCGTCCCCCACGGAGTCGGCGTAGCTCCCGCCGTCACCGGTCACACCCTGACCTGGTCCCGCGACCGGCTCGATGGCGCCGCCGGCTACGGGCTGACGATCGAGGTGCTGGACGGCCGGGTGAGCGGCAAGCGCATCCTCGCCGGGACCGATGGAAAGATCGGACTGCGGATCACGGGCGTCACGGGCGAGACGCCGCTCGCTCCGCTCGCCGGCCGGGATCTTTTGCGCAATCCCGCCGCTGCCGACCCCGCCGCCCGCGAGACCTTGGCGTTTCTCGCCTATCGCGAGAAGCTCCTCGCGGGTTCCTGGCGCTTCGATACCTATTTCGGCCGCGACACGCTCATGAGTGTGCGGTTGCTGATGCCCGTGCTGAGCCCGACCGCGGTCGAGGCCGGCCTGGACTCCGTTCTCGCGCGCCTGTCACCCCGGGGCGAGGTGGCGCATGAGGAGGATATCGGCGAGCAGGCGGTGCTCGACCATCTGAAGGCCGACGGGTCGCCCTCCGCGACGCCGGTGTACGACTACAAGATGATCGATGAAGATTACCTGCTGGCGCCGGTCGCCGCCGCATGGCTGCTGCAGCCTGGCGCGCAAGCGCGCTCGACGGCCTTTCTCGCCGCTGCTGTCGGCGGACCGCTCGAGCGGCGAGGGTCGCGCGGGGCGGCGCTCGTGAGGAATCTGCGCTATGTGGTGCAAGGCGCGGTGGCCTTTGCGCGGGCGCCGGGCATAGCGCACCTCATCGGCCTGAAGCCCGGCCAGACCGTCGGCGACTGGCGCGACAGCGGCACCGGTCTCGGCGGCGGGAAGTATCCCTACGATGTCGACGCTGTGTTGGTTCCGGCGGCCCTCGGTGCGGCGGCGCGGCTCGCACGGAGCGGGCTCCTTTCGCCTTATCTGACCGCAGCGGATCGCGCGCTGTTGGCCGATGCGGCAAGAATGGCGGCCGTCTGGCGCGAGCATGCCCCGCCGCTCTTCGCCGTGACCGTGAGGCCCACGGCGGCCGCCAACGCGGTCGAGATCTACGCTGACGCGCAGGGCGTCCTGTCGGCGCCTGCTCTGCACGCATTGGATGCGCAACCCGTGCGCTTTCACGCGCTGTCGCTTTCGGCCTCGGGTGAGCCGATCCCTGTCATGAATTCGGACGAGGGCTTCATGCTCCTCTTCGAGGACCCGCGGCCACAGGAGCTCGACCATCTCGTGTCGGCGCTGATGCGTCCTTTCCCGGCGGGGCTCATGACTGGGGTCGGCATGGTGGTTGCCAACCCGGTTTTCTGCACTCCCGCGCGGCAGAAACTGTTCAGCCGCAATGCCTATCACGGCACGGTCGTCTGGTCCTGGCAGCAGGCGCTCTTCGCGGCGGGGCTCGCCCGCCAGCTCGAGAGGCACGATCTTCCGGCCGCCGTACGCGCCGATCTCGCCAAGGCGCAGCAGACCCTATGGTCGGCGATCGATGCCACACGCTCCATGCAGAATGCGGAGCTGTGGTCGTGGTCCTACGGATCGGGTCATTACCAACTGCGGCCTTTCGGCTCCTCCGCCGCCGACGTGGACGAATCCAACGCGGCGCAGCTCTGGAGCACGGTCTACCTGGCGGTGAAGCCGTTGCAACTCGCTCATACTGCAACAGGCGGCGCGAGATGAGGAGTGGCCGCCGCCACGGCATGTCTGCGACCGGCCGCATCGCGTGCATCTTCCTCTGCACGCTGCTGCCGTTCCTTGCCTGCGCAGAGCCGGCCGACAGCAGCTTTCGTCTGAGCACCGGCTTCGAGCAACTGCCGGCTTATTTTCCCGGCCTGCTCGGCAACGGCTACATCGCGACTGTCACCACGCCGCGTGGCATCGACGCCGCACAGACCTATCTGGTGGGTCTCATGGATTACAGCCCGGGAGACATTTCGCGTCCCGCGCTGGTCCCGGGCTGGACGGCAATCGACTTCGCGCCGGGCGATGCGGGCTCGAGAGCCGGCTGGGTCGACGAGGCGCCGTTGACCGCGGAGCATTTCACCGGCTACCGCCAGACTCTCGACATGCACGAGGGGACGCTCGCCACCCGGTACTCCTACACCGATCGGGGACAGCGGCTCGCCGTCCGGGCCATTGCTTTCGTCAGCGAGGCCTCACCGCATATCGCGGTCGTTCACCTATCCATCACCCCCGACTACGACGGTTGGGTGCGGCTTTCCTTCCCGGTGACGATGTGGGCGCGGCACACCCCCAGGTTTCCACTCGGCCGCTGGAGCGGACCCGAGCAGGAGAAAATGCTCGCGGCTCGTGGCATTTCGTTGCAGCCGCGGCCGCCGGCCACTGCCGACCGCGCCGCCCTCTGGTATCCGGGCTACACGGAGGTCGTGAAGACCGGCGGCGATGCGCGCGCGCGCTCACTGTGGCTGTCAGGCAGCGCCGCGAGCGGTCTGACCATGGCGATGGCGGCGGCAGTCGACTTGCCGGTGACGGGGGCGGGCTCCGCCAGAGTGAGCATGAGTCACGATGCGCACCGGCTCGCGCTCGAAGTGGCTTTGCGCGTTGCGAAGGGTCACACGTACGCTTTCACCAAGTACGTCGCTCTGTCGCGGGCGGGTTGGGGTGGCGATGCGGCCGAGGACCTCACGCTGGCGCGGCAGGCCCGGACGCGGGGATTCGCCCGGCTCCTGGGCGCGCAGCGGGCGGCCTGGCGCGCGCTCTGGCAGTCGGACATCGTGATCGAAGGCGATCCGCGGGCGCAAGAGGTTGCGCACGCGCAGCTCTACTCGCTCATCTCGAGCTCGACTGCCGACACCGCCTGGTCCGCCGGGCCCTGTGGACTGACCGTCTGCTACGCGGGCCACGTTTTCTGGGACAGCGACACGTGGATGTTCCCCGCGTTGCTGCTTCTCCATCCCCGCCGCGCGGAATCGATCGTAGCCTTCCGTGAGCGTACCCTGGAAGCGGCGCGCGATCGCGCGCGGCGTCACGGATACCAGGGTGCCATGTTTCCCTGGGAGTCGGACCCCCAGAACGGCACCGACCAGACACCCTACTCCGCTCATCAGCTCTCCGAGAGTGAGAATCACGTCAATTCCGAGGTCGCGATCGCACAGTGGCAGTACTATCTCGCCACCCGCGATCGCAACTGGCTGCGCATGCACGGCTGGCCCGTGATCCGCGACGTGGCGCGCTTCTGGGCGAGTCGCGTCACCCCCGATCCGGATGGGAAGCGCTACCACATCCTGCATGTGACGTCGGTGGCGGAGTCGAATACCGACATTCCGGACGATACCTTCACCAATCTCGGCGCAGCGAAGGCACTCGACATCGCCGTCGCCGCTGCGAAAATGATAGGCGAGCGCCCCGATCCCGATTGGGATCGCATCGCCCGCGGGCTGTATATCCCGATGGCGCCGAACGGGCAGTATCACCTCGCGTTCGCGCCGTCGGCGACGGTTCATGGCAAGGATTTTGGCGGCGGTCCCGTCGCGCTGCTCTTCCTGCCGGCGCTGGATTTCCGGATGCCGCCGGAATTGCGGATGAATGATTACCTGCATGCCATCCGCAGCGACACGGCGGAGTCCGTCGGCCAGGTGAGCATGGGTATCCTGCCGCGCGTGGCCGCAGCGGGCGAGGCGGACCGTGGGTCCGCGGCCGCGGCCTGGGCCAAACTGTTCGAGACCGGCGGAACACTCAAGCCACCATACGATGTCTGCACGGAGACGGCGAGCAACGAAGTCGGCCCATTTCTCACCGGATCCGGATCCTATCTGCAAAGCCTGATGTACGGTCTCACGGGGCTGAGGCTTCGTGAAGCCGGGCTCGTGCAAGCGTATCCTGCGGCTCTACCCTCCGGGTGGCGCTCGCTGACGCTGCGCGATGTCAGCTTCCGGGGCCGCCGCATGTCGATTCGCATTGCGCGCGATCCCAAGGGCGTTGTGCGCCTCAGCGGTTTGCCCTGAGGGCTCGAGGTGAAACCCGTGCTGCAGTCATTCGATGTCTTTCCAACCCGGATCTGGCAGGCCGATCTGGACGCTCTCCAGCCGCGCTTTGCCGAGTGGACGAGCTGGGTGCTCAGCTCTCGCGCAGCGAGTCCCACCCCCGCGGGAAGGACCAACCGTGGCGGCTGGAACAGCAAGGACATGGATGTCCTGGAACGGCCGGTGTGGGTACCTCTGCGGCAGGCCGTCCACGCGGCGTGCGTAACGGCGCTCGGCGAGATGGGCCGCGGTGGCCAGGCGTTCGAGATCCAGTCGTGGGTCAATCTGCACGACCGCGGGGGCTTCAACTTCCTGCACATGCACGAGCGCTCGCTCCTCTCGGGCAGCTTCTACCTCAAGGTCCCCGCGGGCTCCGGCGTGCTCGCGTTCCGCGATCCGCGCCCCGGAGTCACTCACTCGGCCTTCAAGGGCTCCTTCCCGAACGCGCACGCTGACATCCAGCTCAAGCCGAGTACCGGCCTGTTGGTGCTCTTCCCTTCCTGGATGGAGCACTACGTCGAGCCGCACGACGGCGACGAGCCGCGCATCTGCATCGCGTTCAACGCCAATCAGTAGCGATTTGGCGGTGGCTCGTGCCGCTGTTCGCAGCCATCCGACATCACTTCCCGCAGCACATCGAGATCAACAGGCTTGACGAGATGCCGATGGAACCCGGCGTCCTTGGCCCGTTGCCGATCGGTTTCCTGCCCCCAGCCGGTGACCGCCACGATCTGCGTAGCCGCCGCCCAAGGCTGACTCGCCAGCCGGCGTGCCGTCTCATAACCATCGAGGCGCGGCATACCGATGTCGAGCAGCACGACGTCGGGCCGGAAGAGCTCCGCCGTCTCCAATGCTTCGATGCCATCGTGGACGACGCGAGTGTCGTGACCCATGGACTGCAGCAGCATGCTTAGGCTGACCGCCGCGTCATGATTGTCGTCCGCAATGAGTACTCGGCAGCTGACGGAGAGCTCCGGATCCATGCGACGGGGGAGCTCGCGTTTGGCGGGAGTCGCCGCGATCGCCGGGAGATGGATCACGAATTCGGTTCCCTTGCCGCGGCCCCCGCTGCACGCCTCGATACGACCGCCGTGCAGGTCGACGAGCCTCTTGGCGAGGGTGAGTCCGATCCCGAGTCCGGCATCGGGCCGCTCGTACGATCTGTCGAGTTGGGCGAAGGGCTCGAAGATGTGATCGAGCATTTCCGGAGGAATGCCCATGCCATTATCACGAACGCTCACCACCGCGTGTTGGTCTGCGGTGCGCAGCGCTATCTCGATCTTGCCGCCTGGCGGCGTGTACTTCACGGCATTGTGGAAGATGTTTGAAATGACTTGAGTGAGCCGGATGCGGTCTCCGCTCACGTAGACCGACTCGGCGGATGCCACGAGCGCGACCTGGTGCCGTGCGGTCTCCGCGGAATGCCGATAGGTATCGATGATGGTCTTCAGGAGCTCCTTGAGCTCCACTGGTTCCGGGTGCAGGCGGATGCGTCCGCTCGTGATCCGCGATACATCGAGGAGATCATCGACCAGATGGGTCATCTGCCGCGCCTGCCGCTCGAGGATGGCGGTGGCTGCCCGCAGCTCGGGCGCCAGACTCTTGGCGTGCTTGAGCAGCTCCGCCGCGGCGCAGATGGGAGCGAGCGGGTTGCGCAGCTCATGGGCGAGTGTCGCGAGGAATTCGTCCTTGCGCCGGTCGGCCTCGCGCAGGAGTCCCTCGTCCCGCTTGCGCTCGGTGATGTCGCGCGCGACTTTCGATGCGCCGATGATGGTGTCGTCCTCGCCCCGGATGGGGGAGATCGTTAGCGAGATGTCGATGCGACGTCCGTCCTTGGCGAGGCGCACGGTCTCGTAGTGGTCTATCCGCTCGCCGCGGCGCAATCGAGCGAGTATCTCGAGCTCCTCGGCGTGGAGCTCAGGCGGAATGATGGTCGTGATCGGCCGGCCGACGATCTCGTCCGGCTCGTAGCCGAAGAGGCGGGTTGCGGCTGGATTCCAGGAGGTCACGATGCCGTCCAGCGTCTTGCTGGCGATGGCATCGTCTGAGGACTCGACGATGGCGGCGAGCCAGGCGCGCGTGAGCTCGGCGCGCTTGCGTTCAGTGACGTCCCGGAAGACCACGACGATACCGATCAGCTCCCCGTTCGCGAGCCGTACCGGAGCGCCGCTGTCGTCGATCGGAATCCGCCGGCCGTCGCGAGTGATCAGGACCGTGTGGTTGGCCAGGCCGACGATGCCGCCCGTCTCCAGTACCTTGGCGACGGGATGCTCCACCGGC
>Ga0134126_10007164_pt1 | contig 13995 bp, 10 predicted proteins | sample KB31752_FD_96881 | JGI IMG/M metagenome (GOLD analysis project Ga0134126, IMG submission 96881) | Terrestrial soil microbial communities with excess Nitrogen fertilizer from Kellogg Biological Station, Michigan, USA - KB3-175-2 | ecosystem: Environmental > Terrestrial > Soil > Unclassified ... | reverse complement strand
GGCTTCTGCCCGCGCTCGCATCGCTCGCACACCTTTCCCCCGGTCACCTCGGCGAGTAGCTGCTCCACCATGTAGCAGGCTTCAGGATGCGACGACACCGCTTGTGACAGCGCGCACCCGTTGCCATGGATCTCGTAGCCGTCCGGCGTCTCGATCACATCGGCGTCCGCACCCAGCTCCGTCAGCAGGGTCGCAGCGTCACCCACCCGCTGCGCGAACGTGCCCTGCGCGCGTGGCCCGCCAAGCCTGGAGCCGGCGCCGCGCAATATCGATTCGAGCTCGCCCGGATGCCTGCTCTCCAGCTCGGCGATTACCGCCGACAACGCGGGGGCGTATGCGCTCGAGAAAAGCGTATCCGCCCCTTCCGCGACACCATAGAGTGTCGCCGGCTTCCCGACCGAGCCGTCGCGCCGAGAGCCGGCCGCTGCGACTACACCGTCACGCTCGAGTGTGGCTATGTGAGCGCGGACGGCGTTATCCGTGAGGCCAAGGGTCGCGGCGATCTCGTCAACGCTACGCCATCCGCGCCTCAGAATCGCGACGATCCGGCCTCGGGTGCTGTCTCCGAAGTGCCTTTCCCACCAGCGCATCCATCCTCCTGTCGTGCTGTGCGAGCCTGTGAACTACAGTAGCTAGAAACGCGAGTATAAGCAATAAGTCAATAGTTTCCTTGACAAATCTCCCCGCGGGTGCCATATGTCAATAACGGCGTTGCCAAATCGCAGGCCGTGGGCGTCGTCCAGCCCCACCATTCCATCACTGGAGTCTCACAATGCAGAAGCCCCGATTGATAGTTGGAGTCGCAGCGGCCATCGCTACGACCGCAGTGGCCGTGCTCGCCACCGCGCCGGCCAGCGCTCAGGCCATCCACGCTACACCCCAGGTACTCCTCGCCGCGTCACACGCGCCATCACGCGTTGCGGCAAAAGCAGTCGCGTCACTCGACGACCCGACGATCGTCGCCATCTTCGACGCCGCCAACACATGGGATATCGACCTGGGCAACCTCGCCCTCAAGAAGAGCAGCAACAAGGACGTCCGCGCCTTCGCCGACATGATGGTACGTGACCACAGTGCCGCCCGCAAACTCGGCCGCGACCTCGCCAAGAAGCTCCACGTGACGCCAACGCCTCCAGGCAAGGACTTCGCATTGTACAAGGATCACGTTGCAACGCTCGCGAAGCTGAAAGGCCTTACCGGCGCAGCGTTCGACAAGGCATACATCGACCACGAGGTCTGGTACCACCAGGCGGTGATCGACGCGGTAACCAACACGCTGCTTCCGGCCACGAAGAACGCGGAGCTGAAGGACCTCGAGGTCAAGGTCGCTCCAAACTTCCAGGCTCACCTTGCAGCAGCCAAGGATCTTCAGAAGAAGCTTGGCGCCTGACCCGGCTACATCTGTTTGACCGCCTGAGTACGGTTCCTGCAGTAGTCTGAACCGTACCCAGGCCGCTCGGGTAGGCGGCCACGTACAAGCCCCATCGGGGCGAGTCTCGGACGCACAATGTCGGTCCCGCGCCACAGGTCGCGGTGTCGTCGCAACAATATCTGTGCGTCAGCGGACAGAGTGATCTGGAAGTGCCTCGTAAGATTAACGCCTGCAACGACTTACACGAACCGCCCGCCTCGGCCGCGTGTGGCATGCCGCCTGCTGGTCTGGCGGCCACAGACTACCATACCCACGAGGCGCCCTACCATGATTCGTCAGTTGAACGCAGCCGCGCTGCTAGCGATTGGAGCCACAATCGCCGCCCCGACTGCAAACGCGCAGTTCACCAATGCATGCGCCGGAGTCAATTTCTATACGTGCGCAACATTGGCCGTAAGCGGACAGGGCACATCGACCCTGCAGTTTACCGTAACGAACACTTCCAACATGAGCCCGGCCAACAACCCGAACAGCGTGTTCGACGAGTTCGGTGTTGGAAACGGTTCGTTCTCCGGGACAACCCCGACAGTGACAGTAGGTACCGCGGGCGGCGGAGCTGTGGCTTCCAATTTCGTCGTCACCAACACCAATGCCACTGCGGAAAGCGGCGCAGGCTTCACCGGAACAGGTAACCTGCTGGGCCTCGAGCCGACGGCGCCACCGCCGCACCACGGCCTGATGGACGGCCAGTCCATGTCGTTCTTCCTCGCCTTCACCAACATCAGCGACGCCAACTCCTTCCTGAATGGCTTCCAGTTCGCCGTTCACGACCTCCAGGGCTTTAACATCGACGCTTGCGGATCGAACAAGGCGGTTTTCAGCAGCAACGGCACGCCAGCTTCGGCCAGCTCGTCGCCGACCAGTGCCCGCACCTGCAACGGCCCGACGTCGACCGTTCCTGAGCCGAGCTCGATGGCTCTCCTCGGAACCGGCCTCTTCGGCCTCGTTCCGATGATGCGGAAGCGCCGGAAGTAACTCGGCCTGAACGAAACCCGGTAGTACGCCAGAAAGAACGCCCCGGCTCTAGAAGCGAGCCGGGGCGTTCTTTATTGTCGCGCGTCGCGCAACGCGCCTCGTAGTCCGTCGCTTATCTCGTTGGACGAAAAATCGGCGAGTTCTTCCAGAGCACGCTGGAAATCCGCAACCGTGACCGTGCCTAACACCGCCGCCGTTATGGCACCCGCTCCAACGCGATTTCCGCCGTACAGAAACGGCGTGAGCCGATTTCTGCCGTCGACGTCGTAGCTCCATATCTCGCGCCCGGTACGCGCATCCAGCAGCACCGCGGTCGCATTCATGAACAGGTATGCAGTGCTCTGCCGGCGAAGATCGAGCCCGGAATTGTGCATGTTCACTTCGAGTAGAAAATCGGCGCTCTGCCTGTTCTCCACAGGATTCATCCCCAGGTACCGGCTGGTCCGCTCAAGCGTCCGCTGCGCCATGATCGCAGACAGGTCGACCAGTGCCGCCGCGCTATCCAGCCTCGCGCGCGCACGCCGGCCTTCCACTTCCTTCGCTACTCCCGTTCCGGCCGCGACCACCGCGGCGACCGGGTCGTTGACGTCTGGCACGTTGTACCATCCCGTCACCAGCTCCGGGCGCGGCGGCGCGATGTACACCAGCGCGAGCGACCGGCTCGTGAAGTTGTACTCCGCAAGATGGTTGTGGCCGCCGCACGCGCCGGTGACCAGAACCGCTGGTACCAGAATCGAGGCACAAGCGACCCTGTAGCGCGATATGCATGAGCGTGACATACGTGATCTCATACGTGACTCCTGCCTGGTATCTGAATTCGCGCCATGGCGCCGTTCCAGATGAAAGACGACAGTGGCGGCCATCGGTGACGCGCGCCATGACCGCAGGTCGGCCACCACGCGTTCGGAATCATGCCTCCCGCCATGGCCGCACCGACACAACGACGATATGGTTCAGTATGGCCGATCAAACCGAAGAGCTCAGGCGCGAGGTCGCCGAGGCTACGCAGCGTGCGCTGGTCGCGGTCGCGCTGCAGGCTTACGAGGAGGCCGGATTGTCCGGTCTGTGCGGCGAGGGGCGCTGGGAAGTGGCGCTCGGCGCGATACGAAACTACGACGTGCGAAAAGTCGCGGGGAAACAGCTGTAAAGCTCGCGGCGCGCGAGATGCGATTGTCGCACCTCGCGCGCCGCGTACTCTTTGCTACTTGACGATCTTCGCCCCAGTCAGCTCGGCCACCGCGCTCAGCGTCGTCTGTGCTGCGTTGAGTCCGAGCCGGAAGTCGGCGTCGCTGTAGGTCTTGAACAGATCCGTCGGCTGATGCCACTGCGGATCCCAGCCGGCACCGATCTGCGCGCCACGCTCGTTCTCGCGAAGGCTGATCGCCGGGATCAAGTCCTGAAACGGCTGTGAATCCGTGTTGGTCATGTGCTGGCCCACCTTCGCGGGATAATCGGTCGCATACTTGTCGTTCGCGCTCGAGAAAATCCACGCAAGCTTCTGAGACGCGTCGGCGAGCTTGGAGTTGGACTGGAATTCAATGTTCACGTCGGCTTCCGGACGCTGCACCGGACTCATGCTTCCGTCCGCACGTGGCATTCCATGGTCGAACATCATCATGTCGTGCTGTATCATGCCGAGCCATTTGGGCTCGGGATACTTGCCCGAACCGGCGGGATCTTCCTTGCCCTGAAGTGCCTCGCGCTGCGCGACGTACGCGCGTGAGCCGTTCAGTCCGCTCTCTTCGTTGTTCCAGAGGATGAAGCGAATCGAGCGATCGGTCTTGACGTCTGGCGAGCTGAACACGCGCGCGAGCTGCATGACGAGTGCCGTACCGGAGCCGTCATCGTTTGCGGCCTCGCCCCAGCCGATTCCATCCATGTGTCCGCCGACGATGTACATCTCATCAGGATGTGTGGTGCCGATCTTGGTGCAGTACACTTCCTGGCGCTCTCCGCCGACGGTCTGCGGTGTGTCGAGCTTGCGAAGTGCGAGATCGGGCTGGCGCAACGAGTCGGTGTTCACGCCGGTCGGCATGATCTTGCCGCGCATGACAGATCCGCCGGAGCCCGGCCGTTTGGTTCCCGTCTCGGAGGCCCGTGCGCGGAAGCGAGCGAGCTGTTCGGGTGTGAGCGGCTGGCGCGGCGGTGGCGGCTGAAAGTCGTAAGTGATGCGCTCGGTGTTGGTGCAACCGTAGCTCTTGAGCTGCGCCTCGATCCAGTCCACGGCCTGGCGATTGCGCTCCGTTCCCTGGCGGCGATCGCCGAACTGTGTGAGTCCCTTTACCGTAGCCTTGTACTGCTCGAGCGAGAGCCGCGACACCATCTCCTTGATCGGGTCGAAGGCGGTATCGGGGGTGGCAGCGCTACGGGCGGTCGTCTGAGCGGCAACTGGCACGGCAACTGGCACCGTGACAACGCCTGCCAGAGTGCCAAGAATCACCAGGCGATTCAACGAGATGGACATGCTGATGTGGGTCGGGGGTGAAGGCAATACAAGGAATACGACACGAGCCTTTCAGTTTTCTACTCACACTGCTTACGCGCGTACCGTTGACATCGCTGTTCTGAACGCCGCTGCCGCAGCACTCGGGGCTCGTCCGGCCAATCGCAATTCCGTGAGCGCGCGCCGGAACGCCCTGGTCCGCAACGGAACGACTGCGATGTAGCCAAGCGCGAGCTGGTCGGCGGCGGCGGCGCGTGACACCACCGCGAGTCCAAGGCCCGCGGCGACGGCCTGCTTGATCGCCTCGGTGCTTCCGAGTTGCACCGTGGTCCCGGGATGGAGGCCGTGCTCAGCCAGCGCAGCCTCGGCGACGACGCGGGTGCCAGAGCCGGGTTCTCTGAGGATGAACGGCTCGTTCGCGAGGTCGGAGGCACGCACGCGCCGTTTGTGCACGAGGGGATGGGAGGCCGGCGCGATCACCACGAGCTCGTCCTCGCGCCACGGAAGCACGGATATCCGCTCGTGCGACACCGGGCCTTCGACGAGCGCGATATCGAGTCGCCCTTCCAGCAGCCGGCGCGCGATCGCACGCGTGTTGGCGCTCTCTGCTATGAGCTTTACACCGGGATGTTGTTGATGAAAGCGCGCGAGCAGCCGTGGAAGAAAGTACGTCGCGATAGTCGTGCTGGCACCGACTCTAAGGGTTCCACGCTCGAGCCCACGCAGCGCGCTGAGCTCTTCCTCCGCGATTCGCTCGACACCGAACAGCTCGCGTGCACGCGCGAAGAGGGCGCTGCCGGCGTCAGTGAGTCGCGGCGTGCGACCGGACCGGTCGAACAAGGGGAGCTGAGTCTGTCGCTCCAGCTCCTGCACCGTTTTCGACACCGCAGGCTGGCTCAGCCGGAGAGCTGCGGCGGCGCGGGAGAAGCTGCCCTCCTGAGCGACCGCGGCGAAGACACGTAGATGGTGGAGATTGAGCGCCATAACCGAAAGGAATACTAACATGCAAAGAATGTCTTTGCTTTATAGCTCGACAGGATCTAAAGTTTGGCATGGAGAGCGAACTGAAGGATTGCAGGGGGCGAGTCATCCCCGCGAAAGCGGGGAACCATGGACGAGGTGTCCGGAATAGCATCCAAGTTCGCAGGTGTCGCATTCGGCGGATGAAGGACCGAACTACGGTGGGCGTTTAGATCGATGATACCTGCAAACGTGGGCGACGCCGTCCGACCATCGTCCGTGGATCCCCGCTTTCGCGGTGATGACGACCGCGAAGCTCCGCGCGACGACGACGTTCGCCGGTATGACTCGCATCGACCTCGCCGCCTTCTCTCTCTCCTCCCCGGCATCCTCCTCGCGACTGTAGTCAGCCTCGCGTCTCTCGCCATCGCGAACGTCGAGGAGCACGTCTTCGGACATGCGATCATCGAAGGTCTCGTCGTCGCGATTCTGGTCGGGATGATCGTGCGCACATTCTGGACGCCGCCAGCGACGATGAACGCCGGCGTTTCGTTCACAGCCAAGCAGGTGCTCGAAGTCGCGATATTCCTGCTTGGCGCATCCGTCGATCTGCCACTTCTGTTGCGTGCCGGACCATCGCTCGCGATCGGCATAGTGCTGCTCGTGATCCTGGGGATCTGCGGGAGCTATTCGATCGGTAGAATGATGGGCCTGCCACACAAGCTCGCGGTGCTCGTTGCATGCGGCAACTCGATATGCGGCAATTCAGCAATTGCTGCGATCGCACCTGTGATCGGAGCCAAAAAGGAACACGTCGTGTCGTCCATCGCATTCACAGCGATCCTTGGCGTCGTCGTCGTGCTCGGACTGCCGCTCCTGATCCATCCACTCGGACTCAACAACTATCAGTACGGCGTGTTGGCGGGACTCACGGTTTATGCCGTTCCGCAGGTTCTGGCGGCGGCCTTCCCGGTGAGCATCCTCTCCGGTCAGGTTGGAACGCTCGTGAAACTGGTGCGCGTCCTCATGCTCGGGCCGGTGGTGGTCTTCTTCGCTCTCACACATCCCGAGGAGAAGCACGAAAACGGTGCGGGGAAAACGCGCTTTCAACTGACGCGGTTCGTGCCGTGGTTCATCATCGGATTCCTGCTGCTCGCAATACTGCGATCGACCAACGCAATACCGGCTTCGTGGGTGGCGCCGACGCGTGCTGTGTCCACGTGGTTCACCGTTGGAGCGATGGCCGCGCTCGGACTGGGGGTCGACCTCAAGGCCATAACCAAAGTGGGTCCGCGCGTGATAACGACCGTTACAGGCTCGCTCTGCGTACTCATAGCGCTGAGTCTCACGCTGATCCACGTCCTTCGTATCAGTTGACATCGGTTGACCGGCTGCCAATCAGTTATTGATCAAATGTTCTCGCTCGGGTCGTTGAGGCGCACAAACAGCCGTTTATAGCAGTTGTACGGTTTGCGAAAACTCCCCGGAGGCGTAGCTTCTTCGTACAGGGGCAGGATCGCCCGGCCCGTCCACTGGTCATCGGTATGTCAACATCTTGCGCACCAATCACTTACGGTTGATTACGCTGGGTCGCCTGGCGTTGGTATCGCCATCGGGTGACGACGAGCCGCTGTCCAGGCGCCGCAGGCAGCTTGCCGTGCTGGCAGTGCTCGCGCTCAACGCGCGTCCTGTAAGACGTGAACAGTTGGTCGAGATGTTTTGGGGCGATGAGGACGAGGACCGGGCTCGCCATTCGCTCAGCAATGCGCTCTCGAGCCTCCGCGGATGTATCGGCGCAACTGCGATAGCCGCCCGGCAGACGGACGTGGGTCTCTCCTCCGATGCCCCTCTCGGGGTGGATGCTCTGGAGTTCAGCGCAGCTTGCGAGGCATCGGATCACGAGCGTGCGGTCGCGCTATACGGCGGTCCGTTTCTGGACGGCGTCGTCGTTCCAGATTCGGTCCGGTTCGATGGTTGGGTCGCACGCGAGAGGGCGCGGCTCGAGCGACAGTTCCTGCACGCGTGCGAAGCGCTCTGCACCACGCTCTCGCGTGCCAGGCGGTGGGACGAATGCGCAGCGCTCGCGGCGCGGTGGCTGGATGCCCTGCCCCCTTCACGGGCTGCTGCGATCATGATGCTCTCGGCGCTCGCCGCGCCCGGTACCAGGGAAGCTCTCCACTCCGCGCTCACCGCGTACGATGTGCTGGCGCGACAGCTCGAGATGGAGTACGAATCACCGCCGGATCCGCGCGTGACACTGCTCGCCGCCGGATTCCGCGAGCAGATGCTGCTCGCACCCGACATCACGCTGTTTGATGCAAACAGTGCATGGGTAGCGAGCCCTTCACCCGCGGCGGCTGATTCACGAAACATTGCACCCGAGACGATGTCACCTCCGGGCGCGGCAACGAGTGCCATTACGCCCGAGCATGTCTCGCAGCCGCGTGCATCGAACAGGCGGCGTACATTGGCGATGTGGGCGGCCGGAGCGGCGATTGCCGCGGGCGTGATTGCAGCGGCCGGATACCACGCGCGCTCGACGCGGCAATCCGTGGCTGCGGCGCGCACGCGGCCGTCGGTCGCGGTGACCAACGTCGTCAACGTGCGCCGCGACACGTCGATCGCGTGGCTTGAAGACGGTCTCAAGCAGATGATCGCCGCTGATCTTTCGCATTCGAGTGCGATCGACGTCGTTCCTCCATCGCGCGTACATGATGTGCTCGCTCGCGCGGGCTATGCATCCGGCACGGCGATCCCCACTGAGCAGGCTACGGACGTCGCGCGGCGTGTGAATGCGACGCTTGCGGTGAGCGCTGAGCTGAGTCACGGCGGAGGAGGTTACGTCGTCGGAATCAACGTGTTCAACGTGGCCGACGGAAAGTTGCTGCGGATGTCGACCGTGACCGGTACCGACATACTGAGTGTAGCCGATGCGGTCGCGGCGCGAGTGCTCGACGTGGTGAATTCGACCGCCGATGCGCCGCACTTCGCCGACATCGAGACTTCCAGTCCGGAAGCCTACAGGCACTTCGTCCGCGGTATGCAGGCAGGCGCCGCCGGACAGTTCCCCGACGACGAGCACGAGATGGACGCCGCGCTCGCGCTGGACCCCGGATTTGTGAGCGCGATAACCGCGCGGCGCGATCTCGCGATCAAGCATGGCGAGTTCGCGATGGCGGCGAGAATGGATTCGGCATTCGCGCGTAATGCGAACCGCGCTTCCGGATGGGATCGGTCGATGGACGAAGCGTCGCGTGCATTTCACAACGGTGAAGTGGCGCGCGCCGAAGCGCTTGCGCGGAATATCGTCGCGACATATCCGTCCGACCCGCGCGGGTACGCATTTCTGTCGGATGTGTTGATGGAGCACGGGCGCTGGCTCGCGGCAGATACGGTGCTTCGGGCCGAGCTCGCGCTGGACTCGCTCGCTGTCGCGGCCGGACACGGTCCATGCGCGCCGTGCCTGGCCTACCACGGGATGGCGGATTCCAGACGGGAATCCGGTGATCTCGCCGGAGCGGCGCGCGCGGCGAGAGCGTGGGTGGCACTGCAGCCGGACCTGCCGGACGCATGGGTGACGTTGGCGAACACGCTGGCCATCAGCGGACGTCCGGACGAAGCGGTGGCGGCCGGCGAGCATGGCGCATCGCTCACATCGGATCCGTTTCCGGCAATATCGGTCGGTCGCTGGTTGATCATGGGCCGGCGTTACGATGCGGCCGAGGCGTACGCCGCCAAGCTGCAGGAGTCCACCAATCCGCAGCTGCGTTATGGCGGCGACGACATCGCGGGAATGGTCGCGCGGGAGCGCGGGCAGCTACGTGCCGCGAACAGAATCTTCGAACGCACGGAAGCGAGCTTCGGTCCTACCGACCCGATGCACCTGTTGCACGCCGACGACCTTGCGCGACTCGGCGACTTCACCGGAGCGCGCAAGGAGTTCGCGGCATTCGCGCGCCTTGGCCCCACCGACGGCTCGCAATCGCTGAGCGGCGACGACGCGCGCGCATTCACGTGGCCCCGCGCTCTCGAAGCGGACGCGCTGGCCGCGTCGGGCGACACCGCGCTGCTGCGCTCGATCGCCGATTCGCTGGAGCGGGTTGGTCCACGCAGCTACTACGGACGCGACTGGACGCTCTTTCATCACGTTCGTGGTCTGATTGCGATGCATGGCAAGCGATACGACGAAGCCGAGCGTGAGTTCAGGGCAGCGCGGTGGGGCTACGCCGGTTGGACGCGCACCGTCGCCGAGCTGGCACAGGCGCAGCTCGCGCAGGGCCGCGCGCGTGACGCGATCACCACACTACGCCACGCCTATGCGAGCGCACCCGATGCGATGGGTCGCTACATGCCGAGAAGTGAGATCGACCTGCGCATGTCGAACGCATTTCGCGCGGCGGGGATGCTGGACAGCGCGCGAGTGTACGGCGAGTACGTCACGCGCGCATGGGCGCACGCAGATCCGGAGGTGAAGCGGCTGGTGGTGAAGTTGCCGAATGGCTGATCCAGCTCTTCGCTGGCGTGGAGAGGCAGCTACAATATTCGCCACCACGGCGTAGCGAGAACACGATCGCCCAATTTGTATGTCTCGGTCCCACCGTGGAGGAGAAGTGCGCCACGAACCTTGCTACCGTACTCTGCGAGAAAGCTACGGAGTGGTGTCGCATCGTTATGGCCTGGTCGTGAGCCGCCCTTGCATTCGATCGCGATCAACGTCTGATCTGGTAGCTCGATTACAAAATCAACCTCGTCACCGGCAGTCGTGCGCCAGTGCATGATTGACGGCCTCTGTGCAAGACTGTCACGCCATGCAAGCAAATCGCACAGGACCATGTTCTCGAGATGGAAGCCGTTGGGTTCCACTTCTCCGGCAATGTACATCGCGAGCCCTGTATCGCTCCAATAGCATTTTGGACTCTTGATGAGTCGCTTTGCGCGGTTGACTGAATACGCGCTGATGCGAACCAGTTGGTAGGATGTCTCGAGCAAGTCGAGATAGCGATCCACTGTCGTGGGTGGAATTCCCGCATCCCGCCCCCACTCTGTCTTGTTCACGAGTGCGCCGATCCGGAGCGCCGCTACTCGCATCAATCGCCGAAAGTCAGTGCGATTCGCAATGGATGCGAGGTCCTGAAGGTCACGATCGAGATATGTATCGATGTACCCCTGATACCAGATAGCACGTGCCGCTGCTGTCCCGGAATCGAGCGCCGGTGTTGGGTAGCCACTCATGCTTACCAGCGTGCGCCAGTCGTCCTGTGGATTTGGCGATGCGTTCGCGATTGCATACCATTCGCTGAACGGATGCATCTGATACTCGTCCCAGAGTCCGGCAGTCCCGAAGCCGAGGCGCTCTCGGCGCGTCATCGGCCAGAGTGTTGTGTATGACGCGCGTCCTGCGAGCGACTCTCTAATTTTCTTCATCGCCAGCAGATTCGCGGACCCGGTCAGGACGAACTGACCCGGAGTCCGCCGTGGTTGGTTATCTATGTACTCCTTGAGACTGAGAATGAGCTCCGGATCACGCTGTACCTCATCGATTACCAGATGTGGCGCGCGCGCCAGAAGACCGGCTGGGTCGGCAGCTGCCTGCTCGCGGATGTCGGAGTTGTCCAGTGTCACATATGGATACTTGCCAAACACTGGATGGCTTCGAACGAGCGTACTCTTGCCGGTCTGGCGTGCACCCATGACCACCACCACGGGCATTACGGCTGCCGCCGCCGTCAGATGCTGGGCAGCGACCCGCGGAAGGATCGAACGGTCTGACGGCGTGGCTTGGCTGGCCATATCAGGGCGCGATTAGGACGCATGGTGGTGGATAATCCACCACTTGATGGAGGATAATCCGCCACTTGATGGAGGATAATCTACAACGTTCCAGAAAACCAGCAAGCCTCCGTCCGGTCCTAGCTCTTCGCTACCGCGTCCCTCACCCCGTAAAACGCACTCGCCAGCCTGCCGATCGAGTGGTTGTAGTACAGAATCAGCAGCACTCCGAACCCGGCGACTATCAGTACCTCGGCGTTCATTCCGCCGCCGAGTCCAGCCCACACGAGACCGACGGCAAGCGCGAGCGCGCTGGCCAGATGGCCGACGACCGTGTATGCGTTCGCCGGCACCAGCTCCACCGGCTGGTCGAAGCTCCTGCGCGCGACCATCGTCGCCTTCGCGAACAGCGGGAATCCCGCGAGTCCGAGCAAGGCCAGCGGCGGAAGAGTCCCCGCAATCACGAATCCGATGAGCGTGAGGCCTGCGATTGCCGCAATTACGGGATACATGCGACTCGCGCGCAACAGTCCGAGCCGCACGACCATCGTGCGTTTGGAGACCTCGTCGTCGCTGGCCATGTCATGGAATCCATTAATGAACAGAATAAGCGCGACCAGTATCGAAACCGGAATCGATGCAGCGAGTGCGAGCATCGGAATGCTTCCGACCTGCACGTAAGCCGTGCCGCACACGATTCCGACTCCGAATGCAAGTGCCACGGCGAGCTCGCCAAGCCCGCGATTCGCGAGCCGGAGCGGTGGGCCGGTGTAGATGAATCCGATGAGCAGTCCTGCGAGTCCGAACAGCAGCACACCGGGGCGCCCCGCAATCGCGAAGTATGCACCGATCGCCGCGCTCAGCACTCCGAAGCCCAGCACCGCGACCAGCAGCTCGCCGCGCGTCGCGAGTCCGCGCTGCAACACTCGCGATCCGCCGGTGAAGCCTAGTATGGCGGTACGGTTTCGGTCGTCGGCGCCGCTCAGCTGATCATCCAGATCGTTCTTGATGTTGGTGCAGGCCTGCAATGCGACAGCGGCGATGAGCGTGAGGAACGCCCATCCCCAGTTCACGGCGCCCGTGACCGCAAACGCCGCTGCAACTCCAACCACCACCGATGCAGCACTGGCGGTGAGCGTGGGCCAGCGCACGATCTCCTTCCACGTTCCCAGTCGGCGAGCCATCAGCGCGCGATCGCTTGGCCTCTCCGCCGCATCGCTGCCAAAATCGAGAATCGAAGGCGGTCTTCCAGCGACGATCTCGCCGAACACGCGATGCTTCATGAATCGCGGAGTCACGCGCACGAACGAGAGCAGATCGGTCTGGCCCACCGAATCGAGATAGCGCACGATCGACGACGTTCGCATCGTGGCCTGCTTCGCGCGCTCGCGTTCCGCGGGATCACGCACGATCTCCGCGCGGCCGGTGAGCTCCATCTCCCAGCTCGTGTGCTCCTCACCGGTCGGCGACTCGTGCAGCAGAAGCGCGACTTCCGGCCGCGTGCTCATCTCGCGAATCTTGGGATCGGTCTTCATCGAAGCCAGATACACGATAGGACGAGCGGTGAGATCATCCGGCAGCCAGGGCCCGGGATGCATCATGCGAACCCGCACCTCCTCGCCAGCGTGAGTGCCCACCGCAACGCGGGTCGCAGCGAGCAGCGCCGCGCGGATGCGCTGCTGCGATTCTTCGGTGGATGTGGGCGCCGGACGGGCCGGAGCGTCCGGTGCAGCCTGGGTTGGTTCGCTCATTCCTTGATGTACTCGGTTCATGTGGTGCCGGGGCACTTCATCACTGTAGTCTAGCATGGTCCTGGACGATCGGGCCACATGGCCGAAAATTCCCCCTTGCACCTCACGCTACGGTAGGATTTAGACTGGGTGTGTGGCCACACTGGAACCATCAAAAGGTGGGGAGAACGAGGGAGATGAAGCAACCGCCATGGAAAGTCGGGGAGCTGGCCCGCAAGACGGGGATGTCCGTTCGCGCGCTGCACCACTACGACGAGATCGGACTGCTCAGGCCTTCGCTCAGGACGGAAGCCGGTCACCGGCTGTACGACCGGCCCGATGTCGAGCGGTTGCAACAAATCCATTCCCTTCGACTGATGGGAATATCGCTGGACGAGACGAAGCGATTGCTCGACGGGGCCTCCGCTTCTACTCGGCAGGTCATCGACCTGCATCTGACCAGACTGCACGCGCAGATCGCCATGCAGAAACGACTGGTCGGACGTTTGAGGGCGCTTGCCCAACATCTGGACACCGCGGAGCCCGTCTCACTGGACGAGCTTTGCCGAACAATCGAGGAAATGATGCGAGTCGAGAAATACTTCACTCCCGAGCAGCTGGAAGTACTCGAGGAGCGACGGGGAAGCGTGGGCGAGGAGCGGATGCGCACGGTGCGCGACGACTGG